>Ga0265327_10000903_pt1 | contig 43633 bp, 26 predicted proteins | sample 41621metaG_FD_202089 | JGI IMG/M metagenome (GOLD analysis project Ga0265327, IMG submission 202089) | Rhizosphere microbial communities from Carex aquatilis grown in University of Washington, Seatle, WA, United States - 4-16-21 metaG | ecosystem: Host-associated > Plants > Roots > Rhizosphere... | reverse complement strand
CGTGTATTCCCATACCATTTATACGGAAACCTTTCACTTTCAATCCGGGTTAATGATTGCTTAGAAACGAATTGAATGATCCATCACGCTCAATTTTTTCATGATGGAACAGGGAAGGATGGGTACTGATCTACTTTGAGCCTGAGGAATGACTCACAGGATAAAGGACTATGAAATTTCAGGAGCCATTACCGCAATGAAAATCGAATGATATTCATTTCAATCTGCGGCAACTCCCGAACTGAGCACGGATCGTAGTGAACGAGTACGGTGTTCTGAAGGTAAGGACACCTTGGATGAGTCTGGATAGCCGATCCAATTAAAATAAAATGTATCAGGGAATCGCGCTCATAGATACAAACATAACCTGAAATCATTTTAATTCGACAGAAAAGCAGGTAATTGCGCCGAATTATCTTTTTTTCAATCTGCGACAGCATCCCCTGAATTTATTCGTTTTTAAGCATTGGGTAAGGAATTCTGAAATGGACTCGACCCTTCGACTTCGCTCAAGGGCCGAGACATCGGTTGAGATTTGAGAATGCTTAATCTAGCTCTCAACGCTCTACTATAAAGCATATATAATGAATTTGCTACATTGATGCAGGATATCTAATTGAATGACATTAATCATTAATTCCAGAAGGTCTTTCCTTGAGATTTGTTATTTAATCTTCATGTCATGATCATCGAACAAATTTATACGGGCTGTCTTGCTCAAGGGGCCTATTATATCGAAAATAATGGCGAAGTCGCTATAATCGATCCTATGCGAGAGATCAAGCCTTACCTCGATCGCGCGGAACGGGATGGTGCCTCCATAAAATACATCCTGGAAACCCATTTTCATGCTGATTTTGTGAGCGGTCATCTTGACCTTGCTAAAGCCACAGGTGCCACAATCATTTATGGTCCAAGCGCAAATCCCGATTTTACAGCGCATGTTGCGACTGACGGAGAGCAATTACCCCTCGGTAATTGCAAGCTGGTAGTCCTTCACACCCCGGGGCATACTATGGAAAGTTGCTGTTATCTTCTTCGTGATGAGAGCGGTAAAGATATGGCCCTGTTCTCGGGAGATACCCTCTTCATTAATGATGTTGGCCGCCCCGATCTTGCTCAAAAGGTAAATCCGGATCTGAAAGAAGAGATACTGGCCGGAATGCTTTATGATTCCCTGCACCAAAAATTACTTCCTCTGGCGGATGATATCATAGTCTATCCCGGACATGGTGCCGGATCTGCCTGCGGCAAAAATATGAGCAAGGAAACGACCGATACCCTGGGACATCAAAAACAGTATAACTATGCATTGCAGCCAATGGATAAGGATACTTTTATTCATAAGGTTTTAAATGGATTAACACCACCTCCGGGATACTTCCCCAAAAATGTCATGATGAATATTCATGGCTATGAATCACTGGAAGAAGTATTGAAAAGAGGTTTGAATCCAATGACTCCGGATGTGTTTGAAACGGTCATGAGCGAAGGAAGCGTTCTTGTAATCGACACCCGGGATCCCCAGGTATTTGCAAAAGGATTTATTCCAGGCTCCATCAATATTGGACTGAACGGAGAATTTGCGCCCTGGATTGGCAAGCTGGTCAAGGATATTAATCAACGCATTATTTTCATTGCGGAACCTGGCCGTGAGGAAGAAGTGGTGATTCGCCTATCAAGAGTCGGTTATGATCACGCGATTGGTTACCTGCGTGGAGGATATGCGGCCTGGAGAAAATATGGTTTTGAAACGGACAAGATCACCACTGTTTCTGTGGATCAATATCTCTTCCGAATGAACCTCAATATGAAATCTACCCTGATTGATGTCCGCAGGCCCAGCGAGTATAATAGTTCACATGTACTAGGAGCAATTAATTTACCTCTGGAGCAGGTTTATGAAGGGCATTCTCAATTGAACAAGGATCGGATTTATTATATCTGCTGCGTAGGGGGCTATCGGTCCATGATCTTTATTTCCATTCTCCGGAAATTGGGTTATACCAACCTCATTGATATGAAGGGCGGCTTTAAAGCAGTGCAAGAAAGCAAATTGATCGCTGTCAGCGAATTTGTTGCTCAGGAATCAATGCTATAAGAACGATTTGGGGATTGGATAGGGTTTATGGCGTAGTGACAAGCTTATTATTTAAGCATCTGTTGCTACGCTTTTTTTTAGGCCCTTGTCCACAATCCTTTCCATCAAATAGCAGCGTCAATTCTGATTGAATCAAATTCGAGTAGGTGGAACCAATTGCATGGAAGTTGAAAGCCGTAATGCCAGCTGGACCAAATGGATCAACAAGGAAGCTTATTAAGTAATGATTCCACCGAATCAAGAAAACTTTTGATAAGCCACCTGCGTTATATGCATTTAATGAAGTCTTTAGTTGAAAATGCTTGTAAGCATTTGTTTTGCAAATAAAAAGAACCTGCATTTCTAACGAATGTAGGTTCTATAATTCTGCAGAATAGATCGGATTTAATCTGAAATTGTGTTGAAATGTGTTGAAAGTTTTAAGCTTCCGATCTTACAGGCATCATTGTTTAATGCCATTCTAGCTTTATGGAATCAAGTCAAACAAACCAATACTTGTCCTTTCTGTCAAGTGGCGGAAAAATGGCGGCAAAGATTGCGGCAAGGGACTGGTCGAAAACCTCCATTGGGCCGATTCAAAGTTGGCCACAAAGCCTCAAGACCACACTCAGCATTTTATTGAGTTCCAGATTCCCCATGTTCCTGTTCTGGGGACATGAACTGATTTGCTTTTATAATGATGCCTATCGACCAAGTCTTGGCGAGAATGGCAAACATCCTTGGGCATTAGGTCAAAAAGGCGCGGACGTTTGGCCAGAGATTTGGGAAGATATTCAACCATTGATAGACCAGGTTTTGTCTGGTGGTCCGGCTAGCTGGAGTGAAGATCAGTTATTACCCATTTATCGGAATGGAAAATTGGAGGATGTTTATTGGACCTTTAGTTATAGCCCCGTCTATAATGAATTGGATAAGCCTGCCGGTGTGTTTGTGACTTGTACTGAAACAACAGCCCAGGTACTTAATAACCGGAAATTGGTGAAGAGCGAAAATCTCTTCCGGAATATGGCGGAAGATTCCGGCATCCTGATTGCTATGGCGGATTATACAGGAAATGCGATATTTTTCAATCGGGCCTGGGCTGAACTCACTGGTCATCCTATTGAAGACCTGCTTGTCTACGGGTGGCTGGAATTGGTCCACCCCGATGATAAAGAGGAATTTTTGAATATTTACAAACAAGCTATCGAAAAGAAGGCATCGTGGGTGAGCGAATTCAGGATCGGAAATGCTCAGAATGGTTATAGTTGGGTCCTGGCAAAAGGAGTTCCACGCCATAATAAAGACGGGGTATTCGATGGTTATATCAGCTCATCGATGGATATCAGTGAACGGAAGGAAATTGAACTGCGCATTGAGGAGAGTAAGCAACGGCTGAATCTTGTTATGGAAGCCAGTGATATTGGTACCTGGGAATGGGATATTGTCCGGGATGAGATTTCCTGTTCGGATTCTTACCTCGAAATTTTTGGATTGGTTCCAGATGCCCCGTATAATCACCGGGAATTGATAAACCTAATCCATAAAGAAGATATAGATCAGCGGAATCAGGCGCTTAATGTTTCTTATTTAACAGGAACACTGGAATTCGAATCGAGAATATTATTGCCATGGGGCGAAATGCGATGGATACATGTTCGCGGGCGTCTGCTCAGAGATCATGATGGAAATCCCGAACGACTGATTGGTACCATCCGAAACATTACCCGTGAAAAAACGTATCAGAAAGAATTGGAGGACCGGGAAACCCGCTTTCGGTTGCTGGCGGATGCTATGCCCCAACTGGTATGGGTAGCAGATGAAAATGGATTCATTCGCTTTTACAACAAGCGAATATCAGAATTTAGCGGGGCAATGCAATTAGCCGATGGGACCTGGCAATGGGAATCCATGCTTCATCCCGATGATCTGAAAGCCACGGATAAAGCCTGGACGGGTGCCATTCAGGAAGGAAAGACATACGTCGTCGAACATCGAATGAAAACCCGTGATGGAACGTATCGCTGGTACCTGACCCGGGCTATTCCACAAAAAGATGAGGCCGGGAAGATCAGTCAATGGTATGGTACCGCCACCGATATTCATGAGCAAAAGAGTTTCTCAGAAGAGCTGGAACGGCAGGTCAAAGAACGCATCCGGCAATTGGCTGAGAATAATCTGGAGTTGGAAAAAATGAATAAAGAGCTTCAGTCCTTTGCGTATATATCCAGTCATGATCTTCAGGAACCATTGCGGAAGATTCAAACCTTTGCCGGCTGGATCACTACCCGTGAATCTGAAAGTTTGAGCGAGAATGCCCGTGATTATTTCATGCGTATCCAGCGATCTGCCAACCGGATGCAAATTCTGATTGAGGATTTGCTGGCATATTCGCGCACAACAACCTCCGAACGGAAATTTGAGGTACGGAATTTACGTATGGTGTTAGATGAAGTCAGAGAAGGACTAAAGGAAGAATTGCGAGCTCGGAATGCCCGGATCAAAAGCGAAGGCTTGTGTGATCTGAACATCATCCCATTTCAATTCCGACAACTACTTTATAATCTGATCAGTAATTCACTCAAGTTTGCTTCAGAAGAAAGGCCACCCTTAATTGAAATAAAAGCTGAAATCGTTGTGGATGCCCAATTGATCAATGCCCGTTTGCTGTCAGGTACAAAATACTGCCACCTATCCGTGATAGATAATGGAGTGGGTTTCGAGCCAGCTTATAATGAAAAGGTCTTTGAACTGTTTCAACGCTTAAATGGGCAACAATTTAAGGGTACAGGTCTTGGATTGGCAATTGTTCGCAAAATCGTTGAAAACCACAATGGATATATTTCAGGCTCAGGTACTCCAGGAGCCGGCGCCCGTTTTGATATATATATCCCCGCAGATTTGCCAGAAGCACCTGACGTTGCGCAATAAATTATTTTGAATTTTGATTTTACTTTCTTGAATTTTATTAGTCTAAACAGCCACTATGATCCTTATTATTCGCTGTGGTTTGTTATATGTTATTAAAGTGTAAGTATTTAAGGTTTTGAAATATTCGACTTATATTAGCTTCTTGCAGGTAATACAGGCTTAATTTCGATCACTTTTCCTAAAATTTTTTTTCAAAATACCTCGTCTATGAAGAAAATTGCTTTACTCTTTACCTTACTCCTAAGTACCGTTTATGGTTTCGCTGCGGTTATTGAAGGGCACGTTTTCAATATGAGCAGTAGTCCCGTTGTAGGTCAATTGGTACACATTACGGATACCTCGGGAGGGGTGCAGGTTTTTGCATTGACCGACAGCACAGATGCTTCAGGGCATTATAGTATCACGATTCCGGGTACCACGCCAACAGGTGCCCCATTGCATGTGTTTACCGAAAAATGTGGGGTAAAATCAACGAGCCTTCAAACCTGGGCAGGTTCCAGCATCACCGTCAATTTTACGGTTTGCGGAACAACTGCAACGGATACTGTTTCCGGTCGAGTAACCTACAATTCCCCAACCGGGTATCCTGCTTATCCCGCCAATGTTTTCCTGATCAAGAAAAGCTATAACAGCAGCACCGCTTCCTACAATCTAAGTCTGGTAGACAGTACTATTACCAATAGTAATGGGGAATATCATTTTTATGGAGTTAGCCTTGCCGCCGGTGACCTTTTAGTTAAGGCAGCACTTACTACCGGGAATAGTCAATATTGGAACTATCTGCCTACCTATAAAGAGAATAGTATTAGCTGGAGTACTGCGCATGCTGTATCCTTTACTTTGGGTGCGAATGATATCCATATGGTTGCCGGGACCAATCCAGGCGGCCCTGGATTTATTGGCGGCTCGGTTCTATTAGGTGCCAACAAAAGCAGTGGAGTGGGTGATCCCCTTGAAAGCCGCATTGTATTGCTTACTACGGATCAGGATATAGCGGTAGCCTACACTTTTAGTGATGCTTCTGGGCATTTTAGTTTTAGTAATCTGGCTTATGGCAGCTACAAACTATTTGGCGATGCGCTTGGCAAGAATAATCCAGTTTTATTAGTAACTATTGATGGAAGTCACCCGAGCATAGGAAGTATTATTTTCCAGGAAAATTCACAGAATTTCACGGCACTGAAGGTTTCAAACCCGGTTCTATTCAATTTAGTTGCTGTTTATCCTAATCCGGTATCTGATGTGTTGTCCGTAACAGGTCTGAATTCGATTACTGGTGTTAAAACCATTTTGGTGCAGGATATGAGTGGTCGTATCGTTTGGTCTTCGACTAGTAATGAGGATCACGCAAGCATTCCTATGAAAGCGATGGCTTCGGGCATCTATCAATTGATGATCCGAACCGATGCTGGATCAGGCAGTTTCCAGATCATCCATTAAGGAAGGGATTTTATTTAATAGTTATTCAGGCCTGGGTCTTATGATCCGGGCCTACTTTTTCGTGCACAAAAAGTAGATTTTGAGTAGTGATTTACTTGAATGTACCAAATATTACGCCCCTTCCCCCCTAACAATAGTATCCAGCTATGAAACGCAGGAATTATTTCCATAGTGGCTTCACCCGCACTTCTCCAGGCTCAACCGTCCAACTGCAAATTAAACACTGACATGGTTCAAATTGCCTATGTGAATTGCATCGTGGACAGCCCTCATGACCACTTGCAGTAATTACCCTAAGGCACTCCATTACAACATTCAGATAATGTAATTTAATGTTTAGAGCATTCTCGATGATTACCGCGGAATAAGACCATTCATTTAATGGCTTTCCATATCTTCAGGGTAATGAACATTGAACCCATCCGCAAGACCTGTTATTATTAAACGGACTAATTATTTTACCAAGCCCCATTAATTTCAATCAATCTGTTGGTAGTTACATGGTGAAATGTAATAATAAATTACATTTGATATTTTATCCTTAATAAGTTCGCTATTATATTAGCAATTGAAAAAATTGAAATTTTATGAAAAGAAAATTCTTACTAATCATTCTTATTGCCTTGGGGGTCGGAATCAAAGGCGTTGCAATGATAAGTCCTGTGGATTTTGAAACGCGATTTAATGCGTCTAGCCTCATTGTTGAAGGCAAAGTGATTCAACAATATTCCTTTTGGAATCCCGCACATAGCATGATTTTTACGTCCAATACCCTGGAATTATCCAAAGTTTTTAAAGGAACAGCTCCCGGGACCACCATTGAAATTATGACCATTGGTGGCATTGTTGGATTGGATGGTGTCCAGGCCAGTGATCTACTGAACCTTCATACTGGCCAACAAGGTGTGTTTTTTCTAAACCCGAATGTGATAGGCTTGCTTGCTCCCAAATCCGGAGCCTTGCTATTTGATGTATATGCGTCGATGCAGGGATTTATTGCGTTTGATCCATTTAATCATAGTGCTGCGGATCCATTTACCAGCTATCCGGGAATTCTCTATGATCTCTATCCCAAATTGCAGGGAGCTGCTGGGCATGCATTTCAAAGTATTGGCAATTCTGGAGGAGTCGAATTACCGGTCGCAAATAAATCAACAGGTTCCATCACATCTTTTTCCCCGGCACGGGTTTGGGGTGGCGCACATTTTAATGCTGCCAATAATACGCTAACCATTGTCGGCACTGGTTTTGGAACAAATTCTGGTTCTGCGGCAGTGCTTTTTAAGAATGCGGATGATGGCGGTGCAACGACTGTTTCGGTAAATGCAGGGAGCACCCTTATTGTTTCCTGGACCACTACCCAGATCGTAGTTAAGGTTCCGCAAACGGCTGGTACCGGTGTGATCCAGGTTGTCGATAATACAGGAACCCTGGCAGGGACTTCATCAACCTCCCTTGTTGTGGATTTTGCTGTGATGACGGTTGATTTTGGTGCAGGAGTTAGCAATGGACCGGAAGAGGTCAATTTGATGAATACAAATGCGTTGGGTGGTTATACGGTTACTTATAGTACTTCAACAGCCGGAAGTGGTGTGGATATTACCAGTGTTGCTGGTCAGCCCTACAAGGATGCGTTTGTGCGTGCGCTCACCACCCATAAAGAAGGTACCGGGTTTAATGTAACGATCAATGCATCCACAACATCAACCCAAGCTGTGACTAATGATGCAATTAATGTGGTGCAGTTGGATAATACCAATACAGGGGTGGGGGTACTGCCCAATGGCGTCCTTGCCGTTTGTTATTCCTATTTCACGAAATGTGCTTCTACCAGTCTGGCAGCTCAGAAAAAAGGCTTTGATATCACGATACGGAATGCTGGTGTTTCGACTGGGTCGGTTTCGTTTAGCACCGGCCCTTGTCCTCCTATGAGTACGAGTTCGAGCAATATTGATCTGGAAACGGTGATCTTTCATGAGCTTGGTCATGCTTGCGATCTGAATCACGTGATCCAGACCTATACAGGAACCGGCTTACCACAAATCAACCCGGGTGCTGTTATGAACTTTGCCCTTGTAAATGGAGTGAAGCGCAGCAGTCCGGATTATGCGCTATTGACAGGTGGGGTTTATGCCGTAGCGCAGAGTTCGAATTCCTATGGAAGTTGTGGTGCTGCTCCCGGTGAAATGATCCCACTGACCACCATTATTCCTTCCACAGATGAATGTGCTGCTGTTACACTTGGGCAAACGGCTATCATCGGGTATCCCATTTCATTTGACCTGAATCATGCTACCAGCAATCGCTATACGGATCCTCAGGCAACAGCTGTCAATACCGGTGGTACTACCACAGCAATTACCAATACCCAATATTATGGTTTTAAGACCCAGGGGATTACGAATGGCAGACTGGCTATCAATATCAGTAACTACGGGACCATCCCCTCCACTGTCCAGGGTAGTTGTTCTGGTGTAGGCGTAGAATTATCCCTATACCAGGTGTCTTCCTGCCCTGCGGGAGGTTCATTTCCCGCTCCTGTGGCATACCAGACATTTAATGCCAGCGGCCCACTTACAACGATTACAGGACTAGCAGCAAATACCAGCTATCTACTGATGCTCGATGGGGTTGAAAACACCAAAGCCAGCTTTGTAATGGCCCTCAGTAGTTCTGCTTTGCCTTTGCAAATTCTACGTTTTGATGGCTATGAAAATGGAACAACAAATACACTCAATTGGATTGTCAACAAGGACGAACAAGTCAAAACCTTAAGCCTGGAACGAAGCAGCGATGGAATTCATTTCTATCAGATCTACAGTTTCCTGCCTGGATCTGAAACAACCATCACGGGCTCTTTCGATGATCAGAACTATAGTTCAGGTTCCAGTCTTTATCGATTAGCTGCCAAGAGTTCCAGTGGCGAATTGTCTTATTCCAATACTGTAGCCCTGGATCGGCAATTACATACGCATGCCTGGATTTCGCCCAATCCCGGATCGGGACAGGTCAATCTGCAGGTAAATGTTGAAACTGCCACTACGCTGGAAATGAACATCCTGGATATCCGTGGGGTGATTCTCGTAAGTAAAAGTTTTCAGTCATTACCAGGGACTAATGTCTGGAGTTTGCCTACGGAACTTCTTGTCCCAGGTGTCTATACCATTCTGCTGAATGATCCTGTAACCGGCCATAAGGATGTTTTAAAATTATCCCGTCAATAATGACAGCCAGGAATAGCGATTTGGTAATTCGAATAATAGCTCATTAACTTTGCGTCCAATAAAAAAACAATAAGCGTGCTGAAATTAAATTTCCATAACCAATCCAATGCATTTTGTCCCTTGGGACATTGGCATGGCGGCGCTCTTATGTAGTGGTATAAAATAATCTCATTTACCATACTGAAAGCCCCGCCCAAATAAGCGGGGCTTTTTCGTGCTGATTCATCAGCGAGGTCCCACAAACCATTCATCGACTGTGGGGCATTTCTTGATGCTCCCGGTCAACAAACAAAAAACCGTGAACAATCATAATCAATTACTGCATAAATACGGATTGAGTTTCGATAATCGGTATATCGAACACAAATCCTTCTACATGCAATTACATAACCGGATTCCGAACCTGAATTACCTATCGCCTTTAGAAGGAGAAAAAGCCTTTCAATCATTCAAGGAACGCTTTGCCGGGATCATACTGAATATTTATACTTACCACTGGTATGACCAACAGAAAAAGGCCTATCAATTTTGTCGAACCGTCGTCCAGTTAAAAATGGATATTAGCATTGAGTTTGGCGAGGATTATTGCGAAATTCTTCATGATGGTCAGCAGGATGATCTGGTAAAGGACCTTACGTCACATTGCATCAAATTCAAAGAACGTCGTAAACGTGCTCCTCAGGAGATCAACCTGATTACCCGTTGTGATGGCGACCTGGAGCTGAAAACCATGCAGATCAAGCGCTGTAAACTGGATATTGATCTATACTATGAGGATGATTTCAAAGCAGTTGATACCCTGATTCAGCAACGGCTCAAGGCCAGAAATGACAAGGGAATCGTATTACTTCATGGTTTACCTGGAACGGGAAAAACCACCTACCTCCGTTACCTGGCAGCACGGATCAAAAAGCAGGTGCTTTTTTTATCGCCCAGTATTGCTGGTAATCTCATGGACCCAGGGTTCATTCAACTGTTGATTAATAATCCGAACAGTGTTTTGATCATTGAGGATGCAGAAGAAATATTGATGGATCGAAGGACCACAAGTTCCTCATCAGTATCCAACCTCCTGAATATATCTGATGGACTCCTGGCGGACTTCCTGAATGTTCAACTGATATGCACTTTCAATAGCCCATTGACGATGGTGGATTCTGCATTGACCCGTAAGGGACGGCTGATTGCAAAATATGAATTTGGAAAACTTGGCGTATCAAAAGGACAACGTTTGAGTGATCATTGCGGATTCAAAAAGCGCATTCTGGAGCCTATGACGCTGGCTGAGATCATTCACCAGAACGAAAGAGGCAATGCCAGTAAGGAATATGCACCGATCGGTTTTCGAACAGGCGCCCTCATCAATAATTGATCCGGATGGATCGGAAGGTCAGGGATTCAAAAACAAAACAGATCCCTCTGCTTTATGTGGAGGGATTTTTTTGAACCTTTGTTGATCCTGAAAAGCAAAAGGGGATTGGCAATCAAAACAAACGCAACGGATGATCTGGAAAGAACCAATTGACCTGGACCAACTGAATTTCCTGCCACCAAGTATGGCAAACTGGATGGGCATTCGGTTTAGTGACTGGACTGCCGATTCACTTTCAGCTACGATGCCAGTGGATGAAAGAACCCGACAACCCATGGGTATTTTACATGGAGGGGCTTCAGTAGTATTAGCTGAATCTCTGGGAAGTGTGGCCAGTACCCTGATCATTGACACAAATAAGTATACTGCAGTTGGACTTGAGATCAATGCGAACCATTTACGGCCAGTCCGCTCAGGTATTGTTACAGGAGTTAGCCGCCTGATCCATCAAGGCAGCAAGACCCATGTCTGGGATATCCGGATATCGAACGACAAGGGTAAGCTGGTTTGTATTAGTCGGCTCACAGTGGCCATCATTCCTGCCCAATCCTGAATTATACTTCTAGTGCCAATGTATTCCATTTAAATAGCCGCGATGACTGGATTTCGCCACACATTAATAATGCCTTACTTTTCCGCTTTGCTATTTGCATGATATGAAAGCACTAAAACGCATACTGATCGTATTATTGATCGCCTTTATCGTTATCCAATTCATCAGACCGGCCAGAAATACTCAGGAAGGGCTGCTGGCGAATGATATTACTCACGTTAAAACGGTGCCGGATACGGTGTTGCATCTTTTGCAACGTTCCTGTTATGATTGCCACAGCAATAATACCGTTTACCCTTGGTATATGAATATTCAGCCTTCAGCCTGGTATCTCGCAAACCATATTAATGAAGGGAAGCACGAGCTCAATTTTAGTGAATTTGGAAGCTATACACCAGCAAAGCAATTAAAGAAGCTTCAGAAATTAGGTCGTGAGGTCAAAGAAGGCGGGATGCCCCTTTCATCCTATACATTAATCCATCGGTATGCAAGCCTGAATGAGGGGGAAAAGCAACTCATTATCAATTGGACCGATAGTCTTGCTGCCAAATATTAGATAGTCAAGATCCTCTTTCTTAAAACTCGTTATAGTTTCTGGAATCGAACAGGATCGCCCGCTTCTGATTTTATCAGATAGAGTCCGGAAGGCAGATTGGAGATGTCCAGTTTCAAGCCATTCACGATCTGGAATTGTAACATGACCTTGCCATGGATATCGACAATTTCCGCCAAATTCGGGGATCGATTTGTGCTGAACTGCAGGAATTTGCTGCTTGGAACCGGGCTGACCTGTAGATATTCTCGATTCACGATCGTGATAGTTACAACCTCGCTCCGAAGTTCATTTCCATCCGCCAGAATGGTTTTCAGCCGATAATAACTTTTCCCGGGAACCGGGTTAGTATCGTACAATTGGTAATCAGAATCGGGTCCTGAAGCCCGGCTTCCTATCGATTGAAAATTCATTGCATCCACACTTCGTTCGACCTGGAACCTAGCACCGTTCAGGGAATGAGGTACATTCCAGCTGAGACGTACCAGGTGATCGTTGATCAATTGCGAATTGAACGTACTGTTGTCAATAGGAAGGGCCGTGCTACCCGTGTGGATGAAGAATCCGGAAAATCCGGAGGTATTAAAGTGAATGCTCCAGAGTGCACTTACACTATCATAATCTACACTGCTCACAGGTAATAAAGTAGGGACAGATCCTGTGTAGGAAGCAGGTAAACCACTGCCATCGCTACTTACCCCACTAAGCTTGGTGATGCGCAAATTGGCTTTGTTATTGGCAAGGTCATATCCATCATGGGGTAGGTCAGGACCATGGTTGGGACTTGCATTGAAACTATTGAATTCTGATTGCCAGCAATACAGGGTAATGGTGCCTGTTGCTGTTGTGGCGGCGGTGGAAGGGGTAATCTCATAATGCCGGCTCAAGTATGCTTTCCCGTAATAGGGGACGGTACTTTCGATCCAGACACTTGAATTGATGGTACCACTTACCGGGCTTGTTCCTGAAGGCATCACGGAAGCAATGATCGAACAATTACTTTGAAGGTCGATTCGATTTCCCGGGCCACAGGAAGGCTGGGAGTAGCTCATTTGTATACCTGCGGAAGCATACGAAGCACAGATATTATTTGCGCAGTTAAAGGAATTCGAGGAAGTAGTTGTTCCATCAGCAAGTTCACCATAACCATTATAACCGCTGAGACAGACTTTGTCCCTGGAGGCCGGAACTACGATCCCATTGGTGCTATAGTTCGTATTATACCCCAGGGCAACAATCTTATTTTGCCCGCTTATCAGGGTTGGGCTACTTCTGTTGGTATTGGTACCATCACCGATCTCGCCACTGGCATTATTCCCCCAGGCATAAAGCTTTCCGTCACTGCTTATAGCGTATGAGTGCAGCCCACTACAGGAAATACGTACCCAGTTTATCGTTGGAGCGATTTGTGCTGGCGCGTTTTTATTTGTAGTGGTTCCATCTCCTAATTGACCATATCCGTTAAATCCCCAGGACCAAAGGCTTCCCTCGGCTCGCAAAGCCAGACAATGATTTCCTCCACAGGCAAGATTTGTCCATAAGGTGCTACTGCCGATCTGGACCGGAACCTTTTTATTCGTGTTGGTTCCATCTCCCAGTTGGCCACTGATATTATTGCCCCAGGCCCATAAAGTGCCATCGCTGCGAAGTCCCATCGAAAAATAGCCACCACAGGCAATACTTACCCAATTACTAGCCGTTCCTATCTGAACCGGGCTGGTGCGGGTACTTGTTGTATTATCGCCAATTTGCCCGGCCGAATTATCTCCCCAGGCCCATAGTTTTCCGTCGGTACTTATTGCAAGGGTATGCTGGATGCCGCAGGCCGTACTTTTCCAATTGGTTGCCGTACCGACCTGCACCGGCAATGAACTGCCCGTCAGGCTGCCAATACCCAATTGCCCTGCACTATTATCCCCCCAACTCCAGAGATGCCCGTCGCAGCTTAGGGCGATCGTATGGGTGCCTCCGCAAGTAGCACTGATCCAGTTATTGTTCGGTCCAATTTGTCCAGGGACCTGAAGGTTGGCAGTCGCAGCATTTCCACACTCACCATCCGCATTATATCCGACCCCCCAGAGGCTTCCATCCCCTTTCAGCAGAATATTATGATAGGCTGAGCTGATACTTAACCAGGAAGGTACCATGATCTGAGTTGACTGTGGGCTGTTTTTTGATGTCTGGGTGCCATCTCCTACCTGTCCCTGGCTATTATCTCCCCAGGCATAAATACAGCCATTGGCACTCACGGCCAGTGAATAGGAGCGACCAGCATGCAAACTCAGCCAGGTATTGGCACTACCGATTTGAACGGGCGTACTTTCAGATACAGAGGTCCCATCACCTAGTTGTCCGTTCGAATTATTTCCCCATGCCCAAAGACTTCCATCACTTTTCAATGCCAGACTATGGTTGTCACCTGCAGACAGGCTTTCCCAATTCGATGCGGTACCAATCTGAAGTGGTGATGATTTATCGGTAGTGGTACCATCTCCCAACTGGCCACTCGAATTTGTCCCCCAGGCAAATAATGTTCCATTAGCCTGCAAGGCAAGGCTGTGAAGGCCGCCTGCTGCAATGAATGTCCAGGTCGTCAGAGTTCCTATTTGTACTGGGCTCGATTTATCCGTATTGGTGCCATCGCCCAATTGTCCTTTGTTGTTGGAGCCCCAGGCCCATAAACTGCCATTGCTTTTAAGTGCCAGGCTATGATTTCGTCCTGCACTCAGGCTCACCCAATTGCTTGCACTGCCAATCTGAACAGGTACGTTCCGGTCCGTGGTGCTTCCATCTCCCAATTGCCCGAAACTATTGAGCCCCCAGGCCCACAGCGTTCCATCACTTTTGATTCCAAGACTAAACATTCCTCCGCAAGCAATACTGGTCCAATTAGCACCTGCACTGATCTGAGTAGGTATAACGTGGTCTGTATTTGTTCCGTCTCCGAGTTGGCCATTGCTATTGCTCCCCCAGGTCCAGAGGCTTCCATCAGCCTTTAAACCAAGGCTATGTGCCGCACCAGTTGCGATCATCACCCAGGAACTCGATGTATCTGCCTGGACCGAGTAGGCATGTGTCGTTGTACTTCCATCCCCTAACTGACCTGTTGTATTATTGCCGTATGACCAAAGCCGACCATTCCTGATTTCCAGGGAATGCTGGCTTTGACTCCCGGTGGCGATTCGCTGATAATGATTCCTACTTACAACAGGGGTTTTGTTCTTAGTCCGGGAAAATTGCGCGAAGACACTACTACTGCACAAGTAACAAGCTGCAAGCAGGACGATTTCTATAAGTCTAGTTTTCAAAAAATGAATAATAATTGCATTAAGGTTATGAGGACGTCGTCAAAATAAAACCATTCGTAGTTGCTGGAATTCATACAACAACTATGAACGAATGTATTATTATTATGGATTTTCATTTGTGAATTAATTATTTTTCCACCCGCTTTTTTGGCAAGGGTTTCAATAAATTTTGCTTTGGTTGCCGATTTAAATAGCTATTTCTATTCCTGGTTTAAAATGCCATAAGCGAATAGCTAAAGCTGCTTGAATTTCATCTGAATGATGCCGGATCTTCGTTTGCATTATTGGTAAAGGATAGCTTTGTATAGACGTATACCAAGTCTTTAACGGATAGTTCTAACCCCCATTTACTCCATATCATTATGAATTGGATCATCCTTGCTAGCTTGATTGGAATAATCCTTGGGGCCTTGTTGTCTTTTTTATTGTTCCGGATTTATTATTTGAAGGGGACCATTTCGCTCAAATCTTTTGAAGACCTCCAGGCGAGTCACCATAGCGTTCTCCTTTATAACGGCCGCCTGGAAGAGCAAGGTCGCATGCAAATGCAACGCATAGACCTTCTGGAGCACCAGGAACGCAAAAATCAGGAGGCCTATCAACAAGCCAATATGAGTTTGGCCCGGGAAACTGCCATACGCCAGCAATGTCAGGATCGGAACGGAGAAATTCTTCAGGAAATGAACCACTTGAAAGCAGCATGTGAGCAGCTTCAAGGCCGGCAAAATGAATTTCAGAGCCAGATAGCCAACAGTCAGGCTCAGGTAACTGCCAAGAATCAGTTACTGAATCAGCAGCAGGAATTTATTGTCGGGATGAAGGCGGCAATGGAACAGGAATTCAGGTTAATTGCCAATACCTCGTTGGACCTTAATGCCAATCGCTTAAGCGAACAGCAGCAAATTCGCCTACTTGATACCCTGGCGCCTTTTCAGAATCAATTGGATGCCTTCAGAAAGCAGGTGGATGAAAAGTTCAGCCTGGAAGCGGATGGGCGGAATACGTTGAAAGGGGAATTGCATAAAATGCTGGAATTGAACCAGACCATTTCGAAACAAACTGAAAACCTGACTACGCCCTTAACCCGGCAAAGTAAACAGCAGGGTGGTTATGGTGAGGAAGTTCTGGAAAGTATTCTTTTGAATGCGGGGATGCTTGAAGGCGAACACTATTACCGGCAATTTAGTACCCGCAATGAAGATGGCCTGCGAATCCAGCCGGATATCCTGATCCGCAGACCGGAAGGGCTTTCGATTGTTATTGATTCCAAGGTCAGCCTGACCCATTATGTCCAATATTGTGAACCCGGTTTAGCTGCCGAGGAGGAGCGGAGGCTGCGAAAGGAAATCTACAATTCCTTTAAGGCGCATGTGGATAGCCTGAGTGCCAAGAAATATGATACGGTAGAGGGAACTGCAGATTTCATTCTCATGTTTACCCCCGCCGAGAATGCTTATACGATTGCCACCAATCATGATTCCGGCCTTCGCCAATATGCGTTTGCCAGGAATGTTTTTGTAGTAACTCCCTCCAGTCTGTTGCTGGTAATCAGAATGATCTTTGATCTTTGGCAGAAGGACCGGGTAAATAAAGAGGTTCAGGATATCGCAAACAGAGCCAGGGATTTGTATGAGAAAGCCTGTGGGTTTCTGGAGTCATTTAGTCAAATGGGGGAAGCAATCGGCAAGGCCAGTCAGGAATTTGAAATGGCTAGTAAGCGATTAAGTGGACATGGCGGCCTGGTTCGACAGGGTGAAATGCTGAAACAATTACTCGGAACTAAAACAAATAAAAAAATTCCGGCTGCCTTATTAATGCAACCGGAATTTGATGAGCAGCCTGATGCTGCGGATGATACAGTAGAATAGACTAATTCCTGAAAGTCAGGAACTCAAAGGGGCGCTTGCCGGTGATCACACGGCTTCTGCGTTTATGGGCTGTAGAAGCATGAATCGCGCTATGGTGATAAACGTCCAGTACCTCAGTGGTCCGAACGATCTCATTCGTATTATCCACGTGGTTTATAACCTGGATAATGGCATCAACCTGCAGGTCGAAATTTGATTTCCACTGCTGGGCTGCTTTTGTGGTCAGAAGTAGTTCTCGGGTAGAGTTGGGCATGGGTGGGGTGATTTTAGGGGGGATGGACTGAAAAATTAAGTACAATATCTCAGCCTAACAAGCATTCCCAGGTATATTTCCCTCCTTAATAGAATTGTGTTAGGTAGGGATAACGTTCTGCATATAAAGATTTTACCTTTTGCAAGATTGTGTCCCTTAATCCTTCAATGTTCCTTCGCTCGATCGCAGCTACAAAAACGGCATGGCCATTGGTGATTTCCTCCCACCGACGTTCCAATTGAGTTAGCAGGTCCGTCTTCACCTCATCATCCAGCCATTCATCAAAAGTCCGGGATTCATAGAGGTCCATTTTATTAAAGATGGTCAGGGTTGGTTTATCAAAAGCGCCGATTTCCTGAAGTGTCATATTCACGGTCGCCATCTGATCTTCATACGCGGGATGGGAAATATCCACCACATGCAGCAAGCAATCTGCTTCCCGAACTTCGTCAAGGGTGCTCTTAAAACTTTCGACCAGATGATGGGGGAGTTTACGGATAAATCCCACGGTATCGCTTAATAGAAAAGGGGTTTGTTCATAAACGACCTTCCGGGTGGTGGTATCCAGGGTTGCGAATAATTTATTTTCCGCAAAAACCTCACTCTTGCTCAGCACATTCATCAGGGTGCTTTTGCCTACATTGGTATATCCCACCAGGGCAATACGAATATAATCGCCTCGTTCCTGCCGCTGGGTTTGCGACTGTTTGTCAATATCCTTTAATCGTTTACGAAGCAAGGAGATTTTATCCTTAACAATCCGCCGATCCGTTTCAATTTCAGTTTCGCCTGGACCCCTGGACCCAATGCCGCCTCCCTGACGTTCCAGATGTTGCCACATGCCTTTCAGGCGGGGTAGCAGGTATTGGTATTGCGCCAGTTCTACCTGCACTTTTGCCTGGGCTGTCTGGGCTCTTCGGGCGAAAATATCCAGAATCAGATCACTGCGGTCAATCGTTTTGATACCCGTTGCTTTCTCAATATTAATGATCTGTGAGCCAGTGAGTTCATCGTCAAAGATCAGCAGATTGATTCCTTTTTGCTGACCATACTGTCGGATCTCTTCGAGCTTGCCTTTACCAACAAATGTTTTACTATCCCTGTGTGGTAATTTCTGGGTGAATTGTTTCACTGGAATAGCACCTGCAGTCTCTGCAAGGAATGCCAGTTCTGTAAGGTATTCCAGCGTTTGGGTCTCATTCTGGTTTTGAGTGACCAGGCCAATGAGAATGGCTCGTTCTTCCTGCTGGATTATTTTCTTTTCTAACAAAATATCGCGTATAAGGTGGTGGTAAAAGTAGTCTATTGGATAGCATTCGGAGTGCAATACCGGGAAGCAGGCTTTCGAACCATGCACCATTCCAAGGCTCAAGCAGCACTCTGGATTAGTATAGTGAACTAAACGTAACCATAATAAGGTTCAACCTTTAGGAAATTGCCTGAATTACCGCAGGATCATAATTCCTTCTCGGTATAGGCGGCATTGAAATTGGCCCCTTTTGCAATTCCCAGCTTATTGAGATTCATGGTCAGACCAAATTCATTGTACGCACCCGCGATATGGTAATAACGGCGGGCATAATGAACCTGGAATTTCTTGAGATTTACCCCGACGCCAAAAGAAAAACCAGCCACCCCAGTCTTGTCTTTTATTACCAGTTCTCCGCGTTGCAAATGATTATAGGCAACCCCCAGAGTCAGGCTTTTACCAAGAGAAAGTTCTGCAGCAAAAATAAAGTGACGTAATAGTTTGTCGCCAAAATGCGCCTTGGTATAATCGCTGGAGTCGGTCGTGCTGAGCAGGGAGGAGCTTTCGATATCTGCTGCATTATTGTAGCGGATATCCCATTCATATAAATGATGCATCGTAGCCATCACCCGTAAAGGCAGGTGGGCAAAGCGTTTGGAAATGCCCAATTGCAGATCAAATGGAAGGGGTTCCGCCGGGGAGCCTGCAAAATGCTGGACCATAAAGCCTATGTTCTTGGCTGTGGCACCGAGCACAATCAGATTGGCGGTATCTGTATAGGTGATGCCTATATCCGCGAGCAGACCAGAAGCAACTTTATCGGCATAGGAGGAATGAGCCAGCTTGATGGCCCCCCCATAGCGCCAACGTTCCAGATAGGAATGACTGGCCCCTAATGAAATGGAAAAATCATTGGCTCTAAAGCTGCCGGTAGGATTACCAATATTATCGTAAGCGTCAAAAGTGCCGTAATTCAGATATTGGATCCCGAGGATGAAAGAGGTATTCAGTTTGGGTGAATGATATCCATAAGCCAGGTTAGCAATGGAGATTCCGGAATAGTAGCTATTGTAGGAGAGGCTGAGTTCATTATGCATAACCGGCCGCATCTGAGCCGGGTTTTGCAGAGCGAGGGAAACATCAGCATCGGCATTGCTGACATTGGCACCCCCCAATGCAGATATATGCGGGCTTTGGGGCAGGTTTAAAAACTCAAAAACATGCTCCCCACCCGTAACCTGGGCAGCACCGGTGAGGGAAAATAAAAGACAGAAAAGGGCTAGAAGGTTTCGTAATCCTTGATTCATACTAACTGGGATCCTGATTACGCTTTTGTGCGTAAACTATAGAACGTAATAACGTTTTTAACTATAAATTATTGCCCGGCAGCTTTTTGCATTTCCTCTACAATGCCTACGGAAACACCGGTGAAAGAGAAGCCGCCGTCATGGAAGAGATTTTGCATAGTGACCATTCGGCTCATATCGCTAAACAGCATGGCGGTAAAGGCCGCACAATCATCGCTGCTTGCATTTCCTAATGGACTCATTTTTTCGGCATAGGAAAAGAAGGAATCAAATCCACCGACACCAGAGCCTGCTGCAGTAACTGTAGGTGATTGGGAAATCGTGTTTACCCGAACCTTCTTTGCAAAGCCATAATAATACCCAAAAGAACGGGCGATACTTTCCAGCAAAGCTTTCGCATCCGCCATATCGTTGTAGCCCGGGAAGGTGCGTTGCGCAGCGATATAGGAAAGGCCAACCACAGAACCCCATTCATTGATGGCATCCAGCTTCATAGCCGTTTGCAAAACACGATGTAAGGAAAGGGCGGAGATATCCAGGGTCTTGTGGAAATTTTCATAGCTGGTATCGGTATAGGGAATGCCTTTCCGGACATTGGGACTCATTCCGATTGAATGCAGGATAAAATCCACCTTGCCACCAAAATGGCTCAGGGTGTCCTGGAACAGTTTTTCAATATCTTCTGCAGAAGTAGCATCGGCAGGAAAAACCGGAGCGTTTCCACATTGCTCTGCCAATTCCTTGATCTTGCCCATTCTAAGGGCAATAGGAGCATTGGTCAGAACGATTTCCGCGCCTTCTTCGTAACAACGGAGGGCGGTTTTCCAGGCAATGGAGCGTTCATCGAGCGCGCCGAAGATAATTCCTTTCTTACCTTGTAATAGCGAGTGAGCCATGTAATCTTTATTGGGCCGCTAAAGTAAGCAATGATTTGTTGGGTGTGCTTTCCAGCAACCTTTTCATTTGCGGAATTGTTCGCATTGCATTCATGAAATCCAATATGTACAGTAAAGAATATTGGATATGATTCGAATTCCCCCTGTCCCTGAACGAAGTCGAAGGAGTGGATCAATTTGGTGATTTGGTAATTTGGTAAGGGGGGAGTGGGAGTGGGATCAACCAGGTCTTGAACGAAGTTGAAATCCCAGAACTCTGTTCGAGTCGAAGGGTCCGTAGCTGATTCACGCTAAAGCAAAAAAAACCCCGCAGCTTGCACCGCAGGGAAAAAAAAATTCTTTCGGAACAGATTATCCGTTCTGAGTCTGCTTGTTATAAATATCCATCTGAGGATCCTCATAGCTGGTCCATAATGCACACATATGCCCAACAATTGCCAGACCCCATGCCGCTACGATCCAGGCATGCCAAGGATATACCCAACCATGAGCCGCCTTTTCCTGGCCAGCGTGAACAAAGAACATGATGGCTACCGCAATGAGGTAAACTAGAAGATGGACGAAAAAAATCGACTTCTGACGGCCTGTTGGATTGATCTTATTATGAGACATGATTGACTAATGAACGCGGCAAAGATACTATCTGGACTTTAATATTTTGTAGCCTTTCCACAGAAAACAATGGCTTATTCTTATCGATATATCTAGGGAAATAGTATATATTTCTTAAGTAGCCCAAGGTCATTTTCTGCATCCCGGGCTTCTTTTTCAAACGCATTATCCTGATACCCATTGCGGAGCGATTCCATCAGGTATTGCCATAAAAAACGAATCATCCCTTTTGATTGGTATTGTTCCACATGCTTCAGCTCATGCAAAACCCAGCTTTGATTGCTCAGGAATTCCTTACGGGTAGTCTGGTGAAGATGGATTGTAGTACCAAATACAATAGCTACCCGTTCTGTACGCAGGCGGTGTGCAGCTATTCTGGCTATAAAGGAATTTTCCCTGATTCTCACCCGGTTTGAGCGCATAGGCCTTCTATAAACAAAAAGCGCTCCGATTGAAGCGCTTCCAGGTAAATAAAGTAATAAAATCAGGCTTTGGAAGTGCTGAGACGCTGTGAACCAGCCTCCATCAGATACCAAACACCAAATAAAACGGTACTAAAGAAGAGTGTTCCAGCCAATGAACCATAGAAAAATGGAACACCATCCAGGTAAGCCTGGAATAAACCAGAACCAGTCATGGGACGATTATACCCTCCATGTCCAGCCCAGGTGGCAAAATTCGAGGCTAAAAAGAATAAGACTGGAGCAGCAATGCTGGCGCCAGCAATCCGTGGAATTGTAATCCGCCGCATGGCTATACCTACAAATGTGATGGCCATCAGAAACAAATAGTTAAGACCTTGCCCTTCATAGAATCCGGGTGTCTTTACATAACCGGTCCGGAACAATCCTTCGAAAACCAGGTCGGACAGTAACATCGAAAAAATAGGCAGTGCAAATGCCCACTTTTTATCGCGAATAATGGCACCTCCAAACAAGGCCATAGCGAGTTGCGGGGCAAAACCCATTAATCCAAATGGTTGCATGGGAAATATCCGGCAGGCAGCACCTGTCAGGATCAGCAATACAAAGGCCAGGAGATTCTTATTGTTCTTCATAAAAAATCGATGTTGCAAAAATAGGGTCTGGGAAGTTATTGCCCATACCTGCTAAAACTGCGACCTTGAAAAGGCGGTGTATTATCTATTTGATGAACTCAAAATCCAGATGAATGAGCTAACTTATAATAGGGTCATTTATTTACATAAGGATCAGAAACTTAGTTTAGCCCAATAAGGAGGATGATCAGATAAATCTACCTGATAGGCAGTATGGGCTTCTAGTACCTGGAAGGAGGGCCCATGAAAGATCATATCTATTCCCCGGATACTATCCGGTAGCGATTCCTGCATTTGTAGGTATTGGGTAGGGTAGCTGACTCCCGTATTAAAATCGCCGCAAACAATGGATGGAAGTGTTGATTCATGGACAAACTCAGCCGATTTCATCAGATCGCTGGCATCCTGCCGGGGTTCATGGTGCAGGGAAAAGACATCGATCTCCCGGCTGGCATCCAGGCGCAACCGGGCCCTGATTGTACTTCTGCGGGTCCAGATACTTTCATAACTAACCTCTCTGCTATCCATGGATTCGATCCCATAACGCGTCAAAATAGCTACACCCCATTGACCTGTTAGCGGAAAATCGGGATTGTAAGCATCATTATATCCATGACTGGTATAGGCGTAGTTCATTCCCAAACATTTAGCTAAAGAATCCAGAAATGCCTTCACTTTATTATTACTGCGGCCAAGCGGCACTTCCTGCAACGCAATGATATCGGCCCCGGTACTGTTGATAAACTGAGCCAGGCTATCGATATGCTCGATACTTCCCCCTGTATCATTGATATTCCAGGGGTCATGGCCGATCGGGAACCCGCATTGAAGGTTATAGGTCATCACGGTAACCGAAGTGCCGGCTATTTTAGGACTGAAATTATTCTGCAATAAATTGATACGCTGGCTATAATCAATCTGATCCTTTTTACAGGAACAATACACCGTCAGAAAAAGCAAAACAAGGAAGTATCGCATGCAATATATGACGTACAAAATAGTGGAAAGGTTTGTTGGAAAGTTATGCTAGTCAGGGCTGTCTTATATTAGCAACCAATCCTCATGAAACCAACCGGTTGGCACTTTCTGATTCTGGTAATTTGCTGTTTTGCCACCAAATCCATGGCCGCGCCCTTTACAAGGCAGGATAGTCTCCGGGGTGGGAATGGCCATGGACGCGACTGGTGGAAGGTTCTGAAATATGATCTTCAGTTGGAGATAGATACCCTGGATCAACATATTCGCGGGACGAATACGATCCTTTTCAGCATTCCCGGCAAGGCCAGGGACAGTATGCAGATCGATCTGCAGGAGGGCATGAATTTATTGCCGGTCAAGGGTCCTCAAGGCGAATCGATCCGATTACCCAGGGAAGGAAATGTTTATTGGCTGATTCGGGATGCTACTTCCTGGGAGACGGGTAAGGTTTACTCGCTGCAACTTCGATTTGAGGGCAAACCCAGGACTGCCGTGAATCCTCCCTGGGATGGTGGTTTTATCTGGACCCGTGATTCAAGTGAAAAACCCTGGATCTCGGTAGCCTGTCAGGGGCTTGGAGCCAGCGCCTGGTGGCCTTGTAAAGATTACCAGGGGGATGAACCGGATGCAGGTATGACAATCAAGGTAGCATTGCCCACGAAGGAACGGATCATTAGTAATGGTCGTTGTATTTCAACGATCACCAGACCAGATGGGATCAAAGAAGGTCAGTATGAACTGAAAAACCCGATCAACACCTACGGAGTCAGTTTTTATGTAGGAGATTATAGCCATTGGCATGATACCCTGCATGGAGAAAAGGGCGTTCTGGATCTGGATTTTTATCCGCTGCGGATGAATGAAAAGAAGGCCCGAAAGCAGTGGGCGATCACCAAGGAAATGCTGCGCTGTTATGAATACTGGCTGGGGCCATATCCTTTTTACGAGGATGGTTATAAACTGGTTGAGGCCCCTTACATGGGCATGGAACATCAAAGTGCCATTGCCTACGGAAATCAGTATCAGATGGGCTATAATGGCCGGGGTCAGCATAAGGATCGTAGTGGGACTGGAATCGGTTTTGACTTTGACTTTATCATCATTCATGAAAGTGCCCATGAATGGTTCGGGAATTCCATTACGGCTAAAGACGTCGCAGATAACTGGATCCACGAAGGCTTCACCACCTACATGGAGGCTTTATTTGCTGAATGGATACGCAGCAAGGATTCCGGAGTGGCCTATACCATGGGCGAATGGAATAATATTCGTAATGAACGCCCGGTAATCGGAAGCTATGGTGTCAATGATGAGGGGGACGTGGATAAATATGATAAGGGTGCAGCTGTCATCCACATGATCCGAATGATGATCCTGGATGATGACCGATTCCGGCAGCTCCTCCATGGATTGAACCGGGAGTTCTATCATAAGACGGTTACGAGTCATCAGGTAGAGGATTATATCAGCCGTTTTGTTGGCATTGACCTCCGGGTATTTTTTAATGTGTATTTGCGAAGTACCATCAAGCCAAAATTCGAATGGTCATTTGATGGTACTTCTTTCCACTACAATTGGAATGGTGTACCGAATGGCTTTACAGCCCCTTTCATTCTCCCGGAATCCGGCGCCAAATGGTTCAGTCCGGCAAATGGCGGCAAAAAGTACTGGGCTCCCGACCGGATCATTTCCTGTGGCTGGTATGATGTTTTGAGACGATGATTTTTTTGATTAGGTGATGGGGGGCGCCGATTTGAAGATTTGAAGAGGGGGGATCGAGGATTAATCTCCGGCCCCTGAAGTCGAAGGCTCAGATGCTTTTACATTAGGAATGTCCCGACAACGGCCCTCCTACGCTAAAGGCTATGGCGGGTAAAAAAAGGGACCTCACAGCAGGTGGGCTTAGGCATTTACATTAGAAATTTCCAGACAACGGCCCTCCTACACAGAAGGTTATGACGGGTAAAAAGGGGATCAGTCGGCAGGTGGGCTTAGGTATTTACATTAGAATTGCACTGCCAAGGAATTCACAAAAGCCAAAAACCTTTTTTTGACTTTCCTAATATCAACCTATTGTTGATGTTTCTTATTATTACATAAGGTATACGGTGTGCTTCAATTACCATCCTTCTAATAAAAATGGATGTGGGGGTGCAACTATAGATGGACCGTATTCACCTGGTTTTGACCATCTAATTGTGACAGTCCCAATTTCTGCCTTGCCGCAATAGCTCATAATAAAGCGTTCATGCTTTATTGCTTTACGGCCTGTAAGGTACTCTATGACGGCATTCGCCTGCTCCCAAGAAATTTCTTGTTCAAATTCGCTATTGCAAAAACCTCCCGCCACATATACCCTGCGACTAGTATCTGAAATCATTTTTTGCGCAATTTGGTTTAATACAAGACGGGTGTCAGTAGTGATGCTGCGATTACCAGGCAGAAATCTTATCGGTAAAGTGCCGGTATCGAATACAGAAGCTATAAATTGGTTGTGCATGTTTATCCTTTTGGGATTAATAAAATGTCCAACATAAAGGCTATGCAAGGTTTTGACATCTAACAGTCCCGTTTCATAAAATCTAGCAACTCGTTTGCTGAGTAGCATCATGGTGTTGATAGAATTATTGTCGCCTAAATCAGAATCGGGTCCGTAAGTAAGATTAATAAACTTGTTAAAATATTGTCTTGCCAGCCTCATGTTCCGCTCCTTTCCGCTCAGGTATTGTCGTGTGTAATAGTAACCAAGTAACCAGCAGGAGTTGAGATAAGCATTTTTACAGCGAATACCAGCACTACTCTCCGAAGTTTTATAACCAGACACAATCCTCCGTTTCAGTGAATCAATCCAATGTTTACGCCAAAGTATTGAATCTATTTTCGGAGTTGGAAACGACACGATTCTATTGGAAGCGGTATCGATATGCTTAGTGACTGGTGCAGACAAATTCTGTTTAGATTGATTGCAGGATGCAACACAACCAATAAGTAGCGCAATTAAAAGAGTTAGGATGCGGCGAAATATCAGCATTCGATAAATAAATTTAGGAATTATGCATTCAACCGAATTTTGATTGTTTTTACACCAGATTTGGAGACAAGAATAATGTGACATTGTCCCGCTGGAAGCATTGTTTCCAGAGGTTATGTAACTGACAAATTTATTTTGAGGCATTTCCTGCATGTCGTTCATTCAGAAAATTGGTTAACACTTATCCGATTATCCGGTTAATCGATTTGAATTCAAAAAGAAATCAACACCCTAAAAAAAATCGCCTCAGCATCTCTCGATCCTAAGGCGATTTATTTATGAAACCGGAGGGTGTGTACTACACGACCCCTTTACCGTGACACTGCTTATATTTCTTTCCACTCCCGCAAGGACAAGGATCATTACGTCCGATCTTGGGTCCTGCCTGCACAGGAGTGCGTTTTACCGCTACTTCCGGTTCCGTGTAATAATCATTTTCATTGGCTGCGTAATCCTCACCGGCCGCAGATACCTGGGCACTATTGGTGCGCATATTGCTCATATCCGTACGAGGAGGCGCCTCCTGAGGCATTGCCTGATGCGGTTCTTCCTGAACCGGAATGCCAGCACGGAGTAGGAAGGAAACGATATTGCGATTCGTTTCCAGGAGCATTTGCTTGAATAGGTTAAATGCCTCGAACTTATAAATCAGCAACGGATCTTTCTGTTCATAGCTAGCCAACTGAACCGAACCCCGGAGATCATCCATCGCGCGTAAATGATCCTTCCAGGAATCATCGATCATGGCCAGGGTGATATTCTTTTCAAGGGCTTGAACAATCGGACGGGCTTCTTCATCCACCGCCTGTTGGAGGTCGGAATAAAGCTGAATCCCCCGCATTCCATCGGTGAATGGAATGGCTATATTGCCGGGTTGGGCACCTTGCTCCTGGGCAATCTGCTTTAGGATCGGCGTCATATTTTCACGCAGGTGATGCATCTTACGGCTGTAGATATCCTTGGCCTGATGAAACAGATTATCGCCAATGATATTCACATCTCCCTTGGCAAATTCTTCGCTACTAACTTCAGGCTCCAGCGCCAGGTGCGTGATGGCATCCATACGGAAGCTCGCATAATCGCGATTATCATCGTATTTAGAGGCAATATCCGTGCAGACGTCAAATAATGCATTGTCCAGGTCGATCGTCAGCCGGTCGCCAAATAAGGCGTGGTTCCGACGTTTGTAGATCACATCCCGCTGGGAATTCATGACATCATCATATTCCAGCAAGCGTTTCCGGATACCGAAATTGTTTTCCTCCACCTTTTTCTGCGCCCGTTCTATGCTCTTGGAGATCATAGAGTGCGACAGTACCTCACCTTCTTTATGCCCCATTTTATCCATCAGTCCGGAGATCCGCTCTGAATTGAACAGTCGCATCAGGTCATCTTCCAGGGATACAAAGAACTGGGAGGTTCCTGGATCACCCTGACGGCCGGCACGACCCCGTAACTGACGGTCCACCCGCCGGGATTCGTGACGTTCCGTGCCGATGATGGCCAGTCCACCCGATTCCTTTACTCCCGGGCCCAGTTTGATATCCGTACCCCGGCCTGCCATATTGGTGGCAATGGTTACGGCTCCGGCAAAACCAGCTTCAGCGACCACGATTGCTTCACGGGCATGCTGTTTCGCATTCAGTACATTGTGTGGGACCTTCTTCTGAGTCAGCATACGACTCAGGAGCTCACTGACTTCCACCGAAGTTGTACCTACCAGGATTGGCCTTCCGATGCCTCTCAAGGCTTCGATCTCATCGATCACCGCTTTGAACTTCTCGCGCTTGGTCTTATACACAAGATCCTGCTGATCCTTACGGGTCATTGGCCTGTTAGTAGGAATGGTGGCTACCTCAAGTTTGTAGATTTCCCAGAATTCCCCGGCTTCTGTTTCCGCCGTACCTGTCATACCACAAAGCTTGTGGTACATCCGGAAGAAGTTCTGCAAGGTTACTGTGGCGAAGGTTTGTGTTGCAGCTTCTACATCCACGTTTTCTTTGGCTTCGATCGCCTGGTGGAGGCCATCGGAATACCGCCGGCCTTCCATGATACGACCGGTTTGCTCATCAACGATTTTGACCTTGCCTTCGATCACCACATATTCTACATCCTTGTCGAAAAGGGTATAAGCTTTCAGTAATTGCTGGATGGAATGGATCCGGTCGGCCTTGATGGCATAATCAGCTAACAGGGCATCCTTGCGGCTGGTCTTTTCTTCAGGGGTAGCTTCTGAATTATCGATTGCAGTCAGATCAGTCGCGATATCCGGAAGGATAAAGAAATGTGGATCTTCAGCACCCTGACTCATGAGGGCCAGGCCCTTTTCTGTCAGATCTACCGAGTTATTCCGTTCGTCGATGCTGAAATAGAGTTCGGCATCTACCTTCGGCATATTCCGTCCCTGCTCACTGATGTAATAGTTTTCGGCTTTTTGAACGATTTGTTTATGCCCCTCTTCTGAAAGGTATTTGATCAGAGCGCTATTCTTAGGAAGGCCTCTTTGGGCGCGGTATAAAGCCAGGCCACCGGTTTCCTTATCCGTTTTCCCGTCGGCAATCAGTTTCTTGGCATCGATCAGGCTTTGATTGACCACCTTTTTCTGCATTTCCACCAGGCGCTCGATGCGGGGCTTTAGGATGTGGAACTGCTGTTCATCTCCTTTAGCAACCGGACCTGAAATGATGAGTGGTGTCCGGGCATCATCGATCAGTACACTATCCACTTCATCCACCATCGCGAAATGGTGTTTGCGTTGGACCATTTCTTCGGGTGAATTCACCATATTATCCCGGAGATAATCGAAGCCGAATTCGTTATTGGTACCGTAGGTGATATCTGCCATGTAGGCCTTACGGCGTTCCGGGGTATTCGGCTGATGCTTGTCGATACAATCCACCCGAAGGCCGAGCCATTCGAAAAGGGCGCCATTCCATTCCTGGTCACGTCGTGCCAGGTAATCATTCACGGTTACGATATGTACGCCTTCGCCAGCGAGGGCATTGAGATAGGCAGGTAGGGTAGATACCAGGGTTTTACCTTCACCGGTAGCCATTTCAGCGATCTTTCCTTCGTGAAGGATGGCGCCGCCAATGAGCTGAACATCGTAGTGTACCATGTTCCACTGCACCAGGTTGCCAGCGGCCTGCCAGGAATTATTATAAAAGCTCTGGTCCCCTTCGATGCGGATATTATCCCGTTCTACTGCCAGTTCGCGATCCAGATCGGTAGCTGTTGAAGCCAGGACCTCATTTTCAGAAAAGCGGCGAGCGGTTTCTTTCATGACGGCGAAGGCTTCCGGAAGGATTTTTTCCAAGATCTCTTCGATCAGTTCATCGCGGCGTTTGATGAGTTTATCAACCTCATCATAAATGGCTTCACGGCCTTGTTCTGCCGCTTCCATCGCTTCTGCTTCACTACGTTTTCCTGTGATTTCTGCATCAATTTCCTGGAGATGGGTCTGGATGCGCTGGCGGAAATCCTGGGTTTTCCCCCGGAGTTCATCATTAGAAATGTCTTTTAGGCGGGCAAATTCGACATTTATTGCATCGACAACAGGACTCAGGCGCTTGACATCCTTGTCACTTTTACTGCCGCCAAATAGTTTAGAAAGAAAACCGATCATGGTTGATTGCTGGTATTTTGTGACCGTTTAAGGCCTGAAAAACACAAAAAAGGTGTTATTGATTGAGGTTGAATGAAATGATGTAACAAAAAGAGTGCAGCGCTTAGCTATCTGACAGGCTGGCATTAAAGGGCGTCAAAGCTACGTCAAAGGCTGCATTACGGCAATTGAAGCACCTGCCGTATTGCCGAAAAATACAGTATGAAAAAACTTTTTTCTGAAAGAGCTTGCATCGGCGAAAAATTTTGCTGTATTTTGGACGCGATTTAAAAAAGAAGAAGTCCCTCATGAAAAAAACTTTGCTCCTCATTTCTGCGCTGATGGCCAGTGCTGCAGGTATTAATAATGCACAAGCACAAGACCGTGGCAATGAAGAACTCATCAACGTATTTCAATGGTATAATACAGTTGACCACACATTCGAAACTGTAGCCGAAGGTGAATACCAGGATGGCCAGATGATTAACTGGGGCTGGGAAGACAAGCACTTGCTTTTCGTCGCGTATCGGAATCCTGGTCCTAACCGGGTTGCTGTTTACAGTTGGTTTAATCAAATCACCAAAGACCAGGTTTCCCTGGCCGAAGATGAGTTTACTGATGACCAAATGGTGAAGGCGGGTTATAGCGGAAAAAAACTTCAGTTCTATGGTGGTACCCGCCGTGGACCGAATACCATGCCGGTTTACCGCTGGGCCATCGAGCGTCGCGGTGATTGGGTAACTGTTCCTGAAGAAGGAAATACTGATGCCTATCTCAAGAAAGGTTACAAGCGCAAAACATTCCAGTTCTACGGAATTCCGCGCAGCACGGATGTAAAGATTTACAACCAGCTGTAAGCAGGAATTACACCATAATTTCAAAAGGCCGTCTCAGATAATACTGGGGCGGCCTTATTATTTTCCCGATTTGATCCTGGGTTTACACTTGTAATTCATCGAAGGATAGTATCCGCATAAAATGCTTTTGGAACCATCACAACAAAAAGCCTCCCGGTCCTTAAACGCAAGCTTTATTTGAGTTTTAAATCCGGATAAAATCTTAACAACCCCCAGATTTCTGTAATTTCCAGATATCCGTTATCGATCATTTTTGGGATTTCGTGCAGGCATTAGCTTCAGGCTAATTTCTTTCAACTGGCTTTTTTACTCTGCTATATAAATCCGTTTGACCCGGAGAGATATGCCCGTCATCAATTCATAGGGGATCGTATCGGCCCAATGGGCCAATGTTGTCAATGGTAATTGTGGACCGAAAACCAGGGCAGTATCTCCTTCTGCAGCCTCCGGGATTTCGCTGATATCCACCATACACATATCCATGCAGACAACGCCTACAGTAGGTGCTGGTTTACCGTGAATTAGTACATGCCCCTTACCATGTCCCAGTGCTCGAGGATAACCATCGGCATAGCCTATGGAAATGGTGGCAATACGTCGCTCTTTGGTGCTGGCATCGCTATGCCCATAGCCAATCCCCTCTGAAGAGGGAAGGGTATTTATTTGAGCGATCGTAGTACTCAGGGTGCTGATCTGGGTCAATTCGCGATTAATCCGGTCACTACTGTCGATTCCGTATAATCCAAGTCCTAACCGGACCATATCATAATGCAATCCCGGATGCCGCGCAATTCCAGCCGTATTGCAAAGATGCCGTAAGGGCTGGTAGCCCAATGCCTGTATCAATGTTTGGCTCATGCTTTCAAAGGAAAGTGCCTGATTTTCAGTAAATCCATCCAATGCCAGATCTTCCGCTCCAGCCAGGTGGGAAAAAATACTGGCCACATGTAGATGTGGATTATTGTTTAAAATCGTGATGAGCCCGGAAATTTGCTCGGAATGAAAGCCAAGTCGGTGCATTCCTGTGTCCAGTTTGATGTGGATCGGGTATTGCTTGACAGATAAAGTGGCGGCCATTCGGTTGAATGCTTCGAGCGAGCGTAGATTATAGATCTCCGGCTCCAATTTCCAGGCTATCATCCGGTCAAAAGCCGATAATTCCGGGCTCATTACCATAATTGGCAGGCTAATGCCAGCCTTGCGTAGACTAACGCCTTCATCGGTATAAGCCACTGTGAGGTAAGCCACACCAGCATGTTGCAGAACTGCAGCAATTTCATGACTGCCACTTCCATAGGAAAAGGCTTTGACCATGGCCATGATCCGCACTCCAGGCCCTGTTTTACTGCGTATGACATTCAGATTATGGGTGAGTGCCGCAAGGTCAATAGTTAATATGGTCTGATGGACCTCTTCGTCCAGTAATCCAGCAATTTTCTCAAAAAGAAAACTACGGGCACCTTTAAGCAGGATGGCTTCATTCCCAAAACTGAGTTGATGGAAATCCTTGAGAAATGCTTCCGTGCTTTTGAAGAAAATACTTCGTAATCCACGGTGTTCTCTGAATAGGGCTTTATGCCGGTAAAGCGAAGGACCGATTCCAATAAATCGTTGTATGCCCCGGCGGATAACCATTTGGGCTACCTCTTCATATAATTCTGAATCGGGTCGGCCCATCTGTAGCATATCCGAAAGAATCAGGGTACGCCGATTATGTTGTTTCTGATTTTCCAGGTAGTCCAGAGAAATAGCCAGAGAGGTCAGATCGGAATTATAAGCATCATTAATGATCGTGCAATTACTGATCCCCTTGCGGGTTTCCAGTCGCATCTCGATCGCATGAAGCTGTGATAATTGCTTTTGAATTTTTTGATCGTCCTTGTCCAACAATAGCATGACACACCAGACCTGTATCGCATTTTCAATAGAGGCGGCATCCGTAAATGGAATGCTTATGGATATGGCTCTTCCCTCATAAACTGCCTGAATTTCTGTTCCTGAGGTACTTGGAATCCTTGCCTGGACGATAAGGTCGGCATCTCCTTTGAAAGACCAGGAAATGATCCTGCGTTTGGCGATGCCATCTGTTTTCGTCTGATTATTAAAATGAAGGATGCACTCATGGATTTCCGGGTAATCCCTGCAGTAGATCAGGGTTTGTGTATGTCGGAACAGGCTAAGTTTTTCATTGATCTTCTGTCGGAAACTGAGAAAGCCTTCGGCATGCGCTTCGCCAATATTGGTAAATATGCCGATCGTTGGTTGTATGATCTTTTCGAGGGTGTCCATTTCCCCTGGCTGTGAAATGCCTGCTTCAAAAATGGCCAATTCATCATCTGCGCGCATTTGCCAAACCGATAAGGCAACACCGAGCTGTGAATTATAGCTTTTCGGGCTCCGTATAATCTTATAGTCGGTATTTAATGCCTGATAGAGCCATTCTTTCACCACCGTCTTCCCATTGCTGCCCGTTATGCCAATTACCGGGATGTGAAAGGCTTTGCGGTGGTGGATTGCAATGGATTGTAGGGCGATCAGGGAATCTTTTACAAGAATAAACCCGGCATCGGGAAATTGTTGGACCCAGCGTTCCGTTCGGCTTACAAAAAATAGACGGATCCCGGCTAGGTATGCTGCTTGAATAAAATCATGTCCGTCCCTTCGGCTGGTATGGATCGCAAAAAAAGCGGCTAATTCTGGCTTGTTGATCTGCCGGCTGTCTATGCAAAGTTCCTGGATTGGCTGATGTACCAGTGGACTAAGCCATTCACCATTACTCCATTGACATAGGGTTTCCGGAACATGCATGGCGAAGGTTATTAGTGGGTACTGGGACGGATACCCAGGGGAAGTTGTGGTTTAGCCTGAGGTGTTTCGTCGGGTACGAAAAATTCATAACCCCTGCGGAATATTGGAGCAAAGGTGGGAATCTGTACGGTCATGGTATCAGCTCCCTGGTTCAGAATGGCGAAATACCGGTCCGTATGGAAATGGTCTTCAAACGTGTGCGGCGTCATGCCCACATTCTTGCTTTTCTGATCCACCGGGAAATAAATGATCCGGACAACCTGGTGAACGCCACTTGTATTCGTAATGTCAATGGTCCCCTTTTCGGGCATGGAACGAACGATGGAATCCAGATCAATCATCCCGGTTGAATAGCCTTCGCTATAGATATGTTTAAAAAAGCCCAGGTAGTCTTGTGCCCTTCGAACATTGAGGGGTTTGTCATAATGAAGCGCGGTATCCAGAATTACATTGACTTTATCATCTTTATGGGTAAGGGTAAAGGAGTTAAGGGGTTCCTGCGGGTAATGGATACTTACGGAAGCGATCTGATCCGGACTATAATCAAAGACCAGCCGATCTCTCCAGACATTCAGATCGGTACTATACCGGGTGGTCAGATAACCATCGAAGCCTGGGATCTGGACAACATACGGTCGTTCTGAACCTTCCATCAGCATGGCCGTGCCCAAGAAATGGTGCAGTTCTCCGCCTACATAAAAACTCCGCATTTTATGGCCCTCCAAATCATAGACCTCTGTTTTAATACCGCTGCCAACCATGGAACGGATAATATCATTCCGTTGATTATCGGGGATCGGATACATGGCTTGTTGTGCACGCATCGTTTCCATTAAATGGCGGAGTGTGCTTTTCAAAACCGGGTATTTCCCATTGAGGACCCAGCCATCCTTTTTTCGTTCCAGTAAAATGGTATTGGGATTCTGATTTTCGGAAATAAAGATCTTGCCTATTGAAGCTGTATCCTGAATAGAAAAGCCAGCGTCGGCGGCATTGAATGCCCGGTTGCTTTTGTCGCTAAAAAGGAAGTACCATACCCCGAATCCCAGGACAGCCAACACGAAAACATATAACAGGGTCTTAAGCATGCTTATGAAGGTAATTTAGAACTATAACGTCTTTTACGGAAAAAGATGAAGGCCGATCCGAATATCAGGACCAGTGCCAGTGGAATAATCAGGTTGATGCTCTGCCATTTGCTTCGTTCTGTTTTTACACGACCGGAATCCAGGAGGCGAAGGCGGATATCTTTATTCCGGGCTTCGAGTAGTCCACTCCGATCGGTCAGATAATCGATGCAATTCAGCAAGAAGGCTTTATTGGCATAATGAACATCGTCATATTCCCAATAACCCATTTCCTGTGGCCCGGTGCTTTTATTTAATCCATTCAGGAAGATATCACCATCGCTAACGACAATGATGGAGCCATTACTATCGGCAACAGGTTTGTAAGGCCGGTGGATGGAGTCTTTTAGTATCTGGACGAATTCAGGAGCCAGCCGATCCTGGAATACAGATTGGAATTTCCCTTCCATTAATACTGCTGCGGCCTTAAATCCTTTGTTATAGAGTTCAGGCCGGGGCGGGAAGCGAAGCATGCTGAGGGAAACCCGGGTAGGGGTCAGGGTAGGCCGACTGTATTGGGATGATTCCAGCAAAATCGTTTTATGGATCTCAGGATTGGCAATTGTATCGATCGTGGAAGCATACATGCTCATAATTCCATCCATATTCCGGACGATTGGATGTTGGGATGTGGGAATAAAAACGGGCATATAGAACCAATTCTTACGTTCGACTTCCGGTTGATCGCCATTCATGCCGACAACAACGGGAATCCGGTTGCTTTGGAGATCCTCAATCAGATCTGGATTTATCCGAATTCCCCACTTGAAAAGCATATCATCCAGGTTAAGGTCATTGCCAGTTGCCAGGAATTGCTCACTTTTCAGGCTATCATTAGAAGCATTGGCAGCATCCAGCATCATCAGTAAATGACCGCCGTTCATCACATATTGGTCCAGCTTAAACTTTTCTTTATCGTCGAAAGGATGGGTCGGCTTGACGATGATCAGCGCATTATAAACATTCGGGATATGCGCACCCTGGTTTAAGTCGATCGTATCCACATGATACAGATTCTCCAGGGTTGTAAGAGCATCGTAGGTGCCCCATCCTAGTGCTTCCCCATTTCCCATTACATAAGCAAGGTGCAATTTGTCGGGCCGCAGGAGGCTATTAATAGCAGCAGCAAATTTGTATTCAAGTTGTGATTCGGAATAATTGAGGCTTTCCAGTGGGGTAAAGCCTAAATGGCTTTCCAATAGTTTGATTGGCAGTTCTTTCCCGTTGAAACGTACAAGGGCATAGGGGAAAACCACCTGTTCGGTATATTTTTCATCCCCGCTCTGGCGGAGCCGGACGCCGTTTACCCCTTTTTCGGCAAGTTTCGAAAAGACCTGTGCTTTATCTTTTTCTGCCTTCCCTTCGAAGGGATCTCGGAAACTAAAAATCAATTTACCGCCGGAGACATCCCGGAACGATTGCAAACGTTCTCTGACGGACTCTTTAAGTCGCTGAAAACCTGCCGGGAAATTTTTTCCATCCAATAAAACATCCACATAGACGACTTCCTTAAGGTCATGCAAGAGTTTAACGGTTGGATTGGAAAGGGTAAACCGCTTTTCTTTGGTCAGATCGATTCCTGTATGGAATCGGCCTGCAAGGATATTGAGGCAAATCAGGGCGGCAGCCAGGACTAAGACCCGGAAAGCAGCCTGTCGGTTTTGGTTGATGTGTTTACTAGACAACTAGATGCGTAATAAATAATGAGGAATAGAAGGAGAATTTCTGAAAATATCAATTCGCCTTTTTTGCGAGTGAGATCCTGGTAAGTGCTATAAATAGAATGATCACCGAAAGAAAGTAAATAACATCCCGGGAATCAATTAAACCGCGGCTAATGGAGGCATAATGAAATTGCATTCCAAGCATACTAAGGTAATATTCAATGCTACCGGTGAAACTTGGGATCTTACTGAGGCCTTCAAAGCCGCTATATAACAGGTAGCAGGAAAAGAGTGCAATAAGAAAGCCAACAACCTGATTGCTCGTCAATGAGGAGCAAAAAACGCCGACGGAGGCAAATCCAGCTGCCAGGAAAAATAAACCGGTATAGGAGCCAATGATGGCGCCCCGGTCGAGATTGATTTTTGTCCCTGCCAGATTTGCAATAGAATATAGGTATACAAGTGTTGGCAACAGGGCAAAAATGATCAGCACGAGGGTAGCAAAATATTTGCCTAGAATGATATCTGTGTCGCTAAGGGGCTTTGTCGACAACCATTCAATAGTCCCGGTTTTGACTTCATCGGCAAAAGAGCGCATGGTAACTGCTGGAATCAGGAGCATTAGCAGCCAGGGGGCCATGTCGAAGAATTTGTCCAGGGATGCATAGCCATAATCCAGGAAATTATAATCTGGCAGCACCCAAAGGAAAAGCCAGCAGGCAACCAGGAAAACCAGGACTGCTACATAACCGATTACAGAGGAAAAGAAGGAATTGAGTTCCCGGAAAAAGATGGGGCGCATGAATGAATTGGAAAGTGTGCAAAAATACAGGTTTCATGCAGTGCCCGCAGTACTGGTTCTGAAAGGATTCGTGAAACTTCAAAAGGATGCCTTCCAATATTCATTTTTATTTTTTTGTTGAATTAAATAATTAATGGAGAAAGTTTGGCAAGGGATTTGCTATTAGGAGTTCGTAATGGCAAAGTGTTATACTGAGAATAAAACATGGCATAATAATAACTGTAATAATAACAGCTTACAATCACTGAATGTTGCAGTTTATCAATAGTATACGGCTTGGCAATTTATCGTATTGGTGATATGTTTTTACGCTATGCAAATTTTATTTTTAAAACATCAAAAAAAATATTATCCTCGTTCCATAACAAACTAGTAACAAAAATTACTATTATTGCAAATCCAATGTTAATGGAACTCCGTATTTGGTTTCGCATTTGTTAATCCTCCACCTCATTTCATTTCAAAACTCACCCATGAGACTCAAGCTTTTTTACCTACTAGTTCTTATTACAGCTTTTCAGGTGAATCTTAATGCTCAGACTTATACTAAGATCGCCTTGATCAATCCTAGTATCGTTTCTGCTCCAAATGGTAATTTAAAACCAGGAGCACTTTACAAGTATGCGAATGCGGCGGCAGGGATTGATGCATACATCCAGTACGTAAAGAATTCGAATACCGGATCAAACAATGTTGGGCTATTCGCCTTCGATAATCCGGCTAGTGTCAATAACCCGGGCGGTTATGACTCTGCTTTCCAGCCAGTAACCAGTTGTTCTTCTACGAACAGTTCTGGTTTATGGACGCCGGGAGGCCAATGCAGCCAGGGTAATGTTGTTATGTCATATACAGCAAATCAAAATTATCTGGCTCATTTTCGTATTTACTTCAAAAAAGCAGGTACTAATATTGATACGGCCCTGAATATACAGGCAGCATTTATCGATATTGATGGTTTTGGTTCTGGAACCGAAGCCGAACAAAATGCGTTCATGCCGGGGGTTAGCTACGCCCTGTCACCCAATACCACGCTAACCATTACACAAAGGCCTGACGGACTTTTTAATGCCGAAGGACAGCCTGCTAATGTCGCTGGATTACAACTAACACAGATTACGGCTATTACCCAGATCACTTATCTTAACAGAACGTTTATTGATTTTGGGATCGGAATGAATACGCATAATGCGGATGGTGCCGGGGGGTGCTATGATGCCGTTTCAGGTGGCCGTCTTGCTTCCGTTTCCTTTTCGCAACAGCCAACAGGTTTGACTACTTTAATTGGTACAACCGTTACACTGAGCGGAACCGTGTGGGATGATGCGGATAACAGCGCCAATAACACATTCAATAATATCAAGACGAATTCTGAAGTTGGTACAAATGCCGGAACCCTCTATGTTTATGTTTTGGATTCAGCCTCCGGCACGGTTCTCGGGAAAGCTTCCGTTGCAGCAAATGGTACCTGGTCAGTAAGTAATATCGCCAGGGACCTCCCAGTTAAATTAGTTTTAAGTGATATTAACGTAGGACAAGGCATTACCAATGGTAGCCCTGTTGGTTCCACCCCATCAGGATGGATCGCCACATCACCAAATACTACTAACTCCTTCCGCCCTTCAGTAAATACAACAGGTCTTGATTTTGGGATTGAACAAATTCCGGTCGGAAATAATTATACGGCGACCAGTCAATTAAATCCAGGTGGTACGGTCACAGTTCCGGTTCCAAGTGTTGCCTTTACGGGGTCCGATCCTGAAGATGGTACTTATACAACCGGACTCAGTGGTAAAAAGGTTACGCTTAATCCTGCCACAAATGGCACCCTTTATTATAATGGAACTGCAGTGAATGCTGCAACTACCATTAGTTCATTTAATCCTGGACTGGTAAGCATCGATCCGGCCGGTACAACTGCCGTTAATATCAGTGCAAGTTTTACCTATTCTGTATTTGATGCAGCAAATCAGCCATCCCTTCCTAAAACCATCACAATGCCGTTTGAGGCACCCTCTGTCATTAGTGGATATGTTTGGGATGATGGAAGTGGGGATGCCGTAAAAGCGGGTACGGAGAATTTTACCAATGCCGGTGGCTTAAATGCTGTTCTTACAAATGCAAGTGGAACGGTACTACAGGTCGTTGCAGTTAATGGAACCACCGGAGCCTATTCATTTGACCAGGGAATCGCCAATACAAGTTATAAGATTGTGCTTAGTACAACAGCTCCTTCATTGGGTAGTACCTTAAGCGTTTCCAGCCTTCCAACAGCTGCCAACGGAAACTGGGTCAATACCGGTGTGAATCTGAGCAGTACCGCCAATACTTCTAATAAGACAGGCATTATTTCAGTAACTACTTCCACCACCCCTGGTACTACCTTAGGAAATCAGAATTTCGGGATCGAGCAATTGCCAATTGCTGTCGGTTCTAGCCTCGCTTCCCAGGTGAATCCAGGTGGTACGCAGAATGTGATCATCACGAACAACTTTCCTTCCACCGATGTGGATGGAACCGTTGGGAACATCAATATAAACAGCTTCCCCTCCAATATTACCAGCATCGCTGTTGGTACGACTACTTATTATGCCACAGCTGCTGCCATTCCGGGAACTTGCCCAACAGCGAGCTGCCTGGCCTTCCCGGCAAGTGGTGGTGTGAATGTCCCGGCAACTTCCGGCGTTCCCAATTCCGCGATCAGTATTGATCCGATCAATGGAGCCGTAACGGTTGTCATCCCTTATACTGTAACGGATAATGCCGGAAGACTCAGTGCTGCCCCAGCTAATGTTACCGTTCCATTCACAGACTTGATCCTGAGCGGTAAGGTTTATGATGATGCTAATGGTACCACCAATAGCCTGATCGATGGTACACTTATCAGTGCAGCAGGTGCGAATGCACTCTATGCCAACCTGGTGAACGCTGCTACTGGCAAGATAGTAAGCAGTGCTGTTGTAACAGGGGGCAATTATATCTTCAATACCAGCACTGGCCTCGAAGCAAATACAAACTTTAATGTAGTTCTTAGCACAGTTGCCGGAGTAACGGGCACCACTACAGGTGCTACTTCAACACTGACATCTAATTGGGTTTCTACTGCCGAAGGTTCCGGACTGGGTGATGGTACTCCAAATGGATTATTACTGGTACCAGTTGCCACTAGCAGCATTACGACGGGTGCAGATTTCGGTATCGAACAATTACCGATCGCAGTTGGATCTACGCTGGCGTCCCGCGTAAATCCAGGTGGCACACAGAATGTGACAATCACTAACAACTTCCCCTCTACTGATGCTGATGGCACCGTTGGGAATATCAATATCAATAGTTTCCCGACGTTTGTAACCAGCATTACGATTGGAACCACAACCTATTATGCCAATTCAGCTACTATTCCAGGTACCTGTCCAACAGCAAGCTGCCTAGCATTTCCAACAACGGGTGGTGTAAATGTTCCGGCTACTTCCGGAGTACCAAATTCGGCAATCAGTATTGATCCGGTAAATGGAGCAGTTACTCCAGTGATTCCTTATACCGTTACCGATAATGCGGGTAAGCTAAGTACAGTTCCAGCAAATGTTAGCGTACCATTCACCGATCTTATTCTGAGTGGTAAAGTTTATGATGATGCCAACGGCACGACCAATAGCCTGATCGATGGCACCCTGATCAGCACAGCCGGAGCAAATCCTTTGTATGCGAACCTGGTGAATGCATCTACTGGCAAGGTTGTAGGTAGTGTAGCGGTTTCAGGAGGCAATTATAGCTTCTCTACCAGCACAGGCCTGGAAATGAATACAAATTTTAATGTGGTTCTTAGTACGGTAGCCGGTGTAACAGGTTCTACAACAGGAGCAACATCGACACTGACATCTAATTGGGTATCCACTGCTGAAGGCTCCGGAACGGGTGATGGTACTCCGAATGGTTTGTTGCTCGTGCCGGTAGCCAGTACCAGTATCACAACAGGTGCTGATTTCGGGATCGAACAATTGCCGGTAGCTGTAGGATCAACCCTGGCCTCCCAGGTGAATCCAGGTGGCACTCAGAATGTAACGATCACCAATAACTTCCCATCTACCGATGCCGATGGCACCGTAGGTAATATCAATATCAATAGCTTCCCAACCTTTGTAACCAGCATTACTGTTGGTACGACTACTTATTATGCCAATGCCGGAGCTATACCGGGTACTTGTCCAACCGCAAGCTGCCTGGCCTTCCCGACAATTGGAGGCGTGAATGTTCCAGCTACATCCGGAGTACCAAATTCAGCAATCAGCATTGATCCTGTTAATGGCGCAGTAACACCGGTGATCCCTTACACGGTTACCGATAATGCCGGCAAATTGAGTTCGGCTCCTGCCAATGTAACCGTTCCTTTCACAGACCTGATCCTGAGTGGTAAGGTGTATGATGATGGGAATGGTACTACCAATAGCCTCATTGATGGTACTCTGATCAGTGCAGCCGGCACCAGTGCGCTTTTTGCCAACTTGGTAAATGGTAGCACTGGAAAAGTTGTAGCTGTTAATGCTGTTTCAGGTGGTAGCTATACATTTAATACCAGCAACGGTCTTGAAGCAAATACGAACTATAATGTTGTTTTAAGCACTACAGCTGGTGTGGTAGGAACAACAACTGGAACAAGCGCAGCTTTAGCACCTAATTGGATATCTACGGCTGAAGGTTCCGGACTGGGTGATGGCACTCCGAATGGATTGTTGAATGTCCCTGTTGCAAGCAGCAGTATTACCACAGGCGCTGATTTCGGAATCGAGCAATTACCGATTGCGGTTGGTTCGATTGTGGCTACTCAGGTTAACCCAGGTGGCACTCAGAATATTACCATCACGAATAACTTCCCATCCACAGATGCTGACGGTACCGTTGGAAATATCAATATCAATAGCTTCCCAACAAACGTTACCAGCATTACTATAGGTACAACAACCTATTACACAAACGTGGCTGCGATTCCTGGAACTTGTCCAACGGCAAGCTGCCTGGCCTTCCCGACCACTGGTGGTGTAAATATTCCGGCTACTTCCGGAGTGCCGAACCAAGTAATCAGTATTGACCCGATCAATGGTCCGGTTACCCCATTAATACCTTATACAGTTACTGATAATGCAAATAAACTAAGTGCTGCGCCGGCAAATGTATTGGTGCCATTAACCGACTTATTACTTACCGGGAAGGTTTATGATGACGCCAACGGTATTACTAATAGCCTGATTGACGGAACACTAATCAGTTCTGCTGGGACCAATACCTTATTTGCCAACCTGGTCAATCCAACAACCGGAAATGTAATCAGTGTAAGCGCCATCCTGAGCGGTGTTTATACCTTCAATACAAGCCTGGGTTTGGAAATGAATAAAAACTTCGATGTGGTTCTAAGCACCATTCAAGGTGTTGTAGGAACTACTACCGGCGCTACCTCAACACTGACTTCCAATTGGGTATCAACTGCAGAAGGTTCCGGCCTCGGTGATGGTACTCCAAATGGGATGCTGATAGTTCCTGTTGGAACCACAAGTATTACCACGGGAGAAGATTTCGGTATCGAACAATTGCCATTTGCCGGCACCCATACAGCTCCTTCACAACGCAATCCGGGTGGAACCATCAGCGCACCAGTTGCCGCTACCACCTTCTCTGCAACAGATGCTGATGGTACTGTTACCAGCATTCGACTGAGCGGTTTCCCAAGTAATGCCAATAGCATCACAGTTGGCACCACTACTTATTATGCTACTGCTGCGGCCATTCCTGGTACCTGTCCTACGGCCACCTGTGCGGTGTTCCCGGTCAGTGGTGTAAGTGTACCGGCCAATACCCTGGGTCAGCCTACCACTTCCATACTGGTAGATCCATTGAGTGGATCTTTAACAGTTGGTATTCCATATTTTACTACGGATAATGCAGGTAAAGAAAGTGCAATAGCAGGCCTTGCAAATGCGCCATTCTATGCACCACTGCCTCCAATCGCCCAGGATATCGATAATGCCCCGATCAATAACAGTGCGGCTCAGACCCATATCGGTGCTTTT
>Ga0265327_10000902_pt1 | contig 43665 bp, 33 predicted proteins | sample 41621metaG_FD_202089 | JGI IMG/M metagenome (GOLD analysis project Ga0265327, IMG submission 202089) | Rhizosphere microbial communities from Carex aquatilis grown in University of Washington, Seatle, WA, United States - 4-16-21 metaG | ecosystem: Host-associated > Plants > Roots > Rhizosphere... | reverse complement strand
TTGCTTGAGCCGGTGCGCCAGAGCTTTGCGACCGGTGCGCCGGTGCCGTGGGTCAAGATTCACCAGGCGCCCGACTACGTCTATTTCAACCATTCCGTGCACGTGAACCGCGGCATCAGCTGCGTGGAGTGCCACGGCAAGGTCAACGAGATGTCCGCGGTCTACCACGCCAAGTCCCACTCGATGGGCTTCTGCCTCGACTGCCACCGCGACCCGGCGGCGCACCTGCGCAACCCGGCCGACGTGTTCAACCTCAATTCGCTGACGCTCGCGGACCAGGGCCACCTCGCGGAGGCCCACCAGTTGGTCAAGGACTGGAAGGTCAAGCCCCCGCAAAGCTGCTCCGGCTGCCATCGCTGATGAAACGCAAATTTGAACATCCGGCCCCGGCCGCGGGCGCCCCCACGGGTCCCCGTTACTGGCGCAGCCTCGACGAGCTGGCGGACACCCCCGGTTTCCGCGAGCAGCTCGCCCGCGAGTTTCCCGATGGCGCATCTTCGATCGACGGGGTGGATCGCCGGCAGTTCATGAAGATCATGGCGGCGTCGTTCGCCCTCGGCGGCCTCGGGCTCGCCGGATGCCGCCGGCCCGAGGTCAACATCCTTCCCTACGGCAAGTCGGTCGAGTACGTCGTCCCGGGCCTCCCGCTCTATTACGCGACGGCCATGCCGCTGCGGAAGTGGGCCATCCCGCTGCTGGCCGAGACCCACCAGGGCCGCCCGACCAAGCTCGAGGGCAACCCGAGCTACGAGCCGCACGGCGGCGCCAGCTCGCTGCTGGCCCAGGCGTCGGTGCTCGACCTTTACGATCCCGACCGCGCAACCGAGCACACCAAGGGCCGGCAGGTCCTCCCGGCCGCCGACGTCAACGCTCTCCTCGCCGGAATCCACCAGAAGTACGCCGGCAGCGGTGAAGGGCTGGCTTTCCTGGCGGACGAGTCGGCCTCGCCGACGCGCGCCCGCCTGGTGGCCAGCCTGAAGGCCGCGTTCCCGCGCGCCACTTGGGCGGAGTACGAGCCGGTGCAGGACGAGCCGCCGCTGGCCGCCGCGCAGGCATCGTTCGGACGGAACGTCAAGCCGCTCTACCGTTTCTCCAAGGCCGAGCGCATCCTCGCGCTCGACGCCGACTTCCTGCACGCCGAGGCGGGCAGCCTGTACTACTCCCGCGAATTTGCCGCGGGCCGGCGCGTCACGAAGCCGACCGACCCGATGAACCGCCTCTACGTGGTCGAGAGCGGCTTCACGCTGACGGGCAGCATGGCCGACCACCGCCTGCGCCTGGCCAGCAGCCATGTCCTCGCCCTCACGGCGGCGCTGGCCAACAAGATTCTCGACACCACGATGTTCGCCCCGCTCGCGCAGGGCCTCGACGTCAGCGCCCAGTGGATCGAGGAATGCGCCCGGGACTTCCTGGCGAGTCCGGGGAAGAGCCTGGTGGTGGCCGGCGCGCACCAGCCCGCGGCCGTCCACGTGCTCGTCAACGCCATCAACGCCCGGTTGGGAAATCTCGGGCAGACGGTCGACTTCGTCGAGGCGCCCGCGGCCGGCGCCGCCACGATCGGGGCGCTCGCCACCGCCATCAAGGCCGGGGCGGTCAAGACCCTCGTCGTCGTCAACGGCAACCCGGCGTACAACGCGCCCGCCGACCTCGAGTTCGGCGCGCTGCTGAAGTCGGTGCCGGAAGTCATCCGCTTCGGCTACCATTTCGACGAGACGTCGGCCCTGGCCGGCACGCACCTCGCCGCGACGCACTATCTCGAGTCGTGGAGCGACGCCCGCACGGTTGACGGCACCATCGTGCCCGTGCAGCCGATGATTCTGCCGCTGTTCGGCGGCCTCATGGAAGTTGAGTTGCTGGCCCGCCTCGCCGGCGAGGCCGCGCCCGACGCCTACTCGCAGGTTTACCTGACGATCGGCCAGTTCACCGACGGCAGCAAGAAGGCCTTCGAGACGTTCCTCCACGACGGCCTGCTGAAGTCCTCGGCGTACGCGAAGGCCGCCGTGGCTTACAACCCGCAGACCGCTGGCGCGCTGCTGCTGAGCGACGCAAAGCCGCCCGTGCCCGTGACCGAGGACAGCGTCGAGGTCCGGTTCGTCACCGACCACAAGGTGGACGACGGCCGTTTCGCCAACAACGGCTGGCTGCAGGAGTGCCCCGACCCGATCACCAAGATTTCGTGGGACAACGCCATCCTCGTCAGCCCGCGGCTCGCGCGGAAGCTCGGCATCTACCCGCACGGCGGCCGGCTGCAGGTCGCGCGCGTCGAGAACGCCGAGGTCTACCATTACAAGGAGCAGGCCTTCATCGGCGAAGTCACCGTGGGCGGCCGCACCATCCGCGGACCGCTGCACATCCAGCCCGGTCTCGCCAATTTCACCGTCGTTGTCCCGCTCGGTTACGGACGCACGCGGACCGGCCACGTCGGCACCGCCAGCGGCTTCGACGTCTACCCGCTCCGCGTGAGCGGCGCGCTGCATTTCGCGGCCGGCTGCTCGATCCGCAACACGGGCGAGCGCCAGAACGTGGCCACGACCCAGGAGCACTGGTCGATGGAGGGCCGCGACATCGTGCGCGAGGCCAACCTGGACGAGTTTTCGAAAAATCCGCTATTCGTGCGCGAGGCCACGATCGACTCCCACGCTCCCGCCAACCTCGGCAAGGACGCGGGCATGCCGCTGGCCGAGCGCTCCACGGTCATCCCGCGCGGCAACTCCCTCTACGAGACCCCGGGCATCAACAGCTCCAAGCCGGGCTTCGACGGCATCCATCAGTGGGGCATGTCGATCGACCTCAACACCTGCATCGGCTGCAACGCCTGTGTGGTCGCCTGCCAGGCCGAGAACAACATTCCGATCGTCGGTCGCGAGCAGGTGAAGCGCGGCCGCGAGATGCATTGGATCCGCCTCGACCGGTACTACACCGACGGCAACATTGACGCCGAGGCGTTCGGCGCCAACGGCAACCGCGAGTTGCCGGAAGACCCGCAGGCCATCGTCCAGCCCATGACCTGCCAGCATTGCGAGCTCGCCCCGTGCGAGACCGTCTGCCCGGTCAACGCCACCGTCCACGACGACGAGGGCATCAACGTCATGGCCTACAACCGCTGCATCGGCACGCGGTACTGCGCGAACAACTGCCCCTACAAGGTCCGCCGGTTCAACTATTTTGACTTCAACAAGCGCGCGCTCGACGCCCTCTACATGGGCCCGCTCGGCCACCAGGACGAGATGCCGGAGTTGCTCAAGATGGTGAAGAACCCCGACGTCACGGTCCGCATGCGCGGGGTCATGGAGAAGTGCACCTATTGCGTGCAGCGCGTGCAGCAGGCGAAGATTGCGCAGAAGCGGAAGGCGGGTGCGTCCGGCGACGTCGAGGTGCCCGATGGCGCGATCAAGACGGCCTGCCAGCAGGTGTGCCCGGTCGAGGCCATCGTCTTCGGCAACATCAAGAACGCGGACAGCGCCGTATCAAAGGCCAAGGCCCAGGAACGCGACTACGCCGTGCTGGGCTACCTCAACATCCGCCCGCGCACGACCTATCTCGGCAAGCTGCGCAATCCCAACCCGAAGATGCCGGACTACCAGACACTCCCGCTCAGCCGGATCGAGTACAACAAGAAGAACCATCCCGCGCACGGCGGCGGTCACGAGCACGGCGCGGAAAAGCCCGAGGTCGAAAAAGAGGGGAAGGGCTGAGATGACGATCCGCCTCCCAGATTCAACATTGTCGGGCCCGGTTTCGCCGGCTCCGGCCACTCGCCCCGCCTCGACCTTGCTTGACGGAGGGACCAACTAATGGCCGCCCACTACACCGACGAACACGCTCCGGCGATTCTCGCCGAGGTGCGTCCCGCGGTCCTGCCGCGCGCACCGATGGTGGGGAACAACCGCGACTTCAAGTGGATCACCGACAAGGTCTGCGGCATCGTCGAGGGCCAGACGCCGACCTGGTGGTGGTGGTGCTTCGGCGTCGCGGTCTTTGTCGCCTCCTTCACCGTGGCCGGCCTGACCTACCTCGTCGGCACGGGCGTCGGCGTCTGGGGCCATGCCAACCCGGTCAACTGGGCGTGGGACATCGTCAATTTCGTCTTCTGGATCGGCATCGGCCACGCCGGCACGCTGATTTCCGCCATTCTCTGCCTGCTGCGCCAGAAGTGGCGCACGTCGATCAACCGCGCTTCGGAGGCCATGACGATCTTCGCGGTCGTCTGCGCCGGCATCTTCCCGGTGTTCCACGTCGGCCGCGTGTGGATGGCCTGGTACCTGTTCCCGATCCCGAACTCGAACTACATCTGGCAGAACTTCCGGTCGCCGCTCGAATGGGACGTCTTCGCCGTCTCGACCTACGGCACGGTCTCCGTGCTCTTCTGGTACGTCGGCCTCGTGCCCGACCTCGGGACGTTGCGCGACCGCTTCACGCAGGCCGGGAACAAGCTGAAGGCGCGCCTATACGGGCTCTTCGCGATGGGCTGGCGCGGCTCGGCCCGGCACTGGAGCAACTACGAGATGGCGTACCTGATCCTCGCGGGTGTGGCCACGCCGCTCGTGCTCTCGGTGCACACCATCGTGTCCTTCGACTTCGCCGTCTCGCTGATCCCCGGCTGGCACACGACGATCTTCCCGCCGTACTTCGTGGCCGGCGCCATCTTCTCCGGCTTCGGCATGGTCATGACGCTGATGCTGCCGCTGCGCGCCATCTTCCGCCTCGAGGACCTCATCACGCAGTACCACATCGACTGCATGTGCAAGATCACCCTGGCGACGGGCACGATGGTCGGCTACGCGTACTCGATGGAGTTCTTCATCGCGTGGTATGGCGCGAACCCCTACGAGGGTTTCGCGTTCATCAACCGCGCGTTCGGCCACTACGCCTGGGCCTACTGGATCATGGTCACGTGCAACGTGATCACGCCGCAGTTCTTCTGGTTCAAGAGCGTCCGCCAGAACACCACGCTGGTCTGGGTGCTGTCGATCTTCGTCAACGTCGGCATGTGGTTCGAGCGCTTCGTCATCATCGTGACCTCGCTCGCCCGCGACTTCCTGCCGTCAAGCTGGGGCTACTACTCGCCGTCGATCGTCGAGATCTTCACGTTCTTCGGCACGTTCGGCGTCTTCTCGACCCTGTTCCTCCTCTTCATCCGCTTCGTGCCGATCATGCCGATGTCCGAGGTGAAGGCGGTCATTCCCTCGGCCGATCCGCACGGCCCTGACCCGAAGGAGGCGGGGCACCCATGAAAAGGACCTACGGCCTGATCGCCGCCTTTGACTCGACGCCCGCGCTGTACCAGGCGTGCGAGAAGGTCCGCGACGCGGGCTTCAAGCAGTGGGACGCCCTCACGCCGTTCCCGGTGCACGGCCTCGACGCCGCCATGGGCGTGCGCCGCTCCAAGGTGCCGCGGATCTCGCTCTGCGGCGGCATCACCGGGTTCTGCACGGGGATGTCGATGATCTGGTTCGTCGACAGCTACGACTACCCGCTGGTGGTGGGCGGCAAGCCGTTCTTCTCGCCGCTGTACGCCTTTCCCGTGAGCTACGAGCTGACCATCCTCTTCACGGCCTTCGCGACCATCATCGGCATGTTTGTCCTGAACAAGCTCCCGATGCATTACCATCCGGTGCAGAAGGCGCCGAAGCTCACGCGGCTGCTCGACGACCGTTTCCACATCGTGATCGAGGCGGGCGACCCGCGGTACAACGCCGCCACCACGCGCGAGTTCCTCGCGAAGATTGGCGGCCAGGACATCGCCGAACTGGAAGAATAAGATGCGCTACGCCTACTTCACGCTCGTCTTCCTCTGCCTGCTCACCGTGTCGATCATGGGGATCCGGGGCCGCCGCACGGCCGAGGCGCCGATCATGGTGTTTCCCGACATGGACTTTCAGGCGAAATACAAGCCGCAGCGGGAATCGAAATTCTTCGCCGACGGCCGCACGGACCGCCCGCCGGTCCCCGGCACCGTGCCGCACGGCCGGACGGCGGACCAGGACAGCGACCGGAACGACAACGCGTCCTTTCTCCGCACCGATGACTTCCGCTATCTCGGCAAGAACGCCGACGGCTCGTTCGCCCGCGGGTTTCCGCTCCCCGTCGACGCCGCGCTGCTCGCGCGGGGCCGCAACCGTTTCGAGGTCTATTGCCAGCCCTGCCACGGCGCGCTCGGCGACGGCAACGGCATCACCAAGGCCTACGGGATGATTGCCACGGCCAGTTATCACGACGACCGCCTGCGCGCGATGGCCGAGGGCGAGATCTTCAACACCATCACCAACGGCAAGAACACGATGATGAGCTACGCCGACAAGCTCTCGCCCGACGAACGCTGGGCCGTCATCGCCTATATCCGCGCCCTGCAGCGCGCCCGCCATGCGACCATCGCCGACGTGCCGGCCGAACACCGCGGGGATTTGAAATGAGCAGCCGCGCAGACATTTCCTCCTCCGCCCCGAGCGCGCCGGTCCCGACCGGGCTCGTGCTCGGCGTGGGTGCCGCCGGCCTGGCGGTCACCGCCCTGGGCCTGCTGGTCAGCGAGCCGGCGACCATCGCGTTGTCGTGGCTCGTGGCGATGACGTTCTGGACGGGCATTGCGCTGGGCTCGCTCTTCCTGGTGATGATCCACCACATTTTCGACGCGGGCTGGTCGACGGTCATCCGCCGCCAGTACGAGCATGTGATCGGCGTCTTCCCCCTGCTGCTGGTGTTCTTTCTGCCGCTGTTCGGCGTCGCGTTGCTTCACCCGGCGCTGCTCTGGAAGTGGATGGACCCGAGCTTTGATCTGGGCACCGTGGGCGGCCACGGGCTCGTCGGAGCCGACGTGCTCTGGCGCAAGAAGGAGGGCTTCCTGAACCGGAACACCTTCATCGGGTTCACGATCCTCGCGTTCGGCCTCTGGTGGCTGCTCGCCTCGCGTTTCCGGCGGAATTCGTTCCGGCAGGACGCCGACGGCGACGTCAAGTGGACGATCTCCAGCCGGAAATGGGCGGCCGCGGGTCTCCCGATCACGGCCATCACGCTCACGGGCTGCATCATCTTCTGGATCAAGTCGCTCGAGTACCACTGGTTCTCGACGATGTACGGCGTGTGGTTCTTCGCCGGCTGCATGCGCGCCGCGCTTTCGCTGGGGGTCCTCATCATGATCTGGCTCTGGCATCGCGGCGACTACAAGGGAGTGCTCAACAACAACCACCTGCACTGCATCGGCCAGCTCATGCTGACGTTCACGGTGTTCTGGGCGTATGTCACCTTCTCCCAGTATTTCCTGATCTGGAACGCCAACGTGCCCGAGGAGACCTTCTGGTACAACGTCCGCGAGATCAACAACAGCGACGGCACCTTCAACCAGTGGGGCTGGGTCGGCATGTTCCTGGTGTTTGGACATTTCCTCTTTCCGTTCCTCCTGCTGCTCCAGTATCCGCTGAAGGTGAACAAGCGCGTCTTCCCGTGGGTCGCGGCCTTCATCGCGTTCGTCTTCTTCGTCGACCTTTGCTACAACGCGATGCCGGCGCGAAAGTTCCCGAACGGCGACCCGTATCCCTTCCTGCAGAGCGGCCTGTTCTGGAACGTGACCGCCATCGTCGGCATCGGCGGCGTCTGCGCGTGGGCCTACCTGCGCAGCTTCGCGACCGCCAAGCTGATCCCGATCCGCGACCCGCGCATCGTCGAGTCCCTCACGCACCACGAGGCCAACGCACCATGAGCAACGAGCCGCAATCGTATGCCTTCCCCCAGCGCGCGCCGGTCTTCACCGCGATCGTCGTGCTGGCCGGCCTTGCGCTGTTCGGCTGGCTTATCCACCGGGTCTACCATCCGGCCCGCCCGGTCAATCCGCTCGCCCTGGCCAATCCCGCCGATTTTCCCGAGGACGTGCGCTGGAAGATGACGCCCGCGGGCCGAGCCCAGCGCCTGGCCGACCTGCGCGCCCACGAGGCCGCCGAGGCCGCCTCCTATGGCTGGGTCGACCAGAAGGCCGGCCTCGTCCGCCTGCCGATCCAGCGCGCCATGGAGCTCACGATCCAGGAGAACGCCAAGAAGTAAGCCTTGCCGATGAATTCCACCGACAACCCCCGCAGCGAACAGCTGGACATCGACGCCTCCGCGAAGTGGCCGGTGCTCGTCCTCTTCGGCTCGGCGCTGCTCTGGCTGCTGGTGGGCGGCGCGCTCGAACTCGTGGCGTCGATCCAATTGCACACCCCCGCCTTCCTCGCGGGCTGCGAGTGGTTCACGCACGGCCGGGTGGCTGCCGCCGGGCAAAACGCGCTGGTTTACGGGTGGGGGATGAACGCGGGCTTTGCGTTCGCGCTCTGGCTGATGGCCCGCCTCTCGGCCACCGCCCTCCGCTCCGGCGGCTGGGTGCTGGTCGCCGCCGCCTTTTGGAATTTTGGCCTGACGTTGGGCCTCGCCGGCATCCTCAACGGCGCCTCGACCTCGTTCGAACTGCTGGAGATGCCGCGGTTCGTCACGATGCTGCTCCTCGGCTCGTACCTCCTCATCGGTGTCTGGATCATCACCACCTTCAGCATTCGCAACACCGAGAACGTCTTCGCCTCGCAGTGGTACCTGCTCGGCGCCGCCTTCTGGTTCCCGTGGCTGTACTTTGTCGCCCGCACCATGCTGTTCACCGCGCCCGTGCACGGCGTCGTCCAGCCGATCGTCGACGCCTGGTACGTCAGCGGACTCTACGGGCTCTGGTTCGTCCCGCTGGCGCTGGCCGCCGCGTACTATTTCCTGCCCAAGATCCTGGGCCGGCCGATCTACGACTACTACATCGCGCCGTGGGGCTTCTGGTGGTTTGCGGTCACGACCGCGTTCGCCGGCGGGTCGCGGCTCATCGGCGGGCCGGTGCCGGCGTGGGTGGCGACCCTGGGCGCCGTGGCCAACTTCCTCGTGCTCGCCGCGGTCGTGATGATCGGCGTTAACCTCCTCGGCACGCTGGCGGGCCGTTTCGGCGTCGCCCAAAAGAGCCTCACGCTCCGGTTCGTGCTCCTCAGCATCGGCGGATTCATCGTCGCCTCCGCGTTTAACTTCCTGCTGTCCTCCCGCGACTTCGCCCGGACCGCGCAATTCACCTTCATTCCCGCGCTGCGCGACTGGATTCTCTTCTATGCCTGTTTCTCGACCGCGATGTTTGGCGCCGCCTATTTCTACCTGCCCCGCGTGACGGGGAAAGCGTGGCGCTCCACTGCGCTCATCAAGATCCATTATGGCGCCACCGCGCTCGGCATCGTTGCCCTGGTCGGGGGACTCTCCTGGGCGGGCTGGCAGCAGGGCCGGCTGCTCAATGACGCCGGCGTGGCGTTCCCGGCGATCACCGACGCCCTCTCGCCCTGGCTGGCGTTCCGGACGGTGTTTCTTATCCTGCTTACGGTTGGCCACGCCGCCTTTCTGATCAACTTCGTGTGGATCGCTTGTCCGATCAACTCCCGCGGCACCGCCGCGGCAATTGTCCAGAACCCGCCGGCAATGGAAGGGGCCAAGGCATGAAGAACGGTCTCACCATTTTCGCCGGCGCCTTCGGCATCCTCGCCCTGTCCTGGGCCGGTGCGCTTCTGACCGCCCACCGGCAGCTGACGCCACTCCGCCAGTACAAGGATCCGGCCGAGGACACGCTTTTCCCGCAGCCGCTCAACGGACTCGCCGACCAGGGCCGCATGGTTTACCAGGATCTGGGCTGCGTGTCCTGTCACACGCAGCAGGTTCGCCGCGAGGGATTCGGGTCCGATGTGGCCCGCAAATGGGGCGAGCGCCAGAGCGTGGCCCGGGACTATATTGCCGAGAAGACGGTCCTGATCGGCTCCAGCCGCATCGGCCCGGACCTCCGCAACGTCGGCAAGCGCATTCCCGAGGCCGAGTATTTCTACAAGCTGCTGCTGACGCCCGAGGCCACCGTCGGCGGCACGCCGATCGCGCACGGCATGCCGGCCTATCCTTTCCTGTTCGAACTGCGTCCCGCGATCCCCGGCCAACCGGCGCCGAATGCGCTCCACGTGAGCGGCCCGCAGGGGGCGCCGGCCGGATACGAATTGGTGCCGACCCATCGGGCCCAGGCCCTGGTCGCCTACCTGTTGAACTTGAAGGACACCTACGAATACCCCGAGGCGCGGGCTTTTGTCGAAGCCCCCAAGAAGGAAGGCAGCCCGTAAGATGAGCTCCGACCAGAACAATTCGTTTGTCGAGCAGTCCGGTGCCTCGGACGAGAGCCTGCAGCAGGCCCATGCGCGCGCCTTGAAGCAAAAGCCCGAGAAGGTGCACGGTTACGCCGCCTTCCCCTTGGTGCTGCTGGGGATCATGTGCACGCTGATTTTCTTCAGCTCGATCTACCTCGCCCACTATTCGGCCCACTTCGATCCGCTGATCTTCAATGAGAACCAGCAGCCGAGCAAAGGTGGGCCGGTGGTGCCGGAAATCACCCAGGCGATGCGCGGGAAAAAGGTCTTCAACGTCACCTGCATCGCCTGCCACCAGGTGACCGGCCTGGGCGTCCCGAATGTCTATCCGCCGCTCGCCGGATCCGAGTGGGCGCAGGGTGACGAACAGCGCGTCATCCGCATCGTGCTCGACGGCTTGAACGGTCCGATTCACGTCACCGACAAGGATTTCAACAATGCGATGGCGCCGCTGGGCGGCGCCTTGAAGGACGAGCAGATTGCGGATGCGATCACCTACGTCCGGCAGGAGTGGGGCAACAAGGCGCCGGCCGTCAGCGCCGAGACGGTCGCGAAGGTTCGCGCCGAACTGGGAAATCGCACCGCCCCCTTCACCGCCGACGAGCTGCTCAAGATCGGCGGGAAGTAAGCGCCGGAGCCTCCCAGGAGGCGCGATTCGCGTCGTGGAGGACCCGGGTCCCTCCCGGGCTAAGGCGCGGTCCGGCGGCCCCTCGACGGGCTCGGGGCCCTGAGCTTGTCGAAAGGGTAGCGGGACCCTTCAAGCAGGCCTGACCCGCAAGGTGGAGGGCCCGGGTCCCCCGGGCCGGAGTCCACCCGAGCATTCCGCCCGAGGCCCGCCATTGCGCCCCGACTCGGCCAAACAAAAGGCCGGGCGTCGCGCCCGGCCCGTCGATTTGCAGGGGAGACCTGCGCGGCGGTCGGCGTCGGTGGGGACACCGACGCCCACCCCTGGCAAGGATCCGGCTCAGCCGCCGAAGTTCATCCCGGGGATGTTGGGCATCTGGAACGGCTTGAAGTCCGGGGGCGGGGCGACATCAGCGTCCATAATGCCGCCTTTCTGGACGTTCGTCACCTCCAACTTGAAGGTCTGCGCACCGCTCGCGTCATGGGTGATGACCCTCATTGGGTAACCGGCCTTGCCCTTGAAGACCCGTTCCCATTTCGCCGCGGTTTCCGACGACCGGCTCCGCCCGAACGGATTTCCGCCACCTTGCTGGCCGAGGCCGGCGAACGTGCCCAGTGCGGGGGCGATCCACAGCTCGGTCACCTTGTCCCCGTCCTTCACAAGGAACTGGTGGCACTTGTATCCGAGGATTGTATCGGTCTTGCCGGTGTCCTCGACGTCCGTGTCATGCTCGGTCCGACCCGCTTCCGCGGCCTTGCTGCGGACGTCCTCGGCGGTCGGCATCGGGCGCACCATGTACGCCTTCTGCTTCATCAGGAGGATCGTCATCGTGCGGGCGTCCATGTCCATGATCACGCCGCCTTCCATCCCGGCCGTGTCGATGCGGAGGACATGGCCCTTGATCGTCTGGTTGATGGTCATGATTTTCCCGTTGGACGGGGTCATGGTCATGGTGATGCGGCCCTCGAACGAATCGGCGGCGCGCAGGACGGGGGCAAGCAGCAGCGCGCCGAGGATGATGAATCGGGTAAGCAGGTTCATGGCGGGAGCTTAGGTGCGACCCGGCCGGGCTCAAGCTGACTTTGGCAATATTCGTGCAACGGCAAATTCGCTCGGCCCGCTCCGCTCAATCGTCGTTGCCTCCGGCCGCCCGGCCGGGAATCCTCCCGCCATGCCCTCCGAGTTCGCCCTCACCCGCACGGTGGAGTTCGCCGAGACCGACATGGCCGGCATCATGCATTTCTCGAATTATTTCTACTGGATGGAGGCGTGCGAGACCGCGTTCTATCGCTCGCTGGGGCTGCCGCTCATCACGTTCGTGCCGGGCGAAGTCGTCGGCTGGCCGCGGGTGAAGGTGGGCTGCCAGTACCGCGCGCCGCTCCGGTTCAACGACGTGGCCGAGGTGAGGCTTTTCATCGCCAAGCTCGGCGCGCGGTCGATCAACTATGTGTTTCAGTTCCGCAAGGACGGCGCGATTGTCGCTCACGGCGAGGTCACGGTCGTCTGCGTGACCGCCGATCCCCGCGTGGCGGGCGGCATGCTCGCCCAGCCGATCCCCGCCGCGATCCGCGAAAAACTGCAGGAGGCGCCGGCGTCGGCGTACGCGTAGGGAATGTTGCCCGCGAATGACGCGAATTTGCGCGAAGAAATCAAGCAACCGGGTTTGTCATCTCCATTCGGGACTTCCCACGGCGGCGGCAGGGTTTTTCGGCACGTCGCCATCCGCGGCAATTCGTGTCGTTCGCGGGAAAAAGAACCGGTGGGGTTCGGCCCGTTCGCCGGGCCCAGGGCAGGCGACCCCGCCCGACATCGGGCGTTCGGTTTTTGCGTTCTTTGGCGGGTTTCGCGGGCCTAGACCGGATAAGGCGGCTGCGATTCGCCCTTGGCGTTGAGCGCGAAGATCCGCACCGCATCCGCCTTCCCCTTGACCTTCACGTCGCCGAGCGGGCGGGACGGGGGCGGATTGCGGGCCGCCCGCAGCGTGGCCTCGCTCACGATGATTCGCGTGCCGTAGGCCGGATCCTTCGTCAGGCCCTCCAGGCGCGAGGCGAGGTTTACGCCGTCGCCGATGACCGTGTAGTTCAACCGGGTCTTGGAGCCCATGTTGCCGGCGACGACCCGCGCGGTGTTGATGCCGACGCCGAAGGCGAGCGCCGGCTTGCCCTCGGCGACGAGCTCCCGGTTCAGCTCGCCGAGGGCGGCTTCCATCTCGCGGGCCGCGGCGATGGCGCGGTCGGCGTCGTCCGCGGCGGCCAGCGGCGCACCGAACAAGGCCATGATCGCATCGCCGATGTACTTGTCCACCACGCCCCCGTGCTTCTCGACAATGCCGCTCATCCGGTCGAGGTAGCGGTTGAGGAGCACGAGCACGTCGGTCGGGGCCAGCTTCTCGCTCCAGGAGGTGAAGTCGCGCAGATCAGAGAACAGCATGGTGACCTCGCGCTCCTCGCCGCCAAGCTGCACGCCGGACCTGAGCAATTGCGCGGCGATCTCGGGCGAGACGACCTTGCCGAGGAGGTCGCGGACCCGGTCGCGTTCCTCGAGGCCGGCACTCATGTCGTTGAAGGCCGTGGCGAGCTGGCCGAGTTCGTCCTCGCGATGCAGGTGGATGCGCGCCGCGTAGTCGCCGGCGGCGACCTGCCGCGTGTGCGCCGCCAGTTGCTGGACCGGCTGGCTGACGCCGCGGGCGATGCCGAACGCGGCGAGCGCCGCCGCCGCGAGGGCCGCCAGCGAAATGCCCAGGATCGAGGTTTCCAGTTTCCGCGCGGCGACCAGCTCAGCGCTCAGCGGACGCTGCAACACGACGGTGACCGGATCGTCGCCGAGCATGTCCTCGCTTCGAAACAGCGTGACGTATTGCTCACCGGGGAGGTCAAGGATCCGGGTGCGCGCCGGCGCTTTTCGGTTCGCGATGGCCGCCTGGGCGACAACCCGGGCGTCGCTGTCGGGCAGGGTGCTGGCCAGAACCTGCGGGCCGGCCGGGACGTCGGTCCGCACAAAAGTGACTTCCAGTTGGGTGGTGTCCTTGATCTTCCGGGCAAATTTCCCGTCGATCGGGAAGGCCAGGCCATACCACTTGTAGATGACCGGCTTGGGGGCGTAAAGCGGGACGGCCACGAGCACGTGCAGGCGGGCGTTGAGGTAGGCGAAGCCGTGCTGCTCCTCCTCTCCCTTTTCGGTCGCTTGGCGGATCAGGTAGGCAAACGGGCCGGTATTCTCATTGTCCATGCCCGCGTCACTGTTCGCCAGCAGCGCGCCGTCGGTGTCGAACAGGGCGATGACCGGCGCGTCCACCCGCTTGGTGTAGCTCAGCAGGCTGGAACTCAGGGTCGCCTTGTCGGGGTTGTCCTGCATCAGCACCTGCCGGATGGGATAGTCGGTGGTCATCACGTTGGCCGTGGCCTCCAGGTATTCGATGCGCTGGCCGACCGCCTCCGCATAGACGCGCGTGCCGAGGGCGAGGTTGTCCTCGCTGTGCGCGATGGCGTTGGTGTAGTTGGCCCGCGAGATCCGGTAGTACGTGATGCCCATCGCAGCCACCAGCAGGCCGAGCAGCAGCACCATCAAGCGGGTGCGAAAGCGGCGGAAACGAAACAGCGCGCGCATGCCGCTCAAGCGGAGTTCCAAACGTTGAAAGTCGAGAGTTGAGAGCCCGGCGGGGCGAAGCCCGGGTGGGCGAGGCCGCCTCTCCAAAAACGTGGCCGGCGGGCGGTGCTTTCAGCCTTCATCATTCAACTTTCAACTGACCGCTTCCCCTCAGTACCCGCCGGCCTTGGTCGCGGGCACGCGGTGGATCCGCCGGTCGGGCTTGAGGCTGAGCACAAACGCCTCGGGCGGGCCCTCGGCCCCGTGCGCCACGACAATTTCGCGGCGTTGGACGGCCGACAGGAGCGGGTGCCAAACCTCCAGGTGATAGCTCCCCGGCGGAACGTCCGCCAGTCCGGCCGTGCCGTCGGCGGCGGATTTGGCGAAGAGCGGCGTGGGCAGGACGACAATGTACGCGATCATCCAGTCGTGGATGTTGCAACCGAGGGTGACCACGCCGGGCTGGTCGAAAACGACCGATTCACGCGAACCCGGGGCGTAGAGTGGCTTCTCAAAGCGCTTCGGCTTGGAAAGGGAATAAATGTGGTGCTGAACCGTGTCCTCGTTCGGAAACACCACCGAGGTTCCGACCGCGACCGCCGTGACATAGGGCAGGAACGTCTGGTTCTTTTGGATGACCTCGACCGGCGCGGCGCCCGCGGCGGGCAATGTGGCGCCATCGGAGGGGACCAGCGAGACGATCGCATCCTCGACCGGCTTGCCTTTGCTGTCGGTCAAGGTCACCCGCAGGGGCGCCCCGACCGTCCGGGCGGGCGCCAGCAAGGCAAAGCCCAGCAGCAGGAGCGGCAACAGGCGTGGCATGGCGCGATTAAAAGCGGTGCACAATGCTTAGCGACCAAAAATCGGATTTGTACGCCACGTTGGCGCGATTGATGACCTTCACCGCCTCGTAGCGGAGGGGCAGGGAGGTGTTGTCGCCCAGCGCCACGCCGAGGCCGAGCCACCACATGTCCGCGCGGCAGTCGATTCGGTAGGCGACCCAGTCGTCGCCATAGCTCCAGGAATGTGCGTACGCCACGCTGTTGTAATAGCTGGCGACCGCCGGCCCAAAGCCGCCTTCCAGGGCCTGTTGAAAGATGTCCTGGTTGGCGTTGGCGGTCAGTTGGCCCCACAGCCGGCTGCCCCCGGCGCTCAGCTCCCAGCCGTTCACGACCTCCCACGCGGTCTCGAGCGAGAGACGGCGGTTGATGACGTCGAACGGATGGGCCTTGGCGTATTCCTCGTCCCAGCTCCCGCTGGCGGTGACGCGCCACGCCTCGGTCAGCCGCTTGGACACGGATACTCCGGCGTCCACCTTCCAGGCGCTGCGCCCGTTTTCGTGGAGGTCGTAACGCGCGGCGCTTCCGGAGAGCGTGAGGACCGGCGCAAAGGGCCCGAGTCCGAATTTCCTCAGGAAATTGACTTTGGTCCCGAGGTGCACGCTGTCGAGTCCGGGGTAGGGACGCACTTGCTCAAAGCCGGTCTCGAGTTCGACCCCCGTGCTCCAATCCGGCGCGAGTTGGCGGCGCCATTCCCCCGAAACCGAGCCGTCGTAAAGGGCCGCATTCAGGCGGTCGGGCGCATATGAGGTGCGGCTCAGGTTGTCCGCCCAGGTCAGCGAGGCGTCGGCCCGCCAGTCCTGGGCGCGCAGGACGGAGCCGGCCAGGACAAAGGTGGAGAGCGCCAGCGTGGGATGGAGCCATCTCATAGCAGGGGAAGTAAGACTTTCCAGACGTTCTCGGCAACCCTGGCATGGCCCTCCGGGGTCGGGTGCATGCCGTCGCCCTGGTTGAGCTCCGTCTGACCGCCGACCCCCTCCAGCAGGAAGGGGATCAACGCGATGTGGTTCGCGGTGGCCACGTCAGGGTAGACCGCGGCGAACGCCGTCGTGTAGTCGGGACCGAGGTTGGTCGGCACCTTCATGCCGGCGAGCACGATGATCGCCTTCGGATAACGGGCCCGGATGTGGTCGATCATCCGTTGCAGGTTCGCGCGGGTCATGGCGGGCTTCAGCCCGCGCAGACCGTCGTTGGCGCCCAGTTCGAGGACGATCAGGTCCACCGGCTGACGCAGAACCCAATCCAGGCGACGCAAGCCGCCGGCCGTCGTCTCCCCGCTCAGTCCGGCATTCACCACGCGCCAGGGCCGGCCGGCGTCATCGATTCTCTTCTGGACGAGGGCGGGGAAGGCCTCGTCGGGGTCGACCCCGTAACCGGCCGTAAGGCTGTCGCCGAAGAAAACAAGGGTGTGTTTCTCCGCCGCGGAGACCGGCAGCGCCAGGACGGCGGCCAGCAGGAGGAGGCGCATCAGGGAAACCGGCCGTCCAGCGATGGTTTTTGCCGTTCGGCCGAAAATGATTCTTAGTCGGGCGCGTCCTTTTTTCAATTTTCAGCATGACAGACGAATCCATCCTGCAAGTCGAGCGCCTGACGAAGACCTATCCGACCGCGGCCGGCCCCTTGACGGTCCTGCACGAGGTTTCGTTTTCCCTGGGCGCCGGCGCGAGCTGCGCCATCGTCGGACCGTCGGGCAGCGGCAAGACCACCCTCCTCGGCCTGTGCGCGGGCCTCGACCAGCCCAGCGGCGGGACGGTGCGCCTGGCCGGCCGCGACCTCCACCGGTTGTCGGAAGACGAGCGCGCCCAGGTGCGCAACGAGTCGGTCGGGTTCGTCTTCCAGAACTTCCAGCTCATCCCGACGCTGACCGCGCTGGAGAACGTCCTCGTCCCGCTCGAGCTGCGCGGCGCGAACGGCGCGGCGCCCGACCCGGAGCCGGAGGCCGCCGCCCTCCTGACCCGCGTCGGCCTGGGCGACCGGCTGCACCATTACCCGCTGCAGCTCTCCGGCGGCGAGCAGCAGCGCGTTGCGCTGGCCCGGGCGTTCATCAACCGCCCGCGGATCCTCTTTTGCGACGAACCCACCGGGAACCTCGACGGCGACACCGCGCATTCGATGGTCGACCTCGTGTTCGGGCTGAATCGCGAGCGGGGGACGACCCTCGTGCTGGTGACCCACGATCCCGAACTCGCCCGTCGGACGCAGCGGGTCATCCGCCTGCGCAACGGCGCCGTCGCCTCGGACGAGACTACGTAGAATGCGGTAAGGACTGCCATGGCACCAGCGCTAAAAACAAAGCAAGAAGTTGCCCGCGAATGGCGCGAATTGACGCGAACCACCGGAGTCAACATGAGCGAACTAGTCCATGCAAAGGAGTGTTACCAGATTGTTGGCGCCTGTCTTGAGGTATATAATGAAAAAGGCTGCGGTTTCCTGGAACCGGTCTACCACGACTGCCTGGAGCTCGAGTTCGATCTGCAGAAAATCGCTTTCTTGCACGAGCCCGAATTGCGGCTGACCTACAAGGGCCGGCCAATACGACACGGCTATTCTCCCGATTTCACTTGCTGGGATAAGATGGTCCTTGAAGTGAAGGCGGCGGAGCAACTGACCGACGAGCACGTGGCACAACTCTTGAATTATCTCCATTCCACCGGATACGAACTTGGGATCCTGGTGAATTTTGGACACCACCCGGGGTTGGAATGGAAGCGGGTGGTGCGTTCCAACGGCAATTCGCGTTCATTCGCGTAATTCGCGGGCAAGACCCTCCAATGAATTTCATCCTGAAGATGGCCTGGCGGGACACGCGCGCGAGCCGGCGCCGGCTGCTCCTTTTCTCGCTCTCGATCGTCCTGGGGATCGCCGCCCTTGTGGCGGTCGGCTCGCTCCGCGACAACCTCAGCCGCGCGATCGACGACCAGACAAAGTCGCTCCTCGGGGCGGACCTGGTCGTGGACGCGCGGGCGGAGCCCACGCCGGCCGTGCAGCAGTTCATCGCCTCGCTGGGCGGGGAGCAGGCGAGGGAGGAGTCGTTCAATTCCATGCTGGTGGTGCCCGCGGGCGGGGGCACCCGCCTCGTGCAGGTGCGCGCGCTCGCGGGCGGATTCCCCTTCTATGGCGATTTCGAAACCGCGCCGGCCGGCGGGCGCGCGCTGCTCGGCGCCGGCCTGCATGCCGTGCCGGAGCAGAGCCTGCTGGTGCAATTCGGCCTGAAGGTGGGCGACAAGGTCCGGCTGGGCGGCACCGATTTCACCGTGGTCGGCGGCCTGCTCAAGGTGCCGGGGGAGAACGCGGTCTTCGCCAGCTTCGCGCCCCGCGTGTTCATCCCCCTCGCGGCGGTCGAGGGGACGGGCCTGCTGCGGCCCGGCAGCCTCGCCCGTCACCGGACCTACTTCAAGTTTCCGCCCGGCACCGACGTCGAGGCGCTGGTGCAGCGGCATCGCGACCGCTTCCGCACGCTTCGCCTTTCTTTCGACACGACCGAGGCGCGAAAGCGCGAACTCGGGCAGTCGCTCGGGAACGTCAACTCGTTCCTCGCGCTGGTGGGATTCGCGTCGCTTTTTCTCGGGGCCATCGGCGTGGCGAGCGCCGTTCACGCCCACATCCGGCAGAAGATCCCGACCGTCGCCATCCTCCGCTGCCTGGGCGCCAGCGCGCCTGTGAGCTTCGCCATCTATCTCGTCCAGGGTCTCGGCCTCGGTGTGATCGGGACGGCCCTGGGGGCGATGCTGGGCGTCGGCGTGCAGCTGGCGCTCCCTCCGCTGCTGCGCGATTTCCTGCCGTTCTCACTGGATATCGCGGTGTCCTGGCCGGCGGTCGGGCGCGGCGTCGGCGCCGGCCTGGTGGTGAGCGTCGTCTTCGCGCTGCTGCCGCTGCTCGAGGTCCGGCGGGTGTCGCCGCTGCTCGCGCTGCGCTCGGCCTTCGCGGAAAGCGGCGCGGGTGGGCGGGACCCGCTGCGGGCCGCGCTGCTGGGCGTGATCGTCCTCTTGGTCTTCGCGTTCGCCATCTGGCAGACGGAGCGCTGGGCGCTGGGCGCGGGCCTGGCCGGCGCGTTGCTCGCCTGCTTTGCGGTGCTCGCCGGGATGGCTCGCCTGATCGCCGCGGTCGCGAAGAAACTGCGGCTGCGCGCGCTGCCCTACGCCTGGCGACAGGGACTGGCGAACCTGCACCGCCCCGGAAACCGCACGCTGCTCCTCCTCGTGTCACTCGGCCTGGGAACGTTCCTCATGATGGCGCTTTACCTGACCCGCGGCACGCTGCTCGGGCAGCTGCGCGTTGTCGGGGGTGGCGACCGGCCCAATCTGATGCTCTTTGACATCCAGGACGACCAGGTGGCGCCGCTGGCGGAGCTGCTGCGCGGGGCCGGCGCTCCCGTGCGGCAGCAGGCGGCGATCGTCACCATGCGCATCGCCGCGCTCAAGGGCCGGCCGGTGGCCGACCTGCTCAAGGAGGGCAGATGGCGGGCCGGCGCCTGGACCCTGCGCCGCGAGTATCGCTCGACCTACCGGGGCGGACTGGCTGACACGGAAAAGGTGACTGCGGGCAAGTTCACCGGCCGGGCGGCGCCCGGAACGGCGCGCGTCCCGGTGTCCCTCGAGGAATCGGTCGCGCGCGACATGCAGGTGCAGGTGGGCGACGAACTCGACTTCGACGTGCAGGGTGTGCCCGTGAAGGCGGTGGTCGGCAGCCTGCGCCACGTCGAGTGGCGCCGGATGCAGCCGAACTTCTTCATCGTCTTCCCGGAGGGCGTGCTCGAGGACGCCCCGAAGTTCCACGTGATGGCCGTTCATGCCGACTCGCCGGCGGCCTCGGCGCGGGTCCAGCAGGCGGTGGTGCGCGATTTCCCCAACGTCTCGGCCATCGACCTTGCGCTGGTCATCCAGACGATCGACGACGTCTATGCGAAGGCGTCGTTCGTGGTGGGGTTCCTCGCGCTCTTCACAGTGCTGACGGGCGTGGTCGTGCTGGCCGGCGCGGTGCTGATCGGCCGGCACCAGCGGGTGCGCGAGAGCGTGCTCCTGCGCACGCTGGGGGCGACCCGGCGGCAGGTGAACCGCATCATGCTCGCGGAATACCTCGTGCTCGGCACGCTCGGCGCGGTCACCGGCATTGTCCTGGCGGTCGCGGCCAACTGGGCGCTTGCGCACTTCATGTTCGAGCTGGCGTGGGTGACGCCGTCGCCGGCCGTGCTGCTGGCCGGCTGGGCCGCCGTCAGTACGGTCACGGTCGCGACCGGCTTGCTCTCGAGCCGCGGGATCTGCGACCATCCGCCGCTGGAAATCCTCCGCCAGGAAACATGAAATCCCGCCACCTGAGCTTTCACTACACGTTGCGCGACCCGCAGGGCCGCGTGCTCGACACGTCGCGCGGCGGCGAGCCGCTCGGCTGCGTCGAGGGCGCCGGCCAGATCATCGACGGACTCGAGGCGGCGCTGGCGGCGATGCAGCCGGGCGAGGCGCAGCGGCTGGTGGTGCCGCCGGAGCGCGGCTACGGTCCGCGCGAGGAGGCGCTGGTGCAGCGGGTCCCGCGGGACCGCCTGCCGGTGGCCGAGCTGAAGGTGGGCGACCAGTTCCGGACGGCGCCCGACCCGCACGCGCCCGTCGTCACGATCGTGGCGGTGGACGGCGACGGGGTGACGCTCGACGCGAACCACCCGCTGGCCGGGCGGGAGCTGCACTTTGACGTGGAGCTGGTGGCGGTGCGCCCGGCGACGCCCGCGGAGCTCCGCGCCGCGCAGTCGCCCCGGGGCGATTGATGTGATTGCCATGGACCCGGCGGCGACTACGTTCGCCGGCGCATGAAGATTCTCGGCATCGACATCGGCGGCTCGGCGATCAAGGGAGCGCCGGTGGACACGAAGACCGGTCGGCTGCTGGCGGAACGCCACCGCGTGCCGGTCGAGTCGCCCTGCGAGCTGAAAAGGGGACTGGCGGCCGTGCGCGAGATCGCGCGACATTTTGACTGGGACGGACCGGTCGGGGTGGGTTTTCCCGGCATCGTCCAGGACGGCTGGATCGGGCCGGTGGGCAACCTCGGCGACGTGTGGGAGGGACGGAACGGCGCCGCGCTGTTCCGGCGCGCCACCGGCTGCCCGGTGACGGTGATCAACGACGCCGACGCGGCCGGGCTGGCGGAGATGAGATTCGGCGCCGGTCGCGGCCGGGCGGACAGCGTGCTGATGCTCACGTTCGGCACCGGCATCGGCTCGGCCCTGTTTTACCGCGGCGTGCTTTTTCCCAATGCGGAGCTGGGTTCCCTGCCGTGGCGCGGCAAGCCGATGGAGCGCTTCGCCGCCGCGGCCGTGCGGAAGCGGGCGCGCCTGACCTGGCCCCAGTGGGCCCGGCGGGTGAACGTCTACCTCGGCGTGGTGGAACGCCTGCTCTCGCCCGACCTGATCATCCTCGGCGGCGGCGTCAGCAAGAAGTCCGCAAAGTGGTTCAAGTTCCTCCGCGCAAAGGGCGAGCTGGTGCCGGCGCGCATGCACAACGAGGCCGGGATCGTGGGGGCGGCGCTGGCGGCCAGCCTGGCCGCGCGCGCGAAATAAAACCGGCGGCGGCGGCACGGCGTTCCGGGGCGGAATTGCCGGCGTGTCCCGCAACTGGGACGATGATTCCGCTTGAATCGCGCGGGCGAAGTGCCCACAAGCCCGGGCTGTCATGACCAGGCAACGAGCATTGCGATGGGCCGGAATCGTCGCCTTGTGGTTTTTCATCGGCCTGATCCTGAGCGTCGAGGTGTACTTCAACGTCCGGGTCTCGGACCCGGGCGTGGGCTTTCGCGACGTGGCGCTGCCGCAGTTCCAGCGCGCGCTTTTCTGGGCGCTGCTCGCGCCGCTCGTGACGTGGTGGCGGCGCCTCGTGCCGCTCAGCGCGGGCCGCTGGGCCGGCGGGGTGGCGTTTCACCTCGTGATGAGCTTCGGCATCATGCTCGCCTACTACCTGGTGCGCATCGCCTGGATCTACGCGTCGATGGGCGAGTCGTGGCAGGACTTCTGGGCCTATGCCTACCGCAGCTATTACGGGCGCAACCTCATCGACATGCTGTACTACTGGGCGGTGATCGGCGTGACCTACGCGCTGCACATCCGCGAGCGCTACCAGCGCGAGTCGCTCCGGTCCGCCCAGCTCGAGTCGAAGCTGGTCGAGGCGGAGCTGAAGGCGCTGAAGCACCAGCTGAATCCCCATTTCCTTTTCAACACGATGAACACCATCGCGGTGCTCGTCCGGGAAAATCGCAACGACGACGCGGTGCAGCTCATCGCCCGGCTCAGCTCCCTCCTGCGCATGACGCTTGAGAACACGCGCGTGCAGACGGTGACGCTCCGGCAGGAGCTGGAGTTCCTCACGCGCTACCTCGAGATCCAGGCCGCCCGTTTCGGCGACAAGTTGACGTTCCGCACCGCGATCGACTCCGCCGCGTTCGACGCGATCATCCCCAACCTGATCCTGCAGCCCGCGGTCGAGAACGCCATCCTCCACGGCATTGCGCAAAAGACGGAACCGGGCCTGGTCGAGATCACCGGGCGGGTCCGGGAGGGCCGCCTCGAGCTCGAGGTGAAGGACGACGGCCCCGGCTTCGAGATCTCGTCCGAGGACCTCGGGCGGGAGGGCATCGGCCTGACCAACACCCGGGTCCGCCTCGAGCGCCATTACGGCAAGGATTTCCAGATGGTCCTGCGCAGCGAACGCGGGCGCGGCGTGACGGTGGCGATGGTGCTGCCGTTCGTTGCCGCGCCGGCCAACCGAGATTGACCGATGAGCACCCCGAAAATCCGCACCCTCGTGGTGGATGATGAACCCGCGGCCCGCCGCGGATTGCGGCTCCTGCTGGAGCCCGATGAGGAAATCCAGGTGATCGGCGAGGCGGCCTCCGGCCAGGAAGCGGTGCAGAAGATCACCCAGGAGAAACCCGACCTGGTTTTTCTCGACGTGCAGATGCCGGAGCTGAATGGCTTCAAGGTCCTCGAGGCCGTGGCCGGCCGGCACACGCCCGCCGTCATCTTCGTCACCGCCTACGACCAGCACGCCCTGCGCGCCTTCGAGGTCAACGCGGTTGACTACCTCCTGAAGCCGTTCGAGGACGAGCGGTTTCGCGCCGCCGTGCGCCGCGCCAAGGCGCACCTGCAGCGGCAGCAGACCGAGACGCTGGGGGCCAAGCTGACCCAGTTGCTCGCGTACCTCCAGACCGTGCCGGCGGCCGGCGCCACCGACGCCCGCACCGAGACGATCACGCGCGAGCGCATCCTCCTCAAGTCGGGCGGCGACATCTATTTTCTCAAGGCGGACGAGATTGACTGGATCGAGGCGGACGGCGACTACATGAAATTCTACGCCGGCGGCCGGACCCATCTCCTGCGCGAAACGATGGGGCGGCTGGAGGAGAAGCTCGATGCCCAGCAGTTCATCCGGATCCACCGCTCGACGATCGTGAACATCAGCCGCGTGAAGAAGCTGAGCCCGTCGTTTGCAGGCGAGTACGCCGTCATCCTGCACGACGGCACGAAGCTCCGGCTGAGCCGCGGGTACCACGGGCGTCTGCAGGAGATGCTGAAGAACGCGCTGTAGGACCATCCGGTCCGGCGGCGCGCCGTGCGGGGGAGGGCGAGCGGCGAATGCGCCGGCGCCGGCGACCAGCCCCCGGGGCCGGCCGATATGACACGGGGTGGCGGGCGCGCGCCCGCGGTCGCAAGCTGGCGTTGATCCGGCGTGTTCCGCCGGGGATCTGTCGCAAAGCCGTTGTGACGGTGTGGGGAGTGGAGTTCCTCACGGCAGACAAAACCCGGCACCTAACTCGGGTGTTTGCACCAACAACACATACCATGAAGAACTCTCAAGCAGTAGTCTTCGGGAAGACGCGGCGCGCGGCCCTGCTGGTCGCCTGCGGTCTTCCCTTTCTGGCCGGTACCGGCGCGCTTGCCCAGCAAGCCTCCGATGCCACCACCAGCGGCGAGACGGTCAAACTCGAAAAGTTCGTCGTCACCGGCTCGTACATCCCGGCCGCCGCGGACGAGGCCAACGCGCTCCCGGTGCAGGTTGTCGACTCCAAGATGATCGACGCCACCGGCGCGACGAAGAGCATTCTCGACGTCCTCCGCAAGGCGGTGCCCCAGATCGTCGGTGGCAACAACATCGGCGTGGAAAACGGCAACATCGCCGGCAATTTCACCAACGGCGGCGCGTCCGTCGCCCTGCGCAATACCCAGACCCTCGTCCTGATCGATGGCCAGCGCGTGGCCTTCGACCCGGTAGGCGCCAGCGGCGGCGCCCAGTTCGTCGACCTCAACATCATCCCGGTTTCCGCCGTGGAGCGCATCGAGGTCCTGACCGACGGCGCGTCCGCGATCTACGGCTCCGACGCCGTCTCGGGCGTCATCAATGTCATCCTGCGGAAGGATTACCAGGGCATCGAAGTCGGCGGCTACCTCGGCTTCACCCAGTCGGACAAGACCAAGGCCAACTACCGCGACCGGCAGGCCCATATCGTGGTCGGCGCCACCGCGGGCAAGACCCAGGTGACCTTCGCCGCGGAATTCTCGAAGTCCGATCCGCTCTACGAAAAGGACTACAACTACACGTCGCCGGTCTTCCTCACGCCAACCTATGCGGGCATCATCAACGACCCGAGCGGCCAGTTCTACAAGCTCAACCCCAACCTGAACGCGCCGCCGGCGGGTGCGCCGACCACGCTCGCCAACCTGGTGGCCGCCGGCGTCTACACCCCCATCTCGACCAACGACGTTCCCCTCGGATTTGACCTCTCGCATATCCCGACCTTCCTGGGCGCGCTGGAAAAGAAGATCGGCAGCCTGGCGTTTAACCACACGTTCAGCGACTCGCTGAGCATCAAGGGCTCGTTCCTCTATTCCAAGACGACCAACCAGTACCAGCTCAACCCCCAGCCGATCTCGCTGCACGTCAACACGGCGACGACCACCGGCCTGCCCGGCATTCCTTTCACCGATGCCAACATCACCGTGCGCAACCGGTTTGTCGCCTATCCGCCCCGGATCTACGTCAACGACACCGACTCGATCCGCGGCACCGTGGAGCTCGACGGCAAGATTGGCACGAATTGGACCTGGACGGCCGATGCCCTTTACAACGACTCGCGCCAGCTCGCGGCCGCGAAGAACCAGATTCTGAACTCGGCCCTGGTGGCGGGCATCTTTGCCGGCAACATCGACCTTGCGGCCATCAACCAGGACCCGACGCTTTTCGCGCAGGCGAACATCTTCGGCGATTCCATTGCCAACTACGACAGCGGGATCGTGGCCTATGACGTTCGCGCGAGCGGCCGGCTCTTCGACCTGCCCACCGGTACGGTCGCGATGGCCGTCGGCGTGGGCTACCGCAAGGAGACGTCCTCCGCGACCGCCGATGCCAACAGCATCATCGACCCGACGACGGGCTCCTCGGCCTGGAACAACGGCGTCTCGATCAGCCCGTTCAACGCCCAGCGCAACATCAAGTCGGTGTTTGTCGAGGCCAAGGTCCCGCTGGCCAGCCCCGACAACCACATTCCCGGCCTCTACACGCTGGCCTTCGATGGCGCCATCCGCCACGAGGACTACAGCGACACGGACAATCCAACCGTGCCCAAGCTGAGCCTGCGCTACCTGCCGTTCAACGATGAATTCGCGTTCCGCTCGACCTATTCGAAGTCGTTCGCCGCGCCGACGCTTTTCAGCCTGTTCGGCCCGGCCGGCTCCGGCTCCACCCCGTCGCTGGTCGGCCTGACCGCCTACGACACCTCCGGTCATCCCAAGCCGGGCGGATTCCCGCCCATCCAGGGCTTCCAGCAAAGCGGCGCCAACCCGAACCTCTCGCCGTCCAAGTCCAAGAATTACACCGTCGGCTTCATCTACTCGCCGAAGGCCGTCAAGGGATTCTCCGTGTCGGTGGACTACTACAACATCAAGGAAACCGACATCGTCGGCACGCCGGCGCCCACGACCACCATGATCCAGAGTGTCGAGCAATTCGGCCCGGCCTCGCCTTACTCGCAGTATGTCCATTTGAACAACTTCGGCCAGTTGGGCGGCGTCCAGGTCACCACGCCCGGCCAGCTTTCGCCCAACCCGTCGAACGTGTATGTTGACCAGTTCGCGGCGAACGTCGCCGGCCAGGACCAGAACGGACTCGACATCACCCTGAAGTACGACTTCGCCGCGGCCTCGGGCACCTATTCGATCAACAGCACCTGGGTGAAGCTGATGACCTTCCGGGTGCAGAACGCGGCCGGGCAACCGTGGACCGAGCTCGTCGGCACCAACGGTCCCGCCGCCTCGGGCGTCGGCGGCACGCTGCCGTCTTTCCGCGAGTACACCTCGGTGGCGTGGGAGTCGAAGGGGGGGGCCTACACCGCCTCGCTCTCCAACATCTATATTCCGTCCGTGACCGCTTTCGGCGATGGCGTCACGAAGGTCGGATCCTACACGCAATTTGACACCCAGGGCTCGGTCGACGTGGGCCGGGTCTGGGCCCCGCTGAAGGGCCTGAAGTTCACCGTCGGCATCAACAACCTGTTCAACAAATATCCGCCCGTTGATCCGCAGGACTTCACCGATCCGCCGGCGGACACGGGTGTGTACGGCTCCTTTGGCCGGTTCTACTACACCGAGTTCACCTATAAGTTCTGAGCCTTTCTTTGCGCAAACCAAGGGCCCCGCTCCGGCGGGGCTCTTTTTTTGGCGCCATCCATCCCGCCCCCCGTCCGCTTATCCCAAACGAACTGCGGCTTGCCGGCGGCCTGGGGTCTAATCGGGAGTTCTTTGGCACCCAACCTTCGACTCTACCCGCACCAGACCCGTTCGCAGTGCGTCTGGCCGCAAAGTTTGAGGTGTTCATCGCAATGCCGTTTTCCGCCGGCCCGGATTCCTCCAATACTCCGCACGTTCGTAGTTATCAGTTGTGTTACAGAGGGGTCCGCAGGGGCCCCTCTGTGTGCTTTATGGGGGGCGGCGGGGGGACGTGGCAAAATGTTGACCGGGGGCCAGCGAACGTGCCTTTCTATCCGACCGACTCTGTCCTTTCAACCAACTGATGACCATGCCTCCTACCGCATTCACCCAGCCCGTCGCGGTTGCCCCGATCGTCGCGCCCCGGAAAAAGTCCCGCAAGACTCTCTATTTCGTCCTTGGCGGCGCCGTCCTGCTCCTGGTTCTCGTGATGGCGGCCATCGCCAAGGGACGCCAGCAGGAGAAGCCGGTCACCGTCACCTTTGAGAAGGCCGTCACCAAGACGATCACCCACCTCGTCACCGCCACCGGCAAGGTCCAGCCGGAGATCGAGGTGAAGATCTCGCCGGAAGTCGCGGGCGAGATCATCGCCCTGCCCAACAAGGAGGGCGGCCTCGTGAAGAAGGGCGACGTCATCGTGAAGATCAAGCCCGACTACTACCGCGCCCAGGTTGACCAGCAGGAGGCGGCGCTGGTCGGCATGCGGGCCGTGGCCGTCCAGAGCAAGGCCCAGCTTTCAAAGGCGACCGAGGACCTCAAGCGCAGCGATGACCTCTATGCCAAGAAGCTGGTCTCCGACTCCGACTACACGGTCACCAAGACCGCGCTCGACGTCGCCCAGGCCAACTACGACAACGCTCTGGCGCAGATCCGCAGCACCGAGGGCTTCCTGAGCCAGGCGCGCGACCTCCTGAGCAAGACGACCATCTACGCCCCCATGGACGGCACAATCAGCGCCCTCGAGAGCGAGGTGGGTGAGCGCGTCGTCGGCACCAACCAGTTCGCCGGCACCGAGATCATGCGCATCGCCGACCTCACCAGCATGGAGGTTCGCGTGAAGGTCAACGAGAACGACATCGTCAACGTCAAGCTCGGCGACCACACCGTCGTCACCGTTGACGCGATGCCGGGCCGCAAGTTCGACGGCACCGTCCGCGAGATCAGCAGCTCGGCCCTCACCTCGGGCGCGACCGGCAGCGGTTCGGCCTCGCTGGCCGCGTCGGCCTCCGACGAGGTCACGAACTTTCTCGTCAAGATCCGCATCACCGACCGCGAGGGCGCGCTCCGTCCCGGCATGAGCGCCACCGTCGACATCGAGACCGAGACGGTCAAGGATGTCGTCGCCGTTCCGGTGCAGAGCGTCACCGTGCGCGCCGAGGGCGGCAAGACGACCGAGCAGCTCCAGGAGCAAAAGGCCAAGGAGGCGAAGGAGCGCTCGGGCAATGACCTTGAGGTGGCGACCGAGAAGCAGGATGCCCGCCGCAACCGCGACCTGCTCCGACGTGTCGTCTTCGTGCACCGGGCCGACCAGGTGGTGATGGTCCCGGTCGAGACCGGCATCGCCGACAACACGCACATCGAGGTCCGGAAGGGCGTCAAGGCCGGCGACGAGGTTGTGTCCGGCAGCTATGCCGCCATCAGCCGGCTGCTCAAGGACGGCAGCAAGGTCATCGCGGAGAAGGCCAAGCCCGAGGAAAAGAAATAACCCCTCGTGTGGGCGGGGTGCCCCGGCCCCGCGAGTTGACGCGGATGCCAGCGTTTCGCCCACCAATCAGCCAACATGACTTCCCCCGCTCCCGCTGCCCCGGCCGCCAACCGCCTGCACCGGCCTCCCGGCGCCCTGGTCATCGACATTGAAGACGTCACCAAGCTCTATCACATGGGTGAAGAGACCGTGCACGCCCTCTGCGGCGTCGCCCTCAAGGTCCACCGCAACGAATACCTGGCGATCATGGGTCCGTCGGGTTCGGGAAAATCCACGCTGATGAACATGCTGGGCTGCCTCGACACGCCCACCAGCGGGAAATACCAGTTCAGCGGCAAGAACGTCTCGACGATGACCGACGACGAGCTCGCGGACATCCGCAACCGCGAAATCGGCTTCGTCTTCCAGACCTTCAACCTCCTCCCGCGCTCCACCTCACTGGCCAACGTCGAGCTGCCGCTCATCTATGCCGGGGTGTCGCACCACCAGCGCCGGGCCAAGGCCGAACAGGCCCTTCGCAACGTCGGCCTCGGCGACCGCATGGGCCACAAGCCCAACGAGCTCTCCGGCGGCCAGCGCCAGCGCGTGGCCATCGCCCGCGCCCTGGTCAACAATCCGTCGATCATCCTCGCGGACGAGCCGACCGGCAACCTGGATTCCAAGACTGGCGAGGAGATCATGCAGCTCCTCGAGGTGCTGTACGAGCAGGGCAACACCATCATCGTCGTCACGCACGAGGAGGACATCGCCCGGCATGCCCGTCGCGTCGTCCGCCTGCGCGACGGACTGATTGAATCCGATGTGCACCAAACTTAGGGTTTCGAGATTATGAAGATATTTCAGAGAAACTATGCGACCTTGGGGGCCGGGACTTTGGTTGGATTTCTTATCCTCATTTTCCTGCGGCCGCTGCTTTTCTGGTATCTTGCACTTTTCGTTCTGGGAATGCTTTTCGGCCCTTCTCGGCAACGTCTCCGTTACGAGTTCATCGAGTCCTTCCGCATCGCCTTCACCCAGATCCGGGCGAACAAGATGCGTTCCGCTCTGACCGCGCTCGGGGTCATCATCGGCATCGTGGCGGTCACGCTCATGGGCACGGCCATCCGCGGCATCGACACGGGCTTTCAGAACAGCCTCGCCATGCTGGGCGACGATGTCTTCTACGTTCAAAAGTGGCCGTGGGGGGAGATCGAGGACTGGTGGAATTACGCCAACCGTCCGGTGATCAGCACGCGCAGCGCTGAGGCCATCAATCGAATCATCGCCAACACGCCGAACTCATTGCTCGAAGTCGCCGTTCCCGAGGCCGGCCGGGGGAGCACCGTGAAGGTGGGCGACGCCCGCGTCAGCGGGGTCTATACCACCGGAACGACCGCGGATTACTCGCGAATCTCCGGTCCGGATTTCCGGGAAGGGCGGCTGTTCAGCGACACCGAGGACACCGCGGGCACCGAGGTGTGCGTGCTTGGATGCGATGTCGCCGACGCCCTTTTTCCCAACCGCTCCTCGCTGGATGAGACGGTGTACGTCGACGGCCATCCCTTCCGGGTGGTTGGCGTGCTAGCCAAGCAAGGCGAGTTCCTCGGGCTCTTCAGCCTCGACAACCAGGCGATCCTGCCGCTGACCGCATTTGCCAAGTACTTCAGCACCAGGAACAACGCCGACCTCAAGGTGAAGGTCAAGGACAAGACCCGGATGGCCGACGCCCGGGAGGAACTCGTCGGCGCGATGCGCCGGGTGCGGGGGCTGTTGCCGGGTGAACGGGACAACTTTTCGGTCAACGAGCAGGAGGCGATCCGCGCCCAGCTTGACCCGATCAAGAAGGGCATCGCTTTCGTCGGGCTGTTCATCACCGGCCTTTCGCTTTTTGTCGGCGCGATCGGAATCATGAACATCACGTTTGTCAGCGTGAAGGAGCGGACCAAGGAGATCGGCACCCGCAAGGCCCTGGGGGCCCGCCGCCGCAGCATCCTCCTCCAGTTCCTGATCGAGGCCGTTTCGATCTGCCTGATCGGCGGGGCCATCGGGATGGTCGTGGCCTACGTGATCTTCGTGGGCGTCCGCAGCGCGGCGCCGAACTTCCCGGTCGAATTCTCCCCCGACCTGGTGCTGGTCAGCATGATGGTCTCGATCGCCACCGGAGTGGTCTCCGGCTTCGCCCCGGCGTGGGGCGCGTCCCGCCTCGATCCGGTCGTCGCACTGCGTTACGAGTAGTCCCGCCATGCTGCTCACCGAGATCTTCAAGATGGCCCTCGCCTCGCTCGGCGTGAACAAGCTCCGCTCGACCCTGACGATGTGCGGCATCACGATCGGCGTGTTCTCGGTCATCGGTGTGATGACGGCGGTGACGGCCCTGCGCAGTTCGATCGAGACCGGATTGACAATCTTCGGCTCGAACATTTTCCAGTTCGCGAAATATCCCATCGGCGGCGGGCCCGGCGACGGCAGTGGCCGGCGCAAGTACGACATGCGGCGGGACATCACGCTCGCACAGGCGATGCGTTACAAGCATCTCATGGAGGGCAAGGCCGAGGTGATCTGCCTGAAGGTCATCGACATCGGCGGCGCGGTCTACAACGGCCGCAAGACGCCTCCCGGTCTGACTTTCTTCGGCACCAACGAGAATTTCCTCGCCGCCAACCAGTACACGATCGGGCAGGGCCGCAACTTCACTCCCGAGGACGTCGACCTGGCTCGTCCGGTGATCATCATTGGCGCGAACATCCAGAAGAAGCTCTTCCCCTCCGAGGTCCCGCTGGGAAAAGTCATCAAGATGAAGGACCGCACCTACATGGTCATTGGCGTGTTCGAGGAGAAGGGGCAGTCGTTCGGTGGCAATGGCGACGACATTGGGGCGATTCCCATCACGCGGTTCATCGGCGATTTCGGCGCGGAGAAACGGACCATCAACGTCGCCACCCAGGCGCTGGACCAGCGGATCTACAACGACACGCTCGACAAGGCCGTCACCGCGATGCGCATCGCCCGCGGGCTCAAGCCGGAGGAGGCGAACGATTTTGAGATCTACTCCAACGAGTCCTTGATCTCCGCTTTTGGCAAGGTCGCCGATGTCATCGCCGCGGGCTCGTTCGTGATCAGCGGGATCGCGCTGCTGGCCGCCGGCGTGGGCATCATGAACATCATGCTGGTGAGCGTGACCGAGCGGACGAAGGAGATTGGCATCCGCAAGTCGATCGGGGCGCGCAAGGTCAGCATCCTTTACCAGTTCCTGATCGAGGCCGTCGCCATCTCGCTGGCGGGCGGCGTCATGGGGATCATGCTGGGGGTGGCTGGGGGCAACGGTCTGGCGCTGATGCTGAACGCCTCGGTGGTCTTTCCGTGGAATTGGGCGGCGATCGGCCTGCTGGTTTGCAGCGGCATCGGCGTCACCTTTGGCTTCTATCCTGCCTGGAAGGCCGCTTCGCTCGACCCGATCGAGGCGCTGCGGTTTGAGTGACCGGGGTGGAACGCGTTGACCCCAACGCGCTTTTCGGAAGGCTGGCCCCGCCGGTCGCGGATCACCCGCTTCAGTTGCTTGGGGTGGAACCCGGCCTCTGGACGGGTTTTCCCCGCCTCGACCCCCAAGCCCGTCCAGAGGCCGGGCTCCACCCGCCGACCGGGAAGAAAACGCGTTGCGGACAACGCGTTCCACCTCCCCATCCGGTCGCCTCAGCCCTTCGGCTCAAACCGGCTCATCGCGCGGTTCTTCTTCACCGCTCCCGCCGGGGCGATCTGGCCGTTCATGGCGATATAAACCCCCGGCGGCAGCACCTGCAGCGCCCCCACGGCGCAGCCGAGGTTGAAGAGCGCGTCGCTGCTGCGAAAGCGTGCGGGCAGCATTGAGCCGGTGAACACGATCACCTTGTCCGGGATGCCCGCCAGTTTCGCCGCCGTCTCGGTCATCGTGTCGGTGCCATGGGTGATGAGGATCAGCTTTTCGGGGGACGCCTCGACCCGCTGGCGGATCAGCGCGCGGTCCTCATCGGTCATGTTCAGGCTGTCCTTCTGCAGGACCGACTCGATGGCATACTCGAACGTGACATTGGCCTCCTTGAACAGCGGTCCCACCTGCGGCTCGCCGACGTCATAGGTGCTGGCGGCATCAAAATAGACCTTGTCGATCGTTCCGCCGGTGGAAATGACACGCAATCGCATGCGCGATGATTGGTCTGGAGCGCCGGGATATTCAAACCGAATTGTGGCGGCCCGCCAAAGTCGATCCGCCCGGACCATTTTGCCCGCGAAACCCGCGAAGCACACGAAAGGAATCTCCGCCGCCAAGTTCACGAATAGACTCTGATCCGTGACAATGCCGACGAATTTGATCACGGATTTCGCCGATGAACTCGGATTAGGCCAGCTGCTGCGGGAATCAGCCCCAGGCCGGCCGCAACATCTGGTGACCACATGACTCGACCATCCGCTTCCCGGTTCAGCCTCTGGATCATCCGTGTATTCTGTGCAATCCGTGGTTTCAACTGCATCGTTCCGGCTGACCGGTCGTGAACCCAGATCCTTTTCGCGTCTTTCGCGGGCAGAAAAGGAAAGAGACGAGTGATTGGAAATGAGTGCCGGGGTGCGGTGGTTGGGATCTTCGCGCTCGTCCGTGAGCTTCGCGGCTTAAGAAGACCGTTCTCGGTTGGCATCTTTTTTGTGCCCTTTGCGCTTTTTGTGGCTAAAAATGCGGTTGATGGCCGATCAACCGAACCTTCTCTGGATCGTCACCACCCAATGGCGCGCGCAGGCCTGCGGCTATGCCGGCGATCCGAATGCGCGGACACCGTGGCTGGACGGGCTGGCGAGCGAGGCGGTGAACTTCACGCAGGCGGTGACGCCGCACCCGCTCGGACCCCAGGCGCGCGCGGCACTCCTGACGGGACGCCTTTGTCCGGAGAATGGCGTGTGCCACTATCACGACCCGCTGCCGGCCGATGTGCGGACGGTTGCCCATGCCCTGGCTGATCGCGGCTACCAGACGGGCTTCTTCGGCAAGTGGCATCTCGCGGAGCGGGACCGGTCCGCCCCGTTCGTCGGCGAGGTGCATGCCCGGATGATCGTGCCGCCGGATCGCCGGGGTGGCTTCGAGTTCTGGGAGGGCTTCGAGGGCGGATTCCAACTGAACGACCCGTGGCTGCACGGAACCCGGCTCGATTCGCCCCGGCACTTCAAGGGATACCAGGCCGACGTGCTCGGCGAACGGGCGGCCCACTGGATGGCCCAGCAGGCGTTGCCGGGGGCCGCCTCCGGCCGGCCGTTCTTCTGCGTTTTGAGCCTGGAGACTCCGCATCCGCCCTACCACGCGCCCGCGCCGCACGTGCGCGCGATGAAGCCGGCCGAGCTGAAGCTCCGCGGCAACGTGCCGCGCGGCGGCGACGTGGAGCAACGGGCCCGCGGCGAACTGGCGGGTTATTACGCGCACCTCGAGGCCACCGACCGCGCCGTTGGTCGCCTCCTCACCGAGATCGACCTCGCCGACACGATGGTCGTCTTCACCTCGGTCCACGGCGACATGCACGGCTCCCACGGCCTTTTCCGGAAGGCCTGGCCGTACGAGGAGTCGGTCCGCGTGCCGCTCCTTGTTCGCCACCGTCGACCGTCCGCCGGCGGGAACTCCCCGGAAGGGACAACCAGCGACGAGGCCGTGTCGCTGGTTGACCTGCCGCACATGGCCGTGGCCTGGGCGGAGGGCCGGGAGTGGCGGTGCAAACGCGACAGCGCGGCCATCAGCATGCCCGCTCCGGCGGCGATACCCGCGCAATGCGAACGCGCCTGGCGCGGCTACCGGAGCCCGCGCCACAAGCTGATTCTCAACGCCGACGGCTCGCCGTGGCTCTATTTCAACCTGGCGGATGACCCCCTTGAAATGAAGAACCTGGTGGGCGACCCGGACTACGCGCGCGAGATCGAGGACCTGCGCCGATTGGCGTAAGCCCGGTGGCTTTCCGGACTGGATTGTCCAGGCGGAGGCCGGGTGCCGGCCCTGGGCCTGTCGAAAGGGCGCCCACCCGGCTGGTGAAGGCCGCGGGGCGGGGGCACCCGCCCCGGCCCGCCGACCGGGTGCGTCGAGATTGGGGCGACAGTTTTTCCCGCGGGGACATCGCCAACCGTGACGGGTCCGGCTTCCGGACCATGCCAGCGACGGCGTTGAAGTAGTCTATTAAGCTACAAGATGGGTCGCGAGGCGGTGTAGCTTAACAGACTACTTCGACGTGCCGACCACCAGGGCGGCAGTGCGCCGGCCCGCCGTCCGCAACCCGGATGGTGTTCACCTTCGCCGCCGGAGCCGCCCCGCCGGAAGGCGAGGATCCCTCGGCGACGAGGCGGGCGCCGGCGGGCGACCCGTCCCGGGCTGTCACTTGAACCGCCGCCCGTGCCTGATGACGAGATCGACGCGCTGCAAAAGGTCGACGTAACGGAGCACGTCGCCCTTCACGGCGATGATGTCTGCAAATTTTCCCTCGGAGACCGAGCCGTAGTCCTTGTCGACCTTCATCGAGACCGCCGGCCAGTAGGTCGCGGCGCGGAGGGCCGTCATGGAGTCGACCCCCAGCTTGTTGACCCAGATGTCGATTTCCCGCCAGGTCGACTGGTTGTGGAATTTCATCGGAATGCCCGAGTCGGTGCCGATGAGCAGGACCAGGCCGGTCTTCTGCAATTGGGCGAACTTGGCCGCCGATGTCCTCGCGCGCAGCGGGGTGATCTGGTAGTAGGCGAGCCAGCCGGGATGTTGCAGCGACGCCTTGATGTCGGCGACGATGTCGGCCGGCACATCAAGCTGCCAGCCGGTGTCCTCGATGTGCATGGGGTTGCCGACCTGGTACTCGTAGTTGAAGAATCCCTCGATGGTCGGGCACCAGTACATCGGCCCGAGCGCCATCTTGGCGGTGCGTTCCTGGATCAGCTGGATGATGTCGGCCGGATACTCGGGCGCGGTGGCGAGCCCGGTGTGCTCGAAGCGGTCGACGCCGTATTTGAGGCCGAGCCGGATCTCGTTGGGCCGGTGGGCGTGCGCGACGACGGGGAGATGGTGCTGGTGGGCCTCGTCGACGATGGCGGCGATCTCCTCCTCGGTCATCTGGTCCTGGTCGATCATCTTGATCACGTTGACGCCCGCGTCGGCGAGTTTCTTGACCTTGGCGCGCGCATCGTCGGCACCCTTGACGCCCCAGCGAAAGGCCTCGGTGCCGGGGTAGGGGGCGTGCTGGATGAAAGGTCCCGAGATATAGAGATTCGGGCCGGGGATCTCGCCGCGCGCGATCCGGGCGCGGACTGCCAAGCTGGCCTCGAGCGGTGCGCCCAGGTCGATCGCGCTGGTCACGCCCGCCATCAGGAGCTGATGCGCGGCGGCTGGCATGATTTCCTTTTCCAGGCGGCCCGGATAGGCCTTGTCCCAGTGCTCGTAGTCGGAATGGCCCAGCAGCATGGTGTGGACGTGACAATCCCAGAGGCCGGGCAAAACCGACATCCCGGCGCAATCGATCACCTCGGCGCCCGCGGGCACCGGCAGGTTTCCGACCGTGCCGACGGCCGTGATGCGCTCGCCTTCGATGAGCACGACGCTGTTGTTGACCGGCGGACCTCCCCAGCCATCAACGAGGCGGCCGCCCACGAGGGCGGTGACCTTGGCGGAAGCGGAGGGGAGGGCGACCCCGGCGACCCAGGCGGCGCAGGCGGCGAGCAGGAAGCGAGCGATGGTCATGGGAGGGGAACGGGTGCGGGTTTGGGCGGGGTGATGGAGGGGCGGTCGGTGGTTCCTCGCAGCACCCGGCATGCGAAGAAAAAGGAAATGATGATTCTCGAAATCAACCTTGCCCGGCCGTCGGCGGGCGAAAGAACTTCAGGATGACCTGCTGGATGTTTTCGAGCTTCACCGGCTTGCTGAGATAGTCGTCCATGCCGGCCCCGAGGCAGCGCTCGCGATCGCCCTCGACCGCATTGGCCGTGAGGGCGACGATCCGCGGCTGCCGGTGCGCGGGATAGCGCCGGCGGATCTCGCGCGTGGCGGTGATGCCGTCCATCTCGGGCATCTGCAGGTCCATGAAGACGAGGTCGTATTTGCGCTGGTCGAGGCTCCCGAGGGCCTCGAGGCCGTCGCCGACGGCATCGGCGCTGTAGCCGAGACGCTCGAGGAAGCGGAGGGCGACCTTCTGGTTGACCGGGTTGTCCTCGACGATCAGGACCTCGAGGGGCGTCGTCTTCGCGAGCAGCGGCACCCCGCTGCTGGCCGGGGAACTCGCCGGCGACGCCGGCGCCGCAACCGGCGTGCGGCCGGACAGGCGCCGGTGGAGGGCATCGATGACCAGGCCGGGCTTGAGGGGCTTGGGCAGACGGATCAGACGGGGGTCGGAGGAGTCGGCCCGCTTGGCGGACTCGATCGGATTGGTCAGGAGGATGACGGGCATGTCGGGATGCCGGAGACGGAGTTCTTCGGCAAGGGTGGCGCCGGTTTCGCCCAGCAGCTCGTTGTCGATGATGGCCGCAACGATCGGCTGCTCCATCGCGATTTCCGTTCCATCGTGCAGGTGGGCGGCCTCGACGGCGTCGAGTTCCAGGCGGGCGAGGGCCTGGCGGAGAACGATCCGGTTAAACGGGAGGTCGTCCACCACCAGGACCCGCGCATGCCGCAAACTGCCCGGCAGCGGTGCGTACGCGGCGCCGGCCGCCTCGACCGGCGCGGCGAGGATGCTGAAGTGAAAGACGGAGCCGCCGTCGGGACTGTCCTCCACGTCGATCGTCCCGCCCATGAGGTGGCAGAGCCGGTCGCAGATGGCGAGGCCCAGGCCCGTGCCGCCATATTTGCGGGTGGTGGAGGAGTCCACCTGGCTGAACGGCTTGAACAGCAGGTGGCGCCGGTCGCGGGGTATGCCGATGCCGGTGTCGCGCACGTAAAAGTCGATCATCATGCGACCCCCCTCCTGGTGCGGCCCGGGGGGCAGGCGGGGATCGGCGTTGGGCACCATCGCAGGGCGGACCTCGATGGTGATCTGGCCCTGCACGGTGAACTTGACCGCGTTGTTGACCAGGTTGACGAGCACCTGGCGGACGCGCGTCATGTCGAGGAGGATCCAGGGCGGCACGGTCGGCTCGACCCGGTAGGAGAGCTCGATGTTCTTGGCGGCGGCCTGCAGGGCGAAGATGTCGATCGCCTCCTCGACGCACTGCGCCAGCTCGAACGGCTGCAGCTCCAGCTCCATCCGGCCGGACTCGATCTTGGAGAAATCGAGGATCTCGTTGATGATCTCGAGCAGGGCGTTGCCGCTGGTGCGGATCGTGCTGACGCATTCGAGCTGTTCCGGCGTGAGGGGCGTCTCGAGCAGCAGGCTGGTCATGCCGATGACGCCGTTCATGGGCGTGCGGATCTCGTGCGACATCGTCGCCAGGAACTCCGACTTGGCCCGGGAGGCGGCGTCGGCCTCGGCCTTGGCGTTGCGCAGGGTGAGCTCCGTCTGCACGTTGGTCGTGATGTCGGTGCCGATCGCGATGAAGTTTTCCGCCACGCCCTGGTCGTTCTTGACCGGCTGGAGTTCGAGGCGCAGGTGGTAGCTCTGGTCGTTGTGGCGGGATTTGGCGACCACCTCGTTGGTGATGGGCTCGACCTTCAGCAGGGCCTGGGTGATCTCGTCGAGAGCCTGCGGCACATTGTCGGGGCTGGACAACAGGTCGAGGAGGTAGACGCCCGTGACCTCGTTCGCCGCATAGCCAGTCAACCGCGTGAAGCTGTCGTTGGTCCACTCGATGTTGCCGGCGGGCGTGGTGATGAACACCACGTTGGCGGTGCGCCGGGCGACATGGGTGAGCAGCCGGGCGGCGGCCTGGCTCGCGCGCAGGGCTTCCTCGGCGCGGCGGCGGGCGGTGATGTTCTGGCAGGTGCCGGTCACCCGGAGCGGCTTGTTGGCCGCGTCCCACGCCACGCACTTGGCGCGGGCCGCAAGCCAGTTCCATTCACCATCCTGGTGGCGCATGCGAAACTCCGGCTCGATGAAGGGGGTCTCTCCGCGGAAATGGGCGTCAACGGCCTCCTGGTATCCCGCGACGTCTTCGGGATGCATCAGGTCCAGCCAGGCCTGCGCCGTCGACGGCATCGCGGCCGGATCGTAGCCGAGGGAATTCCACACGCTCGGGCTGTAGATGACCTGGCCGGTCGGGACCGCCCATTCGTAGACGCCGACCTGGGTGGAATCCAGGGCGAGGTTGAGACGGTCGTCGGTCATCTTCAACTGGCCCTCGACGCGACGGCGCTCCTCGTTTTCCGAGCGCAGCATCTCGGCCGTGCTCTCGGCGGCGCGCTGGCGAAGCCGGGCCGCCTGCGCCAGGTTGACGACGAGGCCAAGCAGCGCGCTGACGCCGAGGCCCGAGGCCAGCGCCAGCTCCGGCAGGAAATTCCGTCCGCGTTCGCCGAAACCCGGTCGCGGCACCAACTGCAGGGTCAGCCGCTGGTTGAACACATTGAACGCGGCCGACTGGCGCAGGCGCTCGTCGAGGCCGGCCTCAACGCGGGTGCCGCCGTAAACCGCCACGCTGGCGCCGCGCCCGTTGTCGGCCAGGGGGTCCCACACCGAGGCTGTCAATTGGTACCGTTGCGAGATGTTCAGGCGGCGATCGACGATTTCGAGCAGCGGCTGGTAGCCGAATTCTCCGGCGACAAAACCGTCGACGCGGCCGTCCCGGAGAAACGGGGCATAGACGGCGAACGCCGGCGGCTTCATCGGGGAGGTCAGCGGGGCGGCCACGGCGATCGAGAGCGAGTTGCGGGCGGCCTCCATCGCCCGGCGGCGAACCGGGTCGCCGGCATGGTCGAACGACTCGACGTCCTCGTTGCCGGTGCGCGGCCAGAGCCACTGGGTGCGCGCGCTGGCGGAAACCCGGCTGATGATCTGGTAGGCCGGGAACGCGGCAAAATGCGCGCGCGCGTCGGCCTCCCAGATTTCCGCGGCCGCGCCCCCCGAGGCCGTCCAGCGCGCCGCCATTCGCTCGACCTGGTCGATCTGGTTGCCGGTCTCGCTGCTGCACACCGTGGCGATGGTGTTGATCGTGAGCTGCGTCGTGTTGGCCAGGTAGGCGAGTTCGCGGGCCTGGAGCGAAATCCAGAAGAGGACGGTGACGGTCACGCCCGCGACGACCACCGGGAGCCACAGCCATCGCGGGCCGGCCGGGCTGGGCGTCGCGCTGGGATCACCCGCGGCCAGCCAGAGGGTGCCGGTGCCGAGGACGAGCAGGGCCAGCGCGACCGGCAAACCGAGATGCGCGTGGTCGTGCCAGAACTCGACCCGACCCAGCCCGATCCGGCCCGCAAGCGCGCCGGTCAGCCCGTAGGCGGCGGTCAGCGATCCGGCCAGGGCGAGTGCGACCGGCCGCCGCGGGTCACGGCGGGGAAACGCGGACCAGGCGAGCAGCAGGCCGAGCACGCCTAGGAAGAAGGCCAGCCCGGCGTTCATGCGTCCGATCCGGACGCCGTCGATCAGCGCCTCGTGGCGGACGAGCAGGTTGTCGAGGCCGAAATCGACCGACAGCACCGACTCGATCAGGGTCAACCCACCCAGCACGGCCGCCAGCAGACCGACAATGACCGCAGTCCGGGTCCAGCGCCACGCCGCCAGGGTCGGGCTGACGGCCAGAAACAGGAGGCAAAGGGCGGCATTGGCCGGCAGCGGCGGATCGTAAGGTCGGGGCAGCACCCAACTCACCTCTTGCAACCACCAGCCCAGCAGGACGAAAAGCCCCAACGCGGCCACCACCGCAAAGGGCAGCAGAAACAGACGGGGCGCGACCTTGGAGCGGTGGGGCGGGGACATCGCGAGGTGATGCCTCCCCAATATTGCCCGGTGTCTGCGTTAGCAATTCGGAATCAGGCCCCGTGCCCTGCGCCGGGTGCCGGCTCGGCCTTTTTCGGCTCCTCGGGCGGGGTTGTCGCCGGCGCCGGGGTCACGGCGGGCACCGCGGGTTCCTCCGGCTTCGGTCCCTGGCCAAGGACGACCGACCAGGAGGGTTTGCTCAACGGCCCGGTGAGCTTGAGCTCGAAAATACTCGTGAGTGGGTTGATGACGATGCCGACCACGGCGGTCAGCGGGTTGTGGCTTTCCTCGTAGGGCTTGAGCTTGGCGGTGAAGTCGAGCGTCTTGCCCGCAAATCGATAGTCGCCCTTGGCATCGATCACCGCGCTCGGCCCGGAGATTTTCACGTCGGGGAAATGGACCCGGCCGTCGACGAGCTGAAAGCTGGTGCGGGCGGCGTCGAGCTTGAGGGAGCTGAAATTCAACGCGACGGCGCTGAGCACCTGCGAGAGCAGCCCGAAGAGGTGGATCTCGCCGAGTTCGGCGCCGGTCAGTTGGGCGGTCCCGCCGCCCCGGAGGCTGGCGGGATCCGCGGGATTTCCCTGCGCCGAAAGCGTGAGCTCGAGCTTGCCGCCGCTGGCCCGCTTGATGAATTTGCTCTCCGCCATCGACGTGGCCTTGGCGCCGGTCCGGATGGCGGCAAAATTCTCGACGGCGCGAATCGTCTTCGCCAGGTCGGCGTCCTTCAGGCTGCCGTCGAGGCTGAGCAGGCGCGCGTCGGGCGGGCCGCCAAGCGACACCTTCCCGCCGCCGGTGCCACCGGCGAATTGGAAGTCGAACCGCTCGATCGTGAGCTCGTCCCCCTGCAGCCCGCCGGCCACGGTCAAATGATCGAGCGGGAAGCCCTGGTATTGCAGTCCGCCCTGGCTGTCGCCCGAGAAACGGAGCGCGTTCGCGGCTTTGCCCCCGGAGATCACGGTGTGCCCGGCGACATGCACCTGCGGTGGCTGGTCGAAACGCCAGGCGTCCAGCAACCCGGTCGCGGCCGCGCCGCCCATGGCCTGGTAGGCCGGGAGGGCGAGGTTGCCGGTGAGGTCGTACTCGAGGGAACTCGTTGCGCCGGGATGACTGGGCGCCTCGCCAAACCGCTTGAACCACCCGCTGGCCCGCTCGGCCCCGCCGTTGCGTTCGACCGCCAGTTCAAGCACGTGGGCGAAATCCGGCCGGACGAAGATCCGCGTGCGGGCGCGGTTAAAGCTGGCGCCGAGGACCGTCGGCATGGCCGCATCCGTGCTCCCGAAATAACTCGTCCGCACCGGATCCCGCCAGCAACCCTGCACGTCGACGTCGGCCTGCGGCGGCGTCACGGGGAACGCGAAGTTCTTCCAGAAATTCGGCCACCATTCGCCCCGGAACCACCCGGTGATGTCCGGCGGCCGCAGCCGTCCGATCAGGAGCATCCGGTAGTCGAGGGACCGGAAGTTCATCCAGTAAGACCCGCGGGCGAGGTTCTCGCCCGCCACCACCTCCGCATCGTAGGCGAGGAAATTCATTTTCGCATCGACGTCGATGCGTCCGCGGGTGGACGTCACCTGGACGCCGTGGGAGTCGAGCCGTCCGCCGCGCACGTGCGAGGCCAGGCCGGCAAAGCGCCAGCCGGGGCCCACGTCGACGTGGGCCTGCACATCGACCGGGTCGCCAAAGCGGAAGTACGGCTCCAGTTTCGGGCCGTACCGGGTCAGCAGGCCGGTGACCAGCGCTGGCGGCACCTGGCCGGAAAATTCGATCTGCGCCGTCCGCTCGCGCGCGTTCGCGTCGCCGTCGGCGGACAGCAATTCCCCGTGCGAGCGGACCGCGGCCGCGAACCGGCCGGCGCCCGCGCGCAGCGAATAGGAACCGGTCACGACCGGCCCGAGCCAGTTCTCGCCGAGCGCCTGGACGGACGTCGCGGCGACGCGAAGGTCGATGCGGTCAACGGCTGCAAATTCCATTTCCGGCGGCTCGAGCACGATGCTGCCGTGCAGGTTGGTGGCGGCCAGCCCCGCGGGGCCGTTGACGCTCCGGGTGGTTACGTGCACCCGCATGGGGTGCGGGCGGAGGCCGTCCCAGGCCCAATGTCCCGTGATGCCGAGCGGGCCGACCTCGACCGGCAGCGCGGTCGGCTGGCTCACGCCGTCGGCGGTGAACTGGAAGCGCAGGTTCATCCCGCCCTGCGGGCGGGCGGCGGCCTCGATGACGAGGGCCGGCCGGTCCGCGGCCTCCAGCCGGGGCAGCATCAGGGCGACCTGGCGGCCGTACTGCAGAAACTTCCCGACGATTGCGTCCGGCGCCAGCGGTTTGCCGTGGATGTTGCGCGGCGGGGTCACGACGCCGCTGACCGCCACGGACATGTTGCCGACATGAAAGGCGAGTTGGTCGATCAGGCAGTTGCCGGACTCGAACCGGAGCCGCCCGGCCATTTCCCGGAGGAGCGGCTCAGTGGTGCCGCTGGGTGAAAAAATCGCCGGCAGTTGCAGGGTGGCGCCCTCGAGGCGGATCTCGTCGGGCACGGGCCGGCCCGCGAGCACCGACCAGAAGCTCTTGCGCACGTACAGCAGCCGGCTGGAAAGCAGCGGTTCCTCAAACGCGCGCGAGCGGACCTGCACGTTCTCGAGCAGCAGCTGCCCGGTGGGGTCGAGATGGGCTCCGCCGAAGCGCACGAGGAAATTCTCCCCGGCGACGGCGGCCTCGATGCGGCGCAGCACAAATTCGGGCACCGGCACATCCCGGGCCACCCCGATATAGCCCTGCACCGCCAGGCCGGCGCCCAGCACGAGCCAGGCGGCCCAGCACAGCAGCGTGACCGCGCAGGACGCGCAGTAACGCAATGGGCTTGGGACCGGTCCCCTGGTTTTCATCGGGCGGAGAGGCGCCACCGGATCACTTCCCGGCGGGGGCGTCAGGCTTGGCTGCGTCGGGTTTGGGCGCGTCGGCCTTTGCCGGCTCGCCCGGCCGGGCGGGCGGGCCGGGGTCGTTCTTCTCGGCGTAGGTCAGGGCGAAAATTGCGTCGAGCATTTCCTGGGTGACGACGAAGGTCACCCCGGCAAAGTCCGTGGTCCCGGCCACCTGGGTGCCGCCGCCGAGGCGGTCGGTCAGGAAAAGCGTGGAGGTCGAGGCCTGGGCGGACCCGCTGCCGCCGGTGAGCGCCAGGGTGACGTCGAGGCGATATTTCCACGGTTGCGCGCCGGAATCAGTCTCGGCGTG
>Ga0265327_10000901_pt1 | contig 43691 bp, 43 predicted proteins | sample 41621metaG_FD_202089 | JGI IMG/M metagenome (GOLD analysis project Ga0265327, IMG submission 202089) | Rhizosphere microbial communities from Carex aquatilis grown in University of Washington, Seatle, WA, United States - 4-16-21 metaG | ecosystem: Host-associated > Plants > Roots > Rhizosphere... | reverse complement strand
CGGTGCGGATCAGGCCGGGACGGATGCTGTTGGCGCGCACCCAGGACGCGCCGAGCTCGTCGGCCGCCAGCTGCACGAGGTGATCCAGCGCGGACTTGGTGACGCCGTACGGCCCGAACCAGCGGTGGGTGTTGCTCGCCGCGATCGACGAGATGCCGACAAACGATCCGCCACCGCCGCGCACCATTTCCCGCGCGGTGTGCTTGACGACGTACATGCTGCCGTTGACGTTCAGGTCGACCGTCTGCCGCCACATCTCCGAATCCAGGTGCGTGACGGGCCCGACGGTCAGTGAGCCGCCGGCGCAGTGGACGGCGCCGGAGAGCTTCCCGTTCCACGCGGCCGCGGTCGTGACGGCGCGGGCGACGTCGTCCTCGTTGGTGACGTCGGCGGTCTGGAAGCGGATGGCACCCGGTCCCCCGGCGGCCGCGATTTCCTCGACGGCGGACTGCAACGTGGCCTCGGTGCGGCCGACGATGAGCGCGTTGCCGCCGGCGGCCACGACGCCCTGCGCGATGGCCTTGCCGATTCCGCTGCCACCGCCGGTGATCAACACCGTCCGATCCGTCAGCCAACCCTGGACTGGAAACTGCACCGACGTACTCCTTAAGACAGATCGACGGGGACATGTCTTGTATACACTTTTCAAAAGTTGTACACAATGCTGGTCGGGCGGCCAATTTTCCCATTCACCACGCGACACCTGGGCGTACGCTGAAATTTTCCCCGACGAAAGCGTGACGCCATGAGCATCCAGATCCAGCGACGCCTCCTCGTCGCCGGCGGCTTCGCCTTCGCGACGGTTGCCGCACCCGCCGTATTCGTCCTGGGCGGCCCGGCGTCCACCGCGCTGCTCGGAGAGACCGACTGCCCGCCGGGGATGACGGCAAATCCGGTCAGCGGGTCCTGTTTCGCGAGCGGCAACGACCAGGCACCCGGCCCTGTCGAAGCGGCACCCAACCAGCTTGGCCAGGTCGACGGCATCCCGTGCACCGGCCACAACACCGGCGAATGCATCGGCCTCTCGGAAGAACAGGTGCCCGAGGTGCACCCACACTCGTCGGTGAGTTCCAGCCCGTAACAACAGTCGCCTAAGGTTGTGTAATGCCTGCAAAAACTGATCCCGCCGATATCGGCGACGTGGAGCCCCTGGCCGACAGCACCGCCCGTCAGGCCCGTCGTGTCGTGGCCGCGTACGCCAACGATGCCGACGAATGTCGCATGTTCCTGTCCATGCTGGGTATCGGGCCCACGAAGCTCGACGCGTGACGGCCCGCGGAGGCAACGACGCTTCTGCGGCGTCCACCGCGAGTCCCAAAACCTCCAAGGGCGGCAAGTCCGCCGCGAAACCCGTCGGCAACTCCGACTTCGTCGTGGTCGCCAACCGGCTGCCCGTCGACATGGAACGGCTCCCCGACGGTTCGGTCACCTGGAAACGCAGCCCCGGCGGCCTCGTCACCGCGCTGGAGCCGCTGCTGCGCAAGCAGCGCGGCGCCTGGATCGGCTGGCCCGGCGTCGCTGACAGCGACGAAGATCCGATCGTCCAGGACGAGCTCACGATGTGTCCGGTCAGCATGTCGGCCGACGAGATCGCCGACTACTACGAGGGCTTCTCCAACGCGACGCTGTGGCCGCTGTACCACGACGTCATCGTCAAACCCATCTACCACCGGCACTGGTGGGACGCCTACGTCGCGGTCAACCGGCGCTTCGCCGAGGCCACGGCCCGCACCGCGGCCAAGGGCGCGACCGTCTGGGTGCAGGACTACCAGCTGCAACTGGTCCCCAAGATGCTGCGGGAGCTGCGTCCCGACCTGACCATCGGGTTCTTCCTGCACATCCCGTTCCCGCCCGTCGAGCTGTTCATGCAGATGCCGTGGCGCACCGAAATCATCGAAGGCCTGCTCGGCGCCGACCTGGTGGGCTTCCACCTTCCCGGCGGTGCGCAGAACTTCCTGGTGCTGGCCCGTCGACTGCTCGATGCCAACACATCGCGCCACACCATCGGTGTCCGGTCCCGGCTCGGCGAGGTGAGCCACGACGGCCGCACGGTCAAGGTCGGCGCGTTCCCCATCTCGATCGACTCGGCGGCGTTGGACGCGCAGGCCCGCAGCCGCACCATCCGGCAGCGCGCCCGTCAAATCCGCGATGAGCTGGGCAACCCACGCAAGATCATGCTGGGCGTGGACCGGCTGGACTACACCAAGGGCATCGACGTGCGGCTGCGCGCGTTCTCGGAGCTGCTCGCCGAAGGCCGGGCCAACCGGCACGACACCGTACTGGTCCAGCTGGCCACTCCGAGCCGCGAGCGCGTGGACAGTTACAAGGTCATGCGCGAAGACATCGAGCGCCAGGTCGGGCATATCAACGGCGAGTACAGCGAGGTCGGTCACGCGGTGGTGCACTACATGCACCGGGCGATCGGCCGCGAGGAACTCATCGCGTTCTTCGTCGCGGCCGACGTCATGCTGGTGACGCCGCTGCGCGACGGCATGAACCTGGTGGCCAAGGAGTACGTGGCGTGCCGCAGCGACCTCGGCGGCGCCCTCGTGCTGAGCGAATTCACCGGCGCCGCAGAGGAATTGCGGCAGGCATACCTGACCAACCCGCACCACCTGGACGGGGTCAAGGACGCCATTGCCGACGCCCTGACCCAGTCCCCCGAAGAGGGACGACGTCGCATGCGCGCGCTGCGTCGGCAGGTTTTGGCCCACGACGTCGACCGCTGGGCCCGGGCGTTCCTCGACGCCCTGTCGCACACCCGCGACTGACGCACCAAGATTTCAGGCCCCGGAGCAACCGCTCCGGGGCCTGAATCATGTTGGGGTACTTAGAAGATCGGCGTCATCTCGTCGATCAACCACTTGCCGTCGATCTTGCGGTAGTCGACCTTCAGCCGGCTGCCCTCGTAGTTGGGCTGCTTGCGCTCGTCGGTGATGACCCGGTTCACGAAAGCGAGAACTGTGCCCGAGTCGCGGTGCGACGAGATCATGCCCGCGCCAACGACATTCACCTGACTGATGAGCTTGCGCTTCACCGCGTCGTTGAAGATGTTGTTCTTGGCCGTCAGTTCCTCGTACCGCTTCCGGAACGCCGGCGTCATCAGCGTCAGCGCCTGCGTCGTGGACCGCTGCACGCTGCTGTACTCATAGCCAAGGATCTGTGGGATCTGGGACCTGGCCAGGCTGGGCAACTCGTCGGCCGTCGCCTGTTCGCCGGAAAGCTCCACGTGATTCCAGAACGCCGACCCGCCGAGCGCCCCGAGCGCCACCACGGCGACCGCCAACAGTGCGCCGAGCGCCACCAGCAACCGGTTCATCAGTTGCCTCCGTCCGGGTACTTGATGTCATAGGCACTCATGTGGCCGCTGTCGTCCTCGCGGATGAACACCCGCTGCCGGTACGGCGTCGACGGCTGGTTCACCCCGTTCATGTCGGACAGCGTCACGCGGACCGTCACCAGCACCTTCGCGATGTTGGAGGTGTTGTCGATGCTCTCCAGCGCCGCCGCGGTGATGACGGCCTCCGAGTTGGCCTGCGTCTGCTTGAACAGGTACTTCAGATTGTCGGCGTTGTTGCTCTGGTTCATCATGTCGCGCAGCGGGCCGGGGCCGATGCCATTGACGAAGCGGTTCACGCTCTCGTCGACGGTGTTCTGCGTGTAACTGAACATGTTGACCACGGTCTGCTTCGCGGTGTCGACGAACCGCTGATCACGGTCCTGCGTCGCCTCGATCTGCCCGTTGCCGTGCCAGAGGAACCAGGTGCCGCTCGCCAGTGCCGCCACGAGCACGGCGACGACCGCCAGGCCGATGGTCATGACCAGCGACCGGTGCGGTTGCCGTCGCGGTGCCTGGATCGCGGGCCGCGCCTTGGTGGTCACCGATTCGGTTGATGATGTCTTGCTCGCGGTCGACGGAATCGCCACGTCGAGCACTGTTGCCTCTGCTGAACCGGCGGTGCCGGCGGGCCGTGAGGCCCGCCGCCGCGCGCGGCTCACCGGCGGCTTCGACGTCTCGTCCGTCGCAGCCGGTTCGTCACTCATTAAACCTGCCTTGGATCCTTCATCAGGTCGACCCAGGACTCGCCTGCGTCGCCGTTACTCGAGCCGGCGTTGAACACTCCCGTACCGCCGGCAGGGTCAGCGAAGACCCCGGTATTCGCATCGTACGTCGTGCTCTGCGGCCCCTTCGGCCCGCTTGCCTGCGGCTGGCCCTCGGGGCCGGGCGCCGGCGGGTTGTTGATCGCGTACGGCGGAGTCACCTGATCCGGCGGCGCGAAGAACGGCCAGGGCAGCGGCTGCGGACCCGGATCGCTCGGCGGGTACGGCAGCGGGAACGGCGCGTTGGGCGCAGGTCCCGGCCCGGCGGGCACCCCCGGCGGCAATTGCACCGACGGCGGGCCCGGGTCGTAGTCGGCGCCCGGCGGGATCATCGGGAACCGGTTCGGCGGGGTGATGTTCCGCGGGTCGTTGATCGGGGTGTCGTACGGCACTGGCGGACCGCGCCACGGGTTGCTGCCGAGCGGCACGTAACCACGCGGGTCACGGCAGATCTGCACCGTGGGGGCGCGCTTGCCCGGGTACTCCATGCACGGGTAGTTGCGGGCACCGCGGACGGTGCTCGGATCGCTCTGCGCGGTCTTGCAGTAGAGGTCCTTCGGCAGGTCGCGCACGGTGGTGTCGGCCGGTGTGCGGTTCTCCGGTGCCGGGATGAAGCCCGTCGAACATGCCGGCTGGCCGAGGCTGATCTTGAAGTCCAGCTTCGCACCTTCGTCGATGGGCACGCCACCGGCGTCGGTCAGTAGCGCCGCGATCAAGGCCGGGAAGATCACCAGCGCCTGCTCGATCGACTTGTGATAGATCACGCCGATCCGGCCGAAGTTGGCGAGGTTGGCCGCCAGCACCGGGAACGTCGGGCGGATGCCGTCGAACGTCTCGTTGACGGTGTCGACGGCGCCCGGGACGGTCTTGAGCACCGACCGAATCTGCGGGTCGGCCTGTGCGGCTTCACCGGTCAGCGTCGCGAGGCTGCTGGCCATGGTCTTGAGATCCGCGCCGGCGCGGATCTGCGCCTTCAGCAGCGGGCCGGCCTGATCGAGCAGCTTGTTGATCTCGTTGGTATTGGCGTTGGCCTCGTCCACCAGCAGCCGCGACGACTGGATCATCCGCGACAGCTCCGGACCCGATCCGTTGAACGCCTTGAACGACTCGCGCAGCAGGTCCTGCAACCGGGTGTTGCTGATGCTGCTGACCAGACTCTGGGCCTGGTTGAGCAGGTCCACGATGTCCTGTCCGACCGCGGTCCGGTCGACGCCGATGGTGGCGCCGTCCTTCAGCATGTTCTTCGAGGCGCTGGCGGGCGGCACCAGGTCGATGTACTGCTCACCGATCGCGGACACGCTCTTGACCGTGGCGGTGACGTTCTCCGGCACCGGGGTGTCGGTGTTGAGCCGCATCCGGGCCGTCACACCGTTGTCGGTCAGGCCGACGTTCGTCACGCGGCCGACCGTCACGCCGCGGTAGGTGACGTTGGCGTTCTGGTAGATGCCGCCACCGACGACGAACTTGGCGTCCACGTTGTAGACACCGAGACCGACAGCGGCCGGGAGGTGCAGGTAGGACGTCGTGATCAGGGCGAGGCAGATGACGGTGACGACACCGAAGATCGCCAGCTGGAAACGCGCAAGACGGGTCAACAACATTACGGCTTCGCCCCTCCATGTTGCGTCGCTGTGCCTGCTGGAATCTTGAACGGGTCGGCGGCCTGTCCGGACAGGTTCGCCAGCGCGCCCAGCAGGAAGTCCGGCGGGTTGATCACTTCGTCCAGGTGCCTCATGTTCGGGTCGAGACCCCCCGAGGTCGCAAAGATGGTCTCACCGAGGCGTCGCAGCGTCAGGTCGAACGTAACGTAGACGTTCAGGTAGTCACCGCGCACCGCGTTGCGGAAGTACTTGTTGGAGAACGGGAATGTGGGCAGCAGGTCCAGGTCGTGGATGAATTCGTCGGCGTTGTCGTTGAACGCCTTGATCACCGGGAAGATGTCCTTGAAGTCCGCGGCGAAGTCATCCTTGGTTGCGGACATGACCTTCGCGCCGACCACCGCGAGCTTCCGGAGCGCGGTGAACGCATCTACGATGTTCTTGCGGTTGTCGTTGAGGACCTTGATAGCACCGGGCAGCGTGTCCAGCGTGCGGCCAAGGCTGTCCGTGCTCTTCGCCAGGATCGAGGCGAAGCGGTTCAGCCCGTCCATGGCCCCGATGATGTCGGTGGTCTGCTTGTCCAGGGACTGGGTGAGCTCGGCCAACCGCGGGATGAAGTCGACGAACTGCCCCGCCCGGCCGGCGACCGCGGCATAGGCCTCATCGGTGATGTCCTGCAGCGCACCGAGATTGCCCTTGTTCACCACCAGGCCCAGCGACGACAGCACCTCTTCGGTGGTCGGATACCGGCCGGTGTGCGCCAGCGGAATCTCCGAGCCCTGCTTGAGCCGGCCCTGCGGCGCTTCCCCGACAGGTTCCGACAGCTGCACGTGCTGCGAGCCGAGCAGCGAGGTCTGGGCGACCTTCGCCCGCGCGTTCGCCGGCAGCTTCACATCGCCGTTGATCGACAGCTTCGCCGCGGCATAGAACGTGCCGTCCGCACGCTGGACCGCGTCCAGGCCCGACACGCTGCCGACGGTGACGTCGTTGACCATCACCGGCGAGTTCTGCGGCAACGTCGCGACGTCCGGCAGCTGCACCGTGACGGTGTAGGAACCGGCGCCGTGGCCCTGGGTACCCGGCATGTCCAGCGAGTTCAGGCCACCGAACTGGCAACCGGCGAGCACCACGGCACTCGATCCGAGTGCCAGGACTTTTCCAACCGTCTTCATCAGTTGCCTCCGGCTTCAGCGGGCAGCGGTGCGCCCACCGGGGCTGCGGGCGCCGGGGCGGGGCCGGGCAGCGGACCAGAACCGTTCAGCGGCGTCGAGCCCGGTCCCACCGGCGGCGTGGCCGGCGAAATCTGACCCGGAATGGCCGGCGGCGGCAGGATTAGGTCGCTGAGCGTCCCGTCCGGCTGGACCTTCGGCGGGACGACGCCAGGGGCGGCGTTCCACTGCAGGTACGGCACCGGAGTCTGCGCCTTGGCTTCAGTCTGCGGGGTGTCGTAGATGACCTGGCCCTTATATGCCGTGATGCTGTTGATCGGATGGAACAGCACGGGCGGGTAGTTCATCGCGATCCGGCGCAGCACCGGACCCATGCGCTGACGGCAGATTTCCGCCCGCTTGTAGTTGTCCGGAGAGGCACCGATGTCGAAGTTGCCGCCGCACAGGAATTGCACCGGGTTCGCGAAGTTTGGCAGCGACAGCAGACCGTCCAGCGAGCCCTGCGCCGGGTTGTAGATGTTGTAGAAGTTGGCCAGACCGTTCGGCGTGATATGCAGAACCTGCTCGATATTGTCGCTGTTGTCGGTCAGCACCTGGGTGAATTCGGCCAGCTTGCCGACCTGGTCGATCAGCGCCGCGTTGTTGTCCTTCAGCAGGCCCTTGACGTCACCCAGCGCCTGGTTCAGGGCGCCAAGGGTCTGGTCCAGACCGGCCGAGCTCTCCGCCAGCACCTGCGAGACGGACGCGACGTGGTCGGTGAACTGCACGATCTGCTCGTTGCTGCCGGACAGCGCGTTGACCAGAATCTGCAGGTTCTTGATGGTGCCGAACAGGTCGCCACGCGAATCACCAAGGCGCCCAGCGGTTTGCGACAGTTCACGCAAGGCGTTGCGGAACGAATCGCCCTTGCCATCGAGGGTGTCGGCGGCCTGGTTGATGAACGCACCGAGCGGACCCTGCGGGGCACCGTCCTGCGGGCCGAGCTGAGCGCTGAGCTGGGTCAATTGCTTCTTGACGTCGTCCCACTCGACCGGGACACCGGTCCGGGCCAGCGGCACCTCGGCGCCGTTGGCCAGCGCCGCTCCGCCGTTGTAGACGGGGGTGAACTGCACGAACCGCGCCGCCACCAGGTTCGGCGAGATGATGATCGCCCGCGCGTCGGCCGGGATCTTCACGCCGTCCTTGACGGTCATGCTGACCTTGACCGAATTAGCCTGCGGCTCAACCGAATCGATGGTGCCGACCGGAACCCCCAGCACTCGCACCTCGTCGCCGGCGTACAGGCCCACGGCGTTGGTGAAGTGAGCGACCACCTTGTGACCGCCATGTGACGGCCACAGCAGATAGGCGCCGGCAGCCACCAGCGCGACCACCACGGCTACGACCGCAAGGATCGCGCCCCGCGAGTTCATGTTCTTCATCATGGCGACTTCGGCCTCACGACGATCCGTTCAGAGATGTAGCCCTTCAGCATGTCGCCGAGGCTGGCCGGCAGCTTGCCCGGCTGGAAGTACGTGTCGAGCAGGACTTCCGACATCGTCGAGGGCGGTAGGCCGTACAGGTTGATGTTGAAGCCCGGGCCGTTACCGACCACCTCGCCGAGCGTGGTTGCGTAACCCGGCAGGCGCTTGAGCGCCTCACTGATGTGCTCTTTGCGTTTCAGCAGCTCGTCCAGCACCAGGTTCAGCTGCTTGAGCGCCGGCCCGAACTCGCGCTTGTTGTCCGCGACGAATCCGGAAAGCTGTTGCGACACACCGCGAATACCGGAGATCAGCGTGCTGATCGACTGGCGCCGCTCGTCCAGCGCGGCGAACAGCTGATTGCCGTCGATCACCAGTTTGTTCACCTGGTCGGCACGTTGCGCCAGGGTGTCGGACACCTTCTTGGCGTGGCCCAGCAGCTGCTCGAGCGCCTGGTCGCGCTTGTTGAGGCTCCGAGACAGGGCTGCCACCCCGTCCAGCGCGCCGCGCAACTGCGGCGTCGCGTCGTGCAGCGTGTCGGTCAGCACCTTGAGCGCCTGCTCCATCTGCGGCTTGTCCAGCTCGCTGCTGTTCTGGCCCAGGTCCTGCAGCGCGGTGTTGATCGTGTACGGAGTCGTGGTGCGGCCCAACGGGATAACCGTTGCTTCCTTCGTACCCTTCGGGGTCACCCAGAGGGACTTCTGACCCAGCACCGTGTCGGTCTTGATCGACACCAGCGACTGGTCACCGACCCGGATCTGGCGGTCGACGGTGAAGTTCACCTTCGCGGCCGTACCGGCGAGCTCCACGGTGCCCACCTTGCCGACCTTGATGCCCGACACCCGGACGTCGCTGCCCGGCGTGATGCCACCGGCGTCATTGAAGAACGCCGAGTAGTTCTTGCCCTGCGGAAAGAACGGCAGTCCGGTGTACCCGAACGAGATCAGCACGAGGCACGTCACGAGGAAGACGCCGAGTACGCCGGTGCGGACCGGATCCTTTTCCGGCTTAGCCATTTTCGGAGCACCTGCCCTTCGACGGATCCGCAGGACCACCGAACGGCACGATCAGGTCGCTGCCCGCGGGGCCGCTCATCTTGATCTTGACCGAGCAGTAGTAGATATTGAAGAACGCGCCGTACGCACCCAGGGCGTTGAGCCGCAGATAGTTCTCTGCGAGGTTCTCGATGACCGGGTTCACTTCGGCTCGGCGCTCGTACATGCGCTGCGCGAACGGGCGGGCGTTCTCGATGACGCCCTGCACCGGGCGCCGTGACTTCTGCAGCATCTCGGTCAGGTCGTTCTCGGCCGAGGCCAGCGGGCCGATGGCACCGGCGATCGGGTCACGCCCCTCGGCCAGGCCGCTGATGAGCTGCTGCAGCCGGTCGATGCTGGTGTTGAACTGGGAGCCCTTGGCGTCGACCGTCGTGAGCATCGTGTTGAGGTTGGTGATGGTGTCGCCGATCAGCTGGTCCCGCTCACCGAGCGTCTGGCCGAACGAACTGGTACTGGACAGCAGGTCGTTCAGCGCGCCGCCCTGCCCCTGCAGGGCCTCGATCATGGCGGCGGTGATCTCGTTGACCTTCTCGCCGTCCAGGCCCTTGACCACCGGGCGCAAACCACCGAGCAGCGCGTCGAGGTCAAGCGCCGGCTGGGTGTTGGCGAGGACGACGGTGCCGCCGGGGGGGAGCTTGCGCAGCTCGCCGGGGCCGGAGGCGATTTCCAGGTACCGGTCACCGACGAGGTTCTGGTAGCGGACGAGGGCACGGCTCGAGGTGTAGAGCTGGTACCGCTCGTTGAGGGTGAACTTGACGTCGACGGTGTTGTCGCTCTTGAGCTTGACGCTCTTCACCGAACCGACCTGCACGCCCGCGATGCGGACGTCCTCACCGGCCTTGAGCCGGGACGCGTCGGTGAAGTTGGCGTGGTAGGTGGACGTCGAGGCGAATCGGAACTGGCCGAACACCACTACCAGGCCGGCAGCGACCAGCAACATCACGACGGTGAACACCGTGACGTTGATCATTTCGCGCTTGTGTCTCATGGGCGGCCCCACTCACTCGCGGACATCAGTAGCGGTCCCTCTCTGCGTAGGCACCGGAGAACAGGAACTGCAGCGTCGAGGGAGCGTCGAACTGCAATTCGGTGTTCGGCTGGTATGGGATGTAGGCGTTGTCGGTCACCAGGAACGGCGTGTGGTACCACGAGCCGCCGTACTGTTTGGACGGGACGTCCGGAAGGCCACGGCAGTTCGGGCCACCGGAGGCGTTCACCATCGGCAGGCTCTCGGGGTAGGTGTAGTTGGGCGCACCCGGGAAGAAGTTCGAGGACACGAACAGACCCGGCTTGACGCCACCGAAGACCGGACCGAAGCGGTCCACTGCCTTCGACACACCTTGCAGCAGACACGGCAACTCGGGTGAATAGTCGCCCAGGACCTTCAGCGGCGCGCGCAGCCGCTGGATGGCGGCGATGTAGTCGTCGGCGGCCGGCGAGATGGTCGCGTACGCGTTGTTGGCGAACCCGGTGGATGCCAGCAGCGCCGCGTTCAGGTCGTCCTGCTCGTCGGTCAGTGTCTTGCTGACGGTCGGCGCGTTCTCGAAGACCTTGGCCAGGTCGGGCGCGGCGTCACCGTAGATGCCCGCGACCACGGCGGTGTCCTTGAAATCCTGCTGAAGGGTCGGCAGCTTCGGGTTGAAGTACTGCAGGTACTTGCTCAGCCCGGCAACCGCGGCGCCGGCGTCGTCGCCGTGGCCACGCAGGCCTTCACCGAGCGCGGTCACCGTGGCGTTCAGGTTGACGGGGTCGATCTTGTCGAGCAGGTCCGTCAGCGTCTGGAAGACGGTGTTCATCTCGATCTGGACATCCTTGGCCTGCACCTGCGCGCCGGGACGCATCGCATCTTTCGACGGATGCTCCGGCGGGAGGAACTCGACCGACTTGCCGCCGAACACCGTCGTGCTGCCGAGCCGGACCCGGGCGTTCGACGGGATGTACCGCATCTGGTCGCTCAGGACGGCGAGCTTCAGCTTCGCCTGGTCACCGGCGTACTCGATCGCCTCGACCTTGCCGACCTGGATGCCGCGGTACTTGACCTTGGCGTCGGGGTCCATGACCAGACCGGCGCGGGGCGCCATGACCGAAACGGTGTCGGTGGGGGTGAAGGCCGCGGTGTACGACAAATAGGTGAACACCACGGCGGCCAGGATGATGCTGATCAGCACCGCCGCCGCGAGCCTCACATGACTGCGTTTGGGACCACCGGAGGACATCGTCTACGCCCCCTATCCGGAGAGGTTGAAGTTGCCGGACGCGCCGTACACGGCCAGGGAGATGAGCAGGACGATGGTGACGACCACGATCAGCGAGGTCCGCACGGCCTGACCGACCGCGATACCCACGCCGACGGGTCCGCCGCTGGCGTTGTAGCCGTAGTAGGTGTGCACCAACATGACCGCGACGGACATGACGATGGCCTGCAGGAATGACCACAACAGGTCGGTGGGCACCATGAAGGTGCTGAAGTAGTGGTCGTACAGACCGGCCGACTGGCCGTTGATGTACACCGTGGTGGCCCGGGCCGCGAAGAATGACGCCAGGACGGCCAGCGCGTACAGCGGGATGACGGCGATCAGACCCGCGATGATGCGCGTGGACACCAGGTAGGACACCGAGTGCACGGCCATCGATTCGACGGCGTCGATCTCCTCGGCCACGCGCATGGCGCCCAGCTGCGCGGTACAGCCGGCGCCGATGGTGGCGGCCAGCGCGATACCGGCGATGATCGGCGCGACGATGCGGACGTTGAGGAACGCGGACAGGAAGCCTGTCAGCGCCTCGATACCGATGTTGCCCAGCGAGGAGTAGCCCTGGACGGCGATGACGCCACCGGAGGCCAGCGTCATGAACGCCGCGACGCCGACGGTGCCGCCGATCATCACCAGCGCGCCGGTGCCCATGGTCATCTCGGCGATGAGCCGGATGGTCTCGCGGCGGTAGCGCGTCAGCGCGTTGGGGATGTAGCGGAAGGATTCCCCGTAGAACAGCGCCTGCTCACCGATGCCGTCGAAGACGCCGGGCACAGCCCGGAACAATCGTTTGAAACGGAGGGTTGCGTCGTAACTCATGGCCGAATCACCTCACCAGTACTCGGACGCCGATGGCGGTCATGATCACGTTGATGACGAACAGACAGATGAAGGCGTAGACCACGGTCTCGTTCACCGCGATGCCGACGCCCTTGGGGCCACCCTTGACGGTGAGGCCGCGGTAGCAGCCGACCATGCCGGCCAGCAGGCCGAACAGCACGGCCTTGATCTCGGCGAGCATCAGCTCGCCCAGGCCGGTCAGCACCGTCAGGCCGTTGATGAACGAACCCGGGTTGACGCCCTGCAGGAAGACGGAGAAGACGTAGCCGCCCGAGATGCCGATGGCGCACACCAGGTTGTTCAGCAGCACCGCGACAAAGGTCGACGCGAGAACGCGGGGCACGACCAGCCGCTGGATCGGGTCGATGCCGAGCACGCGCATCGCGTCGATCTCTTCGCGGATGGTGCGGGCACCAAGGTCGGCGCAGATTGCGGTGGCGCCGGCGCCGGCGACCACCAGCACCGTGACGACGGGGCCCAGCTGGGTGACCGTGCCGAATGCGGTACCGGCGCCGGAGAGGTCGGCGGCGCCGATCTCACGCAGCAGGATGTTCAGCGTGAAGGCGACCAGCACGGTGAACGGAATGGCGACGAGCAGGGTCGGCACGAGCGATACGCGGGCGATCATCCAGGTTTGTTCGAAGAACTCCCGGAATTGAAAAGGGCGACGCCACATCTTTGTGAATGTGTCGAGGGCCATTTCGAAGAACCCGCCGACGGCCCGGGCCGGAGCCGCAAGCTGTTCGATCAACCTTCGACTCCATTCTCGGTGCGGGCTGAGCAGTCACGGCGAAGAGTGGGGTTTCCCTCTTCCACAGCGGCCTGATCACCACGTTGTAATGCATGGCTCTTGTGAGCCGGCTCATAGTAGCTAGAACATGTTCGCAGTGGCAAAAGAACAGCAAAATCACTGGGAAACGACATATAATCGCAGCTCAGGATATATTTTGACGTTGCCGCCACTGTAACAAGTTCTCGTGCCGACGCGGCGCTTTCGACGCCGCGTCAGCACTCGATCCGGGACGTTCAGTCCCTCGACTCCATCAGGGCAGTCGCCGAGAAATTCCGCTCCGGATCGCGGTCAGCAAAATATCCGCGCAACGTGGCACTCAGTTGTGTCATGTCCCACTCAGCGGACGACGCTGTGAAGTGGCTCTCCACGGTCGGGGCTGCTACCAGGGTCACAGTCGGACCATAAACGATGAAGAGCTGGCCATTCACGTTTTCCGACGCGGGCGAGGAAAGGAAACGCACCAATTTCACAACGTGTTCCGGCGACAGCGGGTCGACCTCTCCTTCACCAGGAGCCGCACCGAACACATCTGCCGTCATCGCGGTGCGCGCCCGCGGTGCGATCGCATTGGCGCGGACGCCGTAGCGCTCCAGACCGCGGGCCGCGGTCAGGGTCAGCGCCGTGATGCCGGCCTTGGCGGCGCCGTAGTTCGCCTGCCCCACCGGACCGGCGAGGCCGGCCTCGGACGACGTGTTGACGATCCGGCCGTACACCTTGCCGTCGGCCGACTCCTTGGCCTTGGCGCGCCAGTAGGTCGCGGCGTTGCGGGTCAGCAGGAAGTGGCCGCGGAGGTGGACCGCGATGACCGCGTCCCAGTCCTCGTCGGTCATGTTGAACAGCATCTTGTCGCGGGTGATGCCGGCGTTGTTCACGACGATGTTCAGCCCGCCCAGGCTGTCCGCGGTGGCGACCAGTTCGTCGGCGGTGCTGCGGGCGCTGATATCCCCGGCCACCGCAATGCCTTTGGAGCCGGCGGCCTCGATCTCGGCGAGCACGTCCGACTTGTCCAGTGCGCCGGCCATGTCGTTCACCACGACGGTGGCGCCGGCCTGCGCCAGGCCGATGGCCTCGGCGCGGCCCAGTCCCGCGGCGGCACCGGTGACCACGGCCACCTTGCCGGAGAGGTCGGTGGAGTCCAGTTCGCTAGTCAATTTATGAATACCTCTAGTCTTTGCGGAGAAGGGCGGCGCGGGGGCATTCCGCGATGGACTGCTCGGCCAGTTCTACCTGGTCGGCAGGCACCGGATCGGCCTTGACTACTGCATAGTCGTTGTCGTCGAGATCGAAAAGGTCCGGCGCAATTCCCACGCAAACCGCGTTTCCTTCACAGCGATCGTGATCAACTTCAACCCGCATGACACCCTCCTGAGAGCCCGGATTTCGACGGTGAGGCCAACATAACGACCCCGCCATGGCGATGCCAGTGTGGCACGCTCTGGACCCCAAGACTAGAACGTGTTACAAGTTTGAATAGGCACGGGTCGATGAAAGCGGCCCCAGCAACGTGACAAACGGACCAGAGACCTACCCCAATTCAACTGATAAAGGATGAGTTCGATGCGGATCGGCTACACGCCCGAGCAGGAGGAGCTGCGGCGCGAACTGCGCTCGTACTTCACCAAGCTCATGACCCCGGAGCGCGCCGAGGCGCTGGCGTCCAACGACGGCGAGATGGGACGCGGCAACGTCTACCGCGAGACCGTCGAGCAGATGGGCAAGGACGGCTGGCTGACGCTGAGCTGGCCCAAGGAGTACGGGGGCCAGGCCCGCCCGCCGATGGACGGCCTGATCTTCAACGACGAGGCCGCCATCGCCAACGTCCCGGTGCCGTTCCTGACCATCAACTCCGTGGCACCGACGATCATGCACTTCGGCACCGAGGAGCAGAAGAAGTTCTTCCTGCCCAAGATCGCCGCGGGCCAGCTGCACTTCTCCATCGGCTACTCCGAGCCCGGCGCCGGCACCGACCTGGCGTCGCTGCGCACCACCGCGGTCCGCGACGGTGACGATTACGTCATCAACGGCCAGAAGATGTGGACGTCGCTGATCGCCTACGCCGACTACGTCTGGCTGGCGGCCCGCACCAACCCCGAGGCCAAGAAGCACCGCGGCATCTCGATGCTGATCGTGCCGACCACCGCCGAGGGCTTCTCCTGGACGCCGGTGCACACCATGTCCGGTGTGGACACCAGTGCCACCTACTACCAGGACGTCCGGGTCCCGACCTCCAGCCTGGTCGGCGAAGAGCACGGCGGCTGGAAGCTGGTCACCAACCAGCTCAACCACGAGCGCGTGGCCCTGGTGTCGGCGCAGCCGATCTTCGTCGCACTGGACGGGGTTCGGGAATGGGCCCAGAACACCAAGGACCACCACGGCAAGCGCCTCATCGACTCCGAGTGGGTGCAGCTGAACCTGGCCCGGGTGCATGCCAAGGCCGAAGTGCTGAAGCTGATCAACTGGGAGCTGGCCTCGGCCACCGACTCCGCGCCCTCCCCCGCCGACGCATCGGCGGCCAAGGTCTACGGCACCGAGCTGGCCACCGAGGCCTACCGGCTGCTGATGGAGGTGCTCGGCACCTCGGCGACCCTGCGCCGCGACACCCCGGGTGCGCTGCTGCGTGGCCGGATCGAGCGCTGGCACCGGTCCTGCCTGATCCTGACCTTCGGCGGCGGCACCAACGAGATTCAGCGCGACATCATCGGCATGGTGGCTCTTGGCCTGCCCCGAGTGAACCGGTAAGGACTGACATGGATTTCAAGACAACCGAAGCATCTGAGGACCTCGGCGGCCTGGTCCGGTCCATCACCGAATCGGTGGTGACCCCGGAACGGCAGAAGGAGCTGGACAAGCTCGACGAACGGTTCGACCGTGAACTGTGGGACAAGCTGATCGATTCCGACATCCTGTCGACCACCGCACCGGAGTCGGTGGGCGGCGGTGGTTTCGGTCCGCTGGAGCAGTCCGCCGTGCTCGTGGCACTGGGCCGTCAGCTCGCGGCGGTGCCGTACCTCGAGTCGACCATCCTGGCCGCCGGTGCCATCGCCGAATTCGGTTCGGCCGAGCTGCAATCCGAGTGGGCCGCCCCGGCGGTCGCCGGCAGCAAGATCGTCGTGCCGGCGCTCGACGGCGAGATGGGCCAGGGCCCGGTGCAGGCCACCGGCAGCGATGAGACCGGCTACAAGCTCACCGGCACCCGCACCCAGGTCGCCTACGGCCCGGTCGCCGATGCCCTCCTGGTGCCGGCCGAAAGCGATTCCGGCGTCAAGGTTTTCCTGGTCGCGGCAGCCGACGCGGGCGTCACCGTCACCTCGCTCGACACCACCGGACACGGCAGCGTCGCGCACCTGGATCTGCAGGGCGTGACCGTCGCCGCTGACCGCATCGTCGGCGGCGCCGAGGTGCTCGCCTGGCTGCAGCTGCGGGGTGCCCTGGGCCGCACCGCATTCCAGCTCGGCGTGGTGGAGCGCGCGCTGGAGCTCACCGCGTTGTACGCCCGCGAGCGCGAGCAGTTCGACCGCCCCATCGGCAGCTTCCAGGCCGTGTCGTCCCGGTTGGCCGACGGCTACATCGACGTCAAGGCGCTGCGCCTGACGCTGACCCAGGCTTCCTGGCGCGTGGCCGAGGGGCTGCCAGCCGAGGTGGACGTGAACACCGCGGCGTTCTGGGCCGCCGAGGCCGGGCACCGGGTGGCGCACACCGCGGTGCACGTGCACGGTGGTGTCGGCATCGACATGGATCACCCGGTGCACCGCTACTTCCTGGCCGCCAAGCAGACCGAGTTCGCGGTCGGCGGGGCCACCGGGCAGCTGCTGCAGATCGGGCGCGAACTCGCCGAGACGCCCGTCTAGATTCGACCGATGTCCTCCCGGCCCACCGTCAGCGATCTGCTGCGCCCGCTCCTCGACGTCACCGACCGCGGGTTGTACGACTGCACAACGGCGCCGGACGACTCCTCACAAGAAAATGATGGCGGCCCAGCCGGTTTCACCAGCTGGGCCGACCACATCGTCGCGGGCGCGCAGTTGGCCGCGGCGCTGAAGGCGCGGCTGGACCCGGCCAAACCGCCGCACATCGGTGTGCTGCTGAGCAATACGACGTTCTTCTCGTCGCTGCTGGTGGCCGCCGCGCTGGCCGGGCTGGTTCCGGTCGGCCTCAACCCGACCCGCCGCGGGGCGGCGCTGGTCGGCGACGCCGAGCGCTCCGACTGCCAGTTGGTACTCGCCGACAATCCCGACCTGGTCCCGGCCGGTCTCGATGCCGCGGGCATCGACGTCATCGACGTCGAATCCGCTTCCTGGGCAACCGAACTCGCCGAGTTCGCCGGCACCGCGGTGCAATTCGCGGACGTCGATCCCGACGACCTGTTCATGCTGATCTTCACGTCGGGCACCAGCGGTGACCCCAAGGCCGTCCGGGTCACCCACGACAAGGTGGCGTTCCCGGGCCAGATGCTGGCCAATCGTTTCGGCCTCGGGCGCGACGACACGTTCTACCTGTCCATGCCGCTGTTCCACTCCAACGCCGTGATGGCCGGCTGGGCCGTGGCGCTCGCCGCGCAGGGGTCGATTGCGTTGCGCCGCAAGTTCTCTGCCTCCGGATTCCTCCCGGACGTACGCCGCTACGGCGCCACCTATGCCAACTACGTCGGCAAGCCGCTGTCGTACATCCTGGCCACCCCGGCCCGGCCGGACGACGCCGACAATCCCCTGAAGTTCATGTACGGCAACGAGGGTGCCCCCCGCGACCTCAACCGGTTCGCACAGCGCTTCGGCGTCGTCGTCGTCGACGGTTTCGGCTCCACCGAGGGCGGCGTCGCGATCGCCCGCACCCCGGACACCCCGGCCGGCGCGCTCGGGCCGCTGACCGACGAGGTGGCCATCGTCGACGTGGAGACCGGCCAGCCGTGCCCGCCGGGCGTCGTCGGCGAAATCGTGAACCCGACCGGCCGGGGCTGGTTCCGCGGCTACTACAACAACGACGCCGCCGAGGCCGAACGCATGGCCGGCGGCATCTACCACACCGGCGACCTGGCCTACCGGGACGAAGCGGGGTTCATCTATTTCGCTGGGCGCCTTGGCGATTGGATGCGGGTCGACGGCGAGAACCTCGGCACCGCACCCATCGAGCAGGTACTGCTGCGGCACCCCGACGTCGTCGAGGCGGCCGTCTACCCGATACCCGATCCCGCCGTCGGCGACCAGGTGATGTCGGCACTCGTCCTCCTCGACCACGCGGAGTTCTCCGCCGACGACTTCAGCGCCTTCCTTGCCGCCCAAGAGGATCTGGGCCCCAAGCAGTGGCCCCGGTTCATCCGCGTCGCCACGACGCTGCCGCGGACCGAGACGTTCAAGGTCATCAAGCGGCAACTGTCGGCCGAGGGCACCGACTGCGCCGACCCGGTTTTCGCGATCGCCCGCTAGTCGTGGACCGGGACGGCCTCCACGAGTGACATCGGACCCGCCGTCGAGACCACGCGGGTCTGCCGAAAGCCGGCGCGCGCCAACAGGTCCGCGTATTGCGCACCGGTACGCTCCCGACCACCGGCAGCCACCAGCATCTCCAGATCGAGGAGCATGCCGGGATGGTGCGCCGTGCCTTCCGGCAGGACCATTTCGATGAGGGCCAGGGTCCCGGCCGGGTCGATCGCCTTGCGGATGTTCCGCAGGATCACCAGCGCACTGTCCTCGTCCCAGTCGTGGATGATCGTCTTCAACAGGTAGGCATCCCCACCTTCGGGGACCGCTTCGAAGAACGAACCACCGGTGACCGTGATCCGGTCGGATACGCCGGCCGCGTCCAGCACCGAACCAGCGCCGGCCACGACGGACGGCAGATCGAACAGCACACCCTCGGCATCAGTGGCCTGCTGCAGCACCGCGGCGAGCAGCGCCCCGTGCCCGCCGCCGACGTCGACGATCGTCCGGAAACGAGTGAAATCGTAAGCGGGCATGAGGGTTTCGATCGCCATGGCCGATACCGCGGTCATCGCGTTGTTGAACACCTCGGCGAGGTCGCGGTCGGTCTCCAGGTATTCGAAGATGGGCATGCCGCGCAGCATCTCCGCGGACGTCTTGCCGGTCTGCACCGAATACAACAGCTGCCCCCAGTGCTCCCAGTGCTTCGGGTGGCCGACGAACTGCAGCATGGGCGCCATGGAACCCGGCGCATCGGACCGCAGCGCATCTCCGAGCCGGGTCAGCGCGAACCGGCCGTCGCGATCCTGCTTGAGCAGCGAGTTGCCGGCCAGCGCCCGCATCAACCGGAACGTGGCGCCGGGATCGGCGCCCACGCGGCGCGCGATGTCATCGGCAGTTGCGGGACCACCGGCGAGAGCGTCGAAGATGCCGAGTTTGGACGCCGCGTACATCGCCTGGGTCAACCAGCTGCCCTGCACCATCTCGAACACGGTCAGATTGGGCGGCACCACGGCCTGCCGGATCTGACTCAGCCCTTCCCGGACCCGGCCGATACCGTCCATGAGCCAGGCGGGCGGTGGTTTCTGCGCATTTGCCACTGGCACACAGTAATGCCACAGCTAATGCCCACGCTAGAGCCGGTTTCGAGTAGCTCGCCGTCCGGCTCACAGGATCACCGCGAGCATTGTCGATTAGTCTCGGCCATATGAGAACGTCCGCGATCACCGGCCTCGTCGCGGCAGCGACCGCACTGTCTGTGGTGCTGGCCGGTTGCGACTCCGGCAAAGACGCGAGCGCGTCGTCCGACAACGTGACAAGCGCCGCGCCGACCGCGGCGGACGCGGGCAACAAGCAGGCAACCGACGGTCCCAACCCGACGATTGCCAGCTACATCAAAGACCACAAGATCACCGAACAGCAGGTGCACCGCACCGATCCGGGCGAGCCGAAGGTCGACCTGCCGAAGCCCGATGGCTGGCGAGCCTCCGGTGATGACAACCCGCCGTGGGCCTACGACTCGATCATCTACACCGGACCGGTCGACGCGGCGAACTACGCGCCGAGCGTGATCGCGCTGCTGTCGAAGCTGACCGGTGACGTCGACGCCAAGGCGCTGATGGCCACCGCGCCCGGGGAGATTCAGAACCTCCCGGGCTTCACACCGGCGGGCCCCGGTACCGAAACCAAGGTGCGCAACTACCCCGCCTACCGGATCGCCGGTACCTGGGTTTCGGACGGCAAGACGAAGTTCGTCGCACAGCAGACGGTGATCTTCCCGTCGGACGGGGCAACCTATGTGCTGCAACTGAATGCAGACGGCGCGGCGGATCAGACGCCCATCATCCAGGCCGCCACCGATGTGGTGGCGCAGCAGGTGAAGATCACGCCGTAGCGCTGGCGTTTCCAGCGCGTACTGGGGTTGTCTCCCTCGCGAGCTGGGGCCATCCCCCCTCGCGAGCAGACGCAAAACTGTCGTTTTGCCTTGCAAAAGAACAGTTTTGCGTCTGCTCGCGAAGAGAATCAGGCCTCGCGGATGGCGTCCAGTCGCTTGGTGGCGGCCTCGAACTCGGCGACCAGTTCGGCGATGATGACCTCGACCGGACGGATCTCGTTCATCCGGCCGACGATCTGACCGACCGGCATGGCGACGGCGGTCGGGTCACCGGACTCGTTCATCCGCTGGTGGGCCTCGCTGACGAGGATGTTCTGCAACGGCATCGGCAGTGGATCGGGTGCGCCGTCGGCGTCCCAGGCGTCGGTCCAGCGGCTCTTGAGCAGCCGGGCCGGCTTGCCGGTGTAGATCTTGCGGCGGACGGTGTCGGCCGAGGTCGCGTTCAGCATCGCCTGCTGCACAACGGAAACGCCCGATTCCAGACGGACCCCGAGGTCGTATTCGGCCGAGGTCAGGAACGCCGAGCCCATCCAGACGCCCTGCGCGCCCAGCGCCAGCGCGGCGGCCAGCTGGCGTCCCGTGCCGATGCCGCCGGCGGCCAGCACCGGGGCCGAACCACCAAGGGCGTCAACGATTTCCGGCCACAACACCATGGAACCGATCTCACCGGTGTGGCCACCGGCCTCGTGCCCCTGGGCGACGACGATGTCGACGCCGTTCTCCACGTGCCGTGCCGCGTGCTTGGCCGAGCCGGCCAGCGCGGCGACCGGAACGCCCGCGGCATGCGCCTGGTCGATGACGTCCTTGGGTGGCGAGCCGAGTGCGTTGGCGATCAGCTTGATCGGGTGCTTGAGCGCCACCTCGACGTGGCTGCGCGCCACCGAGTGCAGCCAGCCGAGCACGCCTTCGTTCTTCTCCTCGTCCGCCGGCAGCGGCGGCACCCCGAGCTCGGCGAGGGTCTTGGCGACGAAGTCCTTGTGTCCCTGCGGGATCAGCTTGTTGATGTCGACGCTGGTGCCCTCGGTGGGGACCTTGGCGGGCATCACGATGTCGACGCCGTACGGCTTGCCGTCGGTGTTGGCGTCCATCCACTGCAGGACGTTCTCGAGATCGTCGGCGTCGTTGAACCGGACGCAACCCAGCACGCCCATGCCGCCGGCGCGGGTCACGGCAGCGGCCACCTTCTCCGACGGCGTGAAGACGAAGATCGGGTATTCGATCCCGAAGCGTTCACAGAGTTCGGTTTTCATTTCTCGTTCCTGACTAGGCTTGTGCGCCTGCGTGTTTCGCGTGAACCTCATCGGCGGGACGCGCCTCGGTCTGATCCTTGGCCCAGCGGTAGTCGGGCTTGCCGGCCGGGGAGCGCTTGACCTCGTCGACCAGCCACAGGCTGCGCGGCACCTTGTAGCCGGCGATCTCGCTCCGGACGAACGCATCCAGGTCTGCCAGCGCAGGCCTGGTGCCCTCGCGGGGCTGCACCACGGCCGCGACGTGCTGACCGAAGCGCGGGTCCGGCACGCCGACGACCAGGGCGTCGAACACATCCGGGTGTCCCTTGAGCGCGGCCTCGACCTCTTCGGGGTAGATCTTCTCGCCACCGGAGTTGATCGACACCGAGCCGCGGCCCAGCATCGTCACGCTGCCGTCGGCCTCGACCTCGGCGTAGTCGCCGGGGATCGCGTACCGGACCCCGTTGTAGGTGCGGAAGGTCTCGGCGGTCTTCTTCTCGTCCTTGAAGTAGCCGACCGGGATGTGCCCGCACTTGGCGATGATGCCGCGCACGCCCGAGCCCGGAACCACCTCGTTGCCGTCCTCGTCGAGGACCTTGGTGTTCTTGTCGATCGTGACGCGGGGACCGCCGGTGTGCGACTGGCCCTTCGCCACGATGCTGGTGCCACCGAAACCGGTCTCCGACGAACCGATCGAGTCGGTGATGACGCGGTTCGGCAGCAGCTCGAGGAACTTCTCCTTGAGGCTGGTCGAGAACAGGGCGGCGGTGCTGGCGAGCAGGAACAAGCTGGAGAGGTCGTATTCGTTGCCGGCGTCCTGATGCGCCAGCAGCGCGTCCAGCAGTGGCCGCGCCATCGCGTCCCCGGTGAAGAACAGCAGATTGACCTTGTGCTCGTGGATCATTCGCCAGGCGGCGTCGGCGTCGAACTCTGGCATCAGCACCACGGTGTGGCCGGTGAACAGCGCCATCCAGGTGGCGGACTGCGTCGCGCCGTGAATCATCGGCGGGATGGGGAGCCGGATCATCGGCGGGTTGGCGGCGGCCTGCTTGGACAGGTCGTACTCGTCGGCGATGGGCTCGCCGGTGGCGAAGTCGGTGCCGCCGAACAGCACTCGGTAGATGTCCTCGTGCCGCCACATGACGCCCTTGGGGAATCCGGTGGTGCCGCCGGTGTAGAGCAGGTAGATGTCGTCCTCGCTGCGCGGACCGAAGTCACGCTCGGGCGAGCTGTCGGCGATGGCGGAGTAGAACTCGACGCCGCCGTAGCGCTGGAAGTCGTTGTCGGACCCGTCCTCGACGACGAGGATCGTCTTCAGCAGCGGCAACTCGGGCAGCACATTGGCGACCCGGTCGGAGTACTGGCGCTCATGGATCAGGGCGACCATGTCCGAGTTGTCGAACAGGTACTTCAGCTCGCCCTCGACGTAGCGGAAGTTGACGTTGACCAGGATCGCGCCGGCCTTGACGATGCCGAGCATCCCGATCACGATCTCGATACGGTTGCGGCAGTAGAGCCCAACCTTGTCGTCTTTCTTCACGCCCTGCGACTGGAGGTAGTGAGCCAGGCGGTTGGCCTTCTCCTCCAACTGGGCATAGGTCAGCTGTTCGTCGCCACAGATGAGTGCGACGCGGTCCGGCACAGCATCGATGGCGTGCTCGGCGAGATCTGCGATGTTCAGAGCCACGTTACATAAACTAGAACGTGTTACATTTTGTGACAAGTCTAACGATCTCGAGACCGGAAGTTGGTACCCGTGAGCGCACCCGAAAAAACCGCCGACGCCCTCATTGAGCAGCGCGGACACACGTTGATCGTCACCCTGAACCGGCCCGAGGCCCGCAACGCCCTCTCAGGCGAGATGCTCTCGATAATGGTCGAGGCGTGGGACCGCGTCGACAGCGATCCGGAGATCCGCACCTGCATCCTGACCGGTGCGGGCGGCTACTTCTGCGCCGGTATGGACCTCAAGGGCGCCGCCAAGAAGCCGCCGGGCGACTCGTTCAAGGACGGCAGCTACGACCCGTCGCGCATCGACGGTCTGCTCAAGGGCCGCCGCCTGACCAAGCCGCTGATCGCGGCAGTCGAGGGCCCGGCCATCGCCGGCGGCACCGAGATCCTGCAGGGCACCGACATCCGCGTCGCCGGGGAGAGCGCCAAGTTCGGCATCTCCGAGGCCAAGTGGAGCCTGTACCCGATGGGCGGTTCGGCGGTGCGCCTGGTGCGCCAGATTCCGTACACCATCGCGTGCGACATGCTGCTGACGGGCCGGCACATCACCGCGCAGCAGGCCTTGGACTACGGGCTGATCGGCCACGTGGTTCCGGACGGCACCGCGCTGGAGAAGGCTCTCGAGATCGCCGAGGTGATCAACAACAACGGTCCGCTGGCGGTGCAGGCCATCCTCAAGACCATCCGCGAGACCGAGGGCATGCACGAGAACGACGCCTTCAAGCCCGACACCGCCAACGGCATCCCGGTGTTCCTGTCCGAGGACGCCAAGGAAGGCCCGCTGGCCTTCAAGGAGAAGCGCGCACCGCAGTTCAAGATGCGCTGATGCACATCGCAGTGACGGGCGGCACCGGCTACGTCGGTGCCCACACCGTCCGCGCCCTGCTGGCCGCCGGACATACGGTCCGGCTGCTGGTGGTTCCCGGCGGCAGCGACGCCGCCGCGCTCGACGCGCTGGGCCAGCTGGGGCCGCTCGAGGTGCTGACCGGCGACATCCGCGACCCCGCAACGGTTTCCGAGCTGTTGACCGGCTGCGACGCCGCGCTGCACGCGGCCGGCGTCGTCGGCACCGACGGCCGGCGCACCCAGCTGATGTGGGACATCAACGCCTACGCCACCGAGGCCCTGCTGACGCGGGCATGTGAGCTCGGGCTGGACCCCGTGGTCTCGGTGTCGTCCTACAGCTCGCTGTTCCCGCCGGCTGACGGCGTGATCGGGCCCGACACTCCCCCGGCGCCCGGCCGTAGCGACTATGCCCGCACCAAGGCCTACGCCGACAACGCCGCCCGCCGGCTGCAGGCCGAGGGCGCGCCCGTCGTCGTGACGTACCCGTCGTCGGTCGTCGGACCGGCGTTCCACACGGCAGTCGGTGTGACACAACGTGGTTGGGACCCCATCGTGCGCTACCGCGTCGCCCCGCGGCTGCGCGGCGGCATGCAGATGATCGACGTCGGTGACGTGGCCCGGGTACACACGGCGCTGATGCGGCCCGGCCGCGGCCCGAAGCGCTATGTCTGCGGCGGCGTGCTGCTGACGTTCGATCAGATGGTCGACGCGCTGCAGTCGGCGCTGGGCCGGCCGATCCGGCGGATTCCGCTGTCGCCGGGCATGTTTCGCGGCGTGGGCCGGGTGTCGGATGCCGCCGGGCGCTGGCTGCCCCTGGCCGAGGGGCTGAGCTACGAAGCCGCCCTGCTGCTGACGGCCGCCGTCCCCACCGACGACAGCTTGACCTTGTCCGACCTGAGCCTGACCTGGCGCGACCCCCGAGAGTCGATCGTCGAATCTTTTGCGTGATTCGTGCACGATTTTCCGCGGCCATCGCGGAAAATCGTGCACAAATCACGAAAGCCGGGGGGACTCAGATGCCAACCACCGACACCTCGCTGGTGCGTGGCCTGCTGCTGCAGTTCGCCCTGCGGGCACTGCTGGCGGTGTTCGTCGGATTCGGCCTGCTGCTGGAGCCCCCGAACGCGAACCTGCGGCTGCACTGGGGCATCTTCGCCTGCTACGTCGCGATGGTCGCGGCGTGGGGTTGGTGGGGACGACGCTCGGCCGACCACTCCGATCGACGCACCCAGCGCGCCGTGGCGCTGCTCATGCTGTGCGCGGATCTGACTGTGGTGGCGGTCATTTCGGTGGACAGCGGGCTCAGTTCCCCGGAGACGTGGACGTCGGACGTGATGCAGCACGGGCTCTTCCTGATCCCGCTGATCGCGGCAGCTCAGCTCGATCCCGCCGTCAGCGCCATGATCGCGATTCCCACCGTCGCCACGTTCTTCGTCGTGAACTGGATCGACCGCGAGGCCAACGGTCACGAACCCTGGGCCTCGATCCTGTTGCGGACCGCCATCGTGTTCGGCCTGGCCGCCGGTTCGGTCGCGCTGTCATGGGTGCAACAAGCCAAGACCCGGACCATCGCCGGGCTGGCTCAGGAGCGGACCCGTCTGCTCGAAGAGGTGATCAGCCTGGAGAAGCGCGAACGCCAATCCCTCTCGGAGCGCCTGCACGACGGCGCGTTGCAGTACGTCCTGGTGGCGCGGCACGACATGGAGGACGTCCGTGACGGGTCGGTCGAGGGCATGGACCGTGTCGACTTCGCGCTCGCGGAATCCTCCCGGTTGCTGCGCGATGTGGTGCGTGAACTGCATCCCGAGGTGCTGGCCCGCTCCGGCCTCAAGGCCGCGATCACCGCGCTGGCCGACGGCATCGCCGCACGCACCAGCATCACGGTTCATCTGGACGCCGACGACTGGCCCGATGACCTGCGCACCGACGCCGACCACCTGCTCTACAGCGCGGCCCGCGAATTCTCGACCAACGCGATCAAACACGCGCACGCCGACAACCTGCGATTCCGACTGGCGCACAACGGAAGCCGGGCCGAACTACGCATCGCCGACGACGGTGTCGGCATCCCGCCGGACCGGCTCGCGCAGAGCGTCGAGGACGGTCACATCGGATTCGCGTCGATCTGCACGAAAGTGCTTGCCACGGGCGGCGAATTCACGGTCACCGGTGCGCCCGGCACCGTCATCTCGATGACAGTGCCGGCGACAGTGAGCGGCTAGCTCAGAGCACCCGAGCGGTCGGGGTGAACACCACCGGCATGGACTCGGGGCCGCTGACGAAGTTGGCGGCGCGCAGCGGTATCTGCGCACCGTCGGCCAAGCGGAGGTCGGGCAGGCGCTGCAGCAGCCGCTCGGTCATCAGGCGCAGCTCCAGGCGGGCCAGCTGGTTGCCCATACAGAAGTGGGTGCCGAAGCCGAATGCCAAGTGGCTGTTGGGGTTCCGGTCGATGTGGAATTCGTCCGGGTTCGCGAACTGGTCGCCGTCGAAGTTCGCCGACTCGAACATGAGCATGACCTTCTCGTCCTTCTTCAGCTCGGTGCCGTAGAAGACGGTGTCCGCGGTCAGGGTGCGGCACATGTTCTTGATGGGCGAGGTCCAGCGCAGCATCTCCTCGATCGCGCCCGGCATCAGCGAGGGGTCGGCCACGAGCCGGTCCCACTGATCGCGGTTGCGCATCAGCTGCTCGGTGCCGCCAGACAGCGTGTGCCGCGTGGTCTCGTCGCCGCCGATCAGGATCAGCAGCGTCTCCATGACGATCTCGTCATCGCTCAGCCGCTGACCTTCGACCTCGGAGTTGATGAACACCGAGAACAGGTCGTCGGTGGGGTTGGCCCGCCGATCCTTGATGACGTCCATGGTGAAAGCGGTATATGCCGCAAAGGTTTCCATCAGCTTCTGGATCGACGACTCATCCAGGTGCGACGACAGGCCCGACACCAACTCGTCCGACCAGTCGAGCAGCATCTCCCGCTCCTCCGGCACGACACCGAGCATGTCGCCGATGACGGCCATGGGCAGTGGGGCCGCCAGGTCGCGGACGAAGTCGGCCTCACCCTTCTCGCAGACGTTGTCGATCAGCGCGTCGACCAGACGCCCGATGGACGGCACCTTGTCCATCACGCGCTTGCGGGTGAAGCCCGCGTTGACGAGCTTGCGCCGCACCAGGTGCGCCGGATCGTCCATGTCGATCATGTACGGCATGCCGGGTTGGTCGGGGCGGATACCACCGGCGTTGGAGAACAGTTCGGCGTTGCGCTCGGCGTCGAGCACCGACTGGTAGGTGGTCACCGCAGCCTGGCCGTTGCGGTCCCGGAACACCGGCTCATTGGCCCGCATCCAGCGGTACGCCTCGTGCGCGGCCGCCCGATCGGCATAGAACCGGCCGTCGGCCAGATCGACGTCGGGGCGGGTGATAACACTGGTCACTTGATCTCCTGAGCATCGGCGAAGGTCATGTCTACGTTGTCAGCGGAACCCGAGAGCATGGCGCGCTTCGGCAATCCGAGAGCCGCCAATTCCTGGGCATACGGGTGGTCACCGAGGCGCACCGTCACGCCCCTGGGCCGGTAACGCACGCCGGACGGCCTCATCACGCCGACGGTCTCGCGGGTTACGCCGTCGAGGTGCGAATAGGTCGGGGGCGCTTGGGGTTTCGACGGCGCGGGTACCGGGACGCCGGGCCGGAAGTCCATGCCGACGGCGAACCGGCCGTCGATGGTGACGTCGAAGGAGAAGTTCTTCCCATCCCGAATGGCAAAGTCCGCCATCACCTTCGGGTAACCCCAGATGTTGCGGCCGGCCTCCAGCGTGAAGGCCTGATCGACGGGCAGGTGGTGGATGAAAGCGCCGGCGGACTGCAGGGCGCGCAGACCCGAGGCGGTCGAGCCGGGCGGGTTCACCATGATGTTGGTGCCGTACTCGTAGTACTCGCCGAGGTCGCTGTCGACGTAGTGCATGAGCATCAGCACAGCCACCGCGCGACGCGGGCGGAATCGGCAAACCTGCAGGCCGCTGTAATCGATCATGCGTTGTGCGGCATCGGCGTCGACCGCGAACATCGCCATGTGCTGCGTCGCCTTGCGGACGCGCACGGGCATGGTCAGCACGGTGCCCGCGATGGTGTGCTGCGAGGGCGCGGCCCCGGTGGCGTCTGTCACAGCACGAATCTAGAACACGTTGTAGACACTCCGCAATAAGTGTCTACTGCCGACTTCACGAACAGACGCAAAACTGCATGTCAGAATGCCTAAAACGACAGTTTTGCATTCCCCCGCAAGCGGGAGGTGCCCCCAGCTCGCGGAAACTAGACCAATTCAGCCAGCTGGTTGATCTGCTCAACCGACTTGGCGCCGACGACCATCATGGTGACGCCCGAGGCCTCCCAGGCCTTGATCTGTTCCTTGACGTAGTCGAGGTCGCCGACGATCGCGGAGTCGTCGACCAGCTCGTCGGGAATGACCTTGGCCGCCTCGTCCTTGCGGTCGCTACGGAACAGCTTGGTGACATCGTCGACGACCTCCGAGTAGCCCATGCGGCGGTAGACCTCGGCGTGGAAGTTGGTGTCCTCCGAACCCATGCCACCCATGTAGAGCGCCAGGTGCGGCTTCATCATCTCCATGACCATCGGCCGGTCGTCGGTGACGATGATCTGCGCGGTGGCACAGATTTCGAACGTCTCACGGGTCCGACGGGCGCCGGCGCGGGCGAAGCCCTCGTCGAGCCATTCGTTGTACATGCCGGAAATCCGCGGCGAGTAGAAGATCGGCAGCCACCCGTCGGCGATCTCGGCGGCCAGCGCGACGTTCTTCGGGCCTTCGGCGCCCAGCATCACCGGGATGTCCGCACGCAGCGGATGGGTGATGGGCTTGAGCGGCTTGCCCAGACCCGTGGTGCCCTCACCCGAGAGCGGCAGGGGGTAGTGCGGGCCGTCGCTGGTAACCGGGGCCTCGCGGGCCCAGACCTGGCGCAGGATGTCGATGTACTCGCGGGTGCGCGCCAGCGGCTTCGGGAACTTCTGCCCGTACCAGCCCTCGACGACCTGCGGACCCGACACACCCAGCCCCAGGATGTGGCGGCCACCCGACAGGTGGTCGAGCGTCAGCGCTGCCATGGCGCACGCCGTGGGCGTGCGGGCCGACATCTGAATGACCGACGTACCCAGGCGCATCCGCGTGGTTTCCCGGCCCCACCAGGCCAGCGGGGTGTAGGCATCCGAGCCCCAGGCCTCCGCGGTGAAGACGGTGTCGAACCCCGCTTCTTCCGCCGCGGCGACGAGCGTCGCGTGATCGGTGGGCGGCTTGGCGCCCCAGTATCCGAGCTGCAAACCGAGTTTCATGGGGCCGCCTTTCCGAACGTGCTTGCCACGATTGTTAGAACCTGTTCTACTCGATGCCGTGAGCGTTAGCCAAAGCAGCCCAGCCCAGATGGCAGGCCATGAGCCGCCCCTTTCGGCTCCGCTGAAACTGTCATTCGACTACACCCGTTCAGTCGGTCCGGTCCTGAGTCAGTTCTTCACCGCGCTGCGCGGCCGACGCATCGTCGGCACCCGCGGTTCAGACGGCCGGGTACACGTACCTCCCGCCGAGTATGACCCTGTCACGTACGAGGCCCTGACCGAGGTGGTTCCGGTCTCCAGCGTCGGCACCGTGGTGTCGTGGACCTGGCAGCCCGAGCCCCTGGAGGGCCAGCCCCTGCAGAAGCCGTTCGCCTGGGCGCTGATCAAGCTCGACGGCGCCGACACTCCGCTGCTGCACGCCGTCGACGCCCCTGAGGGTTCACTGAAGGCCGGTGACCGTGTCCGTGCGCACTGGGTCGACGAACCCGTCGGCGCCATCACCGACATCGCCTACTTCGTGCCTGGCGAAGATGCTGTCGAGCCGTTGCCGGCTGATGACCGCGACCCGGTGACCATGCTGGTCGTGCCGTCGTCCATCGAAATCCAGCACACCGCTTCACTTCCCGAGAGCACCTTCCTGCGTGGTCTGCAGGAGGGCAAGCTGCTCGGCGGCCGCACCAAGGTGGGCCGCGACGGCAAGCCCGGCCCGGTGCTGTTCCCGCCGAAGGAGGCCGACCCGGCCACCGGCCTGGAACTCGACGAATTCGTCGAGCTGGTCGATCGCGGCACCGTCACCACCTTCGCGATCATCAACATCCCGTTCGCCGGCCAGCGCATCAAACCGCCGTATGTGGCCGCCTACGTGCTGCTCGACGGCGCCGACATCCCGTTCCTGCACCTGGTCACCGAGATCGACGCGGCCGACGTCCGGATGGGCATGCGGGTCGAGGCGGTGTGGAAGCCCCGCGAGGAGTGGGGCCTGGGCATCGACAACATCTCGCACTTCAAACCGTCCGGCGAACCCGACGCCGACTACGACTCGTACAAGCACCACCTGTAAAAGGAACTGCAACAATGACTTCCAGTGACGTAGCGGTCGTCGGGTTCGCGCATGCCCCGCATGTGCGCCGCACTGACGGCACCACCAACGGCGTCGAGATGCTGATGCCGTGCTTCCAGAAGCTGTACACCGAGTTGGGCCTGAAGCAGACCGACATCGGCTTCTGGTGCTCCGGTTCGTCGGATTACCTTGCCGGCCGGGCATTTTCCTTCATCTCGGCGATCGACTCGATCGGCGCCATCCCGCCGATCAACGAATCGCACGTCGAGATGGACGCGGCCTGGGCGCTGTACGAGGCCTACATCAAGATCCTGACGGGCGAGGTCGATACCGCGCTGGTCTACGGCTTCGGCAAGGGCAGCGCCGGCACCCTGCGCCGGGTGCTCGCCCTGCAGACCGACCCGTACACCGTCGCGCCGCTGTGGCCGGACGCCGTGTCGATGGCGGGTCTGCAGGCCCGCTTCGGTCTGGACGCCGGCAAGTGGACCGCCGAGCAGATGGCTCAGGTGGCGCTCGACGCGTTCGCCGCCGGCGGCCGCACCGACCGCGAAGAGGTCACCGGCAGCATCGACGACCTGTTGTCGCGGCCGTTCTTCGCCGACCCGCTGCGCCGCCACGACATCGCCCCGATCACCGACGGTGCCGCCGCCATCGTGCTGGCGTCGGCCGACAAGGCCCGGGAACTGCGGGAAAACCCGGCCTGGATCACCGGTTTCGAGCACCGCATCGAGACCCCGATCCTGGGTGCCCGCGACCTGACGACGTCGCCCTCGACCGCCGCCTCGGCGCAGGTCGCCACCGGCGGCGACGCCGGTTCGATCGACATCGCCGAGCTGCACGCGCCGTTCAGCCACCAGCAGCTGATCCTCAAAGAGGCCATCGGACTTGGTGAGTCGACGAAGATCAACCCGTCCGGTGGCGCGCTGGCCGCCAACCCGATGTTCTCGGCGGGTCTGGAGCGCATCGGCTTCGCCGCCGAACACATCTTCAACGGCACTGCGGGCCGCGTGCTGGCTCATGCCACGAGTGGTCCTGCGCTGCAACAGAATCTGATTGCCGTCCTGGAGGGTAAGAACTAATGGCGAACAAAGCCGCCGTCCTCGGCACGGGACAGACCAAGTACGTCGCCAAGCGGCTCGACGTCTCGATGAATGGCCTGGTGCGCGAGGCGATCGACCGTGCACTGGCCGATTCCGGCTGCACGATGGCCGACATCGACGCGGTCGTCGTCGGCAAGGCACCGGACTTCTTCGAGGGCGTCATGATGCCCGAGCTGTTCATGGCCGACGCCACCGGCGCCACCAACAAGCCACTGATCCGCGTGCACACCGCCGGTTCGGTGGGTGGCTCGACCGCGATCGTCGCCGCCAGCCTGGTGAAATCCGGCAAGTACCGCCGCGTGCTGACCATGGCCTGGGAGAAGCAGTCCGAGTCGAACGCCATGTGGGCGTTGTCCATTCCGGTGCCGTTCACCAAGCCCGTCGGCGCGGGTGCGGGCGGCTACTTCGCCCCGCACGTGCGCGCATACATCCGCCGCTCGGGCGCGCCGGAGCACATCGGCGCCATGGTGGCGGTCAAGGACCGGCTCAACGGCGCCAAGAACCCACTGGCCCATCTGCACCAGCCCGACATCACCGTCGAGAAGGTGATGGCATCCCAGATGCTCTGGGACCCAATCCGTTTCGACGAGACCTGCCCGTCATCGGACGGCGCGGCCGCACTGGTGATCGGCAACGAGGAAGTAGCCGACGCCCGCGTCGCCGAGGGCCATCCGGTGGCCTGGATCCACGCCACCGCACTGCGGACCGAACCACTGGCCTACTCGGGCCGCGACCAGGTGAACCCGCAGGCCGGTCGCGACGCCGCCGCCGCCCTGTGGCGCGACGCCGGCATCACCAGCCCCATCGACGAAATCGACTGCGCCGAGGTCTATGTGCCGTTCTCGTGGTTCGAGCCGATGTGGCTGGAGAACCTGGGCTTCGCCGCCGAGGGTGAGGGCTGGAAGCTGACCGAGGCCGGCGAGACCGCCATCGGCGGCAGGATTCCGTTCAACGCCTCCGGCGGTGTGCTGAGCTCCAACCCGATCGGCGCGTCCGGCATGATCCGGTTCGCCGAGTCGGCCATCCAGGTCATGGGCAAGGCCGGTGACCACCAGGTCGAGGGCGCCCGCAAGGCGCTCGGTCACGCGTACGGCGGTGGCGCACAGTACTACTCGATGTGGGTCGTCTCGAGCGACAAGCCGGGCAAGTAGTTGCCTGGGCGTACGCCGTGAGGGTCGCGCCGGTCCCGACCGAAGTAGGTCGGGTCCGGCGCGACCTTTGACGCCCTCATCGAAAAGAAGAAAGATTCACTGAAGCGGTACGCCGACATCCACATCCACTCCGGCTGGCAGGACTGACATGACAGTTTCCGATCCGAATCATCCCGCGCACCTGGCCGGCAAGCGTTCCCGCGATGCCGTTGCCGCCCGCGACAAGGACGCCTGGCTGGCCAACTTCGCCGACGACGCCATCGTGCAGGACCCGATCGGGCCGTCGTTCCTGGATCCCGAGGGCAAGGGGCACCGAGGCAAGGAAGCCATTTCGGGCTTCTGGGACAAGGCGATCGCCCCCACCGACAGTCTCGTGTTCAACTTCGAGACCACCTACCAGTGCGGCGACGAGGAGGCCAACGTCGGCAACATCGTGACCACCATCGGCGGGCACGACTTCACCACCCATGGCGTCTTCACCTACCGCGCCAACGAAGCCGGGCAGCTGGTGGCGCTGCGCGCGTTCTGGGAAGCGCCGCGCACTTCGTGATTTGTGCACGAAAATCCGCGGCCACCGCGGATTTTCGTGCACAAATCCCGGTCAGAAAGTCCAGGACCCCGACGGCTGCAGCACGAAGCCGTGGCCGCCGTCGGTGGTGTCGATGCATGCGGTGACGCTGCCGGCAACCACACCGCACGTCATCGTCGTCAGAGTCACCTTCTCGCCCGGCGCCAGTAGCGGTGCACCGGCGAGATCGGTCGGATAGTCGCCGCGGTAGTTGCTGATCGTGCCCTCGTTGGCCGCGTGCACCTGCGCGACCCCGAAATCGCGGGGCGCCTTGGCGTTGGGGTCGGCAGTGACGGCCAGACCCGTCGTCCCCGGTACCGGGCCGTAGCACCGCACGGTCGGCGCCACCCCGCCCAGCGCGCTGACGAGGCACGCCAGCCCGTCGGGTGTCGAGAACTTCACCACCTGCTGATCAGTGCGCTGGTAGGTCGCCAGATGGGTCGACGTGACGATGCTGAAGCCCGCGAAGTCGGGAAAGTTGGGTGGCGGCGCGGCTTGTGCGAGCGGCGCCGTGAGCACCACGACGGCACCGGTCAGGGCGATGAGCGGCAGCTTCATGCGCCCAGTCTCGGCCGAAGCTCGGCCGGAATGTCAGATTTCGGCGAAATCCGGGGCTACAGCTCTTCCAGGCCGGTGAGGTAGCGCTCGGCCAGTTCGCGGTAGGCCTGCGGATTGGTGTTGATCCACGTCTCGGCGCCCGTTCCGGAGATGGGGCCGCGGATCTTGGCGGGCGACCCCACGACCAGAACCTCATCGGGGATTTTGGTCCCGGCGACCACCAGCGAATGGGCTGCGACGAGCGTGCGCCGGCCGATCACCGCGCCATCGAGAATCGTGCTGTTGTTCGCGATCAGCGCCTCGGCACCGACGTGTGCGCCGTGGACGACGCACAGGTGGGCGATGGTCGCGCCGGGCCCGATGTCCACCGGGATGCCGGGAGGGGCGTGCAGCACGGACCCGTCCTGCACGTTTGCCCCGTTGCGGATGACGACCGGCGCGTAATCGGCGCGCAGAACCGCGTTGAACCACACCGACGCCCCGGCCTCGACGCGAACATCGCCGATCAACACGGCGGTGGGGGCGATGAACGCCGTGGGGTCGACGACCGGGCTTCGGCCCTCGAAGGAGTAGAGCGGCATGGTCAGAACCTACCCCGTCGCTTCGCTCGCGCTCGCGACATACCGCAGGTCGGGACGTTTGCATTGCGCTGCACCGAGGAAAAACTGTAACGTGTTCTAGTTACTAGGCACAGATTGGGAGGCCAAGGTGAGCACCGAAACCGCGGGGGTTCGCGAGATCGATACCGGCGCGCTGCCGGACCGCTTTGCCCGTGGATGGCACTGCGTGGGTCCTGTGAAGAACTTCCTGGACGGCAAGCCGCACTCGTTCGAGGCGTTCGGCACCAAATTGGTGGTGTTCGCAGACTCGCAGGGCAACCTGAAGATTCTGGACGGCTACTGCCGCCACATGGGCGGGGATCTGTCGCAGGGCACCATCAAGGGTGACGCGGTCGCATGCCCGTTCCACGACTGGCGCTGGGGCGGCGACGGCAAGTGCCAGCTGGTGCCCTACGCCAAGCGCACGCCGCGGCTGGCCCGCACCCGCGCCTGGCACACCGACGTCCGGGGCGGCCTGCTCTTCGTCTGGCACGACCACGAGGGCAACGCCCCCACCGACGACGTGCGGATCCCGGAGATCCCCGAGGCCGCCAGCGACGAGTGGACCGACTGGCAGTGGAACTCGATGCTGATCGAGGGCAGCAACTGCCGCGAGATCATCGACAACGTCACTGACATGGCGCACTTCTTCTACATCCACTACGGCCTGCCGACGTACTTCAAGAACGTCTTCGAGGGCCACATCGCCAGCCAGTACCTGCACAACGTGGGCCGGCCGGACATCGGTGGCATGGGCACCCAGTACGGCGAGGCGCACCTCGACTCGGAGGCCTCGTACTTCGGGCCGTCGTTCATGATCAACTGGCTGCACAACAACTACAGCGGCTACAAGGCCGAGTCGATCCTGATCAACTGCCACTACCCGGTCAGCCAGGACGCGTTCGTGCTGCAGTGGGGCGTCATCGTCGAGAAGCCCAAGGGCATGGACGAGAAGACCACCCAGAAGCTGGCCAACGCCATGACCGACGGTGTCAGCAAGGGCTTCCTGCAGGACGTCGAAATCTGGAAGCACAAGACCCGCATCGACAACCCGCTGCTGGTCGAGGAAGACGGCGCGGTGTACCAGATGCGCCGTTGGTACCAGCAGTTCTACGTCGACGTCGCCGACATCACCCCGGACATGACCGACCGCTTCGAGCTGGAGATCGACACCACGGTCGCCAACGAGAAGTGGCAGGGCGAGGTGGCCGAGAACCTGCGCTTGCAGGCCGAGGCCAAGGAATCCGCAGAGCAGTCCAGCTGATGACCCAGCACGACGAACGGGCCCAGGCTCGGAGCCCATTTGTCGGCGCCGCCGACGAAGCCGAGAGCCTGGCCCGTTCGATGCTGCAGCTGATGGGGCACGGCGACGATGACGACCACGCGCATCCCGCCTCCAACTCGCCGGCCAACGGATCCTGGTCCAAGGCACCGGATTTCGCCGGTGACCCGGTGCGCCTGGCCGCGGTTCGCGAGGCCACCGCGGCCGACCGGGAGCGGTACCTGACCTCCGGCCTGGTTCCGGTGGACTGCCGGTTCTGCCACTCGACGGTGGCGGTCAAGAAGCTGGGCCCGGAACACACTGCGGTGCAGTGGAATTCGGAGGCGACAGCGCGCTGCGCGTATTTCAGCGAGATCCGCGCCGAAGGCGGCGACCCCAGCCGCAGCCGCTCCTGCCCGAAGATGTCTGACAGCATCAAGCACGCGGTCGCCGAAGGGTGCCTGGAGGAGTTCTCCACCGCCCCCTCCCCCGGCGACGGCTAGGCATATACCCACAGCGAAAGCCCCCTGAATCGTTTGATTCAGAGGGCTTTCGCAGCTGCCGGGCAATTACAGGTTCGCGAAGCGCTCCTTGACCTGTTCCTCGGTCAGCCCGTAGTCGGACAGCGAGTAGGTGTGCTTCGGTGCGCGCGGACCCTGCTGGCTCTGGGCGTGGCTCTCGGTGATGGCCTCGCGTGCGGCGTCGGTGAACTCGATGTCGAACGTGCGGTAGATACCCTCGACGGCGCCGACCGGGTCCTTGATGAACTCGAAGTAGTCGACATCGCAGAACTGTTTGGGATCATGCTTGGCCCGTTCGGTATTGAACAGCTCCAGGCCGCGCGACCACGTTTCCATCGAGTCGTCGCCGATCACCTTGCCGGTGAACGTGTTCGACCAACCCTCCGTGGTGTGCTGCGCGAGCGAACACATCGACGCCATGATGGTCTCGGCCGGCCGGTGGCATTGCACCACCAATGCGTCCGGGTACACCTTGAACAGCGCATCCAGCGCGAACAGGTGGCTGGGATTCTTGAGCACCCAACGCTTTTCGGGCTCGTTGAGTCCGATCAGCTGCAGGTTCTTGCGGTGCCGCTGGTACGACTTGGTCCAGTCCTGCCGGGCCAGCCACTGGGCGTACGACGGCACGTGCGCCAGCGTCTCGTAGGACACCGAGTGCAGCGACTGACGCAGCAACTGCCAGCATTCCTCGACCTCGTCGGCCGTCATGAAGTGCAGGCCCGTGTAGTCCGGGTTCTCCTCGTGGGCCTGCTTGAACCGGGCGTCGAGTGCACTGAAAACCGGGTTTTCCGACCAGGTTTCGCGCGGCGGCCGCGGCTGTGGGAACTCGGCCAGCCACATCTCCAGGCCCTGGTGCCGCGGGTCGGCCGTCAGCAACCGGTGGATCACCGTCGTGCCGGTGCGCGGCAGGCCGGTGACGAAGATGGGCCGCTCGATCGGCACGTCGGCGTGCTGCGGGTACTGCTTGAACGCCGCGTTGGACACCAAGCGGGCCACCAGCGCGTTGCGGGTGAAGAACCGCTGCATCTTGCTGCCGAGCTCGGTCAGGTCGGCCTCGCGCTGGTACGAATCCAGCAGCACGCCAAGAGCTTCCAGGTAGTTGTCGTCGTCGCCACCGAAGTCGTCCAGGCCACAGGCCTTGATGGCCGAGGCGTGCAGGTCCTCGACGGTTCCGACATTTGTCCGCACCGCGCTCATGCCTTGTACTCCCCGCAGTTGACGTCGAGCGACTGGCCGGTGATGCCACTGGACAGGTCGCTGGCCAGGAACAGGATGGCAGAAGCCACCTCGTCCTCGGTCGGCAGCCGCTTGAGGTCGGAGCCGGCGGCCGACGCCGCGTAGATCTGCTCGACGGTGGTGCCGTACTTCTGGGCCTGGTGGCTGAAGTAGCCCTCCAGGGTTTCGCCCCAGATGTAGCCCGGCATCACGGAGTTCACCCGGATGCCTTTCTCCCCCAGCTCGGTCGAGAGGGTCTGCGACATGGCCAGCAGCGCCGACTTCGCCATCTTGTAGGCGCCGTACTTGGCCTGCGAATGCCGAACGACCATCGAATTCACGTTCACCACAGAACCTTTGACGGTCTCGAGCGCCGGGGTGAAGCCCTGGGTCATGCGCAGCGCGCCGAACACCGTCAGCTCGATGGCATCGCGCATGTGCTCAAAGGTCGTGTTCGCGAAGGGCTTCATCGACGGCACCCGGAACGCGTTGTTGATCAACACGTCTGCCTTGCCGAACTCCGCCGTGGTGCGGGCCACCACATTGGCGACCTGCTCCTCGTCGGTGATGTCGGCGCCCACCACCAGCGCGCGACGGCCCAGCTCCGTCACCTCCTTGGCGACGACCTCGAGCCGCTCCACCGTGCGGGCGACCAGCACCAGGTCGGCACCGTTCTCCGCGCATCGGCGCGCCAGCGTCGTCCCGAGCCCAGGCCCGACGCCGCTGATCACCACCACCTTGCTCGTCAGCAGTCCGCTCACGGTCAGCCCACCATCCTCTCGCCAATAAGCCTCTGGCGCAGCGCAATCCGTGCGCGCCAATCTTCTTCGGAAATCTTGTTGGTCTCGTAGAACGGCAACTTCGACGCCACCTCATCGAGGCCGACGACCTCGCACGTCGGGCCGTCCTCGGCCGTCAGCTCGCGGGACACCCGCTGCCAGCGGAACTGCAGGTAGCCCTTGGCGTGGCCCAGGGTCTCGCACCAGTTGGTGACGCCAGGGTTGTTCTCGGACACCACGATCCGGATCTTGCCGTCCGGATCCGCCTGTGCCTGAGTGCCGTTCAGCGACGTCTGGTGGTTGATGTAGTCCAGCGAGATGTACCAGAGGCTGCCCAGCTGGAAGCCCAGGTACGGCGCGTCCGACACCGGCAGCGTGATGACCATGGCCTGGTCCGGCGTCATGTCGTAGTGCCCGACGGACGAGTACTGAGTGGCCAGGCCACCGGGGGTCAGCCGCGGCGCGGTCAGGGTGTTGACCGGGAGGTTGTCGTAGAACCACTTGGGGAACTGCAGCCAGGTCTTGACGCGCTGCACCAGCTGCTTGCCGGCGACGGCGTAACGCTTCTCGATCAACTCACGCGTCAGCGGCTCCGGTGCGGTGCCCGCGGTGTCGGTGCGGGAGATCGCGAACGTACCGCGCTGCGCCGACCAGTCGTTGTAGACCTCGCGGATCACCAACTGCGCCGGCGTGGCCGGGGTGAACCGCCATTCGAACGTGCCGTCGGCGGCGATGTCGAGCTTGCGATCGTCGAACGCCGTCTCGCTGTCCGGCACGTTGGCGTCGGTGTACTCGCCGCCGAGCAGTTGGAAGCTGACATCGGTGGTGGTGCCGCGGCGTCCGGTGACGACGTACTCGTGGCCCGGCTGCACGCGGGTGCCGAAGTACATGGTGTCGGGATTGTCGAGACCCATCTTCTCGAACGGGCCGGTGCCGCTGTGCAGGAACGGGTGGTCCTTGTCGAAGTCGAAGGCAACGTGCGTGCACGACGCGATACAACCGGCGAGGTATTGCAGGCCCTCGAGCAGGTCGGCCTCGGTTTCGATGAACGGCGCCGCGGCGACGAGGCGCTCCGCCTCGGCGACGGCGTCGACGAACGACTGCGTGAACATACGGTCAACACCCTTCCGTTCCAATATTGGAACGCATCGGTAGATATTCCGACTGAAGAGTAGAACGTGTTGCAGTCATCGTCAATGACGCCCAGCTCGGTCGCGCCAGTCGACCTGCGACTTCGTCCCGAACTGCCCCGACATCCGCACGTCGACAGAACGGTCCATATTTGGACCGATGTCGTACATTCCTTGCCATGACCGACACCGGCCGCGCGTCGCCGCCCACCGCCCGCGTCGTCGCGGTGCTGGATTTCCTGGCCAGTCACCCCCAGGAACAGTTCGGGCTGTCCGAGTTGGCGCGCCGGCTCGACCTCAGCAAGCCGACGTGCCTGGGCATCGTCACGACGCTCGCCGACGCCGGCTATCTGGTGCGTGACGCGGCCGAGAAGACCTATCGACTGGGCCCGCGGTTGATCACGCTGGGCCACACCGCGCAGGAGTCCATGCGCATCAGCCCCGCCGCGCGGGCGGAACTGCGCCGGCTGTCGGAGGCCTTCAACGCCACGGCGGCATTGTCGGCAGTCGTCGACGACCGCATCACCCTGCTGGAACTCGTTGCCCCGCATGGCAGCCCGGAACCGGTACAGGTCGGGCAGAGCTATCCGTTCGCGCCGCCGGTCGGCCTGATGTTCGTGCTGTGGGATGAGCGCGCGGTGCGCGACTGGCTGGCCAAGGAACCGACGATCCCCCTGCGCACCGACAGTGCGCGGCTGGAACGCGTCATCGCCGAGTGCCGCGAATCGGGCTATCTCGTGGAGCGGCTGACACCGGGCGGCCGGCGGCTGTACGCCATGATGGCCGGTATGTCGAGCAACCTGCCCGACGAATTACGCGTGCTGCTGGGCGAATTGGTCTCGGACATCGGCGAGCGCGTGTACCTGCCCAGCGAATCGAGCGCGGCGGCGGGCGGCCGGGCCAAGCACGACATCAGCGTCATCGCCGCGCCGGTGTTCGACCACCACCAACGCCAGGTGATGGTGCTGTCACTGCAGATCGGACATGCCCTGACCGACGCGGAGATCAGCAAGCGAGCGCGCGGGCTGGTGGCCGCCGCCGCGACCCTGACGGCGCAACTCGGCGGTTCCCAGCCCGGCCGAACGTGAGCGTGTGCGCGAAATCCGTTGAGACAGTGGCACACAAGCTCACGTTCGGAAAGCGATGACTAAACCCCGTTGAGGACGGCCAGCGCGTCGGTCGGCGCGACCTGCAGGCCGCAGCGGTCCTTGAACGCGGCCAGCGGAGCCTGGATACCGCGCAGCGCGTCGGCCTGGTCCGGGTGCTCCTTGAAGTAGTTGTCGAACTGGCTCATCGCGGTGAACGCCGGCTGACGGGTGGCGTCGAGCAGCGAGCTGTCGGCATCCGGGTGCGCGGCGAAGTAGTCCGACAGTTGCAGCGTGACCGAGCTGATGGTCTTGGCGAGCGTCGCGGTGCTGCAGTCGGCGACGGTCGCGGCCGGGGCGACGGTGGTCGTCGTCGTGGTCGACGGCGCCGTGGCGGACGTGGTGGGCGTCGCCGAGGCGGTCGGCGTCGCGGCGGTGGTCGCGGTGGTGCTCGGTGACGCGGTGGCCGACGTGGTCGGCGCCGTCGGGCTCACGGGGTCGGCCGAGGCACGAGGCACGACAATCGCGGCACAGGCTGCACCCAGCGCGATGAAGCCGAGGGTGGAACGGCCGAACGGAACGGCACGAGTCATGGAATCCTCCTTGGTTCTGGCCGCATCCGTCTTCCCCGGCCTCTGGGTGTGTTTCGCTCGGCCCCGTCGAGCTGTTACACAAGCGACCAAAGTTGCAGGTCAGCCCGGCTCGGGACCGAGAATATTCGCTTTCGTGAATTAGCTCGGCTGTGTTGGTATTGGGGCATGCGCCCTTCGCCCTGGCCCCTGGCGGAACTGGAGGTGATTACTCCGGTTCTGCGGCTCTGCCATGTGACCGACGAACTGGCCGACCAGCTCGCCCGGCTGGCCGCCGAGGGCATCCACGATCCGGCCACCATGCCGTTCGCGGTCCCGTGGACCGATGCGGTCTCCCCCGCACTGGAGCGCAACACCGTCGCGTACTTCCAGCAGACCCGCGCCGAGGTGTCGACGGAGCACTGGGACGTGCCGCTGGCCGTCATCGTCGGAGACGAGGCCGTGGGCGTCTGTGCGGTGACCGCCGACGGTTTCCCCGCCCGACGGACCGTGTCGACGGGCTCGTGGCTCGGCCGCCGCCATCAGGGTCGCGGTCTCGGCCGGGAGATGCGCACGGCCGCGCTGCAGCTGATCTTCGCCGGGTTCGACGCCGATGTCGCCCGCACCGCCGCATGGCATGACAACGCGGCATCACTCGGCGTCACGCGGTCACTGCCCTACGTACAGACCGGCTCGTCACGGCAATCGCGGCGCGGGGTTTTCGACACCATGCTCGAGTTCACCATGACCCGTGCGCAGTGGGAAACGCTGCGGCGCCGCGACATCGCGTTGATCGGCGTCGACGCCGTGATCGACCAATTGGCGCTGCGGCGTGCGTAGCCCACTCAGCTGACCGATGCCATCGCGAACGGCAGCACTGCCGGCGCCCCGGCGGTGCGCAGTACCTGCGTCGCCATGGTGATGGTCCAGCCGGTGTCGACCAGGTCGTCGACCAGCAGCACCGGACCGGTCACGTCCAGCGTGGGTGCCTCCCACGAATCCACCAGCGCCGCAACCCGATACGCCGAGTTGGCCGCCGTCACGGGTCGCCGCTGCGGCCGGTAGTACAGCGTGCCCAGGTTCTGCAGCCGGCCCAGCTCCGCCAGTCGGGTGACGAGCGATCCGATCAGCAGAGGATGCCGCTCGGAATCCAGACCCATCACGGCCACCGGACGCTCTTTCCAGTTCCACGCCTTGAGGACCGCGACGGCCGCCTGCACGACGGCGTCGGGAACCTCGCCGTCGGGCCCGTCGAGCAACTGGCGCAGCCGGGCGCCCCACCCCAGGTCCGTCAGGCGCCCGATGACGCGGCCCGGTTCAGCACCACCGGAGATGCGTCCGGACAACCCGACTCCCAGGGAGCCCAGCCCCGTCGGCCATTGTTTGCGCGGGGCGATCTCGACACCCGGCCGCATCAGTTGGTCGCGCACGGCCGATGCCGCCTCCACATCGACGTCAGCGGTGTAGCGCGCACCCGCACAGTTGTCACACCGGCCGCAGCCCTGGCCGTCGAGCTCGGGATCGTCGAGCTGACTGCGCAGGAACACCATTCGGCACTCGGTCGTCGATTGGTAATCCAGCATGGCCTGCTGTTCACGCTGCCGCGCGGCATCCAGATTGCGGTAGCGCTCCTCGTCGTACGACCACGGCTGGCCGGTGCTGATCCAGCCGCCCTTGACGCGGCGCACCGCGCCGTCGACGTCCAGCACCTTGAGCACCATCTCGAGCCGCGACCGGCCCAGGTCCACCAGCGGTTCCAGGGCCGCCGTGGACAACGCCCGGTCGGGTTCGAGTTCGCCGATCACCTTGCGCACCAGGGCTTCCGACGGGAACGCGACCGAAGCGAAGTACCGCCAGATGTCGGCGTCCTCTTTGCCCGGCAGCAGGATCACCTCGGCGCTCGAGGTGGCGCGGCCGGCACGGCCGACCTGCTGGTAGTACGCGATGGGCGACGACGGGGCGCCCAGGTGCACGACGAAGCCCAGGTCCGGTTTGTCGAACCCCATGCCCAGCGCCGAGGTGGCAATGAGCGCCTTGACCCGGTTACCCAGCAGATCGGCTTCCAGCTGTTCACGCTCGGCGGTCTCGGTGGAACCGGTGTAGGACGCCACGGTGTGCCCCTGCTCGCGCAGGAGCGCGGCGATGTCATGTGCCTGCGACACCGTCAGGGTGTAGACGATACCCGAGCCGGGCAGCGAATCCAGATGCGCCGCAAGCCATGCCGCCCGTTGCGCCGGCCCCCCGGCGTGCACCACCGACAGGCGCAGCGACTCGCGGTCCAGCCCACCGCGCAGCACCAGGGTGTCCCCACCGCCGACGCCCAGCTGCGCGGCGACGTCCTGCACCACGCGGTCATTGGCGGTCGCGGTGGTGGC
>Ga0265327_10000900_pt1 | contig 43844 bp, 29 predicted proteins | sample 41621metaG_FD_202089 | JGI IMG/M metagenome (GOLD analysis project Ga0265327, IMG submission 202089) | Rhizosphere microbial communities from Carex aquatilis grown in University of Washington, Seatle, WA, United States - 4-16-21 metaG | ecosystem: Host-associated > Plants > Roots > Rhizosphere... | reverse complement strand
AAGAGTAGAACGTTTCGTTCGAGAATGACCTGTGCGATGTAGCAGATGACCAGGGTAATCAATAAAACAGTCGTCACCGACCAGCGAGGGCGGGCATCGGTGCGCATGTAAGAGCGGTCGTCTAACACGCAATCACGATACCGGTTTTGCGGATGTTTTTCAATTACTTCGCGTTATTAGCTAACTTTAACTACGGGCGAAGACGTATTCGCCTAGAGAATGAATGTGCGCAGCTCGGGGAAGGTATGTTTCAGTTTGATTTGGCCTTCAGGGCCGAGGACGAGAAGGGCGGTCGAGAGAGCGTCTGAATCGGTGGCGGATTTACTGATAACGGTCGCCAATTGAGCGCCCTGGCACGGTTCGCCGGTGCGCGGGTCGATGACGTGGCCGAGGGTTTTACCTTCTTTTTCGAACGAGCGCCCCCAGATGGCGGAGACGGAGAGGGCCTCGTCGGTGAGTGTTATTGTTGGGAGTTTTATTGAATCGGAGTCTGGCGGCTTAAAGGCGTTTGCGACGGCGACGTTCCAAACTTCGTTGTCTAATGGTTTTCCGATTCCGTAAACCGTGCTTGTGCCGCCATGAACAAGAGCGCTTTCAATGCCGGCGTCTCGAAGAAGATCGACAGCGCGGTCGATGGCGTAGCCTTTGCCGATGGCACCGAGATCGAGCATGACCCCTTCGCGATCAAATCGAATGGTGTATCTTTCGTCGTCGAAATGAACGTGGGACATGCCGATGCATTGGCGAGCTTCGGCGAGTTGCTCCGGGTCGGCGGGTTGGCCGGTGCCGCCCATGAATCCCCAGCAACGGACGAGGGGAGCGATGGTGACGTCGAATGCGCCGTTGCATTGAACGTTGAGGTCGCGTGCGTGTTTTAATAAACTGAAAACTAACGGCGTGACGCGAACAGGTTCGAATGCGGCGCGTGCATTGACGCGGGCGATTTCGCTGGTGGAACGATAGAGGCTGAGTTGGGATTCAAGGCGTGCGATCTCGTCCAAAGCTTCTTCGCCCGCGGCGCGAAGCATAGTCGCGTTGGAGCCGTTGAGCACGATTTCGAATCTCGTGGCCATGGCATTGCGGGCGACTTGGACGATTTGCATGATGAGTTATCGGCGCTGGCCGCTTTCTTTTGCGTAAAGCGTCCCATCGGCATTTGTAACAATGATGATATTACCTTGGGTCCGCAGAGCGTCTTCCAGCAGCCAGATGGCTTCGGTGCGCGTTACTGGGACCGCGGTTTGCACTCGGAACAATTTAGCCGCGCCTAGATTTCGCTGATACTGGACAGGCTGGCCGCGGAGGTCCTGATATTCCGAAAGCATTACCGAAATCAGCACTCCGCTGAAATTAAATTCCATCGTCGGCCGTTCCGAGTTTGTCGCACCCGCCGTCATGGATGTTGCGCTGATGGCACTTTTACAACTGGCGGCCAATCGACGCACGCTTGGGTCGCCATCTTGCAACAAATTTATAACTGCCGGCAAAGCCGTGCTGGCGTTGGTTCCGAGACGCGTGAGTTGATTCAGGGCAGAACTCCGGACATAAACGTCGCCGTCGCGCAATTGACCAACGAGAAATGGAACGACCGGCGCCGCATTGGAATTAATTGCAACAAAGCAAATCATTGCTGCGGCTCGTGTTCGTCCGTTCACATCAGCAAGAAAGTTTGTCAAAACCGGATTGGCGCTCGTGGGATCCGCTCCGATAGCAGTAACGGCTAGAAGAATTTTTTTGCGGAATTCTACATCCCCACTTTTGGCCGCTGTCGCGAGCATCTGCGGCACGACACGCCGCGCACCCGGGCCGATATTGCCCAATGCATCTGCGGAATTGACCCGGTGCGTCCAATTCTTGTCTGTAAGATAACGTGCGAGGTCCTCGCTCAATGGGGCAGCCGCAGGGCCCAAAGCGCTTGCGCCAGCGATGCCGTTCCAATTCTGAAAATATTCCCGCGCTTCCGCACGCGAGATCATCTGATTGAATTTGAGGAGCTTCACTTTGCTCAGTGCCGGGAATATTTGCTTCGTAAAAACACCCGCGTGATAACGCAACATGCGATGCAATGCCGGGACCGCTGTAGCTCCCGTGCTTTGGATAGACCTTTGCGCCTCCTCTCTCCGACGTGCATTTCGCTGCCAGAAGTCTTTGGAACCATCCGGCTTTTTCGGTCGCAGCTCATCGATCAAATCGGAAAGTTTCTTTCCGTTGATTTGCGGCTCGGTCGGCCGCAAACAGAACGCGAGAATCCCAACCGTCGTGCAAAAGGCTAAAACGCCTGAGATATACCACGCGCGTTTGGTCATGTTCGGCGGAAAAGATGCCTCGAAGCGGTTCTCGATTTCAAATGTTTGCGCGCGGATGCCAGCGCTTCAGGCGTGTCGATATCGAACAGCTCTGATTTTTTTGCGCGCACGGATTTTGCGCGGAGATAGCGGGCGAGCGTTTGCAGTGAGAAGTCGCCGGTTTCGATTTGTCGTTTTACATGTTCGATCGTGCATTCGCGCAAAGCGAAAGGGAATCCAGCAAACTTATCTTGTTTTGTAAACACGGCTGCGGTTCCGGGTTTCATTGCCTGCGCAATGCGTTTCAAAAGCGCGGCGGAGATGAAAGGCATATCGCACGCGATGAATAGGACGGCCTCGGCACGGCACTTTTTCAACGCAGTATATATTCCTCCGAGCGGTCCGCAGCGTTTCACGGAATCCTTTCGAAGCACGTGAACTGGCCATGTTGTTTTGCTGATTTCCTCCCTGATGCGTGTGAGTAAGCGCTTGCGTTGCAGGCAGATGGATCCTTTGTCGCGACCCATGCGGGAGCTTAATCCCCCCGCTAAAATCCACACTTCAAACGCTTGTTTCACACTTCAGAAAAAACAATTGGCGCAATAGTCGCCTTCTGTTACTTTTACCGGCCCTTCTGGGCCCGCTTTGCGGGCTGGAAGGAAAATGGCCTAAACGGCAGCCGGAGCTTCCGGTCATCCTCGCGTGAGGATGGCGGCCATAACAACATCTAAATCAATCCCGTGTTCCGCGGGATGGCTACGGAAAAACCGGAGTCTTTAACAAAGGAAAATTGTGATTAGCATTGGTATCAAAGAATTGTTAGACGCAGGCGTCCATTTCGGACATCAGACGAAACGTTGGAATCCCAAGATGAAGAAATTCATCTTCGACGCCCGCAACGGGATCCACATCATCGACCTCAGCAAAAGCCTTTCGCAACTCGAAGCAGCTTGTGAATTTTTGCGCAAGACCGTTGCCGGTGGCGGCCAGGTGCTGTTTGTCGGCACCAAGAAGCAAGCCCAGGAAGCCGTCAAAGAAGCGGCCAAGGTTTGTGGACAATATCACGTCACCGAACGTTGGCTCGGCGGTACGTTGACCAATTTCAAAACGGTTGAACGCTCGATCAAGCGCTTGCGCACGATCGAAAAGTGGGAAACCGACGGCAGCATCAATCAATACGGCAAACAGGAACAATCCATGTATCGCCGTGAAGCTGCGCGTTTATTCAAGAACCTCGATGGCGTTCGCGGTATGCTCGAGAAGTTTCCGCAGGCGATGTTCGTTGTCGACATCAAGCGCGAACACAATGCGATCGCCGAAGCGCGTCGCTTGAAAATTCCGATTATCGCAATCGTTGATACGAACTGCGATCCTGACCTGGTTGAATATCCTATCGCCGGTAACGACGACGCGATTCGTTCGGTGCGTTTGATTCTGCAGACCGTTGTGCAAACGATCACGCAGGCGCGCGCTGAGTACCTGGCCAAGCATGGCCGCCGTCGTGACGCTGCGGGCGAAGAACAGGTTCCTGCGAGCGGAGCTCCAGCGGCTGCTCCAGCTCCCGCTGCTGAGCCTGCACCAGCCACGGCATAATAATAAGGTCGAGAGTTAGAGTTGGCGTTCAAGCTTTGGCTTGTTCCCTCAACTCTCCACTCTCAACCCTCAACATTTTAATACCATGAGCGAAATTACTGCTGCAAACGTAGGCAAGCTGCGCGAAATGACCGGCGCAGGATTGATGGAGTGCAAGAAAGCATTGGTCGAAACGGCTGGCAACGTTGAAGCCGCTGTCGATCTCTTGCGCAAGAAAGGTGTCGCCACCGCCGCCAAAAAAGCCGATCGCGACGCTAAAGACGGCTTGATCGCCCAATTCATCCAGCCCGGCTCCAAAGTGGGCGTGCTCGTTGAAATCAACTGCGAAACCGACTTCGTCGCCCGCAACGAAAGCTTCAAAGCCTTCTGCGATGACGTCGCGAAGAAGTTGGCCGGCGGAGCGACCATCGCGGCACTCGAACCCGACCGCGTTGCCGCTGTTGCCAAGACCGGTGAAAACATCCAGATCCCGCGCTTTGTCCGTTTTGAAATTAACGGCAGCGGAATGGTTGCCGCCTATATCCACACCGGCGCAAAAGTTGGTGTGCTCGTAGAAGTCGGCGCTGGCAAAGAAGCCACCGTCACCAGCGAAGATTTCAAGCAACTCGTGCGCGACATTACCCTGCAGATTGCTGCCGGTAGTCCGCACAGCGTTCACCGTGACGAAATTCATCCTGACGTCCTGAACAAAGAAAAAGAAATCGCCGCCGAACAAGTCAAAGGCAAGCCACCGCAAGCCATCGCCAAAATCGTCGAAGGCAAACTGGAGAAATTCTACCAGACCCATTGCTTGGTGGACCAGGGGTTCGTCAAACGCAATTCGGAAGTCTCTGTGAAGGAACATATCGGCAGCATTGCGAAACAGCTAGGTGACGAAATCACCATCCGCCGCTTCGTCCGCTTCCAGGTCGGCGAAAAGACCGCGTAAAATATTTGCAGCAGCCGACGTAAGAAGGCTCAAACTCTCAAACCACGGAGTCGCGAAAGCGCTCCGTGGTTTTTTTGCACTATCCCTCAACTCTCAACTGCGCGAAGCCGAGCTCCAATGGCGTGGTCGACGGTAACGCTCCGATCCCACGTCCTCACAACGATTGAGCGCCAACGGCGCGTCTCAACCCCAGCCCAGGGCAACGTCCTGGGACCAAAACCGCGAAATGACAATATAAGCCCTGAAAGGGCGTCTTATTATTTGCCCGGCGCATAATATTTTTTATGCGCCGCCGCATTCGACCGTTCCAAATCACCATTCAACCAACACTGTGCATCGGGATTAACACACCACATTCTTTGCTTGGCGCATAAAATAATTTTATGCACCGTGATATCAACCAATGCCTCAATCGCTCGCGCGCCTGCACATACATCTGATCTTTAGCACGAAAAACCGTGAACCCTTTATCCACGATCGCGTCCGCGATGCCCTCCATCGCTACATGGCAACCGTCCTGCAAAATTTCGATTGTCCGGCGGGCCTCATCAACTCCGTGACCGATCACGTCCATATACTTTTTGAACTGGCCCGTACCGTCTCCGTTGCCAACGCAGTAGAAGAGGTAAAAACGTCTTCATCCAAATGGATCAAAACCCAGGGTAACGAACTTGCCGCATTCGCATGGCAGGCCGGCTATGGCGCGTTCGCCGTATCCGAATCAAACATCGCCGTCGTACGCGAATACATTGCCAACCAACAAGAACATCATCGTAAGAAATCCTTCCAGGAAGAATACCGTTTATTTTTGGAACGTCACAACGTCGCGTTCGATGAACGATACGTCTGGGATTAACCCCGCCCCTTCAGGGCTTATTATTTGGTGCGCCAGTCCCATTCCCGGGGCGTTGCCCCGGGCTTGAATTGAAACGCCCCTTTGGGGCTTGAATTTGAGCGCTTAGATTTGAGCGCCAAAGGCGCGCCCCAACCCGAGCCCAGGGCAACGCCCCGGGTCCAACCGCCCACCATAAAAACGAAGCCCTGAAAGGGCGCGCCAAAAATCGATAAATCCTTTCGCACCAAAAATCCCAAAAAACCATTCCCTTGGGTCGCACCCCTTCCAAATCTTATGCGGCCACCTGATTCTCTTTTCCTCGCGATCTAACGCGCGGATTCGCTAAATTCTTCGTCATGCCGACATGGGATGCCAAACAGTACCTTCGCTTCAACGACCATCGCACCCGCCCCTGTCGGGAACTTGTGGAGCGCATCGCCATCGACGTGCCAAAGCGAGTGATTGATTTGGGGTGCGGCCCCGGAAACAGCACCGCCGTCCTGGCTGAACGCTGGCCCGACTCTGCATTGACAGGGCTGGATAGCTCCTCGGAAATGATCGCTGCCGCTCGGAAATCATACCCGCACCAAACGTGGTGTATTGGCGACATTGCCGCTTGGGTTGATCAAAACGACCAAACCTACGACATCGTGTTCAGCAACGCCGCCTTGCAATGGGTGGACGATCACCCGCAACTATTTCCCAAGCTGCTCGCTCGCGTTGCGAAGGGAGGTGCGCTTGCCATTCAGATGCCGGCCAACTTTGACGCCCCGGCACATCGCATTATGAGGGAACTCGCGGCATCTCCGGCTTGGCGCGGCCATTTCCCGGCGGGCGGAATCCGCGAATGGCACGTCCATGATCTCGCGACTTACCACGACCTCCTTGCCCCCGTCGCCGCCTCGGTCGATTTCTGGCAGACCGAATACCAGCACATCATGGCCGATGCGACCGGCATCGTAGAGTGGTATAAAGGAACAGGATTGCGCCCCTTTCTGGATGCCCTTGCTAATGACCAGGAGAGAGCCGACTTCACCGCGCAATACCTCGAGCGCATTCAGCAGGCTTATCCCGTGCGCAAAGACGGACGGGTGATCTTTCCTTTCCATCGAATGTTTTTGATCGCATATCGCGAGCCTGCTCCAAGGTAGGGACGATGGCGAACCGGACGTTCCGGCGCTGCGTCGTCCGTCTGTAACTCTCAACCCAAGATCGCGAAAGCGCTCCGTGGTTATTTATTAAGGTAGGCATGTTTACGAAGCGGACGTTCCGCCTCCGTGCGCGCCGCATCATTTTCAAGCGACGGACCGCATCTTGCACTCCGAAGCTCCGCTAGGAGCGACCGTTTATAGCCTTCGTCAACCCAACCTGATCTTTCACGACAGCGCGACGAAGGAGTTAATAAATTATATCCACTCTGAATTCCGAATCATCCGAACCACCGCCGACGATCTGCTTCCGTGTAAGTCCGTGTTCATCTGTGCGAGTCCGTGCCGTTCCAACCCCGAAGGCGGTTGTAGCCCTCAGCCCACGTGTTGCCCCGAAACTTCGGCACGAAGTATCGGGGCTACCCTGGGTAAAAACATCCAAACAAAGTTTCACAACAGCGCGACGACGAACGCAGTCAAATTTGCGCCTTCTGACACCATTAAAAGGATTGTTTAGGCGCGAGTCTCCTCTGCGTTACGTGGCAAACTGCAATTTTATCCATTTTTCACTTCTTAATTCGCACTTCTTAATTCTTAATTTCCCGATGGAACGACTGCCCGGATTTCGTGACTTTTATCCCGAGCCGCTGCCGCACAAAGACGTGTGGAGCGCCGACGCGCGCCAATACATCTTCGACACCTGGCGCGTCGTCGCCAAGCGCTATGGCTTTCGCGAATACGATGGACCGCCGCTTGAACCGCTCGAGCTTTATACGTTGAAGAGCGGTGATGAAATTGTCGGCCAACTCTACAATTTCACCGACAAAGGCGAACGCGCCGTTGCGATGCGTCCGGAAATGACGCCGACACTCGCCCGAATGTTTGCGGCGCATGAGCGTAATTACAAGAAGCCGGTGAAGTGGTTCGCGATTCCGCAACTGTTCCGTTACGAGCGTCAGCAGAAGGGCCGTTTGCGTGAGCACTTTCAGTTCAATGCCGACATTCTCGGCGAGAGCGACAGCTCATCCGATGCGGAATTGCTGGCGTTGCTGATCGATTCATTGCGAGCGCTGGGATTGAAGTCGGATGATTTTGTCATTCGGCTCAGCAGCCGTAACGCGTGGCAGGATTTTTTCCAAAAACGCAACGGCAAGCCTGAGCACTCCTATGAATTCTACCAGGTGATCGACAAACTCGAGCGCGAAGACCCGGCCGAGAGCGAAAAGAGATTGGCCGCGATCGGCTTCTCGTTGAACGAAGTAAACGAGTTCATCACTAGCGGCCAACCGACGCCGGAACTGGATATTGTCGTGAAGAATTTGCGGGCGCGCGGCCTCGGCGATTACGTGAAAATAGATTACCACGTTATTCGAGGACTCGCGTATTACACGGGCATTGTTTTCGAAGCATTTGATCGTAAAGGGGTGTTCCGGGCGATTGCCGGTGGCGGTCGGTACGATAATCTCGTCAAACTCATTAGCGGCGGCAAAGTGGAGTCACCGGCCCTCGGCTTTGGCATGGGCGATGTTGTGTTGTTGGAACTGCTTAAAGATCGAGGTCTGTTGCCGAAGTTCGATTCGAACATTGCCGTGTTTGTGATGATTGAGGACGAAGCGTTGCGAAACGCGTCGCTCGATTTAGTGCAGAAATTGCGCGATGCCGGACATGCGGTGGATTACTCATTCACGCCAGCGAAGTCCGATAAGCAATTCAAGCGCGCGATGGAATTGAAGGCACGATACACCGTGAAGATTGAATCTGACGTAACCGGCGCGTTGGTCGCGAAGGTCAAGAATCTCGGGACACGGGAAGAGAAAGCCGTACCGCCGTCAGCGATTGTGTCGGCGATCTAGCGGACGCTTGGGGACTAATCGGTCCGAGGTTCCAGCATGGAAATCTCGCGCATAATTTTGTCGGCGATTTCCTGGTAGATTTGTTTCAGGCGTTCCTTGGTGCAAGTCTTGGCCTCGGCGCGTTCCTGTTCGAAGAGCAACGGCTTGCCGTATTTGACCTGCAATCGGCGAGGGCGGGGGAATTTGCTGTTACGACCGAACGCTTCAAATGTTCCAAAGACGCGCACTGGAACGACAGGAGCGTTCGATTTAATTACGGTCAGGCCAATGCCCGAACGAGCCGGTTGAAGATTCCCATCCTCGGAACGTGTTCCTTCGGGGAACAAGATGATTGCGCCGTCCTGGTTAAGGCGGTTCAGGATGGTTTTTAAACCGCGGCCAGTGCCGGCGTCGCGATCGACAGCAACAACTTTCCAGGAACGCAGAATGGCGGCGAAAACGGGCACGTGAAAAAGCGATTCGCGCGCGAGGTAATTAATGAGTCGATGCAGGCCTGCGCCGACGAGCGGCGGATCGATAATGCTGGCGTGGTTGGCGGCGAGAATTACCGGACCTTCGAGCGGGACGCGCTCGGGATTGTAGACGCGCCAGCGGAAATACAGTTTGAACAGCGCGCGAAAAAAGTACCAGCCGAGCCGATAGGAAAAGTTCACATCTGTGCTTTGGCCAGACGCGCCTGTTCGTTGACGGCGAGCCGCTTGCGGATTTCCGCAATGATTTTGGCGCTGGATTCCTGCGGCGTCATTTGTGAGGTGTTCACGATCATTGCTCCGAGAGCAACCATCAGAGGCGCGCTGGCCCGTTGGCTGTCGCGCTGGTCACGGGCGGCGAGGTTTTCCTGGATACCGTCAGCCGCGCGACGTTTGGAACGCTCCTGCAGGCAGGCATCGAGGTAAAATTTGTATTCGCTCTCAGGGAACACGTTTGTGCCGATGTCGCGGCCTTCCATGACGAGATTACCAAATTTCGAGCATTCTCGTTGCTTGGCTTTCATCCAATCGCGCACTTTCGGAAACGCGGCAATATGACTGACTGCTTCTGTGACCTGCGAGGTGCGAATTTCTCTTTCGGGATGATAGCCATCGACGAGCAGATAAATTTGATTGTCGACACAAACGAGGCTGGTCTTCCAACGCCGACACAGTGCAGACACAGCTTTGACATCGTCCAGGTCGACTTTCTTTTGCAGGCAATACCAGGCGAGCGTGCGATACATCGCCCCGGTGTCGACGTGAATGTAGCCCAGCTCGCGCGCGACCATGCGGGCGTTAGTGCTTTTGCCACTGGCGCTCGTGCCGTCGATTGCGATGACGATGTTCTGGTTCACGCTCAGATTGATTGTTCGAGGTTGACCAGCAATTCCTGTGGGGACAAAGCCGATTGCGTTTTCGCATCCAGAATCTCGACGCCAAGGCCCGAGGGCGCCTTTGTCGCGAGTTTCTGAAAAAAGTTGGGGAATGTTTTCTTCACGCACGAGGGATTTTTTAACCTAATTCCAGAAACACGCAACCCGAAGATTGCAAAACACATTGCCATCCGATGGTCGTCATAGGTTTCGATTTCAGCACCGTGCAATGTCTTTGACGAGGGAAAAACGGTCAAGTCGTCTCCTTCGACTTCAACACGGACGCCACATTTGGCCAGTTCGGTTTGCATCGCGCTGACCCGATCACATTCCTGAAGACGCAGGTTTTGCAGGTCTTTGAACGTTGTCGGTTGATTGGCGAAGGGCGCGAGCACCATGGCGGTCATGATGCTGTCACCGAGTTCGGTGTGGCGCGAGATTTGTTTTGGGAGCGGGATGAAATGTTCGAAAGCGGTGTCGATTTGCCAATCAGATCGCGGGAAACCCGTGACTTGAATCAAAGTCAGGCGATTATAGAGCTCGGTAAAAGCGCGTTGTTTGTTGCGGTAATTCTCGGAGTTGTAATCTTCGCGTTCCAAACTCTCCCGAGCGAGAATGCGATCCAGCCAATTCGCGGCGACGAAGTAGCTCGCGCTGGATGAGTCCGGCTCGATTGCAAATTCGCCATTGTTTCTCGCAAAGGCTTCGATGAGCTTTTGCGTCATCGCAACGTAAGGGGCTTCTTCGGCATCTTCGCCGATAACTTCGATATTCCAATCACCGGCTTTGGCGCAAAGCAAGAGGGCGGAGGCAAATTGAGAACTTTCGTGGATGTCGATTTGGCAAGTGGCAGGACGCGGGCCCTGGCCGTGAATGACTGCCGGAAGTTTGTTGTTTTGTGACTCAATTTTGTAACCGAGTTCGCGCAAGGCATTCAACAAGGCGGCTTGCGGGCGTTGGTGCATGCGCGGAGTGCCGTGGAGCATGTAAACGCCATTACCTAAACAGACGAGCGCAGAGAGAAACCGCGCAGCCGTTCCGGCGTTGCCGACATAAATTTCCAGCGGGAGGCCGACGGTTCCGGCGTTCGGGATTTTTCCTCCGCCGCCCAGAACGGTTATGTTTCGATTGGACGGCTCTGCGGGATCGTGGGCGACTTCGATGGGAAATCCAAGCATCCGCAATGCATTAACCATGACCTGCGTATCTTCGCTCCAAAGCGCACCTTTCAATACCGTTGTGGAAGGGGACAATGCCGCGAGGATAAGTGCGCGGTTGGTGATGCTTTTAGAACCCGGGACGGTAATCGACGCGCGCAAGGGTTCCTTGAGCGGGACGATTTCTATGAGTTCCGGTATGGGTTCTAACACGCTGCGCGTAAGTTAAATACGCCCAGTCAATTTTTGAAACTCAAAACTGGTTCTTTTAAGTCTTTATTGGCGGAGCCTATAGAACGTTGCCTGAGACGAGATCGAGTTTGTGACAACGTATCGGCCGTTCGCTGGTGTTCCGGTGCTCAGGTCTCCCCAGCCGATTGGCGATGTTAAATTGGCCACACTTTGCAACGTGTAGCTGCCTTGTTGTGGCCACGAAACGATCACGTTCGATCCGGAAAGGACGATGGTCAGCGCCGGCGGATTGCTGCTGGCTGCTGGAACAATATTGAAGGTAACCATCCCGTTGTTCGCATCCAGAGCATAGACGCGACTGCCGACGATGAGTGTCTGGCAGATCGAATTTGCGTTTGCGACCTGATTCGATGGGAATGCATATTGTCCAAGCAACAGCGGAGAAACCGGGTCGGTAATGTCATACAGGGATACCACATCGGGCTTTGAATTGGCAGCGCCGATGAAATCCACGCCCGCGGCAAGCGTTTGCGTTGAATCAATGGCGACGCCTCCAAGGGTGGTCGAGGAGGGGCTGTTATATACCAATTGCGCTGTTTGATTGCTCAAGGTGTAGGTCGAATAGATTAGCGAATTGCCGCGACGCTTCTCGTAAACGGAGGCACCCGGGCCAAACTGAATACTTCGTCCGATGGAACCGCCGCCAGCGACTTCGCTGAAGGGGTAGTTAGTGAATCCAGATAAGGCACTGTTCGTTGGGCTTAAAATCGCACCGAAAGTGCCGTCGAATGCGTTCATGAACAACTCGGTGTTTGTGCCAGCTCCGCGCGCAGCGAGAACGTCTCCCCATCGAATGTTAACAGTCGTCGGTTGATTGCCCGGATCGCCTTCGTAGACGAGCGTGGGAGTGCTGCTGGCTGTGGTGTCGGGCCAGCGGAAGATGTGCATCATCTTTGTCGTATCACCGTTTACGCCACCTGACGCGTTGGGTGATTCGCTCGAGATATAAAGCGCTCCGTCATCGGCACAGGCAGCACCAACGAGGTCGATTGGATTCGAACCGCTAACTTCGGATGTTCCTTCGTGAATGACGCCGGTGGTATTCATCGTGTAGAGGAAATTGCCCGTGTTGGCGTCGACGACCGACAGCGCATAGGAAGTGCTGGCGGGCGGGCAGCGGACAACGACCAGTTGATTGGCGACAGGGTTGTATGCGAACGCACGTTCATTGGGAGTGTTCGCGCCACCCGACGAGGTGACGTATGGGAACGAACTGTTTCCCGCGCCCGCAGCCCAGACCGTCGACAGTGTCGGGAATTGCGAAGCATCAGAAACCGTTACATGCGCCACCAAACTAGTCGTCGCACCGTTGCCATTAAATGCGGTAGCGAAATAGTCGCCGCTGTCGCCGAGCTGAGCATTTGGGAAAGAATAAATCGTACCGACGACGCCCGTATTCACGGCGGGATTGGTGCCTTTGTACCAAGTGATATTGCACGGTTGGTCCACCGTGACGCTCAAATTGTTGGAAGAGCCGATAAGCAAACGGACTGGGTGTGGCTGGATCAGGACAGTTGGGGGCGGCACCGCGCCGCCTTCAAGTGCGTAAGCGTTGATGGCGTTGTTTCCATTAATGACAAACAGGTAGTTTGATTGGGTGACGGCGTTGACGCCAAAGATGACCTGACCGATGGCATTACCGTTCGCCGTATGACCGCCGCTATTGGATCCAGCCAGATTGACCTGATTCAAAATAACCGATTGCGATGGATTACTGAAATCGTAGTAGCTGAGCATGTCGGGTTGAGTGCTGGAGCTTCCGACGGAGCCCACGAAGTTGATCGCCGCAGCCAGGCTGAGCCCGAAGTTGATGCCTACTGGTCCGTTGGTGAATATGGGGAGTGAGTTATTTGCCACGACGAGAGGGGCGAGACCGCCCCCGCTGCTGTAGCTCATTTGGGCGACAGGCGCGCCAGCCGCAGCATTGTATCGCTTCTGCCAGAATGTGCCGGAGGTCTGACCGAATTGCAGGCTGCGACCAATGGTGGTGCCGTACGCTTGTGAACCGTAGCTACCCTGAATATTCTGCAAGAGGGAGCCAGTTGAGGTCCAGTTGGTCATCGTGCTGTCCACTGGAGTAATGATCGAGACGTACTTTGTGGAGTTTTGCGAGTCGAGGACGAGTTCGGTGTTTATGCCGGAACCGCGAACCGCCATATTGTCACCGAAACGAAAGAATACGTTTCCGAGGAAATCGCCCATGGGATTATATTGGCCGCTGGCTGAGTTGGTTCCGTAAATGACCTGCGCGATAGTGTTCGAACCTGAGTCAGCCCAGCGATAAATCCGGAAAGATGTATCACTAGCGACGTTGCACGCGTAAACGGCGCCGTCATCGGCGACACCAATGCCCGCCAAAGTCAGCGTTTGCCCCCCTATAACATTGTTGGTCTTCAACGAATAGAGGTACGCCCCCGTGCTCGCGTTCACTACGAATACCGTCGGCACTGTGCTTGCGACACCACGAACGACCAGCAATTGATTGGACAAGGGGTTATAGGCAATGGCGCGTTCTTTGGGTGTGCCACTGCCGCCGTTGGCCGAAATATAATTTGTTGCGCCGCCGATAGCAGACCACAACGGGGTCAGATGGAAAAAGCTGCTCGGGTCAACAATCTTGAGTTTGCAGGACGTGCTGGTGACCGAGCTGTTGGCGTTGTACGCAATTACCTTGAATACGGAATTGTCCATGGACGGCTGAACATTGGGGATATCATAGTAATAGGTAGTCGCTCCGGCGATTGGGACGTTGTTGGAAAACCATTGATAATTTGTCACGTCGTAAACGGCGTGAACCTCAAAGTGCGCGTTCAGCGTTGTCGGGACTTTATTTGTTGCCGGGAGATTGATTGTGAAGGTCGGAGCATCGAGAAATGTCGAGTCAACGAGACTGACCAGGAATCCGTTATTGGAAACATGCGCATAAAGCTTGCCGGCGCCGAAACGAAGGTAGCCCATCGGAGCGGTTGTTTTCTGGAAGTTCGGAGTGTAGGTGCGCGAGGCGAGGACCGCTGGCGCGTGGTTGGTGGGGTCAAAAAAGTCGAACAACCAGACATTGCCGGGTCCGCCGGTGGCAGTACCGCCGATTTCTTCGAGGCCACCGAGAAGCTTTGTCGCGGGGTCATAGGTGATGCCGGAAATATTCAGCAACGGATCGCTCGGCGAGCTGGGAGTCCAGGAAGTGATAACACTGCCGGTATAGGTTACCGGATCGTAACTCAAAACAAGCAACGGTTTGCCTACCTGTTTGGCGAAAAATGTATTTCCAACACCGAAGGCGATGCCGTCGTTGAAATTGGGTGTCGTGATGCCAGGAAAGTAAATGCGATGCTGCACGAAATTGGTCCCATCAATCGTAGTGAATATCCAGCAATTCGTGCCTGGACCGTTCGACGCGGATGAACCAACGATAATCTGGGTGTTGGTTCCAGCGCCACGGACGTCTATCGTTTGGGCGAGGCGTTCGGAAATTTCGAGTTTGTTTGAGAACGCAACTGTCGGTGCTTCGTTGAAGTTCGGAGCACTTGGATTTGCCGTTGGCCAGCGATAGATTTTGAAGTTACCGAGGGAGGCGTTGTTGATCTGATTTGCGACGTAAACTGCGCCGTCGTCCCCAACACCAACCGTGACCGCGCAACCGATACCGCCCGTATCATTGATAATACCGTTAGTATTGAGTGCGCTCAGAATTTGGCCGGTGTTGCTGTCGAGGATGTAAATCGCGGAGTTAGGAGGCATCACTTGCGCGCCGCCCGAACCTGTGTGGGTATCGACAAAGATCAGGTTGCCGGAAATCGGATCGTAGGTCAGGCCGCGCATGTTGAAGCCGTTGGTTGAAATCGGCGCCGCAGTTGAGTCACCGGACTGAATGCCGTGGCCGCCTGGAGCGCTGATTTTAATGTCGTTACCGCTCTGTGGATTAGTCCCAATGGAATCGTCCGGCTGAATGCTGCCGTCGCCGCGTGTGCCGAACGAGGCTGGCGCGTCGAGGGTGTATGTGGTCTGCGCGTTGACCGCAGTCAACGTCAGGGCGAGAAACAGTGATGTTACGACAACGCGAAAGGGTACGGTTTTCATGACTGGGAACGGTTAGGGCTACGTTTCGAATTCTGCCGACGGCGGAAAAGATTGTCAATGAAATCGCCCGGAAAAACGGCGGGTTAAGTTTACAAAGTTCGTCAATTTACTAATGTTGTGTCAGATGAAAGCGTCGCGTGTTCTCGGGATTATGTCCGGCACCAGTATTGATTCGGTCGATTATGCATTGTGCCGGATTACTGACAAAGCGGTGAAACTCGAAAAGCTGTGGTCGGTAGATTTTCCGGGGCAACTTCGCAAGGACCTTCATCGCGCGGCATCCAACGAGGCCAGCTCCTACGAAGTCGGACAAATGCACCATGATCTGGGCCGGTTTTACGCCGTGCACGCGAGAAAAGGGAAGTGGCCGGATTTTGTCGGTCTTCATGGGCAGACTGTTTTCCACAATCCCGACAAAAAAGCGCCGGCGACAATCCAACTGGGGGAACCGGCATATCTCGTGGAAGCGCTCGATGCGCCGGTGGTGAGTAATTTTCGGTCAGCGGACATCGCAGCAGGCGGGCAGGGTGCGCCGTTGGCGACGGTGTTTCACCAATTCGTTTTTGCCAAAAGAGGGCAGCACGTGTGCGTGAACAATCTAGGGGGCATCAGTAATGTAACTTCAATGGACTGGAGACGCGGACGCGAGCCAAGGATGCTGGCATTCGATAACGGTCCTGCGAATGTGTTAATCGATTTGGCGATGCGTCATTTTACGCGCGGAACGCAAGACATGGACGAGGATGGTGTCTGGGCGGCGCGCGGCCAGGTATGCAAACCTCTCGTGCAACGCTGGCTGCGACACGAGTATTTCCATCGCAAACCGCCGAAGAGCACTGGGCGCGAGTTGTTCGGTGAGCCTTTTTTTAGAGTGGCAATGCGGGAAATGAAGCGGTTGAGCAAGTTCGACGTGGTTGCAACGTTCACTGAGTTCACGGCGCGCTCCCTTGCGCTGAATTACGAACAGCATTTGCCGTCGATTCCAGATCGCCTTATCCTCACCGGTGGCGGTGCTTCAAACTCTCAAATGCTGAGAGCGATTCGCGCGCAATTTCCGCCGACAACAGAAGTGGTCACAAGCGAGACGCTTGGCTGGCCGGTGCAGGCGATTGAACCGGCAGCTTTCGCGCTGCTTGCGTGGCTGCGAATGAACGGTCGCCCAGGGAATTTACCGCAGACGACTGGTGCAAGTCGGGCAGTGTTGTGCGGACAGGTGAGTCGATAATTACTGCGCGTTGACGCGGTAAAACCGCTGTTTCTGCGAAAGCACATCGGAAATGGTAATGTTTGTTTGAGCCGGTTGTTCCGAGATGTTTGTCAGCACATTCCAGTTGGTCGAGAGCGCATCGGAGTATTCCACAACGTAACCCTGTTGGGCAAAAACAACGAAGCTGAAGTTCAGTTGGCCTCCGGAAATACTCGGTGTGTCAATACGGGTGGCCGGAATGAAAGTAATGTCTAGCGTTGGAGTGTTGTCGGGATCCTCGCGCGAACCAAAACGTCGGGCAGTTGAGATTTCTGTTTCGTCACGCGTCATCAGCATCCAACCAAAGTTCACTTGTGGATTATCCAACCAATACTGTAGGTCTTGCGCGATTGTGCCGAATCGGAAGTCGTATGAGTTCGCATCTGATATAAATTTTTCGCCACTGCTGTCAGAGATGAAATCGGCGTCTGCTTCACCCCCGGGATTAATCCACGGCGCATTGGCGTAAGCAAAACGATCGTTCCAGGTTGCTTCATTCGTTGTCGCCGGTGAACCACGGCCAGCACCCACGGTGGCCAGTTCGGAGCCTTCGCCCCATGGTTGCAGCATTCGATGCAGATCGAAAATGGAACCATTAGGCCCATCGGTAGGAAGACCGACAACCCAAAGAGTTAGTGTCGCCGAGGTGATGACGGAACCAGGGGGAATCTGGCTTAAATCAAACCGGAGCAAACCGCGATTCCGTGTGCTCTGCATGGTGGTGCCGGCGTTGAAATAAGTTTGCCCGCCCATGTTGTTGTCGGGTGCGATTTCAATGAGGCAGGTATCGGCAACCGGCGACAACGGTTGATCCAGAGTCGCGGCAGTCGCGGCGATGGTCGTCGCGAGAAACAAAACTAAAGCAAAGCGCACGCTCAGATTATATTCAATTCGCCGGCAATTGTCGTGTTATCAATGCCGGAGAGGCCGCCGCCCAACAGTTTTTCTTTCGAATCAGCGTATCCCGGGATTATGAGATTAAGCTCGGCCTGGCTGGCGCCAAGGTGCTCGCGAATGACTTCACCCAGAACCGACCGGTAATCGACGGCGCGTTGAAGATAGTTCTTGGTCGAGCCGTAGAACATGGAACCGCTCGTGCCGGTGTTCCAATTGATCGAATTGCCGTTGTAAACTTCAGTGTTTGGGCCGCAGCAGAAGACGCTGCTTGTTCGCGCGCCGGAACCGCCAGAGGGAGTTTTGCCGTAGCCTCTGACTGCGCCGCCCGCAACCATCATGACGCCGGCCTCGGCGTGGTCGGTGCCTTTGGACCCATTTTCTTTGCTGGTGCGGCCGAATTCCGAAAGGGTCACAACGACGACGTCGTTCCACGAAACTTTGTCAGAGTAGCGCGTGAAATATTGTTTGAGCGCATACATGGCCCAACCGAGGCGGCGCTGCAAATTTGCGTGCGTGCCGGTGTAGTTGCCTTGCGAATTGTGTGTGTCGAAACCGCTGAACTCGGTCCCTGCGATAACCGCGTCAGTCTTGTTAAGGATCTGAGCCGCAGCCTTAATATTCTTGAACAGGCTATATGCGCCGGTGTCGACGACGTAACGATTCGAGACGCCGCCGCCGTTTTTGGCGTTGGTGGACGGGAATAAATAATAGGGCGTTGAACTGCCGTCGATGGGATTGTTTGGATCTTCGGTAAACGTGTTGCCGGTCTCTGAGAAATCGATGCCCGCAAAAACCTGCAAGGTGGTCGCGAGGTTTTCATATTGTTGCTGGAGAAAATCGCGGTCGAGCTTGGTCGGGAACGGATAGTCCGTGGCCGCGTTCATAAAACTGTCCGCTTTAGTGTTGCCGGCAGTGGTATTTGGGATACCAAGCAAGTTGTAGCGGGTTGGGTCTGTCAGGTTCGTCATCGGGGTGCTGCTGCCGCGTAGGATTTGTGGCAGAGCGGATTGAATAGACACGCCGGTCAGACCCGGATTTTTCGCAGTGCCGTTGATAATCGACTGCAGCATCGCGCGATAAAACGTTCCATCTGTAATCAGCTTGTTGTTGGGCGAGCCGTTTTCCCAATAGAATTGCGAATCGAAATGCGAGCGCGATTGGTTTGGATAGGCGACGCGATGGATCAACGCGAGATCGCCGGCGTTGTAAACCGGCGCGAGAAACTTCAACGACGGATTCAAAGCAGCAAAGCCGTTGCGCAACGGAATGGCATATTGTTTGCCAGTGCCATCCGCAGGAAACGTATCGCCGCCGTTGGCTGGTGTGAATTCACACGGGCCGCCGGTTAAGTTGTAATTGGTTCCGTTGGTCGGAATCAGAATGGTCGAACGAGACGTCGCGTAAGCGCTGTCATTTACCGGGATGAGCGAATTCAATCCGTCATTGGCGCCGCGCATCCAGATGAATAAAAGTTTTTTGCCGTTCCCGCCGATGCTGCCATCGGCGAGCGCACGTTTGAGCACCAGCGGCAGATCGGTAAGAGTTGAAAGGGCGACGCCGAGACCGATTTTGAAACTGCGATCCATGAACCCGCGGCGAGTGATGAGATTAATATGTTGCATGGGTTATTGCTCCTGAAAACGTGCGAAGCTCATCAACATCCCGACGGCTCCGCGGATGCGTGTGTCGTAATTGGCGGCGCTCAACGAATTCAACGCCGAAGCATTGCCGTTGTCATCAGTACTCAGGTAATTGACCGTTGCTGCCTTGTAAAGCGTCAGGTTTCCGGCTCCTTCGCTAGGGAACAATATCTTCAATAAATAATCAGCGATATCGGACGGGTTATACCAACTTGATGGCGGCATTTTGTAATTGATCAATAGCACTGGATTGCAAGTGCAGTTCGCAGCGTCGTTTCCGGTTCCACTCTGGGAGCCGCTATGGCCGCTTGTGCCGCTGGCGATGCAGAACGATTGGATAAACCTGACTCGCTCCGCCAGCGTGCCGCCACTGATCCAACTCGCTGCGTCCTCCGCGTATCCATTCGGATCGTTGCGATCAAACAGGTCCATCGTTCCCATTCGATCCATTGGCAGGGAGAACGAATATCCATCTGTGTCTGCGGTGTAGGTGCTGTTGGTGAAAATTCGAATCGAGCGAACAGTGCTGACGACCATTTCTAAGGGCGTTTTTACTTTCGCCATGGTTGTTGCCTGATCGCGAAACAAAGCGGAGTTGAAAATTGTGCTCAGAACAGCTCGGATGTTTCCTTTTGGACTGCTGTTTTCCCAGGCCAACATGCATTGCTGAACGAGTTGGCCTTCGGGAGAAAGATTTGGGTCGGTGTAGTCGTAACCCAACGCGAATCCGTCATGCACGAACAAGTTGCAAAATTTGACCGAGATATACTCCTCGGTAAAGGGCAGGTTGCAAAGGTGTGCGATAACATCATAGCCGTCCTGTAAGCCGTTTGTGCCGGCGCGCGATGGAATGGCAAGGCCATAGGAACGGCCTGCCCATGGCGAACCGAAACGCGCGGGCACGGTTTTCGCCGTAACGACGGCGCCGTTTGTGATGTAATAAATGTATTTGGAATTCGTGTTGTGGCTCGACGAGGAGAAGACGAAATTCCAAACGCCGGAGAGGTTGGAGATTGCGGAGAAGTTATTTGTGACAAAGGGATACACATTGGTCGTTTGCGTGGCGAATCGATTGCCGACTTTTGCCGGATCGATAATTTCGGAGGTCCAACCGCTCCATACTCGCGACATTGTGGTCACGTCGTTTTGATCGTAGCCGTTATCTACCCCCATGCAGAATAATTCCTCCAATTCACGGGCATAATTTTCGTTGGCGATGTTACTGCCGTTGCCTTTGCTCGTGACGGTGTCGAGATAGATGATCATCGCCAGGCTCTCGGCGCTGACGGTGAGCAGATTTGAAAACGTGCAACCTGGATCCAACAATGCCTGACGCCAGCGCAAATTCTCCAAATATTCCAACTGCGTCGAAACGCGGTCTTCCATGATGTTGTCGTCGCCATTGTACTTGCCGTTGAAGTAAGTCGAGGACTTCGAATACTGCGTCACAAAATGGTTTTCGAAAAACTGCAAAAGAATTTCTAAAAGTTGCCGTTTACCGTTCACCGCCCGCAACGTGTGCCACGCGCGTAAGTCGGCAAGCGTCGCGTTGGTGCTGGTGCAAATGACATTGGTGACCACGCCGTTGGTGTCAGCCTGGATTTGACGCGCGAGATTGATGATTGTGGTCGGGCCGGCAAGTTTATTTTGAATGGCTGCGATGCTCGTTAGGGAATCGGCGGTTTCAGTAATCGTTTCTGGATTCAATTGCTCGTTAATGAACGCATCAGGGCCCATTGCGGTAACGCGGTCGAGTTCGTCGGGAGTTGGTCCGTAGGAAAGACGGTTCAATAGATGGGCGGCGAGCACGGTGTTGCTGTCCATGGGAGTGACTTTCACCTGATAAAAGCCGAGTGGGAGATTATTGGTTGTGCGCCATTCGTAGCCGAAATTCGTCAGTGTCACGATATTCGAGGGGGAATTCGTAATGATTACGGTGCTCAGGAAATAGGGTGACAACACGAAACTGGAATCGGGAGTGAGCAGCGCGACGTTTGTTCCGCCGAGGAAGGTGTATGCGGCAGCGCTGGGATACGGCTGGAAACGCAGGTTTTTTACCGAGCCAACTTTACTGAAGTTGTAAATAGTGAGCGGCGTTTGTGCTCGCAGTGCGTTCGGGACCAACGTGAGACAAATTAAAAGCAGGATGCTCTGCAGCAAAGCCCCTTGGCGACGGGCGCGGGGTGGTTTCACGGCGCGGTCAATGATATCAGATTTAGCTATGGGAGCAATCAGGGAACTTGCTGATGGTGCGATAAACCGGCGGACGTGCCGTTCTCGCTTCAGCGCGGGCAGCATCAGGATGCTCAACGCATTAATACGTCGGTGTGTTTGTCCAGATAGGTGAGTCAATGTTCGTTCCTTTCCGAATGATTACGCCTGTCCCGGGCATAAAGACTTGAGTGGCGCCAAAAACGGAACTGCCAGCGCCGACGCGACGCCAGGCGCTATTCCAATAGAAATAGACGGCGGACGACGATTTGTTTTTTGCGACTGCTGAATTGTCAAAGGTGAAGAGTTCATCGGTGCGTGAGCCGGGCAGGGGACTTGGCGCAAACGCGCCACTTGAAATGAGGCCGGAGTCATCAAGCGAAACGGGAATTGGACGTGTGATGCCAAAATAACTGTCCTGCTTGTCGCCAGCGCTGCCGTCGGGTGTCCGCAACGCGATGTTCCAACGATGAATCGGTACGGCGCCGGCGCAGACCAACGTGGTATTGGTTGCAACATTGTGTCGAACAATGAACGGGGCGTTTAATTGCAGAACGTCGTCGCCGTGATCAGCGCTGCCCTGTCCGGTTTGTTTCCATATGCTTGAATTGAAGAAGTAAATCTTTGCTGCACTAAGATTGATACCTGCGGTAGCGAAATCGGGAATGAGAATTTCTGTGTTTCGATTCCCGACTGTTGGCGAAACGTTCACGCCTGTGCCGTTCGGAAACACGGAGTTGAGCGTCCAGTAAGGTTCGATGACAAAGGCATCGCCGTTGGCAACTCCGGTCAGTAAACCGCTATTGAGCGTGACTGAGTTGGCAGTGTTCGCGGTGATGGTGAACGTGCGTCCTCCAGATGTTCCAGATGGGAAACGCAGATAGTAATTGTTGGATTGTGTGCCCGCGGAATAGACGAACTGGTTCGCTGACCATGTAGCAGGATATTGCTGTGTCGCGGTCACGACGTTGCTGGCGATGGAACTGACGATGGCAGTTGCCGCCGCCGGTCGCAGGAATGGGATAGATACATACGAGTCGGAGTTCCCGAGCAGACTCAATTGCACGAAGCCGATTGGATCGCTGACGTTATAATATGACGAGATGCGGTAGAAACCTTGCGGATTCCCTCCAGGTACGATGTTGAGCGCAAGACTGTTCGAAGTCGCTGGATAGGAAGATAGCGTTGACCATAGCGCATTGGTCAGGCTGCTTTTGAACTGCAAATCGTAGGTGGTGCCGACATCCGCCGTCCACGTCAGGCCGACGCTGCCATCGGAATTATGAGTCGTGTTCTGGAAGTGAACGACTGTCGGTGGCAGGACCGAAATCACGGCGGTGGTGCTGTTGGAACTGGCGAAGCCGTTGGTCACTCTAAGTGTGTAAGAGCCCGAGTCGGACTGCTGGGCGCTGGAGATGGTGAAAGAGGAACTGGTCGCTCCGGAAATATTCACGCCGTTCTTTTGCCATTGATAATTCAAGGGCGCGATTCCCGTCACTGATGCGTTCAAGGAAATGTTCACGTTGCTATAAACAGTTTGGCTGATCGGTTGAGTTGCAAATTGCGGACGCGGTACCACGCGAAAAACCGATCCAGTGCTTTGGTTGCCGCCGAACGCGGTTGTGCCATAAAAGTCTCCATCATTAGCTTGGACGAGGCCCGCTGAAGCAAGGCCGGTAATGTTTGTCACCGTCGTGACTGTTCCGCCCGGAGTGAGTTGGAAAATAGTCTGGTGCGTGGTGCCGTAGAAATTTCCGTCGCTTGCTTGAATGAGAGCGCCGAGGGGCTGATCTCCATCGGAATTACGAGCGGTGGACGTTATCGTGCCGTTAGATTGCATCTTGTACGTCGTACCAGTGCCGGGGCCAATGGTCGTTCCGTAAAAGTTTCCGTCTGCTCCGAGCGTGACGCCGGAGTAGGGCAGCGCACCGTTATCCGGCCCGAAGGAGTTTAGTGTCGTGATGACTCCGCCACTGAAGTTGAAAACCGTGCCGTATAAATATGTGATCTCGTTTGTGGTGAGATTTCCACCGGACGAAGTGGTTCCGTAGAAGCTGCCGTTACTCGCCTGAACCAACGACGCTGTTGGATTCGCGCCGTTGGATTGGCCGAACTCAGCGAGACTGGTTAGCGTGCCACCCGCGGTGATCTGGAAAATTGTGCCCAGATGCAATACTCCGCCGTCAAACGTTGTTCCGTAAAAATTGCCGTCCGTCCCCTGCACAAGACCACCGTAAGGATTTGCGCCGTCTGTGCCGTGGAACGAATAGAGCGTCGTTAATGTTCCACCGAGGGACACTTTGAAAATCGTTCCAAGAGCACCTGCGCCACCATCGCGTGTTGTGCCGAAAAGATCTCCATTGGTGCCTTGAATAACACCAGCCATTGGATACGCGCCGTTGTTGCTGTTGAATGAAATCAGCGCAGTCAAAGCGCCAGCCGGGGTAATTTTGAAAACTGTTCCAAAACCTGACGTGCCACCGTTGGTTGTCGTGCCGTAAAAATTTCCATCCGTCGCCTGGATAAGCGGTGCGATTGGCTGAGCGCCATTCGCGCCGGTGAATGAGCCCAGGGTAGTAATCATCTGCGCCGAGACATGCTCAGTCAATAACATCACCGTTGCCCAAAAATACAAAAGCCGACTCATGGCAAATGGTTCCGGTGACGGCACCGAATATGGTTAGGGGTTGATACGAGTTTGTTATACCTGTAGGGGGTAACATTACAAGCTTTTTTGTTCGCCCCGAGGCCCCGTAATTAACTTGTCGAATTTGAATGCATCCTTGACCGTCCATTCTTTCGCCCAATGAAAGTCATTTTTTCCGCTTTGATCGCGCTATTAACGCTTTGTGTGTCCGCTTCCGCGTCTTTCAAAATTTCCGTCGGCGGCAAGTCCAGTTGCATGATCATTCAACAAGCCAATGCAACCGCTACCGAAGTGAATGCGGCGAAGGACCTCGCGCATACATTGCACGAACTTACTGGAGGAGAATTCGAAGTTGTCACTGCTTTGGAAGTTCCCGACAAACCCGCGATTATCATTGGCCCGGGGCCACTCGCCACAAAGGTTTTTCCCGACGTGAACCTTGATCAGTTTGGCCCTGAAGAGCTGATCATCAAAGTGACCGGAAACAAGCTATTGCTCTCGGGGGGGCGTCCGAGAGGAACAATGTACGCCGTCAACCGATTCCTTCAGGAAAAATGTGGCGTGCGTTGGTGGACACCCTGGGCAACTAATCTTCCCCGTACAGCGACGTTGAAGATCGGCGACATAAACGTTCGTGAAATCCCTGCGTTCGAATATCGCGGCCCGTATTGGTATCCTTGTTTCGAGCCGCGCTGGAAAGCGCACAATTGTGTTAACAACGAAAGCTGGCCTGTTCCGAGCGACTTCGGCGGCTGCATTCAATACAAAGGTTTTTGCCACACCTTTTATCCGCTTGTATCTCCGGAGAAACATTTCAAAGACCATCCCGAATGGTTCAGCCTCGTGAAAGGGAAACGGACTCATGATCAAGCTCAACTCTGTCTTACGAATCCCGACCTCCGCAAATACATGGTGCAACGCGTCAAGGAATGGCTGCGCGAATCGCCCGAGGACCAAATCATTTCCGTCACCCAAAACGATAACGCCGGCTGGTGCGAATGTCCGAATTGCAAAGCTATTGATGAGGCCGAAGGCAGTCACGCCGGTACCATGATTGATTTTGTTAATTATGTGGCCGAACAAATCGAACCTGAGTTCCCGAACGTTCTCGTCGACACGTTCGCCTATCAATACACACGTCATGCGCCGAAAAGTATTCGACCCCGCCACAACGTGAGCGTTCGTCTTTGTTCGATTGAATGTAATTTCCGCGAACCGTTTACCGATAGATCAAACGCTGATTTCCTCGCTGACCTTCAGGCGTGGTCGAAGATTTGCAATCATCTTTACGTGTGGGATTACACGACCGATTTCAGCCATTACCTTTATCCGCACCCGAATTGGTTTGTTATGGGTGATGACGCCCGCATTTTCCATCAGTACAACGTTAAAGGCTTCTTCTCCGAAGGCGCTTACGCTGGTCACGGTCATGAAATGGCAGAATTGCGCGGCTGGGTTCTCGCTCAATTGATGTGGAATCCTAAACGGGACGACAAAAAATTAATTCGCGAATTTCTCGACGGCTACTACGGCAAACCGGCGGCGAAATATATTTACGAATACCTCCAGTTCATGCGCGATGAGACTAAGGGCTACTTTCTGGCCTGTTATTTGCGTAAGGAACCCCCGTTTGCAAATTTGGAACCGCTCACCAAGGTCGAACTGCTTTGGGAAGCGGCGGAAAAGACTGTCGCCAATGATCCTGAAAAACTCGCGCGAGTCCGGGTGGCACATTTGCCGGTCTTGTTTGTGTGGCTGGATAACTGGCAAAAGTTGCGCCACGAATGTTGGGAAAAGAACGGACGCTGGCCGCTCCCGACTTCACGCAAAGTTGTTGCCGACGAATTCGCCAAAATTTGCAATGGCGTCCCCGGCAAAGATTGGACTGTTGTTCATGTCCTGAACGAGCGTGGCAAACAAGTTTCGCAATTTCTCGCTGATTTCCAAAAAGATCCAACTGACTTCGGCGCTGAACCGCCGCGACGTTTGTGGAGTCCGCAACCGCCCAGGGACGTTCCGCACTCCACGAGACGAGCCGTTGACCTCCAGGACAACATGGCCACCATCTACAAACCGGGCGAATACTCAGAGATTCGTTTTGACCCGGCCGCTTCTGATTTGCGCGCCGTCTGGATGCCTAACACGCATCAGGAATGGGCGTTTCGTATCTCCGGAACGCAACTTCCAAAACGCGCTCAGCACGGCAAGTGGAATGTTTATGTTGTCGCACGCGTGGAGAAGAACAACAACTGTCCCGCAGATGCACCTGCCTTCTCCGCCGGCGTTTACGGCAATACCAAAAAGGAATTTGTCGCCACCATCACACCAAAAGCCAGTGAGGTCGGTGAAAGCTATCATTCACTCCTGATTGGTACTGTTAAGGCCGATCCCGATCGTGATATCTGGGTCGCGCCAACAGGCGACAAGAACATAAAAGCAATCTATATCGATCGCATTTATATGGTTCCGGCGTCAGGCAGGAATTGACGATGGATGAGGCACTCAATACCTTGAGTTCGCGCCAATGCAATTTGCTCCGCCACGACGAAGAAACGCTCCCAGCGTGATCATCATCTCGCTGATCGACGTCCTTATCGTCGTGCTCATCTTCCTAATCGTCACAACGACCGTGCGTCAGCAACCTGCGGTGAAACTATCGCTTCCCGAATCGAAGCAGCAAAAATCCGGCGCAACAGAGAATGATGCTCTGGAAATCACGATCCCCAAGCAGGGCCCAATTTATTTGCGCAAAGACCCCGTGACGATGGACCAATTGCAAAGTGCGCTCACCGAAGCTGCGAAACGCGATCCGAAGGTGAGCGTTTACATCAACGCCGACACCGAAGCCCCTTTTGGGCAAATAATCAAAGTGATGGATGTGACGAAAGCGGCGCACATCGGCAGCGTTAGCGCAAAGACAACGCATCCGAAGTAATACATTTATCTTTTGCGTCCGTTTTGAGCGAACGCGAGTTTTTGCAATGGGCAAAAAAAAGCGCGAGCGTTTCAGCACTCGCGCTTTTTGTTTAACGAATTTTTACTTCAGCAACTCTTCAGCGATCTGCACTGCATTAAGTGCCGCGCCTTTGAGCAACTGGTCACCCGCAACCCAGAAGCACAGACCGTTGTCGAGTGCGCTGTCTTTGCGCAAACGGCCAACCTGGCAGTTATACTTCTCGGCCGCGTAGAGGGGCAGGGGATATTCCTTCTTCTCCGGATCATCGACCACGTCGAGACCGGGTGCTTTGCAAAGAACTGCGCGAGCCGCTTCAACGGTGACGGGCTTTTCAAACTCCGCGCTGACGGCAATCGAATGCGCACGATAAACCGGCACACGCACGCAGGTCACGCTGGCACGGAAGCTTGGATGATGCATGATCTTGCGGCCTTCGTTTTCCATTTTCTGTTCTTCCTTCGTGTAACCACTTGGGAGAAACACGTCGACATGCGGCAAAACGTTGAACGCGATTTGATGCGGATAAACTTCTTTAGTCACCGGTTGGCCGGCAACGATTTGTTCCACTTGGCGCTTCAATTCTTCAATTGCTTTCGCGCCTGTCCCAGAGACGGCCTGGTAGCTCGACGCAAAAATGCGTTTCACACCGAACGCCTTGTGCAATGGATACAACGCCATCAGCGTGATTGCTGTAGTGCAATTCGGATTGGCGAGGATGTTCTTGTGCCCCTTGATATCCGACGCGTTGATTTCAGGCACGACGAGAGGAACGGAATCGTCCATCCGGAATGCGCTGGAGTTATCGACGACGACGCAACCAGCCTTTGCGGCAATGGGCGCGTATTCTTTCGAAATGCTGCCGCCGGCACTGAACAGCGCGATGTCGACGCCCTTGAATGAATCTTTAGTGAGCTCCTCGACAGTGATAGTTTGGCCGCGATAAGTCAGCTTTTTGCCAACCGAACGCGCGGAAGCGAGCAAGGTCAACTTGCCGACCGGGAAGTTACGCTTCTCCAGCGTCTTGATCATTTCGATACCAACAGCGCCAGTGGCGCCGACAACTGCTACATGAGGTTTAGGATTCATACTTGGACTTGAGGGAACTCCTCACGCCACCTTGGCGCGAGTAGTAGTTTCCGCAAAATGAGTTTCGTGCTTCCGATGTGATTCGGATTGTTTGACAGGGGAAATATCGCGCAACTTTGCAATCATCGGCGGCAATTGTTGCAGGACGTAGTCGACTTCCTCTTCCGTATTATAAATGCCAAGGCTGAACCGAATACAGCCACGCGCGCGCATGGGCTTAATTCCCATGGCCACGAGAACGTGCGAAGGATCAAGCGACCCAGTCGTACAAGCGGAACCGCTCGAGGCGCAAACGCCGGCTTGATCCAGCAGCATCAAAATGGCTTCTGCTTCGCAACCGTCGAACCCGATGTTGCTCGTGTTCGGCAAACGCGGTTCTTTCGGTCCTGTGCGAACAGTGTTCGGAATACTTTTAAGAATACCGTTTTCCAGTTTGTCGCGAAGCGCGCGCACCCGCGTATTCTCTTCCTGCAAATGGGCCATGGCTATTTCCGCAGCACGACCAAACGCGATCATGTTGGCGACATTCTCCGTCCCGCCACGATTGCCGCGTTCCTGATGCCCCCCGATTACGTAAGGCTGGAACTTCGTGCGTTTTTTAACGTAAAGAAGGCCGATTCCCTTTGGCGCATGAAGTTTGTGCGCGGAAAGCGTGAGCATATCGACCCCAAGAGCGTTGACATCAATCGCCATTTTGCCGGGAACTTGCGTGGCGTCCGTGTGGAAGAGCACATCGTGCATTCGGCAAATGGCCGCAATCTCTTCGATCGGAAAAACAATGCCCGTTTCGTTATTTGCCCACATCACCGAAACAATGGCGGTATCGGGACGAATCGATTTATCAAGAAGATGCAAGTCAAGTTGCCCATCCGAATCAACCGGCAACAACGTGATTTCGTAACCCTGCTTCCTCAAAAAATCCGAATATTTAATGATGGCCGAATGTTCGACCATCGTCGTAACAATATGCTTTTTCTTCGGCTGTGTAATCAGCGCGCTATGGATCGCCGTGTTATTACTTTCCGTGCCACAGCTTGTGAAAATAACTTCCTTCGGATCTGCTCCGATCAGCTTCGCGACTTTTTCACGCGCTGCTTCGATGTCTTTTCCAACCTGACTGCCAAAGCGGTAGGCGCTGGAAGGATTCCCGTAGAAATCGCGCAAATAAGGCACCATCGCGTCGAACACCTCGGGGGCTACCCGCGTCGTCGCGTTGTTATCGAAATACACTGTTCTGCGCTGGCTCATGAATGCTAGTGAGCAAAGTAAGATTAAAACAGTTCGTGAACAAATTGGAAAGGTCAGAAAACAACTGCGTTGATATGAGTCACATTTTTTCAGGCCGCCCGCAAATGTTCTTTAGCATTGCAGCCCAAAAGCTTAACGTTTTCGTCATGCGATTTGCTGTTCCCATAGTGTTTTTCGCAATTTTAACTACTGTCCTCGGTTCAAAGGTCGATCCCGAGGTCCGGGAAGCTTCCTGGCGGGATGAACGTTGGAATAAAACTGATGTTGGGCAATTTATCTCCTCCAGCCTCGACCAAAGCAACGTGACGGTCGTCAAAGCGTTATCGATCAAACTTGGAGACCAAAAACAGGCTGCCGTTTGCTACGATACGAGTTCGGCAACGTTGCGGTTTGCGTGGACTGGTCCGTTCCTTAACTTTGATGCTGCACGTTATGGTGTCCTTTACCCTCCCAAAATCGCCGGGACTCTCACTTATTCGATGCCGCAGAGCGATTTGTGGAATTTTCCTGCGCGCTATCGCGGTTTCTTGGTCAGCGGCAATCGTGTCATTCTCTCTTACAGCCTGCTTGCTTCGACGGTACTCGAATCGCCGTGGTTTGAAACAAACGCGACCGCATCCGCCGTGACGCGAACTTTCGAAGTGGGGCCTAGCGTTCGACCGTTGACCCTTATTGTTGCGAGCGTGCCCACGAACAGCCGGCCTTTGCTGCGCATGTTAGAGGGATTGCAAATCGCGTACTATAATGATGCGGAAAAAGTTTTTGCCGTAGCAGTGCAGGGCGCTCCAGAGGTGAAACTTGGTGTTAGTGACAATCACCTGGTCGTGACGTTCGGGCTCCATCATGAGAAACAATTATCGAAGGTGTTCTTCACTACGTGCGACCTGAAAGGGTTGGATTCATTCGCAGCTTTGGTGAAAGCGAGCGCAGCGCCTGAAGATTTGATGTCGTTAAGCAAACCCGGTCAGAGCCGTTGGAAGACTTTGACGACGGTCGGAGAGATCGCATCGCCAACGCAGCCCTACGTGGTCGACACGATCACGGTTCCGTACGATAACCCTGACAAAGCACTGATGTTTTTAACGGGCGTGGACTTTTTGGATAATGGCGACGCCGTTGTTTGCACGGTGCATGGCGACGTTTGGGTCGTTCACGGCATCGATGACAAGTTGCAGAATATCCGGTGGCACCGTTTTGCGACGGGCCTTTACCAACCGCTCGGATTGAAGGTTGTGAGGAATGAAGTTTACGTGCTCGGTCGTGATCGTATTACACGTTTGCGCGACCTCAACGGCGATGACGAAGCAGATTCGTACGAGAATTTTTATGGCGGTATTGAAACCTTGGCCGAACGTCACAAATTCGTCGCCTGTCTTGAAACAGATGCGCAGGGGAATTTCTATTATGTCGACGAAATTGCCCTGCACCGCGTCAGCGCCAATGGCCAGACTGGAACCGCGGTTGCCAGCGGTTTCCGCAATCCGAATGGGATGGCCATCAGCTCCACTGGAATCATCACTGTTTCGCCACAACAAGGAGAATGGACACCTTCATCCGTGATTTGCGAAATAAAGACGAATGGTTGGTATGGTTTTGGCGGACCGAAAACCACTCCCGAACGCCCGCTTGGCTACGACCAGCCCCTGTGCTGGATCCCCCACGATATTGATAACTCCAGCGGCGGTCAGGTTTGGGTAACCAGCGAAAAGTGGGGGCCATTAAAAGACCAACTGCTGCATCTTTCCTACGGAAAATGTGAAATGATGCTCACGTTGCGTGAAGTCGTTGACGGAGTTGCGCAAGGTGGCGTCATTGTGATGAAGCCGCAATTTCTCTCGGGGGCGATGCGCGGCACGTTCCGCAAACAAGATGGCCAACTTTACGTCGTCGGTTCGCTGGGTTGGTCGACGAGCGCGAGCAAAGACGGCAGCTTCCAACGCGTTCGCTACACCGGCAAAAATGTTTATTTGCCCAGTAGTCTGCACGTCTATAGCAATGGTATCGAACTTAGTTTCACCGACGCTCTGGATCGGACAACGGCGGAAGACTCCGGTAGTTACGCCATCGAGCAATGGAATTATCACTATCAACAGAAATACGGCTCGAATGATTATCTAACCGAAAAACCTGATACGGAGGGGCACGACACGGTCAACGTTACTTCCGCCAGGCTTTTGCCCGATGGCCATTCTGTTTTCCTGCAGATCGATAGCCTCAAGCCCGTGATGCAAATGGAAATCAAATTCAACGTCAACGCGGCCGATGGCAAAATAATGCGGGGTGCGATCTATAACACGATCAACAAGCTGGCTCCATCGAAGGCCCTTTGATTACCTCGTGGCCGCCGCTCGCGAGCGCTCAATCAGGAATTCAGCGAGAACCTTCTCGTAGCTTTGGTCGGTGACAACCTGCCGGTAATCGGCTGTGAACTCGTTGCAACCCGTCCGCAACCGATCGAGAAACAATCGTAAATGTTCCAAATAACGATCCCGAATACTCGCCGGTTCCGTGACGAGGTTCATTGATGTCTCCAAATCCACAAACCGGACCGGCCGGCTGAACTGAAAATCCAATTCGGCACGGTCGAGCAGATTGAATACGGCAAGGTCGTGCTTGCGGAAACGCAAGTGTTGAAAACAACTCAAGAGCGGATCAAGGTCGCAGAAGAAATCGGATATAATGACGACCAACGCGCGACGGCGCACTTTTTCGGCGAGGTCGTGAAGAACAGGAACCAGACCGGTTTCGCCGCGCGGTTCCGCTTTTGCCAGTGTGTCGAACAGCGTTTTCAAGTGCGCGGGATTGCGCTTGGGCGGAATTTCAAAAATCGTTTTCTCGCTCGCACAGATCAACCCCACGGCATCACCTTGATGCGCCGCCAGGTAAGCTAGCGTCGCCACGAGACGTTTACCGTATTCGAGTTTCGTCTCGCCGGTCGTGCCGAACTTCATCGAGCCGCTGCAATCGAGCACGAAATAACAACGCAGATTTGTTTCGGCCTCGAATTCCTTCAGGAAAAATCGGTCGCTGCGGGCAAAGACGCGCCAATCGAGGCGGCGAATGTCGTCGCCGGGTACGTAGTTGCGATATTCCGCGAATTCTACGCTGGAACCGCGATGAGGACTTTTGTGGTGTCCTGAAACCGAGCCCTCCATCGGAAATCGCGCCAGCAACGGCAGGTTCATCAGCCGTCCGAGGACTTCGGAATTCAGGTATCGATTCGGCTCAGCCACGGCGATTTTCTCCGCGCAAATCTTCGAGGAGTCGATTGATGATTTCAGCGCTGCCGACGCCTTCCGATTGCGCTTGGAAATTGGTCAAAATGCGATGACGCAGCACTGGATGGGCAACTGCTTCGAGGTCTTCCATTCGCACCAAATAGCTTCCGTGCAGGACGGCACGAGCCTTTGCGCCACGAATCAAATATTGAACGGCGCGCGGACCCGCGCCCCACGTAACCCAACGTTTGACCCAATCGAGAGCTTGATCCGATGACGGCCGTGAGCGTCGCGTCAAATCAACCGCTAAATCGTAGATATGATCCGGCACGGGCATCCGTTGCACTACCTCTTGAAAATCTGAAATCTGTTTTCCGTCGATCATGTGCGCCAACATTGCAGGCGCTGCCCCGGTTGTTTCCCGGGCGATTCGTCCTTCTTCATCACGTGTCGGATAATCGACGTGAATGAAAAACATGAATCGGTCCAATTGCGCCTCGGGCAATGGATAGGTTCCTTCCTGCTCAATTGGATTTTGCGTCGCGAGCACAAAGAATGGGGCGGGCAGGGGAAACATTCGGCCCGCAACGGTGACGCGATGTTCCTGCATTGCTTCGAGCAAAGCGGATTGAGTCTTCGGCGGCGTGCGATTGATTTCGTCTGCGAGAATGATGTTCGCAAAGATCGGACCTTTCACGAAAACGAATGCGCGGCGTCCCGGTTGATCCGTCTCCTGCAGAATATCCGTGCCGGTAATATCCGAAGGCATCAAATCCGGCGTAAATTGAATTCGGTTAAATTGCAGCGACATGACCTGTGAGAGCGAATTGACAATCGTCGTTTTCGCCAAGCCAGGTACGCCCATCAGCAATCCGTGTCCGCGCGCGAGAATGCAAATCAATAACTGCTCAATCACCAGATCCTGGCCGATGATTACTTTGGCCAACTCCGCGCGCATTCTTGCATAAGAGGCGCGGAGTTGGTCGATAGCGGCAACATCGCCCTGCGAAAGAGGAGCAGGAGTGGACGCGTTCGTCGTAGTAGTTGGGCGATTTACCCGGGTTTGCTCGGTCATAAAATAACTAGTGAAGGCGAGACCAATCTATCAGGTCAATCACAGACTGCAAATGAGTTGCGTCGCTCTGAGACGGTTAAAAGCAAAAGCGCGAACCATTCCTGGTTCGCGCTTCGTGTAAGTCTATAAAATTGACTAGACCTGCTCGGCGGTCGCTTCGCTATCGAGGAAGCCTTGCAAATGACGCAGACGGGTCGGGTGACGCATCTTGCGCAACGCTTTGGCTTCGATCTGGCGAATACGTTCACGGGTCACGTTGTATTGCTTGCCGATTTCTTCCAGGGTGCGTTCGTAACCGTCCACCAATCCGAAACGCATTTCCACAATCTTGCGTTCGCGTTCGGTCAACGTCGCGAGAACGTCTGACAAAGTATCCTTGAGCAAACTGTAGCTCGTCACTTCGGACGGGTTCGCTGCTTTCTTGTCTTCGATGAAATCACCAACGCTTGCGTCGTCCCCATCGCCAACAGGCGCCTGGAGCGAGACGGATTGTTGCGCCATCTTCAAGATTGCACGAACACGCGCGACCGGGATGTTGAGCTCGTCGGCAATTTCTTCCGGTTCAGCTTCGCGGCCGAGTTCCTGCATCAAGCGCTTTTGCACGCGCATGACGCGGTTGATCACTTCGATCATGTGAACCGGGATACGAACCGTGCGCGCCTGGTCGGCCACCGCGCGGGTGATTGCCTGACGAATCCACCAGATGGCGTAAGTCGAAAACTTGTAGCCCCGGCGATACTCGAATTTTTCGACGCCCTTCATCAGACCCATGTTGCCTTCCTGAATCAGGTCGAGAAACGAGAGACCGCGGTTCGTGTGCTTCTTCGCGATGGAAATCACGAGGCGCAGATTCGCAGCAGCCATTTCGCTCTTGGCCGTGTCGGCTTTGCCGGCGGCCTTTTTCATCGAGACATGCTGCGTCAGGTAATCCGGATGCGGCATGCGCGCGAACTTTTCAAATTCAACGATGCGAGCCTTTTCGGCTTGGATCTGTTGCTGGACCGTGGCGGATTTGCGCGCACGTTCCAATTCTGCGATCGCGCGTAGGCTGGTTTGGACCTTGTCGCGCAGATTATCTGCGACCAGCATCACTTCTTCAACCACTTTGGGCTTGTAATAAAACTTCGGATAAATCGCCTGGAGTTTCTTTTCAAACGCCTGGAGCTTGGACCAATAACGGTCTTTTTGCGTCTTTTTGGCGTCGTGCCACTTCTCGTAGAGCTCGTCCATCTTTTCGTCGATCTCACGAGTGCGCTTGATCAAACGCTTCAAAGTGGTCAAATGCGCGGCGCGGTTCTCGACCTGCTTGTCGACAACGACGCGGTCAAAACGTTCCTTCGGCGGATCACAAATCAGCTTTTCCGCCAACGCAACGTGTTCCTTCGCGGTAAATCCGAATTTGAACAGAATATGGCGCGCTTCGAGGTCGCCTTCTTCAATGCGTTTGCAAATTTCGACTTCCTGTTCACGGGTCAACAGCGGCACCTTACCCATTTGGCGGAGGTACATCTGGACCGGATCATCGAGAATATCCAGGCGAGAGGTATCTTCTGGTTCTTCGCGTTCTTCTTCTTTCGGAGCGGCGGGTTCCAACTCTGGCGATTCGACAACCTCAACGTCGAACCCGCGCAGCTTGGTGTAAATTTCGTCGAGAACCTCAGGCGTGACCACTTCATCAGGCAACGCATCGTTGACGTCGTCGTATGTCAGATAACCCTGGTCCTGCGCCAAACGAAGCAATTCCTTGACCTTCTCCTGAATAAACGCCGGATCAATCGCGGGAGCCGGCGTTTGAGCGGCGGGAGTTGCAGTACCGGGCGCAGTTGCACCCTTGGCACCCTTGGCCGCTTTGGGCCCTTTACCGTTGCCATTCGGCGCAACTTTGGTAGAAGTGCTTTGGCCTTGGAAATCAAACCGCGCTTTTTTTGCGACGGACCGCTTTTTTGAAGAGCGTGAGCCGAGTTTAGCGTCGTTGCGTGGAATCCCGCTCTGCGGGACGCGGGCGCGAACCCGGTGGACTCTCTTTCTTAACATATTATTCGGACACCGATATCGTTGTTTAGTTTTAGAAAATCGCTGTGGCTCGATGTCCACCACAGCCCTTCCTTGTTTCCTGAGAGTGCGCCCAGGATACTTATAGTTACTTACCGCCGCCAACAATACACGCATAGGCGAATCTGTCAAAGGAGACTAGAGGAAAAACTGAGCGAGCCTCGTAAGTCTTTAATTAACAGCTTATTACAGCGTTAATTACTTGCGGGCACGAAAAGCTCAGTAAAGTTGTATTTATCTGAACTTGAGCCATTTACGTCCGTTAACGTAAAATCCCACCAGTCCGCAAACCTCAAAAAATCCAGCTCGCTCCTGATTTATAGCGTTTTCCAATTCCGTCTTCGTCCTATTGGTGTAATGCCGTTGGAGACTATAACCTCGATTTGGAGTTTCGCATTGGCTTTGTTTTCGGGATTGCGTTTTCTTGAGCAATGCCGCTTTTCAAAACTCGCGCTTCTTTTGTTTTCGGCGCGTGCTTTACGTTTGCACTTTCTGCGGCCACCACCAATGTTGACTTAAAACCTATGTCGGTCAGCCACGCACACACCAATCGTCTCTCGCTCGAAAAGTCGCCATATCTGTTGCAACACCAGTATAACCCGGTCGATTGGTATGCCTGGGGCGACGAAGCGTTCGCGAAGGCGCGTAACGAGCATAAACCAATTTTCCTCAGCATAGGTTATTCAACGTGCCATTGGTGCCACGTCATGGAACGCGAGTCGTTCGAAGATGAAAAAGTTGCTGAGTTCCTGAATAAACATTTTGTCAGTATCAAGGTCGATCGGGAAGAGCGGCCCGACGTCGACAAGATTTATATGACGACCGTTCAGGCCATCACAGGGCAGGGTGGTTGGCCGTTGAATTGTTTTTTGACGTCGGACCTCAAACCATTTTACGGTGGCACGTATTTTCCACCCGAAAGCAAATACGGTCGTGTCAGCTTTCTGGATCTCCTGAAACAAATCGCGAATGTCTGGGAAACACGGCACGACGAAGTATTGGCGTCAGCAGCCGATTTGCATCACCGCTTGATTAGTATCACCAACCAGGAACCGACCAACGCGTCTCTCTCCGTTGAAGTTCTCAAACACGCCGCGTTGCAATTCAAACAGGAATTCGATCCCACCAACGGCGGCTTCGGCGACGCGCCAAAATTTCCACGCCCTAGCCAGCCGCTCTACGTAATGCGTTACGGCACGCGCGCCAAAGACAAGCAAGCCATCGAAATGGTTTTGCAAACTTGTGACCATATGGCCGGAGGCGGAATGTACGATCAACTCGGCGGTGGGTTTGCCCGATATTCCGTCGATGCGCAATGGCTAGTCCCGCATTTCGAAAAAATGCTCTATGACAATGCGCAGTTGGTGAATCTCTACCTCGACGCCTATCTCGTCAGCGGCAAAACCCAATATGCCGACACCGTTCGCGAAACGATTCAATATGTCTTGCGCGATATGACCCATCGTGATGGCGGCTTTTATTCCGCGGAAGACGCCGATAGTGAAGGTAAAGAAGGCAAGTTCTACTGTTGGACCCTTTCCGAACTGAAACATCTTCTCACTGCTGATGAACTTAAAGTGGCGACGCGTTATTTCGGTATTACCGACGACGGCAACTTCGTTGACCACAGTGATCCCAATCCGCTGCCCAACCAAAACGTTTTAAGCATCGTCGATCCGAAGCTTTCAGAGCCCGAACAAAAGTTACTCGCCTCCGCAAAGAAAAAGTTGTTTGACGTCCGTGCAAAGCGCGTTCGTCCGCACTTGGACGACAAAGTTCTCGCGTCCTGGAATGGTTTGATGCTCGGCGCGGTTGCTCGTGCTTACGCAGTCCTTGGCGATGAGCGGTATCGCGCTGCCGCTGAAAAGAACCTCGCGTTCCTCCAATCACAGCTATGGGACGCAAAAACGAAAACGCTTTATCACCGCTGGCGCGACGGCGAACACGACAACGTCCAACTGTTCGACGCCTACGGTTATCTGCTCTCCGGCGTTTTGGATTTGTATGAAGCCACCCTCGACCCAAAACATCTGCAATTCGCCATCGATTTATCCGAATCGATGATCGCGAGATTCTATGATCCAAAAGAGGGTGGCTTTTACGAAAGCGCCGCTGATGCGAAGGACCTCATCATGCGTACCAAGGAGGATTACGACGGGGCAGAACCGTCCGGCAATTCTGTCGCCGCGCTTGCGTTGCTTAAACTTTCGGCCATCACCGACAACAAGCATTTCAAAGACGCCGCAGAGAAAACCATTCGCCATTTCTCAGCCCGGCTGCAGGAATTTCCGCAAGCCGTCCCGCACATGCTCCTCGCACTCGATTTCCTCTTGCACGAACCCAAACGTGCCGTGCTTGTCGGAACAGACGATCAACTGCTGCATGGCATCCATTCCGTTTATCAGCCCAACAAAGTCGTGCTCTCGAATACGGGGCCAGTCGAAGAATTCGCAAAAACATTGCCGACGAAAGATGCACCGGTCGTATTTCTATGCACCGGCACCGCTTGCCAGCCTCCGACAAAAGATTCGAAGGAAGTCGCGCGAATGTTGAAGGATTAATTTTTTTGGTGTGCTGGCGTCCTCGCACGCACACCAACGTCACTTCCTCGCCAAACCCAGGAGACTGATGATGAAGCACGAAAGAATCGTCTGAAACCCAAGCGCACACAGCGTCACGCCGGGAATTACCCATCGCATCGTGTAGCCGTAATCAAGATGTCCGAAACCAGCCGCACGCCATTGCAGCACTGCGCCTCCTAATAAAAACACCCCCGCAATCATACCCATTACGCCCAGCACGAGGCCACGTTCCAACGTTGTTATCTGAAGGAATCGCTTGATGCGCGGATCTGTTGGCAAAATTCCTTCGGTAATGGCAAACGTCTTCGCAATAATCGCAAACCAGGTCGACTGATATCCCAGCATCAATCCAAGACTCGCAAAGAGCAGCGTATGCGCATCGAATTGCGCAGGTCCGATTTTAACCCCCGGCAATGCGAGGCCGTAACCAATAAATCCCAAAAGCATCAGCACCATGCCGGGCACGAAAAATAGCCAACGTGGGCTGCACAGTAGAAAAAATCTCAGCGTGCGCCAGCCGTCGCGAATGGTTTTCAAATGTGGCTTGGCTGTAATCCGCCGGTCCTTGTGCAACGTGATTGGGATTTCAGCAATGTTTGCGCCCTGCAAACTCGCCTTGATGATCATCTCCGTTGCGAATTCCATCCCGACGCAACGCAACTCGAGTTGCTGATAGAATTCGCGAGTGAATGCGCGCAGGCCGCAGTAAATATCATGAATGCGCGCTTTGAACATGTTGCGCGCAAGAAATGAAAACGCGGGATTGCCAATGAGCCGATGTGTGACTGGCATCGCTCCGGTCGCAATCGTTCCGCCGCCGGAAGGCAAGCGACATCCTTGCACCAAGTCGTAGCCTTCGCGCAGCTTGGCGACGAAACGCGGCGCTTCTGCGAAATCGTAACTGCCATCGGCATCACCCATCAGCAAATACTTACCGCGAGCGGAGTTGAGGCCCCCCATGAGAGCGTTGCCATATCCTTTTTCTGCGACATGCACGACGCGCGCGCCGAGGCGCTCGGCGATGGCGATGGAATCGTCGCGACTGCCGTTGTCGGCGATAATGATTTCACCTTTGATGTTGCCGGCGAGCAAAGCGGCCTGCGCCTTGCGAATGCAATGCTCCAGCGTCTCGCCTTCGTTCAGGCAAGGGATGACAATCGATAACTCGATCGGTCCTTTGGGTTCTATCTGCATTCTTTAGGTGCCGGACCTCGATTGTGCCAGCGCGCGGGCCGGGCTGTTTTGTGCAGGATGTTTCAAACGCGACAGATTGCGGCGGAGCTGAAGCCGAGCTACGATGAATGGCCAGGTGAGTCGCATCATTCTTTCTGGAATAACGCGATTTGCTTTGATGCGTGCCAGACTGTCCACGATGTAGTTGAACTCGTCTTCGAGTCGAAACCACTTGTCCCACGCGGCGCGAGCGAGTTGTCCCATCTCGCGCCAACGCGAGTCGTGGGAGGCGAGTAATTCTGGCAGACGCGGGATCTCGCGCTCTGCAATGAATACCGCGAAGCTCTCCCAATCCGGACCTTCCGGTCGAATCCATTTGTCCGAAATGATCACCGGCGCGACGCCCATTTGCATGGCATCGAACAACCGAATGCTCGACGTGCCCTGGCCGCGGGGGCAGAGCATGAAGCGTGATTTCATGGAGACATCCAGATAGTGCATCTGATGGTCGAACTGCTGATTGGTGTGGCTGGTGAAATAGTTAAAGGTCGAACTGTCTTCGATAACGATGTCCGAGCGGTTGAACTCCAGTTTAAAAAGTGCTTCGCGAATTTTCGCCCGACCGCGTCCGATGAAGGAAAATAAAATTTCGCCCGACCGTGTTTTGTTCTTCAGCAAATCGACCGTGTTTCCGTGTTTCGCGTAACAATACGAATAGGTTCCCGTTGTGAAACGGCCAAGATTCCAAATCGACTTTGGCATCGATGTGTAGATGCCGGGTAAAAAGCGTTGGGGAAAATCGCCTTCGTAAATGGTGAAGACTTTTTCCGGATAACGTTTCGCCAATGAGTTTTTGCGCAGGGTCAAAAACAAATCATCATCGTTACTATCTGTGAGCAAAATTAAATCTGCTTGGGCAGGGTCGTTGACGATGCGATGGCGCTTTTCGCGTGCGAGATCGTGCAGCTTGAGTACGTGCTGATAAAATCCGCGCCAGCCGGTCGGCAAGTCATCGCACGGGGCGATGAACACACTCAGAGACTCGGCAGGCATTGCGCGATTGTATTCCCGCATAACCCTTCAATCAATTTGAAACTGGGTTCTCGCTTTCGTCGGCGATAGTCTTTTCCCAATGCAGCAGATCGGCGGCCGCTTTTTCCCACTGTGGCGTCACCTGGTCGAGTTCGTCGCTGATGCGCACGAGGTCGCGGTTGAGGCTGTTGGCCAGGCCGGACTTTGCATAGGTATCGGGCTTTTCCAATTCGGCAGTGAGTTCGCGCTGCTTTGCTTCTAGCTTCACGATCTGCGCTTCCAGGTTAGTGACTTTTTCCTGATACGCTTTGCGTTGGCGCGAACGTTCCTGCCGTTTTTCGGCCTCGAGACGTTTTTCGAGCTTCCTATCAACAGGTTTTTGGACGGGGGCAGCTTTTTGCGCAACTTGCGAGGAGGAGACCAACGCGTGTTGGGCCGAGGTCTGGGCGGTCTTGTCCAAGTAATATTGGTAGCCGCCGGGAAAGTGTTGAAGTTTCCCGTTTTCGACACGCACGACGTGATTCGAAAGTTCGCGAATGAAATAAACATCGTGGCTGATGAAAATGATCGTGCCTTCGAATTGCTTCAACGCACCGAGCAGGGCATCGATGCTGGCCATGTCCAAATGCGTCGTCGGTTCGTCCATCAACAGTAGATTCGGCGGGTCGAGCAAAAGCTTCACCAACGCGAGACGGCTTTTTTCTCCACCGCTTAGGACGCTGACTTTTTTGAAAACGTCATCACCGCGAAATAGAAACGAGCCGAGGATCGTCCGGATAAATTGTTCGGTGACGAGCTGTGGGGTGTCGGCGGCTTCTTCGAACACGGTGCGATTCGGTTGCAACATGTCGACGCGATATTGCGAGTAGTAACCGGGTTTGACGTTGTGGCCGAGGATGCGTTCCCCGGATTGGAATTCGAGAACGCCTGCGAGGATTTTGAGCAATGTTGATTTTCCAGCGCCGTTCGGTCCAACGAGGACTGTACGTTGGGTGCGTTCGGCGAGGAATTCCATTCCCCGGTAGATCACGTTCTGCCCGTAAGCGTGATGAATGTCTTTTAGCGTAATAACTTTTTGGCCGCTGCGTTGCGGCTGCGGAAAACGGAATTTGATTTTTTTATCGTCGCTGGTCGGCGCCTCGATTTTCTCCATGCGCTCGACTTGCTTGAGCTTGCTCTGAGCTTGCGCAGCTTTGCTGGCCTTGGCGCCGAAACGGTTGACGAACTCCATCAGGTGCGCGATTTCCTTCTGCTGGTTGTTGTAAGCGGCCAACAATTGCAATTCATTGGCCTCGCGTTGGACAAGGTAATCGTCGTAGTTGCCGCGATAACGAATGAGTTTGCTCTGGCGAATCTCGACGATTGACCCAACGAGTTGGTTCAGAAAATTACGATCGTGCGAGATCATCAGAATCGCACCGGGATAGTTCTCCAAATAATCCTGGAACCACTGGAGCGATTCGAGATCGAGATGGTTCGTCGGTTCATCGAGAATGAGCAGGTCGGGCTCTTGCACGAGCAAGCGTCCGAGGTAGGCACGCATGACCCAGCCGCCGCTGAGTTCTTTGAGCGGACGATTGAAATCTTTTTCGCGAAAGGCGAGCCCAGCCAAAATCTTTTTCGCTTTCGGCTCCAGTTGATGGCCGCCGAGTTCATCGAAGCGCTGGTGGATGTTGTCGTGCGGATCAATTTCGTCCGGATGCGAGGCTTCCCAGGCTTTGAGTTTTTTCTGGAGGTCGGCGATCTCGGGAGTGATGGCAGTGGCGAGTTCGAGAACGGTCTCATCGCCAGCGGGCGCGCTTTCTTGGGGCAAGTAGCCCATCGTGATGTTACGCTCGAAGCTGACCGTGCCGGTGTCGCTGCTCTCGGTGCCGAGAATCAGCGAAAAGAGCGTGGTCTTGCCCGCGCCGTTAGGGCCGACGAGGCCAACGCGGTCGCCACGATTGACTTGAAGCGACACGTCTTCGAACAGAGTGCGAGGACCATATGATTTGCTGACATCGGAAATATTAAGCATGAAAAGCGTTTATTGTGCGACAACTGCGGGCTGCACGCAATTGTTGATGTTTAGGGCACGAGCCAGCAGTAGGCGTCGTAACGGATTTCGCTCCAGGCGAGATCGTGGGTGGGGCCGCCGGGATAAAAGGGAATGTCGACCGGAGTGAAATTTACGCGGACGCGGATTTCGGAGCGCCCTTTTGTGAGGGCCATTGGCAGGAGAAATTCGTCATCGCGGAATTGGCGATTGCTGGTTTCGAGTCTGTGTTGGGTGGTGCCGAGTTCGTCTTTTGGGTTAGAGTAGACGCAGGTGTTGTCACCGGCGGTGTACCACGTGCCGGCGGGTTGCCATCGAGTTGGTATCGTCATCGTCCCATACCTCAATTCGTCGAGAGACGGATCAGGGTCTGCCACGAAAACTTCGGCTCGTTGGTTTGGATAGGAGTAGTCCAGTTTGCGGCGGAGCATTACGCCAGTGTTTTGGGGATCGAGTTTCAGTGTGAATGCGGAAAAGGTTTTTGTCCTGCGAGCGGTGTCAGTGGTTGCGGAATAGACGTCTTTGCTGTCCTTTAAATGATCGACGCCCAGTTCGTACCTCGAGGTGATTTGGTATGGAGCGCTGGCATCGGGTGAATTGTAGTTGTGAGTCTTTTCGTCTTCGACGTTGCCTATTTGGAGGGTGTCGGTTTTGACGAGCGTTGGGTGATTTACTCCATACCAATAGGTCACGGTTTGGTAGTGTTCTATCGAATCATTATTACCGCCGTGTTCCAATTGGATTCGGGCGTTTTTGCCGAAGGGCATGAGGTCGGCCAAAAGAAATCTGTAGGCGGATTCGATCTTGTCGTCATCGCATTTTGCTTCTTTATCGGATTTCGCGCCGGTGGGATGGCCCGCGAAAGGCAGGGTCATATTTTGGCCGCCCCAATAATCTCCGCCGCCGCCCCATTCTTCGGTGCCGGTGCCCTGGGCTTGCGGCGTTTGGCTGTCGTCGAAGAAAAAGCGTGGGTCGCCTTCGAGGGTATTGAGGACGGCGCGGTCGGAGAAAATAAATGAGGTGCCAATGAAATGGCCGGACCAGTCGCCGCCGCCTTCGGCTTGTTTTGTATCGAGAAGAACTAAATCTTTGCCGGGTTCGGGTGTGCCGTGGTCCCGATAGGTGGCGTGGAAGTAGGTGAGGTATTCTTTTGGATCGGTGAGCGGGACGGTGTGGACCCAGATTGCTGGTTTTATTTTGTTACGGCCAATGATTTCGATTTGGGCGCTCTTGAAATAGGGCATCGGGAAGAAGCACGAAAGGTACATTTCTG
>Ga0265327_10000899_pt1 | contig 43891 bp, 37 predicted proteins | sample 41621metaG_FD_202089 | JGI IMG/M metagenome (GOLD analysis project Ga0265327, IMG submission 202089) | Rhizosphere microbial communities from Carex aquatilis grown in University of Washington, Seatle, WA, United States - 4-16-21 metaG | ecosystem: Host-associated > Plants > Roots > Rhizosphere... | reverse complement strand
CGCCCAACCAGGTCGTATTTTGATTTAGCACCAAAGCCGTGACGATTGTGCGATCTCAGCGTGCATGGAGCGCACTTTCGTTATGTCTCCCCAGGACTGTCGAAGACACCGGGTAAGGGCGGGCAAGGCGGGCGTTATCCGTGGCTTGATATCGAGGTTCCCTGCTGCGTTGAGCACGTCGCCGAAACGGAACCCGCGAAACAACCGCGGGAAGCACATGGGAAGCACGCGGGCGCAAACTGAAGCATGGATCCGAAACGATCATGCGCCGCGCCTGTTTCGTCAGCCGGCTACGCCTGCGGTCCATGGTCGCGATAGACGGAGACGCGCTCGCCCCAACGTTCGAACGGGTAGTAGTCCCATACGGCATGATGTTGCGTGGCCCAATTGTCCCAGATCAGCAGGGTATCCGCGCTCCAGTGGACACGGGTTTGCAAACTGGGGTTGCGTTCGATGTGTCGGAACAGCAGTTCCAGCACCGCGTCGCTTTCGGCGCGGGTCAGTTGTGGGATGCGCGTGGTGAAGGCGGCGTTGACGAACAGGAACTTGCGGCCGGTGACCGGGTGGCGGGCAATCACCGGATGCTCGGCCGAGGGGAAGGTCTTGCCCGGCTCGGGCTGGGCGCCGTAGCCGGCGGTCCAGGCCGAGGCGCCATCATGGATGGCGGTCAGCCCGTCGAGGAAGGTCTTCAATCGGTCGGACAGCGATTCGTAGGCCAGGTACTGGTTGGCGAAGACGGTGTCGCCGCCGCCGCCCTCGGGTAGCTTCAACAGGCGCAGCAACGACACCCAGATGGGGTTGGTGTCGCAGGAAACGTCATGGTGCCAAGCGTCGCCGGCGGTGTTGCGCGACTCCTTGTCGGTGTGCCATGCCAGGATTTCGGGGTCCTCCCCCATTGACGACAGGGCCTTCGACTTCGCCAGGACATGCCGGTGCAAGAGGCCGAAATGCCGTCCGAAGCGCTTCTGATCCTCGGCGCCGATCTCCTGCCCGCGGAAGGCCAGGACCAGATGTTCGGCAAAGGCGCGGTCGATCTCGGCCAACTGGTCGGCCGGCACCTCCTTCGACAGATCGACGCCACGGATTTCGGCGCCCAAGGTTGGCGAGATGGGGGTTACCGCGATGGTCTTGTATGCGGGCAAGCGCCGGGCATTCCATGCCTCGAACGCAATCTTGTCGTTGAAGTCGCGGTGGAAGCTCATCTGGTTTCTCCTCGGGAGGTGGGGAGGGTGGCGCGTGTCGACAGCGCCTCGGGCGCCAGGCGGAGCGCCAGCACCGCCAGCCGGCCGCTGGCCCTGGCGGCGGCGAAGGCGGGGCCGAAATCCTCGGTGCGCTCGACCCGCGCCGCCCAGGCGCCATGGGCCTCGGCCAAGCGGACGAAATCGGGGTTGACCAGATCGGTGGCGATGGTGCGGCCCGGATAGCTCCGCTCCTGGTGGGCACGGATGGTCCCGTACATGCCGTTGTCGATCACCAGGATGATGGGCTTCAGGCCCTGCTGGATCGCGGTCGACAATTCCTGGGCGGCCATCATGAAGCAGCCGTCGCCGGCAAAGCCGACCACCAGGCGGGTGGGGTGGAGCAGCGCGGCGGCGAGGGCGGCGGGAACTCCGTAGCCCATCGAGCCGTTGATCGGCCCCAACTGGGTGCCGTAGAGGCGGAACTGGTAATAGCGCTGCACCCAGCCGGTATAGTTGCCCGCGCCAAGACAGATGATGGCCTCGTCAGGCAGGCTGTCGGCCAAATCGGCGACGATGCGGCCGAGGTCGAGGGTGCCGGGACAGGGGCCGGGACGGCGGCTGGCGGCGGCCTCTGCGGTCAGGGTCGCGGTCCAGGCGCTCCAGCGCGGGGGCTTGGGCGGCGACGACCGCGCCACCGCCGAGGCGAAGGCGCCGGGTGAGGCGGCGATGCCGAGTGTCGGCGCGTAGACCCGTCCCAGTTCGTCGGCGGAAGGCTGGACATGGATCAGCGTCTGATGGGGATGGGGCGCCTCCAGCAGGGTGTAGCCCTGCGTGTCCACCTCGCCCAGGCGGGCGCCCACCGCCAGGATCAGGTCGGCCTCGCGGATGCGGCCGCCAAGCTTGGGGTCGAGGGTGGTGCCCAATTCACCGGCGTAGACCGGGCTACGATTGTCGATCAGGTCCTGGCGACGGAACGATACCGCCACCGGCAGCTTCCAGCGTTCGGCGAAGGCGGCGAGGCGACGGGTGGCCTCGTCGTTCCAGTCGCCGCCGCCGACGATGGCCAGCGGCCGTTCCGCCACCGCCAGCAGGTCTTCGAGTCGCGCCACGGCATCGGGTGCGGGGTGGGCCTCGGCGATGGCGATGGGGGACGGATCGGCGGCCGTCGCCCGCTCCTCCAGCACGTCCTGGGGAATGGACAGCACCACCGGACCCGGCCGCCCGGATTGGGCCAGGGCGAAGGCGCGGGCGATCACTTCGGGAATCCGCTCGGCCGATCCGATCTCTTCGACGTGCTTGGCCAGCGGCGAGAACATGCGGACGAAGTCGACCTCCTGGTATGCTTCGCGGCCACGCAATCCACGCTTCACTTGGCCGATCATCAGCACCAAAGGGGTCGAATCCTGGAAGGCGGTATGAACGCCGATGGCGGCGTTGCAGGCGCCCGGGCCACGGGTGACATAGCAGAGGCCGGGCCGGCCGGTGAGCTTGCCGGCGGCTTCGGCCATGTAGGCGGCGGCGCCTTCCTGGCGGCAGGTGACGATCCGCAGCCGGTCCCGGCGATCATAAGCGGCGGCGAGAAACCCGAGAAAGCTTTCGCCGGGCAGGCAGAAGATCAGATCGCCACCGAGCGCCAGCAGCGAATCGGCCAAAATCTCGCCGCCTGCGCGTTCGCGCGGCGATGCGGTCAATTGCCCGCTCCGTCGATGCCAGGGAAGAAGTAGTCGTTCCAGGACACGGGCTTGTTCTTGATCGCCTGGGTACGGGCCATGAAGGCGGCGATTCTCTCCGTCCCCGACGGCAGCACCGAATAGCCGCTGAGTTCGGGCCGGGACAGGAACGCCTCGACCAGATCGGCGCCGATTCCGGCGGGCTTCTCGCTCTCGACGTAAAGCCGCGCGGCGGCCGCCGGATCGGCGGCGATGGCGCGGTCGGCCTCGTCCAGGGCGGCGATCAGCGCCGCCACCACCGTCGGGTTCTCCTCGCGGAACTTGGCGGTGGCGTACAGCACGTTGAGGGTGGCCGGGCCGCCCAGGATGGTAGCCGAGGTCAGCACCGTATGAATCGTCGGATTGGTCAATTGCATGGTGCCGTAGGGCGGCTGCGCGAAATGGGCGGTCAGGCTGCCGTCGCCCGACAGGAGCAGGGCGTGGGCATCGGGATGCTTGAGGCTGACCGTCAGCCGATCGAGGTCTTCCTGATGGCCGGGGCCGAATGCCTGCTCGGCGGCGATTTGCAGCAGCACCGATTGGATCGAGACCTTGACCGACGGCACGGCGATGCGGTCCTTGTCGGTGAAGTCGGCGATGGTGCGGATATTCGGCCGATTGGTGTTGAGGTGAAGGACCGTGCGATCGAGGCCGGCGATGGCCCGGACATCGAGGTTGCCGCGGGTCTTGTCCCAGATCGTCAGCAAGGGGGCGATGCCGCCGGCACCGATGTCGATGCTCCCGGACAGCAGGGCGTCATTGACGGCGGCGCCCCCCGAGAACTGGGTGTAGGTGACGCGCAGATTGGGAATGCCGCGCGCCGCCGCCTGCTTTTCGATCAGGCCGTGCGCCCGGAGATGGATCAGGGGCAGGTAGGACAGCCCGAATTGCTGGCTGACGCGCAGTTCGGAAACCTCGGCGAACGCGGCTTCCGCCGTCACCGCCAGGAACGAGAGGGCGAGGACGGCAATCCGGATAAATGGGGAAATCATTTCGGCCTCGTGGCTGGCGAATTCGGCGTTTAGATGAGGTAGTAGGCGATCTGGCTTCCGGGCTCGTTTTCCGGCGGCCGATTGGCGGCGTCGCCCCGGGCCAAGGCGAAGGCGTGGCGCACGGCCGCCAGGGTGGCCGAGTAGTCCTTGTCCTGTTCCAGGAAGATCAGGCTTTCATCCTGGTGCCGGGTGATGCCGATGCGCTTCAAGGCGGCATGAAGGTCGGGGCGCACGCCGGCGAAAAGGACGGTCAGACCCTGGGCGCGGGCCTCGGAGAGAAAGACGTCGAGCGCCTCGAGCGCCACGGCGTCGGGATTGCGCACCCGCCGAAGCCGCAGCACCAGATAGTTGATGCCCCGGGATTTCGCTTGGCGGGCGGCGTCCTGGAGGAACGCCTCGAAATCCGGCTTAGCGCCGAAGAACAGCTCGCCCTCGATGTCCAGGATCAACACGTCGCTCGGCGGCGGGTCGGCGGGAATCCGGGCGCGGACCACGCTCTCGTCCGAGACCACCAGTTCCTGAACCTGAAGGCGCGACGCCCTTAGCACGTACCAGACGACCGACAGCGCCGATCCCACCAGGATGGCGAACTCCACCCCGATCGCCAGCGCCGAGATCGCGGTGGTGATCAGCAGAATCGCGTCGTAGCGGGACGCCACCACGGTGTAGCGCAGCCGCTCGAGGTCGATCAGGCGGGCGGCGGCGACCACCAGCAGTCCGGCCAGGGCGGCCTTGGGGATATAGGATGCCAGCGGCGCCAGCAGCAGCACCGCGACGGCGACGATGGCGGCGGTAAACACGCCGGAAAAGCGGCTGACGGCGCCGGCCTGGTAGTTGATGGCGGTCCGCGACAGCGAACCCGCGCCCGGCATGCAGCGGAAAAAGCCGCCGATCAGGTTGCCGACGCCCTCGGCCAGGCATTGACGGTTGTAGTCGAGCGGCTGGCGGCTTTTGTGGGCGATGGCCTTGGCGATGGCCAGCGCCTCCAGCAGACCCAGGATGCCGATGGCGACGGCCGACGAGGACATGTCCAGCAGCCATTGGAACCGAATGTCCGGGATGTGGAAGGACGGCAGGGCGGCGGGCACCGCCTCGATCAGGGCGACGGCGGTCTTGGCGCCCGGCGCCGCTTCCGACCAGCCGGCCAGGTAGGCGGCCACCGACAGGATGATCACCGCCAGCAGCATGTCCACCTGCGGCAGGCGGTAGCGGCGGACCAGCCGCTTCAGGCCCAGGGCCAATACGATCCCCGACACGCTGATGGCGATGGCCTTGAGGTTGTAGGGCGCCGGCTGGGTCACGGTCAGGTAAAGCCGGAGAAGCACATGGTCGTGGCCGGTCCCCACCGCCTTGACACCCAGGGCGTTGGCCACTTGGCCGATGATGGTGAGGAGGGCGGCCCCGGAAATGAAGCCGGTCACCACCGATTCCGAAATGTAGCGGGTGACGTCGCCCAGGCGGAACACGGCGATCAGGATTTGCACCGATCCGACCAGGGCGGCCAGCAGGAACATGGCTTCGTAGGAATCGAGCTTGGCGTCCGGGTCGATGAAGGCCAGCGCGCCGAACACCACCAGCGACACCGCGCCGGTCGGCCCGTTGACCAGATGTTTCGACGATCCGAGAAGGCCCGCCACGGCGGTGAAGACAATGGCGGTGTAAAGCCCGAAGCGCGGATCGACACCCGCGATCAGGGCGTAGGCCATGCTTTGCGGCAGCGAGATGGCGGCCACGGTTACGCCGGCGACGAAATCCTGGCGCAGATCGGCGGCCGAAGGCAGTTTTGCGCGCAAGCGGAGGAGGGGGGGCGCGGCGAGGGCTGCGGTGGTCATGGCTTCACTCCTCGGGTCTTCTTCGGAGGCCGGGGCCTATTCCGTGCGGGGTTTCGGGGTGTAGACGGTATCGATGATCCCGTTCTCGGCGAAAAAGGTCTGCTGGGCGTCGGGCCAGCTTTTGGCGATGGCGGTGACGGCGAACAGATCGATGGGCTTCAGGCTGTCGCGGTGACGATCAAGGATCGCCTGGTTGAAGGGGCGATAACCGTCCCGGGCGATGATCTCCTGGGCCTCGTCGGTAAACAGGTAGTCGAGATAGGCCTGGGCCAGCTTGGCGCTGCCGTGCTTGGCGGCGTTGGCGTCCACCACCGCCACCGACGGCTCGGCCAGGATCGACACCGGCGGATAGACGATTTCCAGGGCGCCCTTGGTTTCCGCCGTTTCGCGCAGGGCCTCGTTTTCCCAGGCCAAGTGGACGTCGCCCTTCTTCTCGACGGCGAAGGCGACGCCGGCGGCCCTGGCCGCCTGCACCAGGAACGGGGCATGGTCGTAGAGCGCCTTGAGGAACGCCTTGGCCTGGTCGGGCGTGCCGCCCCTGGTCACCACCGACCCCCACGCGGCCAGCGCGGTGAGCTTGCCGTTGCCCGATGTCTTGGGGTCGGGGGTGATGACCTCCACCCCCGGCTTGATCAGGTCGGGCCAGTCGTGGATGCTCAAGGGGTTTCCCTTCCGCACCACGAAGACGATGGTCGATGTGTAGGGGCGCGCCTGGTTGGGCAGTCGTGTCTGCCAATCGTCGGCGATCAGTCCGCGCTTGCGGATGCCGTCGACGTCGGACGGCAGGCCCAGGGTCACCACGTCGGCCTGTTGCTCGCCGACGGCGACCTGACGGGCCTGGTAGGACGATCCGCCATGGGACTGCTTCACCGCCACCGTGCCGCCTGTGTCGCGCTCGTAGCGGGCGGCGAATCGCGGGTTCAGGTGTTGGTATAGCTCCCTGGTGGGGTCGTAGGACACATTGAGCAGGTGATGGGCCGCATACCCTTCCACGTTCTTGGCAAGGATCAGCGTGCCCGCCGCGGCAATCAGCAGCACCGCGGCCGCGTCAATCCAGGAAACGTGCATGCTTGGCCTCCGGGGAGTGGGCTTGGTTTCGGATGAATCCGTCATGTGTTCGTGGGGGGTGAGCGTGGCTGATTACAAAATATCGATCTACTAGAAAAATAGATAAAACCTATTCGGGGGCTGGAGTCAATTTTTCGTGGCTGGGATGGGCCTCGCTGGAGGCGCCGCCGAGTCGTCTGGTTGGTCGGCGGAATTAACTTGACGGCGCGACTAAGCCTGTAAAGACTTCAATCTACTGGAACATAGGATAGTGCCATGGCCAGCGACGTCGACCTGCTCGCCCAAATCGGAGAAACGCCCCTCGTCGAGCTGCGGAACCTCGATGCCGGACCCTGCCGCCTGTTCGTCAAACTCGAAAGCCAGAACCCGTCGGGCTCGATCAAGGATCGCATCGCGGTGTCGATGATCGACGCCGCCGAACGCGACGGACGGCTGAAGCCGGGCGGGCGCATCATCGAGGCCACCGCCGGCAATACCGGTCTGGCGCTGGCGCTGGTGGCGGCGCGGCGCGGCTACGGCATCACCCTGGTCATCCCCGACAAGATGAGCCGGGAAAAGATCGCCCATCTGAAGGCGATGGGCGCCGAGGTGGTGCTGACCCGCTCGGACGTCGCCAAGGGGCATCCCGAATATTACCAGGACCTGGCGGCCCGTCTGGCGGTCGAAACCGGTGCCTTCTACACCGACCAGTTCAACAACCCCGACAATCCGGCCGCCCATGAACGTGGCACCGGCCCCGAAATCTGGCGCCAGTTGGAAGGTGACGTCGGGGCGGTGGTGGCCGGTGTCGGCTCGGGCGGGACGCTGACCGGCCTGTCGCGATTCTTCACCCGGCTCTCGCCCTCGACCGATATCGTCCTGGCCGACCCCCAGGGCTCGATCCTGGCCGAATACGTCAAGAGCGGCCATGTCGGCGAGGCCGGTTCATGGCTGGTGGAAGGCATCGGCGAGGATTTCGTGCCGCCGGTCTCGGACCTGTCGCGGGTGCGGGCCGCTTTCACCATCCCCGACGGCGAAAGCTTCGCCGTCGCCCGCGAGGTGCTGCGCGCCGAAGGGCTGCTGGTCGGTTCGTCCTCCGGCACCCTGATCGCCGCGGCGCTGCGCTATTGCCGCCAGCAGACCGAGGCGAAGCGGGTGGTCACCTTCGTCTGCGACAGCGGTAACAAGTATCTGTCGAAGATGTACAACGATTATTGGATGGCCGATCAGGGATTGCTCAGCCGGGCCAGCTTCGGCGATCTGCGCGATCTGGTGGCTCGGCGCCACGACGAGGGCGGCGTCGTCACCATCGGCCCCGACGATACCCTGCATACCGCCTACAATCGCATGAAGGTCTACGACGTCTCGCAGTTGCCGGTGTTGGTCGGCGAAACCTGCATCGGCATCCTCGACGAATCCGACATCCTGCTGGCGGTCGAGGAACGGGGCGTCGGCTTCGGAACCCCGGTGCGGGCGGCGATGACCGAGAAGATCGAGACGGTGGCGCCGACGACGCCGCTCGGCCAGTTGATGCCGCTGTTCGACAGCGGGCGCGTCGCCATCCTGGTCGATGACGACCGCTTCGTCGGTCTGATCACCCGCATCGATGTGCTCAACCATCTGAGAAGGAAGGTCGCATGACCGTCGTCTCCAAGGCCCGGCAGTTCCAGCCGGCGACCCGCGCCGTTCACGCCGGCACCGAAATCGATCCGGCCACCGGCGCCGTGATGACGCCGATTTACGCCACCTCGACCTTCGCCCAGAGCGCGCCGGGCGTGAATACCGGCTGGGAATACGCCCGTTCGGGCAATCCGACGCGGGCCGCCTTCGAGCGGGCGGTGGCGGAGCTTGAGGGCGGCATCGCCGGCTTCGCCTTCTCGTCCGGCCTGGCCGCCGAGGCGACCATCCTGGAACTGGTCGATCATGGCGGCCACATCATCGCCGGTGACGACCTCTATGGCGGCACCTGGCGGCTGTTCGAGCGGGTGCGCAATCGCTCGGCCGGGCTGTCGGTCACCTATGTCGATCCCACCGATCCCGCCGCCTTTGCCGCCGCGGTCAAGCCGGAAACCCGGATGATCTGGGTGGAGACGCCGACCAATCCGCAGCTCAAGCTGGCCGATCTTGCCGCCATCGGCGTCATCGGGCGGGCCAACGGGCTGATCACCGTGGCGGATTCGACCTTCGCCTCGCCGATGGTGCAGCGTCCCCTGGATTTCGGCTTCGATATCGTGCTGCATTCGGCCACCAAATACCTCAACGGCCATTCCGACATCATCGCCGGGGTGGTGGCGACGGCGGATACCGGCCTCGCCCAGCAGATCGCCTTCCTGCAAAACGCCGTCGGCGCGGTACTTGATCCCTTCCCGTCCTTCCTGGCCTTGCGCGGGCTGAAGACGTTGGCGCTGCGCATGGAGCGCCATTCGGCCAACGGCTTGGCCCTGGCCACTTGGCTGTCCGAGCATCCCAAGGTCGGGCAGGTTTATTATCCCGGCCTTCCCGACCACCCCCAGCACGAGCTGGCCAGCCGGCAGATGCGCGGCTTCGGCGGCATGGTGAGCTTCGAGCTGTTGAGCGGCGGCGCCGGGCTGAAGCGGTTCTTCGCCGCCTTGGGGGTGTTCACCCTGGCCGAAAGCCTGGGGGGCGTCGAAAGCCTGATCGGGCATCCCGCCACCATGAGCCACGCCTCGGTGCCGGCGGAGCGGCGCGCCCTACTCGGTATCGGCGACGGACTGATCCGGTTGTCGGCGGGGATCGAGGATGCCGGCGACTTGATCGAGGATCTCGACGCCGCCCTGCGACAGGTCTGAGGATGACCAAGATCGATTCGGCGTCGACCTGCTCGGAATGCGGTGTCCTGCACTGCTATCGGCACGACAAGCGCTACCCCGACTTCTGCGCCACCGAGCGCCTGGCGCCCGAGGAGCGGGCGGAACTGGTGGCGCTTTATTCCGGCGGCGGCGCCGACGCCGCCATCGCCCACGCGGCGGCCGAAGTCGAAGGCCTTTATTATTGCAAGATCAATCGGGTCGAGGAGACCATCGCCTTCGCGCGCCGGATCGGTGCCGACCGCATCGGCATCGCCACCTGCCTGGGTTTGATCGAAGAGACCCGCACCCTGGTCAAGATCCTGCGCCTGGCCGGGATCGAGACGGTGACGGCCCTGTGCAAGGTCGGCTCGGTCGACAAGACCGAGATCGATATCCCCGAGGAATTGAAGATCAAGTGCGGCGGCTTCGAGGCCTGCTGCAATCCGGTGCTGCAGGCACGCCTGCTCAATCGCGAGAAAACCGGCCTCAACGTCATCATGGGCCTGTGCGTCGGCCATGATTCGCTGTTCACCCGCCACTCCGAGGCGCCGGTCACCACGATGGTGGTGAAGGATCGCGTACTCGGCCACAATCCGGTCTCTGCGCTCTATACCACCAAATCCTATAGCGCCCGTCTGCTCGATAAGGAGCATCTGGCCGGGCTATAGAACGTCAAACTTCCGGGTAATAGCACATGTAATCGCTGTCGCAGAGGTCGGGGCGGCGACGCAGACCTCGGGCATGTTCGGTGATCGCCGCTGGCGTCTCACCCGCGGCGATGCGGTCGCGTACCGCCCGCACCATCTCGACGCTTTTCACCTTGCGCGCGGTATTGCCTTCGCGGCCGGCGATCTTGACGGCGGTGACGCCGTGGGCGGCCAGCGTCGGCAGCGCGCACAGGCCGCAGGGGCCGAAGGGCAGGCCGTCCTCGGTGGTGGCGAAGCCGCAACTGAAGCGATACCACAGCCAGCGCCGATGGGCCTCGTCATTGGCGGCGAGGGCGTCGGTCTCGGTCGGCGACAATGGCTGGTCGTCGACGCGGGCGTGGGCGCTTTGATAGCCGTCCAGGCAGATCGGCCCGCCCAGGCGGCCCGGCAGGTGGATTGTGTGACAGCTGCCCTCCTCGAAGACGCAGCCGTCATTGAGAATGAAGGCCTCGAACTCGGTGGCGGGATTGGCGACGATCACCCGCGCCATTTCCGCCGGGGTGATGTCGCGGGGAAAGATTACCCGATGGGCGCCGATCTCGCCGTAAAGCGCCGCCGCCTCGGAATTGCGGCAGGACAGCAGCGAACTGGCGTGGAGTCGCAGGCCCGGGCCGCGTTCGGCCAATTGGGCCAGCAGGCCGATATCGCCGACGATCAATCCGTCGCCGCCAAAGGCGGCGAAGCGGTAGGCCAGCTCGATGGCGGCCTCGGCCTGTTCGGCGGCGTAATGGGGGGCGTTCAGCACCAACGACAGCGAACAGCCCTTGTCATGGGCGGTGGCGGTGGCCTCCTCCAACTCGGCATAGGTGGCGAAATTGCCGAATAGCCGGCGGTTGACGCCGGAACTGCGGAAGCGGGCGGTCCAGTCGGGCGGGACGATGCCGCAGTAGAACTCGTCGGCGCCGGCCTCGGCCAGGGGCGCGATCTCGGCGGCGGCGCTGATCGGGGTGACGATCCTCACGGCCAGTCTCCGGCCAGAATTACCCGCTCGACGGCGCCGGCCGCCGCCGCCGCCCGCAAGGTCGCCGCCATTTCCGTGGCATGGCGGTAGAACAGGGTGTTGCCGCGCTGGACGGTGGCGAGGTCGGCGGTGGCGGCGTCGGGGCGGGTCGCCGCGCTTTGGAAGCGCAGACATTCCTTCCGGCAGTCATGGCCGATGGCGAACTTGCCGGATGTGGGCAACGCCAGCGAGCCGATGCGGCATGATCGGCCCTTGGTGGTGAAGCCGAAGGGGGCGTGGACCGACACCGCCATCGACGGCGAGTGGAAATCCGCCTCGGTGGCGAAGGGGGCGACGTCCATTTCGATCCTGCGGCAGCCCAGCCGGGCCAGCATCGCGGTGAAGCCGGGGGCGTGGATGCCGTGGGGTTGCAACCGGGTCCATTCGGCCGAAGGCAGGCGGGGGTCCTTGACCTGCTTGCACAGCAGCCGCCCGGCCGTCGGCACCAAGTCAGGAAAGTGGTCGCGCAGTCTGCGCAAAAACCCCCAATCGTTGGCGGTCACCTCGGTGCCGGGCGGCAACAGCGGCAGCAATCGGTCGAGCCGGGCCAGCCCGGCATCCGAGACGATCGGCGTCGCCAGGGTGAAGGCCAGACCGAAGGTTTCGGCAGCCGCCAACGCCCGCTTCAAACCGGCCGCCGTCGGCAGCAGGGTTTCGCAGAATTCACCGCCGAAATGCAGGCGGCCGGCGGTGATGCCGGCGAACTCGGGCGGGGCGGCCAGGCGGTCCAGCCCCGAGGCATCGGTGATTGCCAGCGCCAAAACGGTCAAGGGCGGCCGCCGCCGGTCGGGGGGCGTTGCGGCCCCCGGTGGTGGGCGATGGCGGCGAGATGGGCGACGGCCTGGTCGGCGCCACGGCGTGGCGCGGCGGCCAAGAAGGCGGCCAGCATTCCGGACAGCCGCGCCGCCGCCAGGCTGGCGCCCGCCACCCCCGGCCGGTCGCCGCGCGGGCGCGGGCTGGCGCCGAATTCGGCGCGGACGCCGTCGAGCAGGGCGACCTCGTCCTCGGCGCAGCGGGCGTCGCCGGTGACCCGCAGCACGCCGGGATAGGCGGCGGGAAACACCACGGGGCCGATCGCCGGGACCGAGGCGACCAACAACGCTCCGGCGGCGGCGGCATCCTGGCAGGCCTGGCGCAGTACGGCGCGATCCTCGGTCAGGCCGACGCTGATGTTGATGACCCGGGCGCCCTCGGCCAGCAGCCAGGACAGGCCGGCGGCCAAGGCCCGCGCCGAGGTGGCGGCGCGGTCGTCGAAGACCTGGGCGCTGAGCAGGCGGATGGCGGGGGCGCGGCCAAGTATCTCGGCCGCCAGCGCGGTACCGTGGCCCAGCCGGTCGCGGCCGGCCGGGGCGATCACCGCCCGGCCGTCGCCGTCGAGGGTGATCCGGCAGGCGGCGGCGGCGATGGCGGGATCGGCAAGGCCGCTGTCGAGCAGTCCGATGATCGGCGCCGTCATGCCGCCGGCTCCAGGCTGGCGCGCCGCAATTCCAGCACCAGATCCGCGTCGGCCAGGGTGTCGGCATGGTGCGAGATGACGATGCGGGTGCGGCCGGCGAAGACGCGGTCGATGGCCTGGGCGATGCCGCGCTCGGCGGTGCGATCGACCGCCGAGGTGGCTTCGTCCAGCACCAGAACCAGCGGGTCCTGGAGCACGGCGCGGGCGATCGCCACCCGCTGGCGCTGGCCGCCGGAAAGGCTGGTGCCGCGTTCGCCGACCGTGAGCCCGATATCGGTCAGTCCTGCCAGGGCGGCGGCGCGGGCGATTTCGGCATCGTCGGCCTCGGGCCGGGCGTAGCGAATGTTGTCGGCGACGCTGCCCGGCAGCAGCGGGGCGTCCTGGGACACCACGGCGACGCGGCGGCGCAATTCGGCCAGGGGCAGGTCGCGGAGGTCGATGCCGTCGAGCAGGATGCGGCCGTCCTGGGGATCGTAATGGCGGTGCAGCAGATCGATCAGCGTGCTCTTGCCGACACCCGAGTCGCCGACGATGCCGACCTTGGCGCCCGGTGGGATGACGGCATCGATGCCGTCCAGCACCGCCGGGGAAGCGTCGTAGGCGAAGCGCAGTCCCTCGAACCGGATGGCCCCCGGCGCGACCGCCGGAAGACGAGGGTGGGTCGGGTCGGCGACGGCCGGAGGCTCGTTCAACAATTCCGCCACCCGTTCGAGGCTGACCCGCGCCCGCTTGCGGGCGAGATAGAGGCCGAGCAGGGCGTTGGCCGGTCCGCTGGCGCGACCGAGATAGGCGACGAAGGCGATCAGCGTGCCGATCGTCAAGCCACCGTCCATGACCAGGCCGCCGCCGATCAGGAAGACCAGGGCGGTGGTGACACCGCCGAGCAGGGCCGGGATGCCGGCCGCCGCCGCCCCGGTCAGTTCCAGCCGGCGCAGATCGCCGAGATAGGCGTGGTTGAGCCCGGCCAGCCGCTCGGCCTCGCGGGCTTCGGCGCCGACCGACTGCACCAGCTTCATGGCGGTCAGATTGTCGATGAAAAAGGCGGTCAGTTCGCCCGAGCGCCGACGTACCTGCCGCGTCAAATTTTCAATGCGTGGCCGCAGCAGGCGCAACGCCAGCATCTGGGCGGGCAAGGCGACGAAGGCCAGCAACAGCAGGACGGGGCTGAGCGCCGCCATCAGGATCACGATGCCGGCCAGCGACAGGGCGCCGTTGACCGCCGCCAGCAGCGAATCGACGGCGAAGCGCTGCAATTCGGCGACATCGCCGTCCACCCGCGCCAGCAGGTCGCCGGTCGGGCGACGGGCGTAGAAAGAGGGCGGCAGGCGCTGAAGGTGACGGAACACGGCCTCGCGCAGCGAGAACAGCACCCGCCCGGAAAGGGTCAGGTAATGCCAGCGGTTGAGCGCCGCCAGCAGGGTGCCGGCCAGCGCCGCCGCCAGCAGGGCCAAGCAGTACCAGCCGACCAGGTCGAGGCGCCGCGCCACCAGCCCATCGTCGATCACCGCTCGGACCAGCAGCGGTTGGGCCAAGGTCAGGCCCGAGGCCGCCGCCGAGACCGCCAGCACCAGGGCAAGCCGCCAGCGGTGCGGCCGGACGAAGGCGAACAGCCAGCCGAAATTCATGGGCGGGTCATCGGTGGATGACGCGCAGCCACGAGATCGCCTGGTCGGCGCCGCCGGGTATCTTGATCTCGCCGATCCTTTCCAGGGTCTCGGTCGAATAGATTCCGATATCGTCCATGGTGCCGCCGGTATAGACCTCTTTGCCGTCGCCCGAGACGTTGACGGCGTAGTAGGTGTGCGGCAGATCGACCCGCTTGACGATCGAATCGGTCTTGAGGTCGGTCTTGGTCAGGGTGCTGTAGACCGAATAGACCTCGTCGCGGCGGACCGGGTTGACCACCGACGTGAAGATCACCACCGAGGTGTTCTCGAAATCGGCTAGGCGCAGCGCCCCGGTGGCCAGGTCCAGCGTCACCAGGCCGGTCTTGTTGGCGGCGGGATCCTTGGGATCAATGTCGGTGCGGCTGACGAAATAGGGGCTGACATAGACCTGGGCCTGCTCGAATTGGCTCCACACCCCGAAGACGTCGGGTTCGGCGTAGCCCTTGCGGTCCCAATGGATCAGTGTCTTGGTTTCCAGCACCTTGCCGTCCTTGGGGTCGATGACGGTGATGTCCCAATTGATGGCGTAGAGCTTGCCGCCGTCCGTCGACAGCAGCAGGTAGGTGGTACGGCGCGGCACCGGCAGGAAGCGCACCGGCTTGGCCTTCAGCCCGGCGTCGGTGCGGTAGACGGCGATGCGGGCGTCCTGCACCTCGTACTCGTTGGGCAGCAGCTTGACCGGCGATTCGAGCACGAAAATCTCGCTTCCGTCCTTGGATATCTCCAGACCGAAGGTGTTTTTCACGCGCAGACCGTCCTCGGAGAAGTCGGCGTGGAAGACTTCCTTGCCGCTGTCCAGGTCGATGCCGACCAGACTGCCCCAATGGTTGGTCACCACATAGGCGATCTTGCCGTCCGGCGACGGCACGATGCCGAGCGGCGCGCCGTCGCCGGCGATCTTGTAGGTGCGCACCACCTTGCGCGCCGCCGGGTCGGCCAGCACCAGCGTGTTGGGCTTGACCGAGGTGAGGAGATATTCCTTGGCGTCGGCGGCTCCGGCGGCGCCCAGCAGGGCCGCGACCGCCATGACACCCAGAAGGGCGAGTCTTGTCATCATCGTGGCCTCCGGATCATTTCTTATCGACGGCGTGAAGCTTGCGCCAATCACGCCCCGCCGACGGCGCGCCGGCATTCCAATCGGGGTAGGTGTTGATGGTGTCTGGCACCTGGGCCGGCCACCAGCAGGGGTCGGAACAGCCATAGAGGTCGGCCTCCATCGGCTGGCACAGATTGGCGACACCGCCGAAGGGATCGGTCTCCCAGCCGGGATCGAAGGTGGTGGCGCAACCGGTCAGCGTCTGCATTGGCACGGCCTCGTCCAGCTTGCCTTCCTCGGCCGCCTTCTCCACCAGTTTCGCCTTCCTGGTGATCGGTTTGACGTGCTTCATGGATTGGCCCTCCGAGGCTCCGAATGGCGGCCGAGAAATTCCGGGTTCCCGGCCATGATCTGGGCGTATATCGCGATGCCGAAATCGACCCATTCCCGCATCAGATCGCAGTAATGATCGGTGGGGCGGAACGGGTCGCCGTGACGGGTATAGGATTCGTGGTAGCAGCCGCCTGCGCATAGGTGGCGGGCGTGGCAACCGGAACAGAAGGTCTCGGCCCGGGTCTGGGCGCGGTCGATGAAGCGGTCGCGGGCCGCGTTATCGACGCCCGTCGCCAGGTCGCCGAGCGGCGCCACGGCGGTGCCGACGAAGCGATGGCAGGAATGAACCGCGCCCTCGGTGTCCACCGCCAGCAGCGACAAACCGGCGCCGCAGGGCAATATCCTGCCGGTGCCCTCGTCGATTGCCCTGAGCAGGCGGGACAGGTTGGAAAAGCCGATGTCGATCCCCTGGATGGCGGCGTCGCGGTAGCGTTCGCCCAGCGCCTTGAGGCCATCGAAGACCTGGCGGGTCTCTGCTTCGTTCAGCCCGAATCCGGCAGGCAGGCCAGCCGTCACCGGGGCGAAGCCGACTTCGGCGAACCCCAGTTCGTCCTTCAGGTGGCGATGGATGCCGACCACGTCGGTGATGCCGTCGGCCAGCGTCACCCGCGCCCCCACCGGCCGCGAACGGTAACGGCCAAGCAGGCGGTCGATCCGGTTGGCGACGATCGCGTAGGTGCCGGCGCCGCCGATGCCGCGGCGGTTGCGATCATGCACCGGTTGCGGGCCGTCGATGCTGATCGTCAGTCCGAAGCGATGCTGGTCGAAATAGTCGATCAAGCCGTCGTCGAGCAGGGTCGCGTTGGTGGTCAGGGCGTAATCGATCGCCTTCCCCGTCTCGGCGGCCCGGCGATCTGCATAGGCCACCGAATGGCGGATGACCTCCATGTTGGTCAGCGGCTCGCCGCCGAAGAAGGTCAGGTTGACGCGCCTTTGCCGCCCCGATCGGCTGAGCAGCAGTTCGATCGCCGCCTCGGCGGTTTCGGCCGACAGGCGACGAGCCTCGGCCGGACGGCCGAGATCCTCCTTGTAGCAATAGGTGCAGCGCAGGTTGCAGCCGGTGGTGACGTTGAGCACCAGACTGGTCAAGGCGTCGTCCTGCACCGGGCGCGGCAGGCGCTTCGCCGGCACAGGGGCGCGCTCCAACAAGTCGAGTCGCTCGAAGGAATCGAGCGCGTCGCGGACGTCATCTCTGGCCCAGCCGTCGAGGTCCTCGGGCCGGTCGCCATGGCCGAGGGCGTCGAGCACCGCGCCGCCGACGGTGTCAAGCTCGAACAGGCTGGTGGTCGGCACATGGAACAGCAGGCGACGGTCGCCGACGGCGAGGTCGCGCAGGTTCTCGGTGCGCAAGCGCGGCGACCTCATGCCGGCCTCTTAGCGAAGCGGGGCATCGTTCCACCGTTGCAAGGTGACGATCAGGTGGCCGTCGCCCTCGATGGTTTCGGTGCCGTCCGTCACCTTGGCCTTGACGGTCAAGTTCGCGGCGTTGTTCGCCCCCTTACGGGCCGGGTTGGGGCCGGCGCCGGCGGGAACGAACAGGCCAACCGGGGTGATGCGGCCGCCGAAGGCGGCGTCCCCGGCCTCGACCGCGTCCTTGTCGAAATTGTCGATGCTCCAGCTTGCCGGGACCACCCCGATGCGTAGACCGTCGGCGGTGTAGGCCACCGCCTCGAACTGCGCCGGAACGCCGGCGATGGGGCCGCCATTGGCGCCGACACGGGCGATGTCGAAGGCGGGCTCGACCTTGACCGAGCCGACGCGGTCATAGACCACCAGGCCGCTTTCGGCTTTGGCGCTTCCCACCGCCACCGGGCGCGGACCGACGGCTGCGTCCTTGGCGGCGGTGGCCTGGACGGTGACGGTGTCTGCCGAGTTGGAAATGATCTTCTCGATGGTGATGCCCGGGCCGAGATCGACCTTGCCGGACAGGCCGGCGCCCACCACCGTCAACCGGGCCGATTGCCCGGCCTTGAGGTGGTCGGGACTGACCGCCAGGACTGTCGGCCGATTGGCCCGCACCCCGCGCAGCGTGCCGCCGATGGCGCTTTCCTGGGCCAGGAACCATCGGCCCTTGATGCTGTCGCCATCGGCCGCGACCTCGTAGATCTCGCGGATCTTGTCCTTGCCGAGCGAGGTGGCGCCGCGCCATTCGTAGCCGGTGTAGAGGATCGATTGGCCCTTGCCGGCGACGGTGCTGCCATCGGCGTAGGTCAGGCGATAGCTGAGGGCGTAAAGGTCGGTTCCAACGCGTTTGACCACCAGACTGCCGGAATAGTCGCCCTTGCCGGGGCGATGGCCGGCCAGCCGCCAGGTACCGGCGAGGTCCGCCGTCTTGTGCCGCTGCCAGGCGGCCCAGGCCGAGGTCTTCAGCGGCCATTTTTCGCCAAGTTTCTTGGCGATGTCGGTCGAGGCCACCTTGAACCATTCGCGATCTCGCCCCGACGCCTGGTATTCCAGCGTCGGCCATTGGCCCAGATGCATGTGGACGTGCTTGACCCATTCGGCGGTGTCGCGGCGCTGAAGCGCGGCACGGGCATAGGAATGGCAACGGGCGCAATAGACGTTGATGTCGGCATCGTCGGCCGTCTCGATATTACCGGGACGGCGCTCGACGACGGCGCGGTAGGGGGCGGCCTCCTCGGGGGCGAGGCCCTGGGTATCGGACAGGTACTTGACCAGGGTCCGCTCGTCCGCCGGCGTGGGCGTGATGGCGTGCCATTGCTTCATCCGGCGGATGGTCAGTTGCCAGCCTTCCGGCGTTTTGCGCACCGCGTTGATGCGTGGCAGTTCACCGTTCTGATCGCGCTCGTGGCAGGCGACGCAATTGGTGTCGAGCACCGCCTCCGCCGCCGGATCGCGGCCGGCCTGGGCCGAGCCGGCGGCCGCCAGCAGGACGCCGAAGCCGAGCATTCCCCGAAAGATACGAATCATTGCCAATCCCCCCAGCCGCCGCCTCAGATCAGCAACGCGCTGACGGATTTGAGCTCGGTGTAAAGGTCAAGCGCGCCCTTGCCCAATTCACGTCCCCAGCCCGATTGCTTGACGCCGCCGAAGGGCAGGGCCGAATCGATGGCGGTGTGGCTGTTGATCCAGACCGTGCCCGCCTTCAACGCGGCGGCGACCCGGTGGGCGGTGCCAAGGTCCTTGGTCCAGACGCTGGCCGACAGGCCGTAGATGCTGTCATTGGCCTGGGCGACGGCATCCGCGGCGTCGTCAAAGGGAATGGCGACCAGCACGGGGCCGAAGATCTCCTCCTTGACGATCCTGGCATCCGGGCCGGCGCCGACCAGCACGGTGGGCTCGACGAAATATCCGGGACGCTCCAGCCGGCGACCGCCCACCAGCGCCGTGGCGCCGTGCTTCAGGCCATGGTCGATGTAGCTGGTGACGCGGCCGGCCTGCTCCTCCGAGACCAGCGGGCCCAAATGGCTGGCGGGATCGAGGCCATGGCCGACCGTCAGCCCGCGCGCCACCTCGGCGACGCCCTCGACCACCTTATCGAAGATCGAGCGATGGACGTAGAGCCGGGACGCGGCGCAGCAGACTTGGCCCTGGTTGAAGAAGATGGCGTTGGCGGCGCCGGGAATGGTGACGTCGAGATCGGCGTCGCCGAACACCAGGGCCGGCGACTTGCCGCCCAGTTCCAGCGTCACCTTCTTGAGATTGCCGAGCGCCGCCTGGACGATCAGCCGTCCGACCTCGCCCGAGCCGGTGAAGGCGATCTTGTCGACGTCCGGGTGACCGGCCAGCGCCGCGCCGGCGGTGGGGCCGAAGCCGGGGACGATGTTGACCACACCCGGCGGGAAGCCGGCCTCGACGATCAGCTCGCCAAGGCGCAGCGCCGTCAACGGGGTCTGTTCGGCCGGCTTCAGCACGATGGTGGTGCCGGCGGCGAGCGCCGGGCCCAGCTTCCAGGCGGCCATCAACAAGGGGAAGTTCCATGGGATGATCTGGCCGACGACGCCGACCGGCTGGCGGATGGAATAGGCGAAGAAGTCGGCTCCGGGAGCGTAAGGGGTCGATACCGGGATCACGGTGCCTTCCAGCTTGCTCGGCCAGCCGGCGTAATAGCGCAGCGTATCGACCGCGCCGACCACGTCGACATGGCGGGCATGGGCGACCAGCTTGCCGTTGTCCAGCGATTCCAGCTCGGCCAGTTCGTCGGCGTGGGCCTCGACCAGATCGGCCAGCCGGTGGATCAGCCGCTCGCGCTGGTCGGGCTTGATGCCGCTCCACGACTTGGCCTCGAAGGCCTTGCGCGCCGCCGCCACCGCCCGGTCGATGTCGGCCTTGTCGGCCTCGGCGACGGTGGCGATCTGGGTGCCGGTGCCGGGGTCGTAGACCGGAAAGGTCTTGCCCGAGACGGCATCGACCCATTCGCCGCCGATCAGCAGCTTGCGGGGCTTGGCGAGGAAGGCCTTGGTGGCGGCGCTCAGGGCGGCATGGGCGACGTGGGTCATGGCGGGCTCCTTGTGGCTTACTTGTCGATGCCGTGTTTGGTGAAGATCAACGGGGGCTGTCCGTCGCGGGCCAGGATGGCGGTCAAGGCCTCGCGGTTTTCGCGCTGTTGGGATTGAAAGCTGGCGCCGCCGTCGCGGCTGGTCAGCAGGACGCCGTCGAGCGCCGAGGCGCTGATCGTCCCGTCCGCCGCCTGGGCGAAGCCGGTGACCGAGCTTTGCGCGTCGGTGGCGGCGGGGCTCCAACTGGCGCCGCCGTCAAGGCTGCGGTAGATGGTGCCGCGCAGTCCGCCGACCAGCAGGGTGCCATCCGCCAGCGCGAGGCCGGTCCAGAAGCTGCCCTTGTAGCCGGTGTCGAGGTAGCGCCAGTCGCCGCCGGGGCTGTCGGCGTGGAGCAGCTTGCCGCCTTCGGCGGTGAGCAGCACGCCACCCTTGCCGTCGGCAACGGCGGCGTACAGGTTGAGGTCCGAGCGGGTCGATCCGGGCGGCGGCGGCGGCGGCCGCTCCTTCCAGGTGGCGCCGCCATCGTCGGTCGCCAGCACCAGGGACCACAGGCCGACCGCGACGCCGCGATTGGCGTCGACGAACAATACCGAGAACAGCGGCCGGTCGGTGGCGATGTCGGACCGCCGCAAGGTCCAGGTTTCGCCGCCATCCACCGTCTTGATGACGACGCCCCATTGGCCGACCGCCCAACCGGTCTTGTCGTCGGCGAAGCTGACGGCGGTCAGGGTCGAGGGGACGGGGACCTGGCGGGCCTGGCGGAAACTGGCGCCGCCATCGTCGGAAAGCAGGACGATGCCGCGTTCGCCGACGGCGACGACGCGGCCGCCGGCGCGGGTGGCGGCCAGGATCATGCCCGAGGTGGCGGCGGCGGTGATCTCGGCCGGACGAATGGTCAGTTCCGGCCGGTCGGCGGCGGTCGCCACGGTGGCTCCGCCCAGCGCCAGGGCCAGGCCGACGGCGATAAGGCGCCTAGTCATGATAGAGAATTCCGGGAACGCGCACCGGGCTGGTGCGGGGGAACAGGCGTTCCAGCACCACCGCCAGGGCCGGCAGCACGGTCATCGCCATCACCAGGTTGACCAGGAACATGAAGGCCAGCAGCTTGCCCATGTCGGCCTGGAAGCGGAGCGCCGAGAACGACCAGGTGGCGACGCCGATGGCCAGGGTGACGGCGGTGAAGATGGTCGCCATGCCGATCTCCTGGATCGACAATTCCAGGGCGATGACGATGTTCTCGCCGTGCGACAGATGCAGCTGTAGCCGGTTGTAGATGTAGAAGGCGTAATCGACGCCGATGCCGACCGCCAGGACCATCACCGGCAGGGTGGCGACGGTCAGGCCGATACCCAGCGCCTTCATGAACCAGTAGCCGATGAAGGTGCCGACGGTCAGCGGCGCGCAGCAGGCGATCATGGCGCGGACGTCGCGATAGGCCAGGAACACCAGCACCAGGATGGCGGCGTAAACATAGGCCAGCATCGGCAGTTCACTTTTCTCGACCTCGTCGTTGATGGCGGCGGCGACGCCGGCATTGCCGGCGGCCAGCCGAATCTTCAGGCCGGTCTCGTGATGCCCGGCGGCGAAGCGCTCGACCACGTCGATGACGCCGCGAATGGTGGCCGCCTTGTGGTCGGTGAGATACAGGTGCAGCGCCGTCATGCCGCAATTCTTGCTGACGTAGCCTCGGGTCCGGCGGATTTCCTCGGTCAGGCTGGCGGTGTTGCCGGAATCGATGGGAACCGCGAACATCTTCGGGTTTCCCTCGTTGTAGCCCTCGTTGTAGGTCTTTAGCAGTTCGGAATAGGAGGTCGCCGAGGCGACGCCGGGGGCATCGCGGGTGTAGGCGGTAAGGTCTTCGACATACTTGCCGATGGCCGGATTTTCGCAGGATTCGGGCGGCGCCTCGACCACCACCGACAGCCAGTCGAGGCCGACGTCGAAGCTGTTGGAGATGGCGACCGCCGCCAGATTGTAGCGTGAATCCGAGCCCAGTTCGTCGGCGCCCGGTTGCAGGCTGCCGACCACCCGGCCACGTCCCTCCCAGGCGGCCACTCCCAGGATCACCGCCGCCGCGGTGACGATGACCACGGCGTTGCGCGGTTCGGCGGCGTGAGACAGCACCTTCAACCAACGGGCCCGCTCGTCACGCTTCAATAGCGCCTTCTCGGCGTATTCCGCGGTGAAGTGCAGAAACGAGGCCGCCACCGGCAGCATCACCAGATTGGTGATGATCTTGTAGGCGACGCCCAGTGAGGCGGTGATCGCCAGTTCGCGCACCATCGGAATGGGAATCAGCAACAGAGTGATGAAGGACACCAGCGCGGTGACCAGGGCCAGCGTGCCCGGAATCAAGAGTCCGGTGAAACTGGAGCGCGCCGCCTCGGCGGTGGTTTTGCCGGTCGCCAGTTCGCGGACGATGAAATTGATCTGCTGGACCCCGTGCGAGACGCCGATGGCAAAGACCAGGAAGGGCACCAGCACCGCCAGCGGGTCGAGCCCGAATCCCAGCAGGTTGAGGGTGCCGAATTGCCAGACCAGCGAGGTCAGCGAGCAGGCGATGGGCAACAGCGTGAAGCGGATCGAATGGCAGTACCAGTACACCGCCAGCATGGTCAGCAACACGGCGATGGCGCAGAAATGCAGCACGCCGTTGGCGCCATCGGCGATGTCGCCGATTTGCTTGGCGAAGCCGATGATCTGGATCTCGAAGGCCTGATCCTCGAACGGCTTGCGGATTTTTTCTTCGATCTCGTGATTATAGGCGACGTAGTCGATCTTCTGGCCGTTGCGGTCGAACTCGGAAATCTCGGCGATGATCATCGCCGCGCTCTGGTCCCGGGAAACCAGCGAGCCGACGAAGCCGCCCTGACTGGTGGAACGTTCGATGCCGGCGATGATCTCCGGCGTCAGGCGGTCGGGAGTGACGGTCGAGGCGATCAGCGGTTCGGCGCGGAAGCCCTCCTCGGTGATCTCGTAGACCTGGGCGCTGGGCGTCCACAGCGACTGGATGCCAAGGCGGTCGATGTTGGGCAGGAAGCGGACCGCCTCGGTGACCTCGTACAGGCGGTTCAGGCCCTCCTTGGTCCAGATGGCGCCATTGCGCGCCTTGACCACCACGGTCAGGCGGTTGGCGCCGAACAGCTCGGTCCGGTACTGGTTGAAAGTCTTGATGTATTCGTGCCCGATGGGCATCTGCTTTTCGTAGCCGGCGTCCATGTGCAGACGCGAGGCGAACACCGCCATCACCGCGGTGAAGACCACCAGAATCGCCAAGGTGGCGATTCGGTGGCCGAAGAACACCCGTTCGAGAGCCGTGATAATCTTGCCCATCAATGCGTCCCGTCAGAGGTCCTCGGCCACCGGGCCAATCAGAAATTGCGCGAAATGAAGGCGCCGATGAAGTTGCGGTCGCTGTAGGGCTGCTTGGATTGCTCCTGCCCGCCGTAATAGGCGGTGTAGTTGATGCCGCCCTGCCAGACCGCCGGGTTCTGGTTGAACAGGATGTAGAAGTTGGTCGATTGCGCCCCTTGCAGGTAGGTGGCGGCGAAATTCGGCGTGTTGCCGAGGAAGGCGTTGAAGTAGGTGATGCCGGGCGTCACCTGCCAGCCGGGGATCAGCGAGCCGTCATAGGTCCAATTGAAGTCGATGACGGCGCCGGCCGAATATTCCGAACCGACCCCACGCGGCAGGCCGCTGGAATCGAGCCAGGTGGTGTAGCCGGCGTCGGGTAACTGGACGACCGTCTTGCCCTCGACCGTCTGGGTGATGCCGCCCTTCTTGATGCCGGTGTAATGGGTGCCGGCGACCTCGATCGACAGGAAGGCGGTCTCGGCTCCCAGCGGATTGAGGATGTAGGGATAATCGGTCGGCGACAATTGCAGCAGGGCGGTCAGATGCAAATCGTGCCGCTCCTTGTCCTTCCACATCGGGCAATTCAGGCTGGTGACCGGATTGGAGTTCGTGTTGGCGTCGATCTTCTGCCCAGGAGCGAAGCAGCCCGACAGGGCGATCGCGTCACGCGGCCGGTAGGCGAATTCGGCGCCGAGCGCCCAATCGCCCAGCGGGAAGTTGGTGCTGAGGCCGATCAGGTCGCGATCTTCTCGGTACGACGCCTGGAAGTCGATGCCCGCGCCGGCGGCGCTGTCACCGACCTGATTCAGCACAGGCGCTTTGTCGTGGTAGTGGAGGTAGTAGAGGCCCCAATCGACCACCGAGCCCTCTGGCTTGTAATGCAGCGAGGTGCCCCACTGGCCGTCATTGCGCGGTGTCTTCTCGCCCAGCAGCGGAGCGGTGAGGGAGCCGTCCGAACCGAAGCGACGCTGCGCGGTCGGATCGAGGCCGTAGAAATTGTAATTGTTTTTATTGACGGTGATGGTGTCGGGGATGCCGGGGCCGACGAAATCGGCGACGGACCAATAACTGCCGATGGCCGGATAGACGTTCTTGTTGTAGGCGACCTGATAATAGGCCTCGGCGTTGAGGCCCTTGGCGACGTTGCCGGCAATGCTGATGATCGGGGCCGGAAGTACGTATTCCTTGATCTGGGTGCCGGGCACCAGCGACTTCTGGACGTCGAGGGCGTTGGTGGCGTTGATGCCGCCGCCCAGGAACAGGCTTTCGCCCCAGTTGATCACCTGGTTGCCGACGCGGATGCGGCCATCGTGGTCGGCGATGTCGAATTTCTTCGACACCCACAGGTCCAGCAATTGGGCGTTGAGCACCGCGTGGCGGAAGCTGGATTGGTCGAAGTCGGTGCGCTGGGTCTGCTGGGCCGCCGGATCGTAGAAGAAGGTGCCGCGGCCCAGGAAATCCAGGCCTTCGGCCGGAGCGTGCAACAGCAGTTCGGTGGTCGCCTTGGATTGGGCGGTGAACAACTGGCCCTTGTGGTAGTTGAGGTTACCGTTGTCGCCCGGCGACCACACGCCGGTATTGGCGGTGGCGCCGCAACCGGCCGAAGACGGGTCGCCAGTCAGGGCGCAACTGGGGTTCTGGGTGCGGATGCCGATGGCCTCGGTCAGCGTCCAGTTCCACGATCCGTTGATCGGGCTGCCGGCGATGGTGCCGAGGTCGAGGCTTTCGGCCCAGGCGCCGTTGGCGGCGGCGACCATCATTGCCGTCGCGGCGACGGTCTTGAGAAGCAAGGATTTCATTTGCGATTACCCCCCAGGTCTCGTCGTGCCGGTGATCAGCGTTCCATGATCGAGCGCAGCGTTTCGGCGGTGAAGAAGTCGTCGCGCAGGCGGCGGTCTTCGCTCGGGTCGGTGTAGAATTTCAGGTCCTTGCCGCCGCTCAGGATGCTCATGTCGACGACGTAGCGGCCGCTGATCAGGTCGTTGAGGTTGGTGAGCGGGCCGGTGACGCAGGAATGGATCTCCCAGGCCGGCAGGACCGGATCCTCGTTCAGGCGCCACAGCTTGCCCTGGCCGTCGTAATCCTCGCCCAGCGCGACGATCCAGCTGTCCTCGTCAAGATACAGGACCTTCTTGGCGACCGAGTGCCGCGCCCCCGGCTTGACGGTGCCTTCGACCACCCAGAACCGGTGCAGCTCGTAGCGACGGTATTCCGGGGCGACGAATTGCGGCTTGAAGACGTCGGCCTTGCTGGCGTTGAAGTCGGTCACCGGGAAGCCGTTATAGGGGCCGTAGACCTCCTTCTTGCCGACCAGCTTCCAGTCGAAGCGGTCGGGGTTGCCGTAGAACAGCTGCATCTCGTCGGAGGGATACTGGTTCTCGGTACCGATAATCGGCGCGTCATAGGCGTAGGCCGGCAGGCGCCGCACCCGGCGCTGGCCGGTGAAGTAGTAGAACGGCTCGCTGTCTTTGCCGAAGTAGTAGCGCTGGGTCAGCGCTTGGCCGGCCAGGGCCACCGGCTCTTCGAACGGGTAAAAGGTGCCGTTCAGCAAGCCGCCATTGTCCTTGGGGCTGTGCTGGCCCTTCTGGGCCCAGGGATAGTAGTTCAGCTGCAGCCACTTGAAGATGATGTCGCCGGTGGCGCCTGGCGCCGGCGAGATGAAGCTGATACCCACCGGCCATTCCTCGGCGACACCCTGATAGCGGGTCAGATGGTTCCACAGCGCCTCGATCCCCTTCTCGGGGAACGGGAACGGAACTCCCGGCAGCACCGCCTCGTCAAGCGACCAGCCATCGGCGCCGATCTTCGACTTGTTGGCGCCGTTCTTGGTGTTCTCCTGGACGAATTCGGGGACGCTGCAATTGCGGTGGGTCTGATAGACGTCCATCCGATAGCCGGGGGTGGTCTTGATCTTCTGGATCTGCGCGGGCACCAGCCGTTCGGCGTACTTGTCGACGTTGCTGGCGTCGATCGAGAACAACGGCTTCTCGCCCTTGTACTTCCAGAAATCGGCGCGGACCTTGCCTTGGCTCCAACCCGGCAGCGGCGCCACTTCGCCTTCCCAAGCGGGAATGGTGCCGTCTTTGTTGCCGGCGATTTCGCCGCCGGTCGGGGTCAGGTCTTTGCCCAATCGCGCCAGATCGGCGGGGCTTGCCGCGAAAGCGGCTCCGGTGAACAGCAATGCGATGGCGGAAGACATGAACCGGAACTGAGCTTTCATCGGGTGGCCTTTCGTCGTAATGCCGTGACCGGCGGATCACATGGCGGAGTAACCTATAGCCTAGTAGAAAATAGTCAAACGGCAATGGGCCGTGTTCGGGGCATGTGTGCAATCAAAAACGCATATCACACATGCGCGTGGCGCATGTCGCTCAGGCGGGCTCAAGCAGGAAGTCGCGGACCTGGCGGGAAAAGCGTGCGCCGTGTTCGATTGGCGCCGAATGCCCGCAACGGCCAAGGATGTGAAGGTCGGACCGCCCGATCCAGCGGGAGAGCGTGTGGGCTACCGCGACCGGCACCACGCGATCCTCGCGCCCATGGACGATCAGGGTCGGGTGGGGTACGGCGCGAAGCACGGCCTCGGGGAAGGTGGCCGCGTCGATCCATCGTTGATGCGGCGGGGCGAACAAGGCGGCGTATCGTTGGTGGCGGTCGTCCCGGATGCTGGCTTGATGGCGAAGCGCCACCAGGTCGTCGCTGACACGGGTGCTGTCGTAAGCGAACAATTCCAGCAATCGCCGCATGTTGGCGGCGGAGGGGCTGTAGCCCCATACCGCCGCCAGTTCCGGGGTGACCGGAAACGGGGTGCCGACACTGCCGCTGAGCACCAGACGCCGCACCCGCTCGGGGTGGTGGATGGCGAGGTGGAGGGCGACGGCGCCGCCGTAGGAATGGCCGATCACGTCGGCGGTGCCGATTCCCTGGGTGTCGAGAAGATCCAGAACCTGCCGTGCCCATACCTCGGTGCCGGTGGGATGTCCGGCCGGGAATTCGGTATGGCCGAAGCCGAGCAGGTCGGGGGCGAGGACCCGGAAATCCTCGGCGAGAAGGGGCAGGGTCGCCTGCCAATTGGTCCAGGCTGTGGCTCCGGGGCCGGAGCCGTGGACGAGGAGGACGGAGCCGCCTTGGCCCCGATCGTGGAAATTGGTGTCGAAGGCGCCGGTGCGGACCCGGCGGCCAAGATCGGGGTCGGGCACCGCTCAGGTCTTCACATAGGAGTGGAGGTGGTCGTCGACGGCGACGTCGATGACGCTGTTGAAGGTGTTGGTGGCGATCATCAGCCCGGCGAAGGCGACCAGATTGACGATCTCCGGTTCGGTATAGCGGGCCTTCAGGCGAGTCCACAGGACGGGTTCGATGGCGGTCGGACGGCTGGCGATGGCGCGGCCAAAGGCGATTAGCTGTTCCTCGTCCTTGGTCGGGGTGAACCCGTCTGGCGACAGGCCGAGGTCGGCTAGCGCCTTGCGGAAGAACGTCGAACACAGCAGGCAATCGTTCTCGGTCGAGATGGCGTGGGCGAAGATAACGACGCCGCGGTCGCCGATGATCGGGCGGATGGCGTCGCGCAGGCTGTACCACTCCAGGTAGGCCTTGAGGGCGGGCACCGAGTGCAGCAGCGTTCGCTTCATGTTGGTGACGCTGCCGCGCAGTTTTGCCTCGGCGTCGAAAGCGGCACGGGCCTCGGGCGGTGCTGTGTCGTAGTCGAACTGGCTGATCTGGCTCATTTTTCCCATCGAGTCTAAAACCTACTAGAAAAAAGGCTAACGCTGCATCATTGTGTAGTCAATGCGCTTGGCGAAGGAAGAGGCGAATGGGCGAATCGGTTGCCGAAGATGAAAGTTACGGGTTGAAGGGCGCCGCCCTGTCGCCGATCGAGGTTTTCGGCCAATCGGTGGCAAATGTCGGGCCGACGGCGACGCCGACGGTGGTCATCCCCCTGGTCTTCGCCGTTGCCGGCCAGGGAACCTGGGCCGCCTATCTGTTCGCTCTGACGGCGGTCCTGCTGGTGTCGGTCAACATCAATGTCTTCGCCCGGCGCTCGGCCTCTCCCGGTTCGATCTACACCTACGTCGCCACCGGCCTGGGCCCGAGTTGGGGCATCGCCATCGGCTGGGCGCTGTTCATCGCCTATGTCGGCTGCGCTTCGTCGGTAACCAGCGGTTTCACCAATTATGTCAACGTGTTGGCCAAGGACATCTTCGGGCTGACGGAGGATCTGCCGGCGACGGCGCTGGTCGGTGTGTTGGCCCTGGGGACCATCGCCGCCTGGGCGGTCGCCTACCGCGACGTGCGCCTGTCGGCGCGGCTGATGCTGGCTCTCGAACTGTTTTCCGTGGCCTTCATCCTGCTGGTGGTCGGTGCCACCCTGGCCGCCAACGGCTGGCATCTGGACGTGGCGCAGGTGACGCTGGACGGGGTGACACCGGCCAGTCTGCGCCTGGGTCTGGTGCTGGCCATCTTCAGCTTCACCGGTTTCGAAAGCGCCACAACGCTGGGCAGCGAGGCGGCCTCCCCGCTTCGCACCATTCCCCGGGCGGTGTGGCGCAGCGCCATCTTCGTCGGGCTGCTATTCGTCGTCTCGTCCTACGCCGAGGTGCTGGGCTTCGCCGGCAATGAGGTGCCGCTCGACAAAAGCGACGCACCACTCCAGGTGCTGGCTGTTCGGGCCGGTACCCCGGCTCTAGGAATTCTCGTCACCATCGGCGCCATCATCAGTCTGTTCGCCTGTGTTCTGGCCAGTATCACCGCCGGGGCCCGGGTGCTGTTCTTCCTCGGCCGGCACGGCGTCCTGCACACGGCGTTGGGGGGAACCCATCAAGTCAATCTGACGCCACATGTCGCGGTCACCGCCGCGTCGCTGATCGCCTTCGTGCCGGCGGCGCTCCTGACCGGTACCGGCCAGAACCTGTTCTCGATCTACGGCTGGGTCGGTACCACCGCCACGCTCGGCTTTATCCTGGCCTATGTCGCGGTGGCTGTCGCCGCGCCGGTCTATCTGCATCGTCGCGGCGAATTGCGGCCTTGGCATCTGGCGGCGGCGCTGGCCGCCGTGATCCTGCAAGGGATCGCCTTCGTCGGCGCCGTCTATCCGCTGCCCGAGGCGCCCGATTCCTATCCCGTCCTGGCCTTCGCCGGCCTGTATGGGATCGGCTTGGCCTGGGTCGGGCTGCGCTACGCCTCGTCGCTGCCCCTGCGCGAGGCCATCCGCAAGGATATCGAGGCGATTTCCCATCGCTTCAAGGACGCCGAGGGCCGCCCATGACCGACGGCAAGGCAAGCCTGGTGGCTGCGGATCACGCCCGCCTGCTGCATCCCCAGCATCATCCCGGCGACCATGGCGATCCCTTTGTCTGGGTGGCGGGACACGGTCCGCTCTTGACCGAGATTGGCGGGCGCACCTATCTCGACGGCCTCAGCGGCATGTGGAACGTCAGCCTTGGTCATGGGCGCTGGGAACTGGTCGAGGCTGCGTCGCGGCAGCTTTCCACCCTGGCCTTCTCGACCGCCTATGCCGGCGCCACCCACCCCCCGGCGATCAAGCTGGCCGAGACGCTGGCGGAAATCGTCTATCCTGGCATCGAGGCATTTTATTTCACCAGTGGCGGCGGCGAGGCCACAGACACCTCGATCCGCACGGCGCGCTTCTTCTGGCGTCAATTGGGGCGGCCAGGCAAGACCAAGATCATCGCCCGCCAATTGTCCTATCACGGCTCGACCATGGGGGCTTCCAGTGCCACCGGGGTTGCCGAATTCTCGCAGGCGTTCGGGCCGCGCCTGCCCGACTTCCTGCATATCGAATCGCCCTATCCATACCGGTTTCAGGGCACCGCCGGACAGAGTCCGGGGATCGCCGCCGCCGATTTGCTGGAACAGGCCATCCTGCGCGAGGGGGCCGAGACCGTCGCCGCCTTCATCGCCGAGCCGGTACAGGGTGGCGGCGGCGGCGTCATCATCCCCCAGGATGATTATTTCCGTCGCATCCGCGCCATCTGCGACCGCCACGACGTGTTGCTGATCAGCGATGACGTCATCACCGGCTTTGGCCGCACCGGCCGTTGGTTCGGGCTGGAGCATTGGGGCGTGACGCCCGATATCGTGCAATTCGCCAAAGGCATCACCAGCGGCTATGTGCCGCTCGGCGGCATCGGCGTGTCCAGACGCATCAAGGCGGTTCTGGACGACGCGCCGTCGGATCGGCGCTGGTGGCACGGCTACACCTATTCGGCCCATCCGGTGGCTTGCGCCGTGGCGCTGGCGACCATCGACATCATCCGCCGCGAAAGCTTGGTCGAGCGGGCCGCCGTCCAGGGAGCCCGCTTCCTGGGCCGGCTGCGGGCGCTGCTCGGCGACCATCCCCATGTCGGCGAGATCCGCGGTCTGGGCTTGCTGGTCGGGGTCGAATTGGTGGCCGACCGTGTGACCACCCAGCGGTTCGAGTCCTCGGCCGGCATCGGCAAGCGCGTCCGCGCCGAAATGATCGAGCGCGGCCTCTACACCCGTGTGCTGGGCGACATCATCTGCCTGGCGCCGCCGCTGGTGACCGGCGAGGCGCAGATGGATCGGATCGCCGACATCGTGGCGGCGGCGGTCAACGCCGTCCTCGGACCAACGGAAACCCTATGAAGGTCGTATCATGAGTGAACGCGTTCTTGGCTTCGACACCCGGCAGCTCCACGCGGGCCAGGTGCCGGACCCCGTCACCGGCGCCCGCGCGGTGCCGATCTATCAGACCACCTCGTTCGTTTTCAAGGATTTCGCCCAGGCGAAGGCGATCAGTTCGGTCGAGGAGTTCGGCTTCGACTACTCGCGCATCACCAATCCCACCAACGAGGTTCTGGAAAACCGCATCGCCGCCCTCGAAGGCGGCAGCGGTGCCCTGGCGGTGGCGTCGGGTTCGGCGGCGACGGCGATATCGATCCTCAACATCACCCATACCGGCGACGAGGTGGTGGCCGCCAAGACCCTTTACGGCGGCAGCTTCAACCTGTTCGTCAACACCCTGCCCAAGCATGGCGTGCGTACCGTGTTGGTCGATCCGGCCGATCCCGAGAATTTCCGTCGCGCCATCACCGATCGGACGCGCGCCATTTTCATCGAAACCATCGGCAATCCCGACATCAACATCATTGATTTCGAGGCGGTGGGCCGCATCGCCGAGGCCGCTGGCGTGCCGGTGATCGTCGACAACACCTTCGGCACGCCCTACCTGTTTCGGCCCTTCGATTACGGCGCCAACGTCTCGGTGCATTCGGCCACCAAGTACATCGGCGGCCACGGCACCAGCATCGGCGGGCTGATCGTCGATGGCGGCAATTTCAATTGGGCCAACGGCAATTTCCCCGATTTCACCACCCCGGATCCCGCCTATAGCGGCTTCATCCACTGGGAGAAGTGGGGCGACTATCCGGGCGCCGGCAATATCGCCTACATCATCAAGGCGCGGCTGCACTATCTGCGCGATTTCGGCGCCTGCATGAGCCCGTTCAACGCCTTCCTGTTCCTGCAAGGGCTGGAAACCCTGTCATTCCGTCTGCGCCAGCAGGTAACCAGCGCCCAGCGGATTGCCGAATTCCTCGAGCTCCATGCCGAGGTCGAGTGGGTCAATTATCCGGGACTGCCAAGCAGCCCCCACCACGCCCTGGCCCGCAAATACCTGCCGAAGGGACCCGGCGCCATCCTCACCTTCGGCGTCAAGGGCGGGCTGGAACGGGCCAAGCGGTTCATCGAGTCGCTGGAGATTTTCTCGTTCCTCGCCAATGTCGGCGATTCGAAATCCCTGGTCGTCCACCCCGCCACCGTTACTCACGGGCAATTGACCGAGGCCGAGCAGCGCCTCGCCGGGGTCAAGCCCGAGCAGGTCCGCCTGTCGGTCGGCACCGAGGACATCGACGATCTGTTGTGGGATCTCGATCAGGCATTTGCCCGCTCCTCGGCATGAAGGGCGGCCTTTCTGAAAGCCGGTTACTGGGGTGGCGAGCGGCTCTTAGCCGAATGGAGAATCGAGGGTATGCAATTCAAGGACAAGGTGGTGATCGTCACCGGCGCCTCTTCGGGCATTGGGCGCGAGGTCGCTTTGGCGTTTTCCCGTAAAGGTGCCCGGGTCGTCGTCAATGGCCGTGACCGCGATCGCATTGATGCCGTGGTCACGGAAATCCGCGCCAATGGCAATGTCGCCGTGGGTGTCCCGGCAAATGTGTCGAAGAAGAACGATGCCGCCGGACTGGTTGAAAGCGCTCTCGACGCTTTCGGGCAGATCGACGTGCTCGTCAATAACGCCGGAGGCAGCCGAGGTTCTCGCTCCGTGGCGGATCTTTTGGAAGACGATTGGGACCAGGTTGTCGCCGATAACCTGAAAAGCGTTTTCCTGTGTTCACAGGCGGCTCTTCCGGCGTTAAAGCGGCAAAAGTCTGGAAAAATAGTCAACGTCGCGTCCCAGGCGGGCCGGGCCCAGTCGGTTCTGGCCGGTCCCCATTACGCGGCCGCCAAGGCCGGTGTGATCGGCTTTACCAAGCAATTGGCGAAGGAGCTTGCCGAGTTCGGCATCAACGTCAACGCCGTGGCCCCCGGCATTGTGCGAAGTGGTCCTCGGGTCGAGGCCATGTGGGATTCCTTCTCTCCGGAATTCCAGGCTCGTTTTATCAGCGACATTCCGCTGGGGCGGCTGGGTGAAAACCATGAAGTCGCTTCGGCCGTCCTGTTCCTCGCGTCCGACGGGGCAAGTTACCTCGTGGGGGCGACCCTCGACGTAAACGGGGGGCGTTGGATGATCTAGCGAAATCGTCCCGGCAACCGCGCATTCCCAGGAAAAAAAGGAGCGACCGACATGCATCGTTACATCACCGCCACTTTGGCGGCTGTGGTTTGTGCCCTCGGCATCGTCGGGGCGGCGGCCGCCGCCGAGAAGAAGCCCGAGATTATCCGCTTCGCGTATCAACCCTCGCATGCCTTGTTCATCGTCGCCAACGAGCAAGGTTGGTTCAAAGATGAATTCGCCAAGGATGGTACAGTCTTCGAGGCCAAAAATTTCCTTGCTGGCCCGCCCATCATTGAAGCCTTCGCAGGGGGCAGACTCGATTTCGGTCTGGTTGGTGATCAACCCGCTCTGCTGGCCCGGGCCAATAACATCGATGTCAAGACCGTTGGCGTCCCCCTGTCGGGCGGCAGGAATCTGGGCCTGTTACTGCCTGCCGGTTCCACGGTGAAAAACGTCGGTGAACTCAAAGGCAAGAAGGTTGCCGTGACGGTTGGTTCGGTTGGCCACCATTTTCTGTTTCTGCTCCTGCAACAGAACGGCTTGAAGCCTTCCGATATTCAGGTGGTCAACCTGTTGCCACCGGATATCAAGCAGGCCATCGAGCAGAAGAACGTCGATGCCGCCGTCACCTGGGATCCGTTCTTGACCATCATCGACTCGGAAGGCAGCGGCAAGACGTTCATCGATGCGGAGGGGATCAAAAACAATGCCAATACGATCTTGGTGAGCGGTGAATTCGCCAGGACCTATCCCGAGGCGGTTGACAAGATTCTTCGAGTCCTGCTTCGGGCGGAACATTTCATCGAGAAGGATCCGGATGAAGCCGCGCGCATCACCGCCAAGGCCACCGGATACAACCTTGACGTCGTGAAGAAAGTCATCAGCCACTACAGCTACGACATCCGCCTCACCCCCGAGGTGCTCCAGGCTTATGAAAAGACGACAGCGTTTCTTCGCGATAGCGGCATCTTGCGCAAGGACGTCGCCGTCAGCGATTTGGTCGACGCCAGTTTTCTGACTCGAATCGGCGCGCAGTAGCAACCGCCGCGGCGAAGAAGGGAGGCGGCGGCAACGCCGTCTCCGCCACCCTGTCAGCGGAGCCCGACACACGATGCCCATCCTTGAAGAAGCGGCGCCATCGGCGCCCGCTCGCGCCAATGGGGCCAACGCCGTTTGGAGATCGGTCGGCCTTTTTTTCCAGCCCCTGATCATTCCCGTCATCCTGCTCTTCGCCTGGGAAATATTGAGCGGCAAAGGCCTGATCCGGGCCTCCACTCTGCCGCCGCCGTCGATCATCGGCGCCACGCTCTTCGACCTCCTGTGGACGGGGGAATTGTTTGGCCACTTGTGGGTCAGCATTTCGCGAGTCCTGGTGGGATTTTCCTTTGGGGCGTCGCTTGGCCTCGGCCTGGGATTCGTCATCGGGCTGTCCAAGCGGACGGAACGGTCGCTGGCGCTGATCACCGCAATTCTGCGCCCGGTTCCGATCATCGCCTGGATTCCCATGTTGATCCTGTGGATGGGCATTGACGAGGAATCGAAGATCGCACTCATCGCCATCGGCAGCTTCTGGCCGGTGCTGCTCAACGTCATCCACGGTGTCAGGAACACCGATCGCAAGGTCATCGAAGTCGCGCGGGTGCTGCGCAAGGGGCCTCTGACCCTGTGGTGGAGGGTCATCCTGCCGTCGGCGCTTCCTGCCGTTTTTACCGGATTGCGGATCGGCATCGGTATCGCCTGGATGAGCGTGGTTGCAGCCGAATTGATCGCCGCCTCGTCGGGCATCGGATACCTCATCATGTACGCCCGCGAGTTGTCGCAGCCCGATGTCATGCTGGTGGCGGTGCTGTCCATCGGCTTCACCGGATTGTTGATCGACCTGCTGATCCGCCAGGTGGAGGGCCGGGCCCTCAGGTGGAACGACAACATCCGTCACGCTTAAGTGCCGAAGGAATTCGAAATGGCGATTGCGGCAGGACAGGCGCTGACCATCGAGCGCCTGAGCAAGAGGTTCAAAATTGAAAGCGGCAGTGTCACAGCGCTAGAGGATGTCTCGCTGGGGGTGGAGCCGGGAGAGTTCGTTACCATCGTGGGCGCCAGCGGCTGTGGCAAGAGCACCCTGCTCAGGCTGATCGTCGGTCTGGAGGCCGCCTATGACGGCAGCATCCGGTTGGGTGAAAAACGCGTGGATGGTCCGGACCTGGAGCGCGGCATCGTCTTTCAGGAAGCGCGGCTGCTGCCATGGCTGAATGTCGAACAGAACATCGCCTTCGGCTGCGGCCCGCAAATGTCGGCTCGGGAGCGTCGGCAGGCCGTCGATGAGCATATCTCGCTCGTCGGCCTGGGCCCCTTCGCCAAAGCCTATCCCTACCAGCTTTCCGGCGGCATGCAGCAGCGAGTTAGTATCGCCCGGGCGCTGGTCAACCGCCCCAAGGTCCTGCTGCTCGATGAGCCTTTTGGAGCGCTCGACGCGCTGACTCGCATCGTCATGCAACAGGAAATCCTGCGTATCTGGCAGGCGGAAAGAACCACCATGATTCTGGTCACCCACGACATCGATGAGGCCATCTATCTGGGGGATCGAGTGGTGGTGATGTCGTCGCGGCCGGGTACCATACAGCGCATCGTTCCGGTCGACCTGCCACGTCCGCGCCGCCGCAGTACCGTCGATTTCGTCAATATTCGGCAACAAATCTACGCCGAGTTCTTCAGCGACGAGGAGGCGTTGCTGGACTATGTCATCTGAGGCGGCCCCCGTGCGATGCCGCCAAACGCTTCCGCCCGGCCGCTTCTGGGCTAAACTTCGAGGGTCAACCCGACCAGGCTGCGATCCGCTCCCGCCGGACCAACCAGCGACAGCCCCAGCGGCGCGCCCAGCCTCTGTGCCAAGGGGATGGTGACCTGAGGAAACCCCGAAAGCCCCGCCAGGCTCAGCAGGCGAACCGCGCTGTGGCGATAGAGGTCGAGCGCTTCCTCGCTTTCGCTCAGGAGCGGCGCCACGTCCGGCATGGTGGGCAGCACCAGCACGCCGTCGTTTCCCAGCAGCGCCGCGAACCAGAGCTGAAAATCGGCCTGGACCCTCCGGCCGTCGGCGATCTGCGGCGCCGTAAGGCTTCTCGCCCAGGCGAAGCGTTCGGCGACACCCGGCCCCAGGGGCGGGCGGTAGCGTTCGATCAGCGGGCCGTCCTCCCGCCAGGCCTCCTCGCCCTGGAGATGGCGGAACGCCCAGTGCAGCGCGTCCAGTGACGGCGGTCCGGCCACCACGTTTCTTGCCTCGCCCAATGTCCGCGCCACCCGCTCGACGGCGGGGGCTAGCGCGTCGGCGACCGTTTGATCGAGCAGGGCGAAGGCGTCCTCCGCCCATAACAGTCTTGGCCGTTCGGGCAGGGGTCGGGAATCCGGGCCGAGGAGCACCTCGGCCACGCGGGAGAAGGTGACGGCGTCGCGGGCGAAGAAGCCACAGGTGTCGAAGCTCGGTGCCAGCTTGAAGCACCGGTCCAGGGGGATCCGTCCATGGGTGGGCCGCAATCCGTAAAGCCCGCAATGGCTTGCCGGAGCGCGAACGGAACCGCCGGTGTCGCTTCCCAGGGCGAAGTCGCACAGCCGGTTCGAGACCGCCGCCGCCGACCCCGATGAGGATCCGCCGGGAATTCGTTCCGGGGCGGCGCCGTTGACCGGTGTGCCGAAATGCGCATTGCGCCCGTTCATCGAGTAGGCGAATTCGTCGGTGATGGTCTTGCCGACGAATCGCGCCCCGGCGTCGAGCAGGCGTTGAACCGCCGTCGCATGCCGAGACTTGATGCCGGACAGGGCGAGGACGGTCGGAGAGCCGGCGCTGGTGGGGTACCCGGCGACGTCGAACAAGTCCTTGACCGCGAAATGCAGGTCGGAAAGCGGTCCGTCCGGCGTGGATGCCACCGGTACCGGTGGGTAGGGCATAAAGGCCCGGGCGGGGTCGTCGGGCAGCGGCATCGGGTCTCCATGGCTGTGGGGAGGCGACAAAACCATCTTGCGGCGAATGCGCCCGCCGATGCAATATCCTTTGCCTACTAGGAAGGTGGGTAATGAAGATGAGGGTGCCGTTCAGGGAGCTTGTGCCCGCTGTCGCCCTCTTCGCCAGCCCTTTCGCGGTCCCCGCGCGGGCCGAGGCGATGAGGGGGCTGCTCGGTTTTTGACGCAGCGGAACTATGCAATGGCACGTCGGAATGTAAGTAGAGTTTCGGTTTAGGCCGATTTCGGAATGGAGTTGCTTTTGAAAGTCAGCTCCGTAAGCAGCAATGGGGGTGCATCATAATGGATATGTTTTCGCGTCGACAGGTGATTCAGGCGTCGGTGGCGGGAGCCGCCGCCAGTTTGGTCGGGGCCGCCCCGGCAACCGCCGGTCAGGGCGGCGCGGCGCGCACCCTGCTCGATCTGGCCGGTGTCCACGCCTCGCCGGCCCGGTTAAGCGAGGCGGTTCTGATCGTCGTCGACGCCCAGGAAGAATACCGCAAGGGCCGGTTGCCGCTGCACCGCGTCGATCCGGCCATACTGCGGGTGGCGGAGTTGTTGAAACGAGCCCGCTCCGCCCGGACACCCATCATCCATATCGCGCAGATCGGCGATCCGGGCGATCTGTTCGACCGGAGCGGCGCGGGCGGCCAATTTTTTCCGGAAATCACGCCCCTGGCGGGCGAGACGGTGATCGAAAAGCCGCTGCCCAATTCCTTCGCCCGCACGGGTCTACAGGAGAAGCTGATCGCCATCGGTCGGAAAGACCTGATCGTAGTCGGCTTCATGACCCATATGTGCGTGAGTTCCACGGTGCGCGCCGCGTTCGACCTCGATTATCGGATAACAGTGGCGGCCGATGCCACCGCGACCCGCGCCTTGCCCGCAACGGCCGGCGGTGCGGACCTGACCGCGGCGCAGATCCAGGCCTCTTCGCTGGCGGCACTGGCCGATTATTTTGCCACTGTCGTCCCGGCTGTCGCTATTCCGCTCTGATCGTTATTCATTTGGTCAGCCGTCCAATAAACGCGACCGTTGGGCGCCGATCCGAGGAGGAGGTTCGGCGCCAATGAATACGGATTGACCAGCGCAGGCTATTTCCTACTGGATAACAGTGTGTGCGTTCGAGGGTAACAGGAAAGAGTGAAGGATGGCTGACCAACTTGATCGTCGCGGCCTGCTGAAACTGGGATTGGCGGCAGGGGCCGCGGCTGGTTTGGCCCTGCCCCGACCGGCGGCCGCCACCCCATCGACGCTGCCTGAGCGAGCCAAGGGACTGGGGCGGCCGGTTCTTGACCCCGCTTACGGCCGCCCTTCGGGGTTTGAAAAGGACGTGGTACGCCGGACCTGGACCAAAGGACCGCTGGAGCAGGCCTCCAGCATGACGCCGCTGGCCGACCTCAAGGGCATCATTACCCCCAACGGCCTGCATTTCGAGCGCCACCACTCCGGCATTCCCGACCTTAACCCCGACACCCATCGCCTCGTGCTTCACGGACTGGTGCGCCAGCCGGTGGTGTTCACCCTCGACGATCTTCTGCGTTTTCCGTCGGTGTCGCGCATCTGGGTGATGGAATGCTCGGGCAACACCAATTCGGAATGGGCCAAGCCGACTCGCGATTCGGTTCAGGGCACCCACGGCTTGATTTCTTGTTGCGAATGGACCGGGGTTCCGCTGTCAGCGCTGCTTGACGAGGTTGGGCTGCTACCGGAAGCGCATTGGGTGATCGCCGAAGGAGCCGACAGCAGCGCGCACGTCCGCAGCGTGCCACTAATCAAGGCGCTCGACGACGCCATCGTCGCCTATGCCCAGAACGGTGAGGCGCTGCGCCCCGAGCAGGGCTATCCGATCCGTCTGTTCCTGCCCGGCTTTGAGGGCAATATGAGCGTCAAATGGTTGCGCCGCCTTAAAGTCACCGCCGAGCCGCAATACGCCCGCGAGGAAACCGCCAAGTACACTGATTTGCTGCCTGGGGGCAAAGCCCGGCTGTTCAGTTTTGAGATGGACGTGAAATCGGTGATCACCCGCCCGTCAGCGGGGCATCGCCTGTTGGAGCGCGGCCCTCGCGAAATCGTCGGCCTCGCCTGGAGCGGTCGCGGAAGAATCACCGCCGTCGACGTCTCCACGGATGGCGGCCTCTCCTGGCAGCCGGCGCGGCTTCAAGAGCCCGTCCTGTCGAAATGTCTGACCCGCTTCACCCTGCCCTGGACCTGGCAGGGGGCTCCGGCCATCTTGCAAAGCCGAGCTGTCGACGAGACCGGTGAGGTCCAGCCGACTCGGGCCCAGTTGGTTGATGCGCGAGGCGTCAACTCATATTACCACTACAACGCCGTTCAATCTTGGAAGGTGGCCACTGGCGGCGAGGTGAGCAATGTTCACGTCTGACCGCCGCGCCCGGAGGATCGCGCTCCTGGTGATCGTCCTTCCCCTGGCGCTTTCCGCCTGCCAGGCGGAGCCCCCGCATTCGCGGCTGGGCCTGGGAACGCCGGTGAGCGAGGCGGATGTCGCCGCCTGGAACATCGACGTCTCGCCATCGGGCGGGTTGCCGCCCGGCCACGGCTTGGTCGCCGCCGGCCGCGAATTGTTCGAGACCAATTGCGCTCCCTGCCATGGTCTCAAGGGCGAGGGCTTGCCTCCCTTCCCACGCCTGACGGGCGGACACGGCAGCCTCGCCACCGCCAAGCCGGTGCTGACCATCGGCAGCTTCTGGCCCTATGCCGAGACGGTTTTCGACTATATCCGCCGCGCCATGCCGTTCGTCGATCCCCAATCGCTCGATAACGACCAAGTCTATGCCCTGACCGCCTACCTTCTGTATCTCAACGGCATCGTGCCCGAGTCGACGGACCTCGACGCCGCTCGCCTGGCGGCTGTGCGAATGCCTAACCGCGACGGCTTCATCCTCGACAATCGGCCGGATACCCGCTAAGGCCGGCCCAAATTCGATGATGACGGGGTGAACAACGGGCGACGACGATTAGTCCGACATTTCAAGTTCCGAGACGCCAACCGACACTATTCCGACCGTTCACGAGTCACCGGCATGACAATCGCTCACATCTTCCTGGCCGTACGACCTATTTCAGCAGGGGCCCGCCGCCGGCGCGTTGTCGAGCCCGTGTTATCGAACGGCCCCGGATGATCGCCGCCTCTGTCTGTCCCCATGATTGCCCGTGCGTTTGCGCCCTCGATGTCGATGTCATCGACGGGACGCGCGTCGGCCGTGTTCGGGGCGCCGACCAGCCATTCACCGCGGGGATCGCCTGTGCCAAAGTGGCCCGCTATGCCGAACGGGTTCACCATCCCGACCGCCTGACCGTCCCACTGATTCGAACCGGCCCGAAAGGAAGCGGGCAATTCACGCCCCTCCCTTGGGATGAGGCGCTGGATCTGGTTGCCGAGCGCTTTTCCGAGGCGGTCACCCGGCATGGGTCCGAGACGGTTTGGCCGTTCCATTACGCCGGGACCATGGGGCTGGTTCAGCGGGAAGGCATCAAGCGCCTGCGCCACGCGCTGAAATATTCCGGCATGCGCGAGACCTATTGCGTCGCCATCGCCGATGCCGGCTGGTTGGCCGGAGTGGGTGCCAAACGCGGCGTCGACGTTCGCGAGATGGCCGAATCCGACCTGATCGTCATCTGGGGCGGCAACCCCGTGCATACCCAGGTCAATACCATGTCGTGGGTGACGCGGGCGCGCCGCGAGCGGGGCGCCAAGCTGGTGGTTATCGATCCGTATCGCACGGCCACCGCGGAAAAGGCCGACCTGCATCTGCCCCTTCGCCCAGGTACCGATGGCGCGCTGGCCGTCGCGGTCATGCATGTGCTGTTCGCCCAGGGTATGGCCGACCGCGACTATCTAAGGCGCCACACCGACTTTCCTTCCGATCTGGAGGGCCACCTGGCGGCACGGGGGCCGGACTGGGCGGCGGCGATCACCGGGTTGGCCGCCGAAGACATTCGCGCCTTCGCCGAACTTTATGGCGCCCACAAGCGCAGCTTCATCCGCCTTGGCTATGGCTTCACCCGCCACCGAAACGGCGCCGCCGCCATGCATGCGGTCAGTTGTCTGCCCGCCGTCTCCGGCGCATGGGCCCATCCCGGCGGCGGCGCGTTGTTCAGCCAGGGGCATCTCTATGGCCTCGATACCTCGCCGTTGGATGGCCGGGACTTGTGCGATCCCAATATCCGCATTCTGGATATGTCACGGGTCGGCGCGGTGCTGACCCATGATCCCGCCGACTTGCAAGGCGGCCCTCCGGTGACGGCGATGTTGATCCAGAATACCAACCCCCTGGCCGTCGCGCCGGACAGCATCAGGGTGAGGGCCGGTTTTTCCCGCGAGGACCTCTTTACCTGCGTCCATGAGCAGTTCATGACGGAGACGGCGCGGATGGCCGACATCGTCCTGCCCGCGACGACCTTCCTGGAACATGACGACCTCTACCAGGCTTCAGGCCACACGTTTCTACAGTTGGCCCGGGCCGTCATTCCGCCGATTGGGCAAAGCCGGCCCAATCACGCCGTCATCGGGGGCCTTGCCCGACGTCTGGGGGCCCGCCATCCTTGTTTTGACATGACCGAGTGGGACCTGATCGACACGGTACTGCGCCGCTCCGGCAAGCCCGGAGCCGAAACGTTGCGGCATGTGCGGTGGCTGGATTGCGCACTTCCCTTCAAGACCGCGCATTTCCTCGATGGCTTTCCCCAGCCGGACGGCCGCTTTCGCTTCGCTCCCGATTGGGCCGCGATCGGTCCCAACCACGCGGGAATGCCGGCGCTCCCCGATCATTTTGCGGCCATGGACGGCCCTTGCGCCGAGCGACCGTTCCGGCTGGTCACCGCCCCCGCCCGGAACTACCTGAATTCGAGCTTCACCGAGACGGCGGGTTCGCGCCGCGCCGAAGGACGTCCGACCGTGCAAGTTGATCCAGTTGCCGGCGCGGCTCTGGGACTGAAGGAGGGGGACCTCGCCCGGATCGGCAACGACCGGGGCGAGGTGTTACTGCATGTCCGTCCGGTATCCGGCATGGACCCTCGAACTCTGATCGTCGAGGGCATCTGGCCCAACCATGCCTTCGTCGGTGGCCTCGGCATCAACGCCCTGACCAGCGCGGAGCCGGCGGCCCCCAACGGCGGCGCCGTCTATCACGACACCGCCGTCTGGCTGCGACCGGCGTAGACCGCTATTTCAGGCCCGCCTCGGCGGCGATGCCGCGATCAACGAAGGCGTCCACGTCAACGCTGGAACGGATCAAGCCTATGCCGCGGATGTAGGCCTCGGTCTTCTTGAATTCGTTGATATCGTCGTCGGTCAGCGCCGGACTGAAATCGAGCTTGGCGAATACCTTTTCGGCCAGGTCGGGCGGCAGCTTGACATCCTCGGACACCAGGGCGGCCGCCTCCTTCGGGTTGGACCTGACGAAGTCGGAACCGCGTGCATAGGCGCGCAGGAAGGCCTTGGCCAAATCCCGCTTGGTCTTGAGGAAGTCGCTGCTGGCCACGATGGCCAACAAGCCCGACTTCAACCCGGTGCCGTCAGCCAACACCTTGATTGCCTTTTGGGCCTCGAATTTGGTCAGGATGGGTTCCCATACGGCGCCCGCGTCAATACTGCCGGCGATGATGGCGGGGGGGATGTCGGCGTTCAACAGGTTGACCTGCTCGATATCCTTCAGGGTCAGCCCCTGTTGCTGCAGCACCAGCGACAGCAGATGCTCGGTGTAGGACGCCTTGGGAACTCCGACCTTGCGGCCTTTGAGTTCGCGCGCCGACGTGATCGGCGAATCGAAGCCGATAATGACGGCGATGGTTTTCGGTCCCGATGACGGCTTGCCGATGATCCGGGTGTCAATTCCCGCGGACTTGCCGATCAAGGCGGGGGTATCCCCCAGCAGCCCGATATCCTGTAGCCCCGAGGCAAAGGATTCATTGATGGGTGCGCCCGCACTGAACTGTGACCATTTCACCGTGGTGCCGGGACGTGCCTTGCCGAGTTCCTCGTCCAGCCACCCCTTGCGCTGGGCCACATAGAGTGGCGCGTAGAGCGGAATGGGTTGAGTGGCGATGCGCACTTCGTCGGCAAGCGCCGCTCCGGTGGCAAGCGCCAGGGCGGCGGTGACGCCAAGCACAAGTCGGGAAAAGTTCATGGGGAAACTCCCTGATCGGGGCGCGGAGTAAAGCTTGGCAAAGCGTAGGGGATAAAAACACACACGTCTAGTGGAGAGTAGAGTTATGCGCGTGATGGCGCCGCTCTATATTGTCGCTTCGCGGACGCGCCTGAACCCAGGCAAAATGCCGAGGTTGGCAATATCAATTGTGACGCTGCCGAACCCGTCGATCTTGGTGAGCCGGATCACCGTGCCGGATTTCGGCACGGTGCAACTCATCATGGCGGGCAAAGCTCACCTCCAGGTGCGCCGGCGCGTGTGCGTCCATAGCTGCGTTCGCCAGCCCCTATTTCAAGCTTTCACCAGCCCTGGGGGCCAGTGCGCGGCCGGTGT
>Ga0265327_10000898_pt1 | contig 43893 bp, 18 predicted proteins | sample 41621metaG_FD_202089 | JGI IMG/M metagenome (GOLD analysis project Ga0265327, IMG submission 202089) | Rhizosphere microbial communities from Carex aquatilis grown in University of Washington, Seatle, WA, United States - 4-16-21 metaG | ecosystem: Host-associated > Plants > Roots > Rhizosphere... | reverse complement strand
CGCTGGCCAACCGCGGCAACGCCTTGCTGGACTTGGACTGCCTGGCGGACGCCTTGGCCAGCTACGACCAAGCCTTGTCAATCAAGCCCGGCCATGCCGACGCGCTCATCAATCGGGGCAACGCCCTGCAAGGCTTGACGCGCCACGAGGAAGCCCTGGCCAGCTATGCCCGCGCGCTGGCGCTCCAGCCCGATTATGCCGAAGCGCATTGGAACGAAAGTTTGAGTCGGCTGGTGTTGGGCGACTTTGAGCAAGGCTTCGCAAAATACGAATGGCGTTGGAAAAAAAAGGCGCTCACTTCGCCCCGGCGCGATTTCACCCAGCCGCTCTGGCTAGGCCGGGAGCCCTTGCGGGGCAAGACCATCCTGCTGCATGCCGAGCAGGGCTTGGGCGACACCCTCCAGTTCTGCCGCTACGCCAAGCTTGTCGCGGCGCAAGGCGCGGAGGTGCTGCTGGAAGTCCAGGCCAGCCTTAAACCACTGCTGGCCACACTGGAAGGCGTCAGCTGGATCGTTGCCAAGGGTGAACCCCTGCCGGCGTTTGACTGCCACTGCCCGCTGTTGAGCCTGCCGCTGGCGTTCGGCACCCGGCTGGACAGCGTGCCCGCGGCCGTCCCCTACCTCCGCGCCGACCCGGCCCGCGCCGCCGCGTGGCAGGCCAGGCTCGGGCCGACGGCGTGGCCGCGCATAGGCTTGGCCTGGTCGGGCAACAGCGCCCATATCAATGACCGCAGGCGCTCCATGCCTTTGGCCGAGTTCGCCAAACTGGCGGCGGGGCCGGCGCAGTTCGTCAGCCTGCAAAAGCAGGTGCGGGAGGCCGACCTGGCGGCGCTGGCGGCGCGCCCGGACATCGCCCATTATGGCGAGGCGCTGGGCGACTTCGCCGACACCGCCGGCCTGGTGGCCAACCTGGATCTGGTGGTGGCGGTGGACACCTCCGTCGCCCACCTGGCGGCGGCGATGGGCAAGCCGGTGTGGCTGCTGCTGCCGTTCAACCCCGACTGGCGCTGGCTGCTGGCGCGCGGCGACAGCCCCTGGTATCCGACCATGCGGCTGTTCCGCCAGCCTAAGGCCGGCGACTGGGCCAGCGTCATCGCCCACCTCGCCGAGGCGCTGGCTGTGTTCAGACCGGTCGGTGGCGGCGTTCCTCCCCTTCAGAAGGCTCCGGGCTGACAGTCGGCCTGTCCTTAGAGGCTGGGCGCGGTCAGGCAGCGTCCAGCCGCAAGGCCCGGAACAATTCCTTCAACAAACGCCCTTCCTCCGCCGAAATCCGCCTGCCCGGTTCGTCCTGTTCTTCGGCACGGGCGGCGGCGGCTACTTCTGTGCAGATGTGGAACAGCCGCGAACGCTTGTCCTGCGGCGACGGCTCCACCACGTCTTGGACGATCTGGTCCACCAGCCGGGCCAGGCTGGCCTGTTTGCGCGGATCCTTGGGCGCAGGCCCCTCCAGCAAAGGCAGAAAGAAGCGCCGGGCGCGGTCGCTGGTGATTTCCGGCACATCGGCGCGCACCAGTTTCACGAAGGCGTCCACATAATAGAATAGGGTTTCGATCTCTTCCTTTTGGCAGCGCCCGTCCGCCCACATGACTTCGATGATAGGCATCAGCCAAAGAAACTGGAAATTATAACAATCCAGATCCAAATCCAAGTCTTGGCAGAGGGAAGCGATCATTTCGTCGTCACGCCGCATGAGGGGGCCTGCTATCGTCAAATGGAATTATCATATCATCCTTCATACGCTTCGTCCTGGTTGATCGCGGCCAGCACCCACGAGAAACGTCCTTCCGATATTTTCGAGCCGCAGTAACCGCACTCCCCAGCCTGGCCGATCTTGTCGGCGGGCGCGCCACAGGCGGGGCAGGTTTTCAGGTCGTATCCGTCGGCGGCTTTGGCCGCGCCAGACCCCCGGATAAACGTCCAGTACTCGCTGAATTTGCGAGGTTTCTTGGATGAGCCGCCGACAAGCTTGTCTTGCTTGTCGACAGTATAGTCCAGGCAGGAGGCGAATATTCTGACGGTGACCGACTCGTAAAATTTATCCAGGTCGATCCGCGCCGGTATCACGCTGAGGATTTCAATATTGTCGAGCCGGTTGCGCCAGCCTTGCCGCGCATACTCTTCCATCCAAAAGTTGTTCGACTCGTAAAGCCGGTCGGAAACCAAATGCCGGGCTTGCCGCCATTCGCCTTGGCTCCAAGCGGCGTAAGTCGCCAGGAAATACGGTTTGACCACTTCCTCGCAGAAACGGTTGAAAAAAGCATCCCAGCGATCAAGGCCGTGCTGGTTGACGAAAGTCTGTTCATAGGCGTCCAGCCCGGGCTGCTTGAGCGTGGGCAGCTCCGTGCCGGTTTCTTGCGCATAGCCGCCGGGCTCTTCGGTTTTAAACGGCAGGCTGCTGACAATGCTCATTTTAAGCACTTGCCACTGCTTTTCGCCTGCCTGGATGGTCGAGTGGCAATATTGGCATTCCCCGGCGTCGGTAAAATCGGCAGGCGCGCCGCAGGAGGGGCAGGACAGCGTCCGCATTTGCTCAGGCTTGGGGGACAAAACGCCCTTTTGGCGCGCGAACGTCCATTGCTCCACGTTGGCAAAGCGGGCTTGCTCGCCGGTCTGGTAGCCTACGGTGAAGTTTGATTCAAAGGCGACGACCAGGCTGTCGCCCGAGTCCCGCGCCAAGATATTCGCAATCCTGGCTTTGCCGATGACAATGTCATGGACGCGCTGCTTGGGATAGAAGACATTGCCGGCCACCTGGCTGACTAGCGTCTTGGGCAGATAAGGGGTCAACAGTCTGAACTGCCCGGAACCCCGGTAAGTATAATATTTGTGGTAAAGCAGGCTGGCGAAGTCTAAAAACAGCACTTTGGAAAAGTTTTCGTCGCGGGCTTTCAAATCTTGCAACTGCCCGTCAAGGGGGGGGGCCGCCGCGCCGGGCCTCTCCCGGTTGCTTGAGTAGCCTGACTGGTAGCTTGCGACGGCTCCGGAAGACGGCTGGTGGCTCAACAGGCGCACCAGAAGATAAATCACCAAAATGAGAATGACGATTTCGACGAACAAGGCGAACGAGCCGCGGTTGTCTTCGGACGGGCTGGCGCTGGATTGGCCGCCTCCGCCGTAATAATGGCCGGAATATCCGGAAGAGGAGCCACCGCCCCAATGGAAGCCTCCGCTGGAGTGGCTGGAACTGCCGGAACCGCGGGAGCCGCTTGAGCCGCCGCCGCTGTAGGAATGCCCCCCGCCCATGCGGGCTTGCGCCGGGGGCTCGCACAGCAGGCCCAAGACCAGGCCGATCAGCGCCACGCACAGCCAGCCTGCGGGCGGGGAGGTTTTGTGGGATTTCATAAGTCGATTTCCAGATGGTCGGGCAATTCGTTGGTGTCGTCCTCGACCTGGGGAATATAGCGGCTGAAAGTCGTTTGCAAGCCCTCCAGCCGGGCGACCAGTTCGGCGGCCGGGTTTTTCGCCTGGAAGACGCCATTCAAATCCTGGCGGATTTTCAGCCATTCGCCGGGCGGAATCGCCGACTCCACGCCCCGGTCGGGAATGATCGCCACTTGGCGCTCCCACACCGCGACAAACACCAACACGCCGGTCTTGTCCCGGGTGTGGTGGATGCCGCCCTTTTGGAAGCAAGCCCGCGCCAAAATTTCGGTGGATCGTTCCAGGCGCTTGCGGCCGACGGCCCGCCTCAGCAATCCGGGCAGCCCGGCGGTCAGCGCCGCGCCCAGCACAAAGGCCGTGATGGTGCCCGCGTAGATGACCCACTCGTCGAACACCTCCGGCGCGAAGCGGAAATAAGTCAACGCCAAAAACGCCAGCGCGCTGCCTAGGCCTAAGGGATATTGGGCATAGCTGTCGGCGCGTTCCTTGACGAGAACCACCCATTCGCTGTGGGACTGGCTTTCGATGCGGGCAATGGCGCGGCCAATGTCCGCCCGGAAGGTGTCATTGAATTGTTTTAACATAGGACTTAGGATTCCTCGACGCCGCATGGCAAACGGACTGTGGGGCATAGGGTCGGGCGGGCGCAGCCAAGCCTCCCGCCCCGCCGGCACGGGAGGGGTTGGAAGGCGGATGGCGCTTTACTTTCGCATTTCTGAATGCCGCGCGCAATGCTGCGCGCGGGCCGCCGGTTTTGCGCATCCGCCGGCAACGGATTGCGATGAGAGCAATGGAGTGTTTCCGGGTTGCTGCCGACGGCGGAAGGCAATAGGCAATAAGCGGCCTGCCGAATGGACGATAAGCGGGAGTGAGGCTTGAAAACTTTAAGGGGGGAATAAAGAAAAGAGCCCGGATAGTCCTTTATCCGCGGCAAGAGCAGTCAAACGAGGTCGGCATGCTCCAATGGAGGCAACTAATGAGGAAGAGAGTCCGGTTTAGTTGCCTAGTAATATACTGGATGCCCCGGCGCTTGTTAATGTGGCAAATTGTCGCATATTACCCCGCAGTCCTTAAGTGGGTCATATCACGCAAACCCTAGGTTATATGCCGCGTCAAACCGTGGGCAAAACCGGCCCTAATGGTGTTGGCCCGGGCTTGACGGCTCCCGGCAATTTCGCCCGCAATTCCCGCAATTCCGCCTCCAGTGCGTGGACGCGCTCCAGCAGCGTCAGCGCCAAGGCCAGGCTGTGGAGATCCAGCTCAAAATCCCGGCTCAGACGGCGCGCCAGGCGGACGGTCAGCAAACGATCCGCGCCAAACAACCAAGGCACCGCCTCAGGGTCAATGGGCGCGAGCAAGCCTTCGTCCACCATCTCGCGCAAAGTTTCTTCGCTGAGGCCGGAGACTTCGGACAGTTGCGCCAGGGAATAGGTATGCTGCTCATGCAGCCACAAGATTTCGGTCTGTTCGATGGGCATGGGACTAGCTCCGTTGGAAGTGCCCGCGCGGGTTGAACGTCGAACTGTCGGCCAGCGATTGGTACAGCGCGCGCTCATGCTCGCCGACCAGGGTCGGCACGACAATCTGCACGATGGCGAAAAGATTGCCCGCCCCGTGCTGCGGCTTGGGCAGGCCGCGGTCGGCGATGCGCAATTGCTGGCCGGCCGGCGTGCCGGGCGGCACCTTCAGGCGGACGGCCCCGCCCAGCGTGGGTACTTCCACCGAGGCCCCCAGCACCGCCTCCCACGGAGCCAGCGGCAGATCCAAATACAGATCATGTCCGTTGACGCGGAAAAAAGGATGCGGCTGCAAACGGATGTTCAGGTACAAATCGCCGTCGCGGCCACCGTTCGCGCCCTTGCCGCCGCGCCCGGCCAGGCGCAGCCGTTGCCCGTCCTTCGCGCCCTTGGGAATGCGCGCCTTCAGCGTGCGCGAGACCTTGCGCAGCGTGCCCAAGGCGTCGGTTTCCGGCACGCTCAAATTGAGATCCAATTCAGTGCCCGCATAGGCTTCTTCCAGCGTGATGTGGGCGTTGACCTCATAGTCCTGGCCGGGCGTCGGAATTTTCCCGCTCCGCCCGCCGCGCCCCTTGCCGGTGAAGGCCGCGAACAGATCCGACAGGTCGATGCCCTCGTCGGCAAAGCCTGGGCCGCCGTAATGCTGCTCCCAGCCCGGTGGCGGACGGAAGTCCTGCCCCGGCTGGAAACTGCCCAGCTGGTCGTAGGCGGCGCGCTTTTCCGGATCGTGCAGGGTTTCGTAAGCCTCGGAGACCTCCTTGAATTTCTCCTCCGCCCCGGCTTCCTTGGACACGTCCGGATGGTACTTGCGCGCCAGTTTGCGGTACGCCTTTTTGATTTCTTCGGGGCTGGCTTTCCTGTCCAGGCCCATGGTTTTGTAATAGTCTTTGTACTTCAACAAAGTCACCCAATATTTGATTATAAAGTCGAATTTTAAGAGACATGAACTGTGCCGGCAAAATGTCAGCGCAAAGCGGAAAATTCCGGGCGCGACGTGTTGGGAGAATGCCCAATTCTGAGCAGGCAGATGACGTTGCCGAAAATTGCCGACACAATTGAGGAAAGCCTTCAACTGTGTATGCTGGGCAGTCTTGGAAGACAAGATGTTGGGGTGCGACGAGTGCTCGCCGCGCTCCGGCGACGCCGATTGGCGAAGATTGGAACGGGAATGGCCCGCGCCACAGGTGTGGCGCGGGCTGTCCTTAGGCCTTAGGCCGCAGCGGCCACGACCACGTCGTAGATTTCCTTGGCGGCAGCTTTCGGGTCGGCAGCGCCGTAGATGGCAGCGCCAACCACGATGATGCCCGCGCCAGCCTTGACGACCTGCTCCGCGGTGGAGGCTTTGATGCCGCCGGCGACAGAGATGGTCAGGCCCAGGTTCAGACCGGCAATGGCTTGCAGGTCGGCGAACGGGGTCTGGCCGGCAGCCTGGGCGTCCAAGCCGGTGTGGACACCGATGATCTGCGCGCCGAGCTTCGCGGCTTCCGCTGCGACGGCGAGCTTGTCCGGAACGTTGATCAGGTCAACCTGGACTTGCTTGCTGCCGTTCTCGGCGGCGGCCTTGATGACGCCGGCGATGGTGCCTGCGCCGGAAACGCCCAGCACGGTGGCGATGTCCGCGCCATCGGCGTAGAACGGGGCGGCTTCATACGCGCCCGCATCCATGGTCTTCAGATCGACCAGGATCTTCTTGTTCGGGAACTCAGTGCGGAGTGCCTTCAACAAGCTAGCGCCGTTGTACTTGATGGACGGGGTTCCAATCTCAAAAATGTCGATGTAGTCGGCGGTGGCGCGAGCCAGACCGAGGGTCGTTTCAACGTCCAGGGTGTCGAGTGCCAACTGAATCAAGGGTCTTGCCATGTGATGTGCTCCGAGTGTGAATGTTTAGTGGTGGGTTTTTTGGGCAACGCATTGGCCCCATGCAAGGCTAATGCCAAATTTTAGGCCAGCGTCTTGGCCCGACTAACATCGGCTCCGTTCCAACAGCCGTGAATGTGCTCACGGTGTAAAAACACAGGGCCACGGCAGAGCCGCCATCGCCGATTGCCGACCAGGAGTCCCTAAGTCCTGGGTCGGCATTATGCAACGGATGTGAGGGCTAAGCAACACGAAGACAAACCCTGTTGGACGAATCGGCGGTGGAAGCGGCGGCGCTGGATTATTTCGAGGGGCTGGTGTTGCCCGCCATCAGAATGAAACACAGGGGACGTGCCAGAGTGTTATAAGCATATGGAAATAGGACAGGTTTTAGGCCGGACTCCGGTTGCTTGGATGGTCGGCGGTAAATCCCGATAGCCCAATGGTAATGATATCTATCGACCTCATACTGAAAAGAATTCTAGGTGGAATTCCGCTGGGAAACCCACAATTACAGCCAGGCCGGGTGCGCGCCGCGCACCCGGCTTCGCCCGGCTGGGGAGTCTTTCAAGAACCAAGCAGCTTGCCTTCCCCGTCGAAAGCCATCACCGTCACTTCCCCGTCCACGTCGATGATTTCGGCGCGCCGCAACACGCCGCCGGGGTCGTATTCGTAGCGGTGTTCCATCTCGATTTCGCCATAAACCCTCTTCCGCAGCCTCACTAGGCGGTCTTCGGCGTCATAAGAGCCCTGAAAAAAGGTGATCCGGTTTTCAAGCTGGCCAGGCGTCAATTCATTGAGCAGCGTGAGGGGCAGTTTGACGCCGGTGTAGGTCAGAAAATAACGGCAGTTTTCAAATGTCTCGTCGGTCATGTGTGGGCCAATGGAAGGATGATGGGCAAAACTATCCACGCAGCAAGACTCGCACCAAGGGCGTAAAATTCTGTCCAAGCGTCGAGGCTGGTTTTCATATGTTTTTTAACCGGTTGAAATAAAAAATATTTTTCTCCGCTTGGAAGGGTTGTCGGGTGGGGCCGCGGGCGGTGTTTTTAGGTTTCACAGCCGCCTTTCGATCCGCCGTCGGCTAGGCCGTGTCGCCTTATTGACAAATTGGCGTCCAAGCGGATTGCCTTGGAACGCCAGCGTCCCGCGTGGCGGGCGACTCAAGATTGCGCCGCCTGCCGCTTTAAAACTACACTGGGCCGCCTCCTTAGCCATCGGGGTTGAACCATGTTCGTACAACTCGTTTTTGCCTTGGCCGCCGGCCTGGCTTTTTGGGCGCATAAAGAGGGGGCCGGCGGGGTGGCCGCGCCCGGCGAGGGCGCATCGCCCAAAGCGGCCAAGCAGACCGCGCCGCCGCCCGCCGGAGACCGGCCCCGCTTCTATGAGGACGCGCACAAACGCCGCCGCGCCGAGATGGACTGGGTGGCGGAGTCGCCCAGTCCGGAAGAAAAACTGTCGGATCAATTCTTCGCGCGCTCGTCGGCCTTGCTGGCGAGCTCGACGATTTGCGCGTGGGTTTATCCGCCGCTGCTGCTTTGGCATATCCCGGCGCTGTTTTATGTGTCCCTGCCCAGGTATCGGGACGCGCGCGAGGATATTATCGACAAAAAAGAAATCACCATCAACGTCGTCGGCGCGGTGTCCTCCGTCGGCTCCCTGGCCTATGCCGTGGTGTATCCGTCGATGGTCGTGGTGTTCGCGGCCAGCGGCTGGCTGTACGCGATGACCAGCCAACTGGTCATGCGCACGCAAGACCGCACGCGGCGCAATCTCGCCAATCTGTTCGGCGAGCAGCCCCGCCAGGTCTGGGTCGTGCATGAGGGCGTGGAGATCGAAGCGCCGTTCGAGTCGGTCGTCGTCGGCGACATCCTGGTCGTGGACGCCGGGCAGATGATACCGATAGACGGGATCATCCAGTCCGGCATGGCGAGCATCGACGAGCATATGCTGACCGGCGAGTCGCGGCCCGCCGAGAAAAGCGCGGGCGACCGGGTGTTCGCCGCGACCTTGGTGATGGCGGGCAGGATTTATGTGCGCATCGAAAAGACCGGGCGGGAAACGGCGGCGGCGCAAATCGGCGAAATCCTCAAAGACACGTCCAGCTTCACCGCCTCGGCGCGATTGCGCGGCCAGTCCGTGGCCGACCGCTACGCCCGGCCGACCATGGGGCTGGGCGCGCTGGCGCTGCCGCTGTCGGGGCCGGAAGGCGCGCTGGCGGTGCTGGGCTCGGGCATCGGCAACAGCATGCGGCTGTTGGGGCCGATCAGCGTGTTGAGTTTTCTGCAATTGACCGCCCGGCGCGGCATCCTGATCAAGGACGGCCGGGCGCTGGAGCAGATCAGCAAGATCGACACCCTCGTTTTCGACAAGACCGGCACCTTGACGCTGAAGCAGCCGGCCGTCGGCGAGATCCATCCGCTAGGGGGCCACACCGGGGACAGCGTGTTGGCCTACGCCGCCGCCGCCGAATTCCGCCAAACCCACCCCATCGCCAAGGCCATCCTGCAAGCGGCGCAGGCGCGCGGCCTGGAGCCGCCGCCGATCAGCGAGGCCGCCTATGACATCGGCTACGGCATCAAAGTCGCCATCGCCGGGCAGGCCATCCGCGTCGGCAGCGACCGTTTCATGGCCCAGGAAGGCATCGCCGTGCCGCCGCCCGTCGAGGCCGTCGCCGACCAGGCCCGCGCCCAGGGCCACACCCTGGTCTATGTCGCCATCGACGGCGCGCTGGGCGGCGTGATCGAGATGCGCCCGACGGTGCGGCCCGAGGCGCGGCGCGTCATCGACCGGCTGCGCCGGGCCGGGCTGGATATTCATATCCTGTCCGGCGACCATGAAAAGCCGACGCGGGTGTTGGCGGAGCAATTGGGGGTCGAGCATTATTTCGCGGAAACCTTGCCGGAGCAGAAGGCCGGCCATATCGCCCGCTTGCAGGCCGAAGGGAGGTTTGTCTGTTTCGTCGGCGACGGCATCAACGACTCCATCGCGCTGAAAAAAGCCCAGGTCTCGGTCTCCCTCAGCGGCGCGTCCACGATAGCCACCGACACCGCGCAAATCATCTTGATGGATCAGACTTTGAACCAATTGGACGAGTTGTTCGACCTCGCCGAGGCGTTTGAGGCCAATATGGATCGGGATTTGCTGAGTTCCGCCATTCCGGGTGGCGTCATCATCGTCGGCGCGTTCTCCGGCGTGATCGGCTTGACCTCGTCCATCGCCTTGTATTGGGTGGGGGCGATGGCCGGGCTGGCCAATGCGTTGTTTCCGTTGTTTTCCGCGCAGGAGGAGGTTGAAAGGCGCGGTTAAAAACCGCTCTCACGGTAGTTGTGGCTGTAGGGTGCGCACCGCGCACCATTTTCAATGTTGGAGTATTCAGTGCTTGCCGAGGATGCGCAATAGCCCCATGCGAGCAATCATTGAAACGTCAAGAACTCTAACATGCCCAAGGTTTAAGGTGCGCGGTGCGCACCCTACCAGGCTATTGCCATGTTTAAGTTAGCTGCGAGCGAATCTTTGTGGAGAAAATGTAGAACGCAAAAATCGTTGGCAAGCCGATCCGAGGAATCATCGCTTGGAGTTGCCCGCCGGTTTCCTTGAATGACCAGAACCATATGACTGCCAACGCAAAGCCATAGACCAAGAGTGCGATGGATTTGCCTGCGAAAAGCATTGTACCAGTCAGGGAAAACAAGAGGCCAACAACCAAGAAGTACGAACCACCCCCTCCAAGGTTCATGTTCAAGTGGAGGCCGCCTGCTGCGAGCGCAAGGCCAAGAAGCGCGAATAGAGCGCCGAAAACCCTTGGTGGGTTAGAGCTAGACATATTCTTCCTTTCAGTAGTTGTGAACGAGATATTGAAACGACTTCGGTTAGCCAATTCTGCGACGAATCGAGTGGCTAACGCCTTAATTCACGGGCGGCTGAACGCCGTCCCGTGGAATGAAACGTCAGTTATTGGTTTGCTGGGCAAGGTATTGCCGGACAGTCGTTTTGTAGCCCCCGGAGACATTCTTTGCCAACGACTGGACGGTGTAGATTGGACCCCATGGAATTCCCCACCAACCAAAAAGCAGTGTGGCCAATGAGTAGGCGGCTTTGGTGAGGGCAACTTTGTCGCGGCCTGCAACGTAATAGCGGGACGGGATCTTGAAGGTAAGGAAAACAATGCTTACCGTCAAAAGGAATCGGGTCATCTCGGTGTCGCCTGTTATCCGAGTGCCGTTGTAGGCAGCTCCACTCGCCAATACGTTGGTTGCGTTCTTGCGAAGCCATCGTTCGAATTCTGAAAGTTCCTTCTTCGTATTGCTGGCTATGACAAACAGGGAGATGAACAACACCGATCCTGCCGCAGAGATTGCTAGCAGAACCGGTCTTGACACGACGCTGGTGCTGGGATCGAACGCAAATAGCGCCTTTAGGCCCGCGACACCAAATACAACACCTAAAACGAGAGAAAGCCAACGCATACGTAATCTCCGATAGCTAACGTCTTGACTGCGAGAGGCGGGGACGCTGCGCCTACCTTCAAGACCGGTTGATGCCGTGCATGGCAGTTTACCGCGCCTGCGCGACCAAACTCAAACCGCCCTGCGCCTGGATCGAATCAATCGTCACGCCGCCGCCTGGGCTGGGCTGGGGCGAGGCCAGCCGGAAGCGTTGCAGTATCAAAGCGAGGATCAGTTGGATTTCCATGAGGCCCCAGACTTGGCCGATGCAGGCCCGCGAGCCCCAGCCGAACGGGAAATAGACGAAGTTGGGCAAAGAGGCGGCGAGTTCGGGCGTCCAGCGCTCGGGTTTGAACTGGCCGGCGTCGTCGAAATAGTCCGGGGAATGGTGCATGACCCATTGGGAGATGAACACGGTCGCGCCCGCCGGTATCTTCCAGCCGTCCAGCCAGTCGTCCTGTTCGACGATGCGCACCATGCCGCCGGCGGGCGGGCACAGGCGCAGCGATTCTTTGACCACTTTGCCGGTGTAGGGGAGTTGGCTTAAATCGTCCGCCGTGGGCGGCTTGCCTTGCAAAACGTCGGACAGTTCCAAGGCCAGTTGGGCGTCCACGTCGGGATGGGCGGCCAGCAGGCGCAGGGTTTGGATGATGGCGGTCGCGGTCGGGAAATAGCCGGCCGACAGCATGCTGACCAGCTCGTCGCGGATTTGCTTGTCGCTGAATCCCTTGCCTTGGCTGTCTTTGGCCGACACCAGGCCGGCCAGCAGGTCGCGTCGGCCTTCCGTGCCGTCGCGGCGGGCGGCGGCGATGAGTCCGTAGACCTCGGCGTCCAATTCGGCCATGGCCTGTGAAAAGCGGCGGTTGGCCGGGGTCGGCAGCCACAGCGGCGGCGCGAGGAAGTCGTCCAGCAGGCCGATGGCGGCCAGGAAAGGCTGGCGGATTTTTGCCGCCAAGGATTCATCCAGCGCGCCGAAATGCAGCCGCAGCGCGATGTCCAGCGTCAGCGCCAGGATGTCCTGGCTGATGTTGCGGGTTTGCCCGGGGCTCCAGCGGGCCAGCAGGGCTTGCGTTTGGCCGGCCATCGTGTCGGCGAACAGGCGGATGCGCTCCTGGCGGAACAGGCCCCCCATCATCTGCCGCTGGTGCCTGGCGGTTTCGCCGTTGTTGGTTTGCATCGGGTTGCCGAAGAACAGCCTGGCCCGCTTCGTCCCCCGGGATTTTAGGTAATTGTCGCGGCGCTGGGCCAGCACCTGGTCGATCAGGTCGGGGCGGGTGACCAGGTAGGCTTTAAAGCCAAAACAATGGATCGCGGCGACCGGGCCATATTGCCGCGCGGCGTCTTCCAGAAAAGCCACCTTTTTGCGCTTGAATTCAAGTAAGGCCCGCCACACGCCGAACCCTCTGGGGCCGGGCGCTCGTCCGTCGGCGGGCCGATATTCCTGGCCGGTACTGTGGGTATTTGTGCGCATGGATTTGTATATTGCTCTCAAATATGTTTATCTATAGTTCCAGTATATGTCCACAAGGCACGCCATGGCAACCATTCTTCTATGCACTATGCCCTTGTCCAGCGCCACCAACGCAAGCTTGAAACTCGCAGGCTCATTGCGCAAGCGTGGCCACCAGGTGGTTTTTTTAGGTATCAAGGACGGGGAGGCCATGCTCGCCCCGTATGGCTATGAATTCCTCGCGGTTTACCAGGATTGGTTCCCCGCCGGATTCGTGGGCGACTGGATACGCAGCAAGGTCGATAAAATGTCCTGGCGCGAGCAACTGGGTTTTCTGTTAAGCGAACGGCAAAAACTGTTGCGCCACGAAGCGTTCATCAATTTCCTGATGGCCGGCGGAGACCGGGAATATGTCGAGACCGTCCGGGCAGTCCGCCCCGATCTGGTATTGGTCGACGCGACGCTGCATGCCCATTGGGCTTTGCTGGCGTATCGCAGCGGCGTCAAATGCGCGTATTACAATCCCGGCTTGCCGTTGAGCGAAGATCCGGTGATACCCCCGCTGCACAGCCTGTTGCCGCCGGCCACCGATCCGCCATCCCGCGCGCAGGTGCGCCAGGCATGGAAAACGTTCCTCGACCGGCGTTGGCGCGCTAACAAGCTAATGGCTTTGGCGGGTATCGCCGATTGGGTCGGGCATATGCGCCAACTGGCCCGCGCCTTTGGCTACCCGCTGGAGCGCTTCAATACCCGCACCGAGCTGATGCCCTTATTGGACTGGCCGATGCTGGTCATGTGCCCGCAAGCGTTCGACTTTGACGCGGCGCGGGATAGGCCGAATATCTATTATGCCGAGGCTTTCGTCGAGCTTGACCGCAAAGAGCCGGCATTCCCCTGGGATCGTCTAAACGACGGCAAGCGGCTGGTGTATTGTTCGCTGGGCAGCATCGCCTCCAGCGGGCATTTTTATCAGCGGGTCATTGACGCCGTCGCGCGCGAGCCGGATTGGCAATTAGTCCTGAATCTCGGGCCGGCCTTGTCGCCGGCGGATTTCCACGGCATTCCCGAGGATGCCATTTTAGTCAACGGCGCGCCGCAACTGGCGCTATTGCGCAAAGCCGCGGTGATGGTCACCCATGGCGGCATCGGCACGGTCAAAGAATGTGTGTTTTTCGCGGTGCCGCAGATTGTGTTTCCGATTTACTTCGACCAGTTCGGCTCGGCGTCCAGGGTCCGCTATCACGGGCTGGGCGCGGCGGGCAGTTTCGCCGAGGCCGACGCCGAGGCCATCCATGCCTTGCTTTGCGATACGCTGCGCGACGCCGACATGAAATCCCGCGTGCAGGCCATGTCGGCGGTCTTCCAGGCGCTTGAGGCGGAGGAGGCCGGGGCTGTGTTTGTCGAAAGCCAGCTTGGCTGACGGCGGTCACGCCGCCGTCGAGGATTTCCCTTGCCGCCAGGGCATCGACCGGCTCACCAGGTCGTGCAGCATGACGCCCGTCGGTGGCGGGCTGTACAGGCGGCGCTTATACGGGCGTCCCAGCACGCCATGCCAGAAGAAATCCCGCACAGTCCGCGTCAGCAAGGCCCAGTCGCGGCTGCCGATCACGATTTTAACGTCGTAGGCGGGCGTCAGCGGCTCGTCATGCCAGCAGGCCAGCGAAATGGACTTGGGGGAGGAGGCGAAGTAATGCCACCAGCCGCGCGGGACGTAAAGCACGTCGCCGGGCTCCAGCGTGGCCTGCTGCAAGGTCGCCAGCGCCAGGCGGGGATGCGCGGCCAAGTCGGGATGCTCCGGGGCCACCTGGCTTTTGGTGTGGCTGTCGGGGAACACATGGAGGTTGCGGACTTCCTCCGGCGCGGCCAGGATGGCCAGCTTGGTTCCACAGACTTGCGCGAAGAAATTTTCCACATGGTCGTAATGCAGGCCGGAGCGGGTGCTTGAGCCCAGCCAGAATACGATGTCTTTAATGTCTTTTGGCCGAAAGTCCTCAAACCGGTAATCCTCGGCGACGCCTTCAAAAAACCCCGCCAGCACTTGGTCGATGTAGCAGTGCTCGCCGCCGTCCATGCGTTTGACAAACTCGGCGACCGTCATGCGTTCGCGGAAGTCGACATCGGTGTACTGGTAAGGCACTTCGGTGTCCGGCAGGTTGACGCTGGGGGTGACGGGTTTGTCGCCGAAGCGCTCGGCGAAATACTCGGGCGTCCATTTGGCGACGGCGGGCCAGGCCGCGGCCCCGCTTTTGATGACGACCGGCTTGCCGGGGGTTTTATAATCCCGCACAAAGCGTTCGTGGTCGAAAACCTCCATGACCGGGATGGGCACGCGCCGGGGTTTCCCGGCGGGTGCTTGCTGGGGAGGGCTGCTTGGATCGGCCATGGTCGGATTCTCCTGATGGGGGGTGGCGGCAGGGTCGCGGGCGGGCATGCTCTAAGGCTGCATGCCCGCATAGGGGTTTTTGGATTTGGCGGCTTCTTTTTGGCCTGCGGCATACTGTTTGGCGTAGTAGTCCCGGGCTGCGCGCGGGTCGAAATTGAGCAGCGTGCCGCCCGATTCAAAATGTTGGATGAACACCTTGCCCATGGCATAGGTGGCCGCGCCGAACAGGGCCGCCGAGCCCGCGCCGACGATGAGGCCATAAAACGGGACGGCCCGGAGTAGGCTGCCGGCATTGGCCGAAATCGACGCGGCGCCGCCGCTGACGGACAAGGCGGCGATCAGCGATTTGCCGCGTTCTTTGGAAAACTCGACCTGGTAAAGCTTGGCCAGGCCGTGCAGCATGTCCAGTTGCAGCGCCGCCAGCGCGGCCAGGTCCACCCAGGGCAAGGGTATCAGGCCGATGGCCGCCGCGGCCCACAGGTGTCTCCTGACCGTGTCGTCGGCGGCGTCCGCCCGCGATGCTTGCTCGTTCATGTGCGACTCCTCTTGAGGCTTCAGTCAAAAAACGCCCAGTCCTGGACATAATTGCTGGGCAGGGCCTTGGGGTAGCCGGCGTCCGCCCGGTAATTGCTCATGTCGTAGCGGATATAGCGGTCGCCGCTGAAAAAATACACTTTGTCAAAACGCCAGTAGATGGCCGCGTCGATGCGGTCGAAGATGACGCCGATCCAGCGGTCTTTGATGGCCTGGGGATAGCCCTCGAAAACGCCGTAGCACTGCTCAGACATTTCATAGCGCACATAGTTTTCGCCTTTGAAGAAGTACACCGCGTCGGGGCCGGCATTGAGTATCGCGTCCACCCTGGAAAATCCTAAGCCGGGCCATTCTTCGGCGATGCGCTTGGGATAGCCCTCGTCGATTTTACGCGTCAATATGTCGATGCGGATCACGCTGTCGCGCTTGAACAGATACATTTTCTGGCTCAGGCTCTGTTTGGCCGGCGTGGACAAATAGCTGCCGGTGAACGCCGCGTCCGGAAATTTGAAGCCGGCGAAACCGGGGCTTTCCAATTCCCCGCACAGTTCGGTGATCGGCTTGGGTTTGTCCGGCACGACTTTGCGCTCGTCCAGGTCGTAGGCGAAATAATAGCCGTCCCGGAGGAAATAGATTCTGCGGTTGATGCCGCAAATCGCCGAAATAGGCTTGAACGAGGTTTCTTCCTGGTAGGCCGCCTGCAGCGCGGCGGATTGTTCCGGGTCGTCGAGCAAAGTCCAGATGCCTGCCAGTTCGAGGTGTATCACCTGGGGATTGTCTTTGATCGTGTCCAGCCAGCGGTTGTACACCGCCTCGTCCAGCGTGCTGAGTTTGGCCAGCGCGGTTTCGTCGCCGCCGGCGCCGAAGACTTGGCAGACCGAGCTGTTGAGGAGCTTCTCGCGGCTGGTTTGCAGATTCGCATTGCCGGAGACGTTCCCTAAGCCAAAGCTGGCTTTGATGCCGGCCTGGATTTCCTCTTTGCTGACATCGGCGGATTTTTCGACGATGAAGGCCAGCGTGGCCTTGCCGCCGACCCAGGCCCGCTTCACATAATGGCTGCCATAGCGCTCGAAAAACTTGGCGTAGGCGGCGCGGTCGTTATGGCTGAACGGCGCGGGTAGCGGAAAGGCCGCAAAATCAAACGCGCCTTTGGGCAGGCGCGTGGTGTCCGACAGATAGACGCACCAGAACGGCAGAAACGAGTTGCGCAGCGCGTAATAGGCTTCCTGGTCGGAGCGCAGGCTGCTGATCTGGTTGGCGTTGGCGTCGATGTTGAACACGGCGTTGCTGGCGGCGACGCTTGCGCTTTCGTTGATCTGCTTGCCGAAGCGGTCCCAGGATTCTTCGATGAAGGTGTGGTTCAGCGCCTGGTTTTCCGGCATCGGCGGGCTGTCGCTGACTTCATAGCCGTCGGGCAGCCAGTACCGCTTGCCGGTTTCCCGCGAATAATAGAGGGAATCCTCCGCCGCCTCGCCGTGGAACAGCAGCGCCTTCAATTCATACGGCTGGCGGGGTCGCAGATAGACGCCCCGGCCCACCACTTCCAGGCCGGGAACCGGGTACAAATCGGATGGATCGCTCATAAGCATCGCCTCGTTTCAAGTTTCGGTCATCAATGCCGCCAACTGGGCCGCGGCCGTCTGCGCGTGGGGTTCTTGCAACATGCCGAGATGCCCGCCCGGCGACGGGTGGCATTTGACATGGCCCGTGGTGAGTTTGGCCCATCCCAGGCCGGGCTGGCTGGCCGCCCCCGCCTGCAAGGCCTCGCTGGCCAGCAGGCTGATGTCGGCGGCGCACAGTCCGGTGGGACGATAGCCCAGCACGGCCCGCATATTGGCCTGGTAGACTTTCAACAAGCCGCGCAGTTGATCGCCGCCCGCGTCGGGGGGCAGCAGGTGGCGCTCGGCCATGCGCGCGAGGATGAAGTCATAGCGCCCGGTCTCGTCCAAGCCGGCCAGATCGTCCCGGCTGACGCCCAGCGCCGTCCCGTAATGCCCTTCGATTTGCGTGGCGATATGGGCCAGATCCCCGGCGTCGTCGCCGGCCGGCAGGTCGTCGCCCGGGTCGCCGGGGGCGGGCACGTCCATGATGGCCAGCAGCGCGATTGTTTCGCCCAGGGCTTCGAGCTGCCGGGCCAATTCAAAGGCCACGACACCGCCCATGGAATGGCCGCCGATAAAATAAGGGCCGCGCGGCTGGACGGCGCGGATCGCCTCGGCATATTGCGCGGCCATCGCTTCGATGGTGGCGGGCGGGGTTTGCCGTCCGTCCAGGCCGGGCGACTGGATGCCGTAGAGCGGCCGGCCGGCGGGCAGATGTTTGGCCAGCGCCAAGTAGGCCATGACATTGCCGCCGGCCGGGTGGATCAGGAACAGCGGCGGTGATTCGCCCGCGCCGCGCAGTGGAACCAGTGGCTGGGCCGCGTCCGCGCCGCGCCCGCCGCGGACCGCCGCGGCCAGGTGTTCGACGGTCGGCCCTTGGAACAGCACGGACAAGGGGATTTCGCAAGCGCAGTGCTGTTGCACCCGGGCCATCAGCTTGATGGCCAGCAAGGAATGCCCGCCCAGCTCGAAGAAGTCGTCGGTCACGCCGATGGGAGACTGATCCAGCACCTCCGCCCAGATCTGCGCCAGTTGGAACTCCAAGGGGTCGCGGGGCGGAATCCGGGTTTCCATCGGCCTGTCCGCGCCGGGCACGGGCAGGGCGTCGCGGTCGATCTTGCCGTTGGGCAGGCGTGGCAATGCCGGGAGGCTCAGGCAGGCGACTGGCGCCAGGTGCGGCGGCAGGCGCGTCTTTAGCCAGGCCAGCAGTTCGCGCCCGTCCACCGGCGCGCCCTCGCGCGCGACGACATAAGCCGCTAATTGCCGGCGGCCGGAGGGGTCTTCGGGAACCGCGACCACCGCCTCGCCGACGGCGGGATGTTGGCGCAGCACGGACTCGACCTCTTCCGGCTCGACGCGGTAGCCGTTGATTTTAAGTTGCAGATCCACGCGGCCCAGGAAGGCGATCTGCCCGTCCGGCAGCCAGCGCGCCAGGTCGCCGGTGCGGTAAAGCCTGGCCCCCGGCGCCGAAGGATGGTTGACGAAGCGCTCGGCGGTCAGCGTGTCGCGGTTCAGGTAGCCCGAAGCCAGCCCCTCGCCGCCGACATACAGTTCGCCCGGGCAGCCGATGGGCACGGGTTTAAGCGCGTCGTCCAAAATCAGGATTTCGGTGTTGGGTATCGGCCGGCCTATCGTCACCGGGCCTGGCGGATCGCCGGGGGCGGTGGTCTGCGCGGTGCACCAGACGGTCGCCTCGGTCGGGCCGTATTCATTGCAGAAAAACGCCTGCGGCGCGCGTTCGCGATGCCGTGCCAGCAAGCTGTCCGGGCAGGCTTCGCCGGCGACGATGCCCAGGCGCAGCGCGCCAAAGGTTTCCGGCCCGCCCATATCGAGCAATAGCGCATACAGCGAGGGGATGGCCAGCAAATGGGTGACGGCTTCGTCTTCAATCAGCTTGAGCAATTTAGGCAGGTCGCGTTCCACGCCGGGCGGGGGCAGCACCAAGGTGCCGCCCTGGCTCAACGTCCAGAAAATGCCGGCCACCGAGCTGTCGAACGAGAACTAGGACAGGAGCAGGAAGCGGCGCGGCGTTTCCCGGTAATAAGCGGCGCGGGCCATCGTGGAATGCAGCAAATTGGCCTGGCTGATGGGCACGCCTTTGGGCGTGCCGGTCGAGCCGGAGGTGTAAATCAGATAGGCCAGCGGCCCGCAAGCCACGGTGGGCAACGCGGCATTGTCGCCGCCTTGGGCGATGGCCTCCTCGATCAACACCGGTTCAAGACCGGCCGGCGGCAGCCGGCCCAAGGTTTGGGCCTGCGCCAGCACCAGCTTCGCGCCGCTATCGGCCAGCATGAACGCCAGACGGTCTGGCGGATAGGCCGGGTCCAAGGGCACATAAGCCGCGCCGGCCTGCATGGCCGCCAACATGCCGGCGATCATGTCCGCCGAGCGTTCCACGCACAGGCCCACGCTGTCGCCGGGCATGACGCCCAAGCGCAGCAATTCGCCGGCCAAGCGCGCGGCGCGGCGCTGCAACTCGGCATAGCCCAGCGCCTGGCCGGCTTGCGTGAGCGCCGGCGCGTCGGGCCGCTCCAAGGCTTGCCGCGCGATCAAGGCCGGCACGCTCAGGCCTAGGTCGTAATCGACGCGCGGGCCTTTGCTCCAAGCCTGCAACAGCCCGGCCTCCTCGTCGGCGAGCAGCGGCAAGTCGGACAAGCGCCGCCCGTCGGCGTCGGCGATATGGCCGCACAAGGTTTGCAAGCGCCGCGCCAAACGCTGGATCGTGGCGGCGTCAAACAAGTCCGCGTCGTATTCAAAAATGCCGCTGAGCCCGTCAGCCGATTCTTCCATCAACAAGGTCAGGTCGAATTTGCTGAGGCCGGTTTCGATAGGCTGCGGTTCTATCGTCAAGCCCGGCAGGCGCAGTTTTTCGCCGGGGGCGTTTTGCAGTACGAACATGACTTGGAACAGCGGGTGGCGGGCGCGGTCGCGCTCCGGTTGCAGCGCCTCGACGATCAGCTCGAACGGGAAATCCTGGTTGGCGTAAGCGTCCAGGGCCGTCTCCTTGACCCGGCCCAGCAGTTCGCCGAAACTCGGATCGCCTTCGGCGTCGATTCGCATGACCAGCACATTGACGAAGAAGCCGATCAGCCCTTCGATTTCGGCGCGGTTGCGGTTCGCCACCGGGGTGCCGATGGCAAGGTCGCCGGCCCCGCCGCAACGGCGCAGCAACACGGCGAACAGGGACAGCAGGCTCATGAACAGCGTGGCTTCATGGGCTTGGCTGAAGGCTTGCAAAGCCTGCTGGCTGGCCTTGGGGATGTGGAAGCGGTGGCAAGCGCCGATGCCGCTGGACACCGGCGGACGGCGGTGGTCGGCGGGGATTGTCTCCCGCGCGCCCAGGCCGGCCAGTTGCTTGAGCCAATAGTCCCGTTGCGCCGCCCACCGTGGCGCTTGCGTCCGTTGCCGTTGCCAATGGGCGAAGTCGGCATATTGCACCGCCAAGGCGGGCAGGGCGGGTGTTTGTGAATGGATATGGGCCTCGTACAGCGTTTTGATCTCTTTGACCATCACGCCGAACGACCAGCCGTCGGAGACGATGTGGTGCATGACCAGCAGCAATACCTGCCGTTTGGCCGACAAGCCCACCAACACGCCGCGCAGCAGCGGCCCCCGCGCCAGGTCGAACGGCTGGCGCGCCTGGGTTTGGACAAGCTGGCGCAGGCGGGGCTCTTGTTCTTCGGCCGGCCATCCGGCCCAGTCTTCCTGCTGAAGCTGGAAATGCCCGTCGGCGTGGATGATCTGCGCCGGCGTCTCGCCGCCGGCGGGGAAGCAGGTGCGCAGGCTCTCGTGCCGCCGCACGATGGCGTCGAAACTGGCGCGCAAGGCCGCGACATTCAACTCGCCCTCCAAGCGCAGCACCAGCGGGATGTTGTAGGCCGGGTTGCCCGGTTCCAACTGGTCCAGGAACCACAGGCGCTGCTGCGCGTAGGACAAAGGCAGCGGCCCGCCGCGCGGCACGGGCTGCAACGCCGGTTCGCCGCCTTCGCTGTCGAGTTGCGTTTTTTCGATGGCCTCGGCCAAGGCGGCGACGGTGGAATGGTTGAAAACCACGCGCAGCGGGATTTCAATGCGGAAGGTGTTGCGCACCCGCGAAATCAATTGGGTCGCCAGTAGCGAATGCCCGCCCAGCGCGAAAAAATCGTCGTCGCGGCCCACTTGGTGCAGGCCCAGCACCTCGGCCCACAATTCGCAGAGCGTGCGTTCGACCGCGGTGCGCGGCGGCGCGAAGCTTTGCCCAGTCTCCGAGCGCAGGGCTTCGGGCGGCGGCAAGGCGGCGCGGTTCAACTTGCCGCTGGGGGTCAGGGGCAGGCGCTCCAGCGTCACAAACGCGGCGGGCACCATGTGGCTGGGCAGCTTGTCGGCGGCGTGGCGGCGCAGCGCGGGGATCAGCCGTGCCAGGAAGCGGCCCCGCGACACGTCGTTGGCATAGGCCTGCCAATCCTTCAGCGGGCCATGGCCGGCCGCCAGCGGCGTCAGCGGCAAGCGTCCCGGCAGGTGGAAGCATGCGTCAAAGCGGCCCTCGTCGGTCGCCGGCGACCAGGCTGTCGTCAATTCAAAACCAAAATCACAGGCCAGCGCGGCCAAATCCGCCGGGTCTAAGCCGGGGCGCAAGGCGGCGTCTTCCACGCCGCGCCGGAACACGCCCACGGTCGCATGGCCGTCGCTGGCCGCCAGCCATTGCAGGCATTGGATTTCCTCCCACAAGCGGGGATTCGGGATGTTTTTGACCGCGACGGTCTGCCCTAGCGCCAGACGCTGGCGCAGTCCGGCCAATGTGGCCGGCTCGCGGTTCCAGTCCCGCCAATCCGGCGTGGACAGATCCAGATCCGGCGTCGTCCGCAGCACGGCGTCATAGCGGAACAAGCTCAATTCGTTGCGGGCGCGGGCCGGTTTCAGCAGCGCCTCGGCATGGGTGATTTGCGCATAGCGATGCTTCAGCGCCGCAAACAGCGCCGGGTCCAGGATCAATTCCTCGTCGCGGTCGAAGGCGCGGTTCACGCGCTGGCGCAACTCGTCGCGGCTCAGGCTGTCGGCGGCCTTGAACAATTGCGTGGAGGCATGGAAGGCCTTCAACAGTGGCAGGCTGCGCAAATCGCCGAGGAACACCGTGCCGCCCTGGGCCAGGCAGCGGAACACGCCGTCCAGCACCGCCAGCAGATAGTCCAGGCTGGGGAAATATTGGATCACCGAATTGATGATGACGCTGTCGAACGCCGCGGCCGGCAAGTCCTCGAACTGGCAAGCCTCGCGGTGGAACAAGCGCACCTGGCGCCAGTCCAGGCGCTCCACTTCGGCCCGCACCCCGGCCAGCACAGGGGCGGAAAAGTCCGTGGCCCAATATTGCTCGGCGTCGCCCGCCAGCCGATACAGCAGCATGCCGGTGCCGCAGCCGATTTCCAGCACTTTGCGCGGCTTCAGCGCGCGGAGGCGGTCTATCGTGTCGTCCAGCCATTCGCGCATGTCTTCGGGCGGAATCGGGCCGTCGGCATAGCTGCTGTCCCAGCCGACGATGTTGAACGTCCCGTCTTCGCGGCTGGACGGCTGGCTGTAGGTCTCCTCGAAGGTCTGGCCCCATTGCGCGACCCACTCGCGTTCGTTATGGTCGCGGCCCGCGTTGAAATTGGGCACGATGTAAGCCACCAGCCGCCGGTCGCCGGGCGGGTCTTCGCGGACGATGGCCAGGGCTTGCGCGACCGACTCGGACTCGGCCAGCACCGCTTCGATTTCGGCCAGCTCGATGCGGAAGCCGCGGATCTTCACCTGGTCGTCGGCGCGGCCATGGAATTCCAGGTCGCCATTCGGCAGGCGGCGGGCCAAATCGCCGGAGCGGTAAAGTTTTTCCTCCGGATCGGACGAAAACGGATGGACGATGAAGCGCCCGGCGGTCAATTCGGGCCGGTTCAGATAGCCGCGGGCCAAGCCGTCGCCGCCGACGAAAATCTCGCCGACCGCGCCCACAGGCACCGGCTGCAAGCACTCGTCTAGCAAATGGATTTCGAGGTCTGGAATCGGTTCGCCGATGACGCTGCCCAGCCTGCGCTTCACATCGGCCAGCCGGATCGGCCGGTAAGTCACATGCACCGTGGTTTCGGTGATGCCGTACATATTGACGAGCCTGGGCGCGTCGTCGCCGTGGCGGTCCATCCACGGCTCCAGCATCGCCAAGTCCAGCGCTTCGCCGCCGAAAATGACATGCCGCAGCGTGATGTCGGCTTCGCGGCCCAGCCGCCGCTCGGCCTGGATCAACTGCCGGAACGCCGACGGCGTCTGGTTCAGCACCGTGACGCGCTCGTCGCAGAGCAGATGGTAAAACTCCTCGGGCGAGCGCGACACCTCGTAAGGCACGACGACCAGCTTGCCGCCATACAGCAGCGCGCCCCAGATTTCCCAGACCGAAAAATCGAAGGCGTAGGAATGGAACAATGTCCACACGTCGCGCGGGTTGAAGCGATACCAGTGGTCGGTCGCGTCCATCAAGCGCACGGCGTTGGCGTGGCTGACGACGACGCCCTTGGGCCGCCCGGTCGAGCCGGACGTGTAAATCACATAGGCGGCCTGTTCGGGCTTTACGTCCGTGGCCGGCGCGGGCTCGTCCGTGGCCGGTTCGTCCAGGCTGAACACCAGCGTCTTGGCCCGGTGCGGCGGCAGCTTGCCGAGTTGATCCGGCGTGGTCACGATGACCGGCACCTGGCTGTCGTCCAGCATGAACGCGACCCGGTCGGCCGGATAGCTCGGGTCTAGCGGCACATACGCCCCGCCGGCTTTCAACACGCCCAGCAAGCCCACCAGCATCTCCAGCGAGCGTTCCATCCACAAGCCGACCAGCACCTCCGGCGCGACGCCTAGGCCCGCCAGTTTGTGGGCCAGCGCGTTGGCCCGGGCGTCGAGTTCGCGATAGCTCATCGCCTGCCCGTTAAAACGCAGCGCGGTGCGCGCAGGATGTTTCGCGGCTTGTTCGGCAAAGCGTTCGTGCAGGCAGGCCTTGACCGGGAAGCGTTTCCGGGTGGGCGCAAGGCTCAACGCGGCCCGCTCGGCTTGATCCAGCAGCGGCAGGCGATGGATCGGCGTGCCGGGGGCGGCGGCGACGCCCTCCAGCAAGATCGTGAAATGCCGGGCGAGGCGGGCCACGGTCTCAGGCAAGAACAAATCGGTGTTGTACGAAAACACCCCGTCCAGCCCGTCCGGGCCTTCGCGCAGGAACAATTCCAAGTCGAAGCGGGCGGCGTTCTGGTTGGCTAAAGTCCGCACTTGCAACTCGCCCAGGTCGACCGCCGGGGCCGGCGCGTTCAGCAATGTGAAGGCGATTTGGAACAGCGGGTTGCGGCCTTGCTCGCGCACCGGCTGCAAGCGCTCGACCAGGTTCTCGTAAGGCACCTCGGCATGGTCGAACGCATCCAGCACGGTTTTTTTGACCCGCTCCAACAATTCCAGAAAACTCGGATTGCCCGACAAGTCGGCGCGCAACACCAGCATATTGACGAAAAAGCCGATCAGCGCCTGGGTGTCGGCGTCGTTGCGCTGCGCGATGGAGGTGCCGATGGCGAAGTCTTGCTGCCGCGTGAAGCGCGACAGCAGCACGAAAAACGCCGCCGACAGGCTCATGAACAGTGTCCCGCCTTGGCGGCTCAAATCCTTCAAGCCCTGCGCGACTGGCTTAGGCACTGTGAACGGGCACAGGTCGCCTTTGAAGGTCTGCGTCTTCGGCCGCGGCAGGTCGGTCGGGAAATGCAGCGTTGGCAAGTCTTGCAACTGCGCCTCCCAATACGCCAACTGCGTGGCCAGGCCGCTGTCGTCCAAGGCTTCCTGCTGCCAATAGGCGTAGTCGGCGTATTGGATGCGCAGCGCCGGCAGCCGCGGCGTCTGTCCGGCGCGGAAGGCCGTGTAGCATTGCAGCAGCTCGCCGATGAAAATGCCCAGCGACCAGCCGTCGGCGATGATGTGGTGCATCGTCAGCATGAACACCCATTCGCGCTCGGCGAGCTTCAGCACGCGCACGCGGAACAGCGGCGCGGCGCTCAAATCGAACGCGAACTGGCTTTCTTGCTTGATGACCCCGGCCAGGTCTTGCCCGGGCGGGTTTGTCCAGTCGTCCCACTGCACGGCGACTTCGGCCTCGGCGGCGATGGTCTGCCAAGGCTGGCCGTCGCGGTTCTCGAACGCCGTGCGCAAAATCTCGTGGCGGCGGGCCATCTCGGTGAACGCCTGCTGGAAGGCGTCCCGGTCTAGCGGGCCGTCCAGCCGCAGCGCCGTGGCGATGTTGTACGCCGCCGAGCTGGGCTCCAACTGGTGCAGAAACCACAGCCGCCGCTGCTGGAACGAGGCCGGTGCCTCGGCGGCGTGGCGGCGCGGAATCGCCGCCAGCGCCAAGGCCGGCTCCACGCCCTCGTCCAGCAGCAGGTCTTCCAGTAATAACAGATCGTCTAAGTCCACTTCGTTTAAAACCTGTCAGTGCCTGTGAAATTATTCTAAATTCGCCACGCCACAAAACTTTTTTACGTTGCGTCGTTGCGCCGTTGCGTGAGGCTCTCTTTGCTTGGCCTCGCTGCCTGGTTTGGGCTGGTGCCTTGGATGAAGCTTTTTAGGTCTCACGCAACGGCGCAACGACGCAACGCTAAGAGCCCGAATAGGATGCCTGAGGCACGAAAGCGCATCATTCGCGTGACTCGATTGATGCGCCTCCCTGCGTCGGCAACATCCTACGCGAGCGGTCAGAAAGCCATCCCGCCATCGACATCCACGACCCGCCCGGTGAAGAAGTCGCACTCGATGATGAATTTAAGCGCCAGCCAGATTTCATAAGGCTGGCCGATCCGTCCCAGCGGCAGCTTGGCGATCAATTGCCGGCGGTGTTCCTCGTCCATCGTCGCCAGCATCGGCGTGTCGGTCAGGCCCGGCGCGATGCCGCCGACGCGGATGCCGTATCGGGCCAGCTCCAAGCCCCACGTCCGGGTCAGCGCGTCCAGGCCGGCTTTGGACGCCGCGTAATTGGACTGTCCCGGGTTGCCTTCCCGCGTCACCGAGGAAATATTGACGATCAAGCCGGGGCTGGTTTGTCGCTCCAGCATCGCCACGGCCACCTCGCGGCTCAACAAATAAGGCCCGGTCAGATTGGTCTCGATGACCGCCCGCCATTGCGCGGTCGGCAGTTTGCGCACCCAGTCGTCTTCCTTGGTCGCCAGCAGGCCGTCGCGCAATGTGCCGGCGGCGTTGACCAGCAGATTGACGCCTTCAAGTGTGTCCACGGCGTCGCGGACGAAGGCGTTGACCGCGTCTTCGCGGCTGACATCGACGGCCGCGATATGGATTTTGCCGGGCAAGCCCTGGGCCTCTTGTTTCAACTCGGCCAGCCCGTCCTCGTCAATGTCGCCGGCGACGACAGACGCGCCGCCACGGGCCAATTCCAGCGCCATGCACCGGCCTATGCCGCTGGCCGCGCCGGTGACGATGGCTTTCAGTTCGTTAATGTTCAAAATGTCCTCGCACTTATTGATATCGTTCCCACGCTCCGCGTGGGAATGCCGCCTTAGCCGCTCCGCGGCGCGTATGGCGCGTCGTATGAGCGGTGGAACGCGACGCGGAGCGTCGCCGGATGCGTTCCCACGCGGAGCGTGGGAACGATACAAAAGCTTCCTGTCAGGGTGTCGTTTCGGACGATTGCCGGTTTTTCAGCCGCCTGGCCCGCTCTTCCGGCGACATCGCTTTGATCTTCAACAGCGCCTCGGCGGTTTTGCGCAGCCGTTCCGGTTGCGGTTCGAGTCCGGTCAATACGTCGGCGAGTCGCTCCACCGTCGTCGCGGCGAACAGGCTGCGCAGCGTGATATTGACCTTGAACGCCTGCCGCAGCCAGGCCAGGATCTGCGCGGCGACCAGCGAATGCCCGCCCAATGTGAAGAAATTGTCGGTCACGCCGACGCGGTCCACGCCCAGCGTGTCTTTCCACAAGCCCACCAGGACTTCTTCCAGCGCGTTGCGCGGGGCCACATAGGCGTCATGGGCATGGGCCGACGCGTCGGGGGCGGGCAGGGCGCGGTAGTCGGTCTTGCCGTTCGGCGTCAGCGGCAGCGCGTCGAGGTCGACATAGGCGGCGGGCACCATGTAATCCGGCAGGCGTTCGCGCAGCAACGCGCGGATCTGCTCGATGAAGCCGGCGCGCCGCGCGCCGTTGGCCAAGACCAGATAGGCGACCAGGCGCTGCTGGCCGGGCTGGTCTTCGCGCACCCGCACGGCGGCTTCGCGCACGTCCGGATCGCGGCGCAAAGCGGTTTCGATTTCGCCTAGCTCGATGCGGAAGCCCCGGATCTTGGCCTGGGTGTCCAGCCGGCCCAGGAATTCGATCTGCCCGCTGTCGCGGTAGCGGGCCTGGTCGCCGGTGCGGTACAACACCGCGCCGGGCTGGGCGCTGAACGGGTCGGGGACGAATTTCTCCGCCGTCAAGGTCGGCTGCCCGGCATAGCCTTGGGCGACGCCGTCGCCGCCGATCAGCAATTCGCCCGGCACGCCGATGGGCACCGGCTGGAAGTTTCCGTCCACCAGGTAGACGGTCGTGTTGCTGATGGGCCGGCCGATTGAGCGGGCGTCGGCCTCGGTTTCGACACGCTGCACGGTGGACCAGATCGTCGTTTCAGTCGGGCCATAGACATTCCACAGCACATGGCCATGGGCGGTCAGCCGCTGGGCCAAATCCACCGGCAGCGCCTCGCCGCCGCACCACATCCGCAGCGACGGGCCAGGCGTCCAGCCGGTGGTCAGCAGCAAGCGCCAGGTCGCCGGGGTCGCCTGCATGACGGTGGCTTCCTCTTCGCGCAACAGCGTCGCCAGCCGGTCACCGTCGGCGGCGTCCTCGGCGCTGGCGACGACCAGCCGCGCCCCGGCCATCAGCGGCAGCCACAGTTCCAGCCCGGCGATGTCGAAGGACAATGTCGTGACGGCCAGCATCACGTCGCCGGCGTCCAGGCCGACGCGGCGCTCAAACGCCAGCAGCAAATTGGTCAAGGCGCGGTGCGGAATCTTGACGCCCTTCGGCCTGCCGGTCGAGCCGGAGGTGAAAAGGGTGTAGGCGAGGTTTTCAGGCCACACCGGATAAGCGCCGCAGCCGCGGGATTCTTGGGCGATGGCCGGCCAGTCGGCGTCGATGCGGATCGTTTTCGCGCCGTGGCTGGCCAGCGTGCCGGCCAGGGCCGCCTGGGTCAAAATCACCGGCGCGGCGCTGTCTTCGACCATCATGGCCAGGCGTTCTTGCGGGAAGCGCGGGTCTAGCGGCACATACGCCCCGCCGGCCTTCAAAATGCCAAGCAGGCCGACCAGCAGATCCGCCGAGCGCTCCAGATGGACGCCGACCAGCGTGTCCGGCCCGATGCCGCGGGCGCGCAGATAATGGCTCAACTGGTTGGCGCGCGCCTCCAATTCGCCGTAGCTTAAAACCTCTCCGCCAAACACGACCGCGCAGGCGTCCGGCGTGCGCCGCGCTTGCCGACTGAAGCGGTGGTGGAACAGGTCGGCGGCGTCGTAAGCTTCGGCGGTGTCGTTCCAATCGTGGAGCAAGCGCCGCCGCTCCGGCCCGCCCAGCGGCGAGAACGCGGCGAGCGGGGCTTGCGGCTGCCGCAAGACCGCCTCGGCCAAGGTTCGCGCCTGCTCCAGCCAGCGCCGCATCGCCGCGTCGCTGAAACGCGCGGTCTGGTAGACTAGTTTGAGGTTCAACTCGCGGCCGGGCAGCACCAGGCAGGTCAAGGGGTAATGCGTGCGCTCGACCGTCGCCACCTGGCTGACTGAGAAGCCGTCTTCAGACGCCGCGCCGGCCTCGCCCATCGGGTAATTTTCAAAGATGAACAGCGTGTCGAACAGCGGCACGTCGCGCGCCAATTCGCTCCAGCCTTGCACATCCACCAGTCGGCTGTATTCATACTGGCCCAGCGCGGTCTGGCGGGCTTGGATTTCGCGCAGGAAGCCGGCCAGTGGCTGGCGGTCGGCGGCATTGATCCGCAAGGGCAGCGAGTTGATGAACAAGCCGACGGTTTGTTCAATGCCGGCCAGCTCGGCGGGCCGGCCGCTGACGGTGACGCCGAAGACGACATCGGCCTGCTGGCTGTAGGTGGCCAGCAGCAGCGCCCAAATGCCTTGGACGACGGTGTTCAGCGTGACATGCTGGGTTTGCGCGAACGCGGCCAGTTGCGCGGTCAGGCTTTCCGGCAGGGCCAGTCCGACTTCCGCGAATTCGGCCCCGCCGCTTGCGCCGGGCGCGGGCAGGACGATTGCGTTGGGCTGGGTGTAACCTTTGAGGGTGTCGCGCCAATACGCCTGCGCTTCGGCGCGGTCTTGGTCTTGCAGCCAGGCGATGTAGTCGGCGTAAGGCCGCGGCGGCGGCGCGTCGACGGCCGCGCCGGCCAATTCTTGGCGGTAGAACGCTTGCACAGCCTGCAAGACCAACGGCAGCGACCAGCCATCCAAGATCAGGTGGTGGTGCGTCCACAGCAAGCGCCATTGCCTCGCCGCCACGCGGATCATCTGGACGCGCATCAGCGGGGCCTGCGCCGGGTCTAGCCCTAAGCGGCGGTCGTCCGCCAGCAAGGCTTGCCAACGGTTTTCGCGCTCGGTCTTGGGCATCTCGCGCCAGTCCAGCCATGCCACCGGGCAAGCGGCTTCCGCGTGGATAATTTGCTTGGGGCTGGACAATTCCACACCGTGGAACGAGGCGCGCAGGGCCGGGTGTTTTTGCAATACGCGGTTCCAGGCCCGTCCGAACGCGGCTTGTTCAGGGACGCCGTCGATCAGCGCGGTGATTTGCTGGAGGTACTCGCCGTGGCCGCCGTCGTCCAGCGCGTGGAACAGCAAGCCTTCTTGCAGCGGCGACAGCGGCAGCACGTCGGCGACCGGCCCGCGCCCAGCCAGCAGGCTGTCCAGCGCGGACTGGGACAAGTTTGCCAGCGGGAAGTCGGAGGGCACATAGCCGAACGCCTCGCAGGCCTCGGCCTGGACGATCAAATCCCGCAGATTGCCCATATACGCGTCGGCGAGGCGTTCGATAGTCCCGGCCTGGTAAGCGCGGCCGGCGTAGAACCATTCGACCGTCAGCGCCCCGTCGACGACGCGGGCCAGGATGTCCAGCAGATAGGGCCGCTGGTTTTCCGGGGCGTGGTCGTGGCCTATGGCTTCGGACGCCGGGCGGAACGACGCGCCGCCGGCCTCGGCGCTGTCGAAACGGCCCAGATAGTTGAAGCACAGCTCCCGGGCCGGCAGCGCGGCGAGGCGGGCGCGGATGGACGGGTCGGCGGACAGATAGCGCGACACGCCGAAGTCCAGCCCTTTGTTGGGCATCGCCCGCAACTGGCCTTTGACTTTGCGCAACAGCGCGTTGGCGCGTTGGCCTTGGGCGGCCGGCAGTTGGATCGGGAACAGGCTGGTGAACCAGCCGACCGTGCGCGAGATGTCCGGCGCGCCGGGCAGATCTTCGCGGCCATGGCCTTCCAGATCCAACCACAGCGCGTCGCCGCCCGTCCATTCGGCCAAGGTTTCCGCCAGCACCGCCAATAGCACCTCGTCAAGCTGCGCCCTGGCCAGTCTTGGCAGATCGTGCAGCAACGCGCGGGTGTAGTCGGCGTCCAGCCGGGTCCGCACCGACAAGACGGCGGCTTCGGGGTTGTCGGCGCGGGCCGCGGGCGCATCCACCGGCAAAGGCCGCACGGAAGCCGCCTCCAGGTCTAGCCAGAAAGCCGGGTTGGCGGATTCGGCATGGGCTTGCAGCCGCTCCACCCAGCTTCGGAACGACGCGGTTTTTTCCGGCAGCCGGATCGGCTGGTTTTGCGCGGCTTGCCGGTAGGCCGACAGCAGATCCTCCAGCAAGACGCGCCAGGACACGCCGTCCACGGCGAGATGGTGGATGGCCAGCAGCAAGCGGCCTTCTTGCCCAAGGCCGAAGTTGAAATACGCGGCGCGCAGCAATGAGCCGGCGCTAAGATCCAGCCCGGCCTGGAGCTGGCCGGCCTGCTGGCTGAGCCGCTCGATTTGTCCGTCCGGAGGCAGCGCGGATAAATCGAGCGGCAGGCAAGCCAGATCCGCGGACGGCTCGGCATACGCCTGCCGCCAGCCTGCGTCAGTCAGCTCAAAGCGCAGACGCAGCGCGTCGTGATGGCGGGCGGTGGCTTGCAACGCCTGGTTGAACGCGGCCACCGAGAAATCCGGCGGCACGCGCAGCAGCATGGATTGGTTCCAATGCTGCGGGTTTGCCAACCCCCGCGCAAAGAAATCCTGCTGGATCGGCGACAACGGAACCTCGCCGGCCAGGGCCGCTTGCTCGGCGCGGATGCCGCCCACGCGCTCGGCCTGCGCGGCGACGCGGGCGACGGTTTGCCCTTGCAGGATCTGTTTCGGCGAGATCTTCCAGCCGGCTTGGCGCGCCCGCGAGACAATTTGCAGGCTCAAGATCGAATCGCCGCCCAGCTCGTAAAAATTGTCCTCCACACCGACGGGCTCGACGCCCAACAGCCCGGCCCAAATCCCGGCCAGCGCGGTTTCGGCCTCGTCGCGCGGGGCGACATAGGCGCGGCGCACGACGCTTTCCGCCTGTTCCGGGCTGGGCAGGGCTTTGCGGTCGAGCTTGCCGCTAGGCGTGCGCGGCAGCGCGTCCAGCAACACGAAGGCGGCGGGCACCATATAGTCGGGCAGGCGCTGGCCCAGGAATTGGCGCACATCGGCCCGTGACAGCGCCGCCGGCGTTTCAGGCACCAGATAGGCGGCCAGCCGCTGGCCGCCGGCGGGCGCGGGCCAGATCGCGGCGGCGGCTTGCTTGACGCCCGGGTAGCTTGCCAGCACGGATTCGATCTCGCCTAGCTCGATGCGGAATCCCCGCAACTTGACCTGGTGGTCGGCGCGGCCGCGGAATTCGAGTCCGCCGTCCGGCAGCCAGCGGCCCAGATCGCCGGTGCGGTACAGCCTGCGGCCCGGTTGCGCGGCATAGGGGTCGGGCAGGAAGCGCTCGGCGGTCAGGCCGGGCCGGCGCAGATAACCGCGCCCCAGCCCAGCGCCACCGATGAAAATTTCGCCGTCGGTGCCCAAAGGCGGCAGCTCGAATTGCCCGTCCAGCACATAGGCGCGCAGATGGTCGATGGGCCGGCCGATGGGCACGGCCGCCGCGCCGTTGGCAACCACCTGGGAGGTGGCGTCGATGGCCGTCTCGGTCGGGCCGTAGAGGTTGATCAGCGTGGCGGCGGGCAGGGCGGCGTGGAATTGCCGGGCCAACTCGGGGCGCAGCGCTTCGCCACCGGCATAGACGCGGCGCAAGGACTGGCAGGCCGCGAAACCGTCTTCGGCCAGCAGGGCTTCCAACAGGGTCGGCACCAGTTGCAGCGTGGTGATGGCCTGTTCGCGCAGGGTTTTGACCAGATAGCCTGGATCTTGCTGGCCACCGCCTTCGGCCAGGCTCAATAACGCGCCGCTCATCAACGGCGCCCAGAATTCCCACACCGACGCGTCGAAGCTGAATGGCGTCTTTTGCAGCACGCGGTCTGCGGGCGTCAACGGATAGGCCCGCTGCATCCAGCGCATGTGGTTGACGATGGCCCGGTGCGTGATTTGCGCGCCTTTGGGCCGGCCGGTCGAGCCGGACGTGTACAGCGTGTAAGCCAGGTTGTCGGGGTGCAAGTCCAGGTTCAGATTGGCGTCTGGCCCGTCCAGCCCGGCCTCGTCGATGAAAACCCGGCAGGCGACGGCGGGCAAGCCTTCAGGCAGCACGCCCGGCGCGGTGATGAGATGGGCGAGCCGGCTGTCCTCGACCATCCAGGCCAGGCGCTGCGCGGGATAGCCTGGGTCTAGCGGCAGATACGCGCCGCCGGCCTTCAAGATCGCCAGCAAAGCCACGACCCGTTCCGGCGAGGAGTCCAAGCCGACGCCGACCAGCGTGTCCGGCCCCACGCCTAAGCGGCGCAGCGCGTGGGCCAGCCGGTTGGCGCGGCGGTTCAACCCGGCATAACTGAGCGCGACGCCGTCCATGGCCAAGGCGATGGCGTCCGGGCTGCGCCCGACCTGGGCTTCGACGAGTTGATGCAGCGCCGCCGGTTCGGCGACAGCCGGCGTGTCGCCCTGGAAATCGACGAGTTGCCGCCTCCGCTCGTCCACCGACAGCAAGTCCAGACGCTCGTGCCGGGCTTCGGGCTCGGCCGCCATCGCGTCGAGTATCCGGCCATAGTAAGCCGCGTAAGCCTGGATCTGGCTGGCGCTCAAGGCCGTGGCGTCGTAGTCCAGCGCGCCGGCGATCCGCCCTGTGCCGGTCAGCACGCTGAAATTGACCGCGAGGGTGAAATTGGTCTCCTCGAAGGTTTCCGCGTCCAGGATCGTGAAATCCCCGCCGGCGGCGGCCAGGGCTTGGTCGAAGACGTGGAAATGGACGAAATTGAAATCGACTTCAAACAGCGGCTCGCCGCCGGTCAATTTCTGGATTTCAGACAGCGGATAGCGCCGATGCGGGCTGATCGCTTGCTCGCTTTGCGACGTTTGCCGGACCAGCTCAAGCCAAGTCCCAGGCCGGGCCTGCAGCCGGAACGGCACGGTGTTCAAAAACAAGCCCAGCGTGCGGTCACCGTCGCCCTGCTCCAGGCGTCCGTTCGCGACCAGGCCGGTGACAGCGTCGGCCTGGTTCGTGATGAAAGCCAGCGCGCGCATGTGCGCGGCCAGCAAGACCGCGCGCAAAGGCGCGCCGGCCAAGCCCGCCAAGCGTTTCAACCCGTCGGAGGCCGCCGCGGAAATGGGCACTTGCGCCCGGGCGATTTTGTGCCCGGGCGGCGCGTCCCCGCTGGCCAGCCGGGGCAGATGCGCGAACGGCGCGTCCGCCAGATAGTCCGCCCAGAACGCCCGCTCTTGGTCGGACGCCAACACTTGCCGCTCCAGCGCCACGAAGTCGCGGAAACTGAGTTCCATCGGCGGCGGCAACGCGACGGGCCGGCCCAGGTTGCGCGCATAGTGTTGGAAGCACTCGGCCAGCAGCGAGGCCACGCTCCAGCCGTCGAGGATGGCATGGTGGACGCTGAGGCCGAACTGGAAGCTGTCCCCGCCGCGGCGGTGGATCTGCACCCGCAGCAGCGGGGCTTGATCCCAGGCAAACGGTCGGCTGCTCTCGGCCGCGGCCCAGGCGCGGATCAGCGTTTGTTGCTCGGCGGCGCCCAGGCCGCGCAAATCGGCTTCGGCAAACGGCAGTTCGACTTGCCGGTGGACGAGTTGCAGCGGCTCCGGGTACTCGCCAAAATGGAAGCTGGTGCGCAAGATGCCGTGGCGGGCGACGGCCTGGGCCAGCGCGTCGCGCAGCGCCAAAGGGTCATACGGGGCGCGCAGGTGGTAGCTCATCACATCGTGGTAAGCGCTGGCCCCGGCCTCGAAGCCGCTATGGAAAAACATCCCCTGCTGCAATAGCGTCAGCGGATAGGCGTCTTCCACAGTCTCCGGAAGCTGGGCTTTGACGGCCTCGGACACCAGCCCGAAAGGCCGCATGTGGATCTGGTCGGCCCTGCCGGTTCCGGCGCCGGCGGCCAGTTCGGCGATGGTGGGGTTTTTGACCAAATCTTGGAATCCGCAATCCAAGCCCAGCTCGCGGGTGCGCGCCAGCACCCGGATGCTGCGGATGGAATCGCCGCCCAGCGCGAAGAAATTGTCATGGACGCCGACCTGCGCCACGCCCAGCACCTCGCGCCAGATCGCGGCCAGCGCGTGTTCGGCGGGGTTGCGCGGGGCGGTATAGGTTTCGCTGGGCGATTCGCCGGCCTCGTCCGGGTTGGGCAGCGCGGCGCGGTTGGTCTTGCCGTTGCCGGTCAAAGGCATCGCGTCCAGGAACACAAACGCCGCCGGCAGCATGTAATCCGGCAGCCGCCCGCTCAAAAACGCGCGCAACTGGGCGGCGGACAAGTCCGCCTCGCGGCGCACGACATAGGCGGCCAGCCGCGGGTCGCCGCCCGGCGTGGCGCGCGCCAGCACGGCGGTTTCGCGGACGAGGGGATGTTCGGCGATCACCGCCTCGATTTCGCCCAGCTCGATGCGGAAGCCGCGAATTTTGACCTGCTCGTCGACGCGGCCCAGGTATTCGAGCCCGTCCGCGCGGACGCGCGCCAGGTCGCCGGTGCGGTACAGCCGGCCCGGCCCGAACGGATTGGGGATCATGCGCTCGGCGGTCAGGCCGGGCCGGCGCAAATAACCGCGCGCGACGCCCGCGCCCGCGACGAACAATTCGCCGGGCAAGCCTTCGGGCATCGGCTGTTGATAGACATCCAGCACATGCAAGTGCAAGTCGGGGATGGCCGCGCCGATGACGCTGCCCGCGCCGGCGTCCAAATCGGCCAGGCGGATGGGGCGGTAAGTGACATGGACGGTGGTCTCGGTGATGCCGTACATGTTCACCAGCAAGGGCCGCTGGTCGCCATGGCGTTGGAACCAGCCGCGCAGGCTTTCCAATTGCAGCGCTTCGCCGCCGAAAATGACCTGGCGCAAGGCCAGCTTCGCGCCGGGCCGGGTCTCGTCCACGGCCATGAACTGGCGGAACGCCGACGGCGTCTGGTTCAACACCGTCACGCCTTCCCGCTCGACTAGTTCGTAAAACACGTCGGGCGAGCGGCTGCTGGCGTAAGGCACGACCACCAGCCGTCCGCCGTGCAGCAGCGCGCCCCAGATCTCCCAGACTGAAAAATCAAACGCGGCGGAGTGGAACAGCGTCCACACGTCGTTGGCGTCGAAGCCGTACCAGGCTTGCGTCCGCGCCATCAGCCGGGCCAGGTTGGCATGCGTGACCAGGCAGCCTTTGGGCCGGCCTGTGGAGCCCGAGGTGTAGATGACATAGGCGGCGTTCGCCGCTTGGACGCCGGCCCGGGGCGGCCCGTCGCCGGCTTGGGCGATGGCGTCGGCGTCCAGCAAAATCTTGTCCACGCCGATGTCGCCGAGGCGGGCGGCGACGGGGGCTTGCGTGACCAGGCAGGCGACGCGGCTGTCTTCCAGCATGAAGCCGATCCGCTCGGCGGGATGCGCCGGGTCGAAGGGCACATAAGCCCCGCCGGCCTTCATAATCCCTAAGAGGCCGACGACCAGCTCAAGCGAGCGTTCCACGCACAAGCCGACCAGCACTTCCGGCCCCACGCCTTTGGCCTGTAAATAATTCGCCAGCCGGTTGGCTTGCGCGTCCAGTTCGCGGTAGCTCAAATGTTCGCCTTCGCAGGCCAGCGCGATGGCGTCTCCCCGCTCGGCGGCGATCCGGGCGAAGATCTGGTGGGCGCATTCCAGCGGCGGCAGGAGGGCTTGCGGTTCGTCCCGCCGGGGTTCCACCGTCAGCGCCCAAGCGTCCACGGTCTGGACTGTGTCGTTGACCGCCGCCCGCAGCAGTCCGCGCAAATGCTCCAGCAGCCGCCGGATGCTGTCGGCGTCATAGCGCTGGCCGTCGAACAGCGCGCGGAATTTGAACCGCCCGCCGGGCACGACGGACAAGGCCAGCGGGAAATGGGTGCGCTCGACCAGCCGCACATCGCGCACGTCCAGCCCGCCGAAACGGTCTTGCAGCGCGGTGTCGACCGGATAATTGTCGAACGCCAGCAAGGTCTCGAACAGCGGTTCGCCAGTGGGCACATCGCTGCAACGCTGCACATCGGGCAGGCGGCTGTGTTCAAAATCGCGCATTTCCAATTGCTGGTGTTGCAATGCCCGCAGCCAGTCCAGCAGGCCTAAGCCCCGGCCCGAGCCGGCCCGCAGCGGCAGGGAGTTGATGAACAAGCCGATCATCTCCGCCGACCCGGCCAGGCTGGCCGGCCGCCCGGAGACGGTCACGCCGAACACGACATCCTCTTGGTTCGCGTAGCTTTGCAGCAGCCGCGCCCAAGCGCCCAGCACCAGGGTGTTGGCGGTGATCTGCTGGCGGCGGATCCAGCCTTGCAGCCGGGCGGTCTCGTCGGCGTCCAGCCAGACTTCCACCGGGCCGGTTTCGGCTGCGCGGGCCTGTGGCCGGGGCGGAATATTGAGCCGGGTCGGCGTGGCGAACCCGGCCAGCCGTTTGCGCCAATGCGCCTGCGCCTGTTCGGTGTCTTGCCGGGACAGCCAGGCGATATAGTCGCGGTAGGGGCGGGGCCGGCGGGCCGGCGGCGGAGCGCCTAGGCAAAAGGCTTGATAGCATTGCAGCACTTCGCGGACGACCAGGCTCAAGCACCAGCCGTCGAGCAGGACGTGGTGGTGTGTCCAGATCCAATGCCAGCGCGCCTCGTCCAGCCGGAGCAGGCTGACGCGCATCAGCGGCGCTTGTTCCAGATCCAGCCCCCGGTTCCGGTCGGCGGACAGATAAGCCTCCAGCCGGGCGGCTTGCGCCTGTCCGTCCAGCCCGCGCCAATCTTCCCTGTCCAAATGGAAGGGCGCTTCCGCCAGCACCCGCTGCAAAGGCTCGCCGACCTGCCGCCACACGAAGGCGGTGCGGAAGATCGCGTGGCGTTTTACCGTCTCTTGCCAGGCGCGCTCGAACGCGCCGGCGTCCAAACCGCCCAGCAATTCGCCGTGCAACTGCTCCAGATACAAATCCGGCCCGCCCTCGAACAGGCTGTGGAACAGCAGCCCTTGCTGCATCGGCGACAGGCTGTACAGATCCTCGGTTCCCGCCGCCTCGGCGAGTACGCGGTCCAGCGCGGTTTGGTCTAGCTGGCATAGCGGGAAGTCCGACGGCGTCCAGCCGCCGGCCTCGGGCTCAAGGCAATGGCCGACCAGGCCGCGCAGTTCGGCCAGGAAGCGCTGCGCCAGCGCCGCGACGGTTTCGCGCCGGTAGGCGGCTGTCGGGTAATGCCATTCCACGCGGAATTGCCCGCCTTGCACCGAGGCGACCACGTCCAGCAGATGGCGGCGCGGTTCGTCCGGGTCTTGCCCCGCGCCCAATGGCCCGTCTGCCAGGCGGAACCATTCAAACCCGGACTCCGCCTGGTCGAGCTGGCCCAGATAATTGAACGAGACGGCAGGCTCCGGCAGGCCGGCCAAGCGTCCGCGCACCGCCGCGTCGGGGCTCAGATAGCGGGCGATGCCGAAGCCTACGCCGCCTTGCGGAATCTGCCGCAGTTGCTCCTTGACGGACATGATGGCGCGGCCCGGCCCCGCCGCCGCTTCGGTTTTCAGCGCGACCGGGAACAGGCTGGTGAACCAGCCCACGGTGCGGGACAGATCCACGTCCTCGAACAGGGTTTCGCGGCCATGGCCTTCCAGGTTCACCCAAACCGTGGCCCCGCCTGTCCACGCGGCCATCGCCTGGGCGAAGGCGGCTAATAAAATGTCGTTGACCTGGGTGTGGTAGACCGGCGGGACTTGTCTTAACAGCGCTTCGGTCTCTTCCCGGCTCAAATCCACCGCGACAATGCCGGCCACCCCGGCCTTGTTCTGTTCGACGCCTTCCGGATAGTCTATCGGCAAGGGCGTGCAGGCTTCCCGTTCCAGCTCCAGCCAATAGTCCGTGCCTAGGCCTTGGGCGTCGGCGGCGCGGGCTTCGAGTTTGCGGCTCCAACTGGCATAAGACGCCGTGGCTTCGGGTTCGCGCGGCGGTTCGCCGAGCAGGGTTTGTTGGCAGTGCTGCTGCAAATCGTCGAGCAAAATCCGCCAGGACACGCCGTCGATGGCCAGGTGGTGGATGACCACCAATAAATGGCGCTCCTCCCCGTCGAAGAACACCGCCCGTCCTAGCGGGCCATGTTCCAGATCCAGGCTGTTTTGCGCCGCTTCGGCCCGCCGCGCCATGGCTTCGCGCCGGGCTTCGGGGCCGCCGGCCGGCAGCGTTTCCTGTTCCAGCACGATGCCGTCCGTGCCGGCATAGCGCTGCCGCCAGCCGCCGTCGCGGCGGTCAAAGCGCAGGCGCAGCGCGCCGTGGCGTCGATTGATCGCCGCCAGCGCCGAGGCGATGGCGGCGGCGGAAACCTCGGGCGCGACCTGCAACAGCACGGCCTGGTTCCAATGGCCGGGATGGGCCAGGCGCTGTTCAAAAAACCAGTGTTGAATCGGCGTCAACGGGATGGCGGCGGCGCTGGGCTCGGCCAGTGCCTGGGCCTGGCTTTCGCGGCGGGCGAGCCGGGCCAGTTCGGCCACGGTCGGATGCTGGAACACCTCGCGGGGCGTGATTTTGAGGCCCGCTTGCGCGGCTTTGGAGACGATTTGCAGGCTGATGATGGAATCCCCGCCCAGCGCGAAGAAATTGTCCTCGACGCCGACGCGCTCCACGCCCAGCACTTCGCGCCAGACCTGGGCCAGCGCGGTTTCATGGTCGTTGGACGGCGCGAGGTAAGCCTCGCGGGCCGTGTGCCGGTCGAAATCGGCGACAGGCAGCGCGTCGCGGTCGAGCTTGCCGGTGGGCGACAGCGGCAAGGCGGCCAGCAGCACATAAGCGGCGGGCGCCATGTAGTCGGGCAGCCAGTCCTGGCAAACCGCCCGCAGGCTGTCGGCGTTGACCGATGCGGTGGCGGCGACGCCGTAGGCCACCAGGCTGGGCTGCCCGGCGGGGCCGGGCCGCGCCAGCACGGCGGCTTCGCGCAGTCCGCCGTGTTGGCGCAACACCTGTTCGATTTCCTCCAACTCGATGCGATGGCCGCGAATCTTGACTTGCCGGTCGATGCGGCCCAGAAATTCAAGGTTGCCGTCGGGCAGGCGGCGGACGCGGTCGCCGGTCTTGTACAGCCTCGCGCCGGGTTCTTCGCTGTAAGCGTCGGGCACGAAGCGCTCGGCGGTCATCGCGGGCCGCCGCAGATAGCCTCTGGCCAGGCCTATGCCGCCCACATGCAATTCGCCGGGCACGCCGGCCGGCATGGGCCGTCCGTCGGCGTCCAGCACGTACAGCCTGGCGTTCGCCAAGGCTTTGCCGATATGCAGCCGGCCTTCCGCGCACTCGCCCAGGCTGGCGCAGACGGTGGCTTCGGTCGGGCCGTAGGCGTTGAAAAACGCCCGGTTCTTGGCCCATTGCGCGCGCAGTTCCAACGGGCACGCCTCCCCGGCCACGATCAACGATGCCAGATCCGGCAAGTCCGTCACCGGCGCTTGGGCCAGCACCGACGGGGTCATCGTCAAATGGGTGATGCGCTGCTCTTTGAGCCGGCGCACAAAGCCTTCGCCCGGTAGCAAGTCTTCCTGCCGGGCCAGTTGCAGCGAGGCCCCCCGGAACAGCGCCATCGCGATTTCCGACACGGAGGCGTCGAAGCTCAGCGAGGCGAATTGCAACACCCGGCTGTCCGGCGCGATCCGGAAAAAATCGCTCTGCGCAAACCCCAGATTGCTCAAGCCCCGATGGGTCAACAACGTGCCTTTCGGCGTGCCGGTGCTGCCCGAGGTGTAGATGGCATAGGCGAGATGGGCCGGGCCGACCTCGACGGCGGGTGGGGCGTCGGATTCTTGGCTGATGGCCGGCCAGGCGGCGTCCAGATCCAGCAATTCGACATTGGCCCGCGGGAAGCGGGCGAGCAAAGCGGTTTGAGTCAGCACCAGGCGGACGCCGGCGTCTTCGACCATGAACCGGACGCGCTTGTCCGCATAGGCCGGATCCAGCGGCAAATAAGCCCCGCCGGCCTTCCACACCGCCAGCAGGCTGATGATGGCCTTGATGGAGCGGTCCAGATACAAGCCGACCAGGATTTCCGGCCCCACGCCGCGGCGGCGAAGATAATGGGCCAGCCGGTTGGCGCGGCGGGACAATTCGCGAAAGCTCAGATGGCTGTCGCCGAAGCTGACGGCGATCCGGTCGGGGGCCAGGCAGGCTTGTTCCTCAATGATCTGGTGCGCCGGCGCGGCGGGGTAGGGCGTGGCGGTTCCGCCCGCCTCGCGCAGCCGCCGCCGCTCGGCGGCCTCGAACAGATCCCAGTCGGCCAAGGTTTCGACCTGGCCGGCGGCGGCGGACAGCAGCAACTGCCGCAAATGGCCGAGGATGGGCCGGATCGTTTCAATTTCGTAGCGGTTCTCGTCAAAATACAGCTTGAGCGCCAGGTTCCCACCCGGAATCGCGGCCAGAGCGAGGCCGTAATGGCTGCGCTCGACGAAGCTGACCGGCCCGAACGACAAGCCGCCGGCATAGTCTTTCAGGGTCTGGTCGACGGGATAGTTTTCAAACACCAGCAGCGTTTCAAACAGGTTCCCGCCCGGCGGCAGGCCGCTCCAGCGCTGGATGTCGGCCAGCCGGCTGGACTCGTAGTCGCGCAGCGACGCTTGCCGCGCCTGCGTGTCGCGCAGCCAGGCCGAAAGCGGCGCTTGCCGGTCGATCTTGACCCGCATCGGCAAGGTGTTGATGAACAGGCCGACCATGTCCTCGAAGCCGTCGAGATCCTCGGGCCTGCCTGCGACGGTCACGCCGAAGACCACATCCAGGCCACCGCTGTAAGCATGCAGCAGATAAGCCCAGGCCCCGGCCACCACCGTGTTCAACGTGATTTGCTGTTGCCGCGCCCAAGCTTGCAACTGCGCCGTGTCTTGCTCGCCCAGCGATAGCAAGGCCTCGCCTTGGCCCACGCGGTCTTGCCGTTCGGCGCTGTCCCGTTCCGGCAGGTTGAAGCGCGTGGGCGAGTCGAAGCCGGCCAGCCATTGCCGCCAAAACGCCTCGGCGGCGGGCTGGTCTTGGCGGCCCAGCCAGGCTATGTAATCCCGGTAAGGCCGGCGCGGCGGCAGCCGCGGTTCAGTCCCCAAGCGCCAAGCCTCGTAAGCGGCCAGCACCTCGCCGACCACCACGCTGACGCACCAGCCGTCCAACACCAGATGATGGTGCGTCCAAACCCAATGCCAGCGGTCTTCGGCCAGCCGGATCAGGCTGACCCGGGTCAACGGGGCCGCGCCCAGGTCGAAGCCGCGCCGCCGGTCTTGTTCTAAAAAATCCGCCAAACGCTGGTTTTGCCCGTCCGCGCCGGGGGTTCGCCAGTCGGAATAATCGACTTGGAACGGTGGCGCGCGTTCGACCCGTTGCAAGGGCTCGTCCACACCTTGCCAGACGAAGGAGGTGCGCAGCACGGCGTGGCGGGCGACGACGGTTTGCCAGGCTTTCGTGAAAGCGGCCAAATCGACCTCGCCGGCCAGCTCGGCGTGGATCTGTTCCAGATAGACATCCTGCTCGGGCGAATACAGGGCATGGAACAGCAAGCCCTGCTGCAACGGCGACAGCGGGTAGGCGTCTTCGATGTCCCGGCCCGTCGGTGCGACTCCTGCCAGGGCTTCCACACGCTGCGTGGGAAGGCCTGCGGAGGCGCTCCGCGCCTCAAGCGGCGCATCGGCGGACTGGGCGGAAACGGTGGCGGCCAATTCGGCGATGGTCTGGAACGCCATCAAATTGCGGCGGCTGATCTTCAAGCCCGCGCGGGCCGCTTTGGCGACGATTTGCAGCATGATGATCGAGTCGCCGCCCAGCGCGAAGAAATTGTCGTGGACGCCGACCCGCTCCAAGCCCAGCACCTCCGCCCAAATCCGCGCCAGCGCGGCTTCGGTCTCATTGCCGGGGGCGGCGTAGTCTTCGTGGACGGCGTGCAGATCCATCTCCGGGTCGGGCATTGCGTCGCGGTCGAGCTTGCCGTTGGCGGTGAGGGGTAGGGCGTCGAGCAGCACATAGGCGGAGGGCACCATGTAGTCGGGCAGGCGGGCCTCGCAGGCCTGCCGGAGGCTGCGCGGCGTCGCGCCGTCGCGGGGCGCGCCGTAGGCGACCAGCCGGGGCTGGCCGGACGGCCCCGGGCGCGCCAGCACGGCGGCCTCGCGCAGGCCGCCTGCAGCGCGCAGCACCTGCTCGATCTCGCCGAGTTCGATGCGGAAGCCGCGGATTTTGACCTGGCTGTCGATGCGGCCGAGGTATTCCAGCTCGCCGCCGCCCAGCCAGCGGGCCAGGTCGCCGGTCTTGTAGAGCCGGCCCTCGGCGAACGGGTTGGCGACGAAGCGCTCGGCGGTGAGCCCGTCGCGGCGCAGGTAGCCGCGCGCCAGCCCGGCCCCGCCGACGTGCAGCTCGCCGGCCACGCCGGCCGGCGCCGGCTGCCCCGCCGCGTCCAGCACATACACGGCCAGGTCCGGCAGGGGCCGGCCGATGACGCTGCCGCGCCCGGCGCCCGTGTCCTCCAGGCGGACGCGGCGGTAGGTCACGTGGACGGTGGTCTCGGTGATGCCGTACATGTTCACCAGCCGGGGCGTCTCCTCGCCGTGGCGCTCCAGCCAGGGCCTCAGCCGCGGCAGGTCCAGCGCCTCGCCGCCGAACACGACCTGGCGCAGCGCCAGGCCGGCCCCCCCGCGCGCGGCGTCCTCGGCCATCAGCGGGTAGAACGCCGAGGGCGTCTGGTTCAGCACGGTGACTTGCTCGTCGGCGAGCAGCTGGTAAAACAGCTCCGGCGAGCGGCTGGCCGCGAACGGCACGACCACCAGCCGCCCGCCGTACAGCAGCGCGCCCCAGAGCTCCCAGACCGAGAAGTCGAACGCGTAGGAGTGGAACAGCGTCCACACGTCGTCCGCGCCGAAGCCGAACAGCTCCTCGGACGCCCGCATCAGCCGGGCGACGTTGGCGTGGCTGACCACGACGCCCTTGGGCTGGCCGGTCGAGCCGCTGGTGTAGATGACATAGGCGGCGTTTTCCGGCCCGGCCACGGGTTCCGGCGGCTCCGGCGGCTGCGTGTCGATGGCCGCCTGCTCGCGGTCGAGCAGCACCCGCCGCGCCGCCGTGCCCGTTTCGGCCAGCGCCGCCTGCTGCGCGGAGTGGCTGACGACCAGCGCCAGGCCGCTGTCTTCGACCATGAACGCCAGCCGCCGCG
>Ga0265327_10000897_pt1 | contig 43913 bp, 34 predicted proteins | sample 41621metaG_FD_202089 | JGI IMG/M metagenome (GOLD analysis project Ga0265327, IMG submission 202089) | Rhizosphere microbial communities from Carex aquatilis grown in University of Washington, Seatle, WA, United States - 4-16-21 metaG | ecosystem: Host-associated > Plants > Roots > Rhizosphere... | reverse complement strand
AGAGTTAAAACTCCCACAAACAGCGAACAAAGGATAAGACGTATTTTCAAGTGGCCCCTTTCGCCAAACTTCGGATTACTCAACAATTGCCGGATTGCCCATGATTGGCAAGGAGAATGGCAAAAAAAGTTGTAAAAGGCTCAAGGGATAACTGAATACGAAACTGCCAAGTCCATGCAGACGTGAGGGAATTCCACTGCCTGGATAATAAAAAAACCGGCAACGTAAGTTGCCGGTTTTGCGAAGATAATCGCTGCTTAAATCAGGCTTTGGCCTTGGCCGCAACGAACTGGCGGCGGAACACTTCCAAGCCAGCCAAACCGAGCGCCAACAGGGCGGCAGTCGTGGCCACGTCCGGAACCGTGTTGTTCGAGGTGGGGCTCAAGGTATAGATAAAGGAAATATTACCAACGGTGTAATGGCAGTCCGGGTCAATGCCGATGCTGAACGTGCCAGTAGAAAGGTAGGTATTCAACGCAGCCAATTGCTTGGCAGTCAGAACATCGTTCCATGACTGGGTCTGCCCGACATAGGAGAAACCTTCCGTCGTGAGGCTGCTGATGTTGGCGCCCGAAAACTTGGTGCTCCAATAATCGCCGGTGGCATCATTGTCCGTGGCAGTGGCAACGCCAGTGGTTTTGGTATTCAGCAAATCCGTGTACAGCGTGCCCGTGCCGGCAGAGTTACCGGAAGCGGTCAGGGTGATACTGGAAAAATCAATTTCAGCACTGGTGATCGTCTGGCCCGTGGGGACAGCAATGGAGATGCCCCAGGAGTAAGCGTCGTTGCCGTTAAGAGCGTTGGCGCCAATCAGCGTGGACGGCGCATTGATGGTGGTGGCCTGAGCCAAACCACTGATTCCTACCAAGGTAGCGAGAAGTAAAGTTTTCTTCATGAAATACCTAAAGCAAATGGCGTGCCCAGTGGTAACTAAATTTTTAAAACATTCATAAGTGTATTGTTTTAATATACTTATAAATATTCAAATCATCAAGCATGCCCGCTAAAACCTCAATAAAAGTGTAAAATCAGCCGACGGAATTACTTTAATTCGGTGAGCATTTGTTTGGCGGTGTCGGCAGCCGGGCCAGTCAGCTTTAAGTTCAATGCCTGTTGGAGGTTGGCCTTGCTTTCAATGCGATTCTTAAGGTGATATTGGGCGGATCCCAAGTAATAGAACACCTCGGGATCGGTAGTTAATTTCAAGGCGCTCTGCTTGAGCGGGCTGAGCGCGTGACTGTAATCGCCCCGTTGAAACAAAATGATGCCCATGATTTTAGTGAGGGACGGGTCATCCGGCAGGGTATCGTGCGCTTTGGAAGCCAGGGCGTAGGCCCGGTCCAATTGAGTGGCCCCGGCGGAATAGAGCTGGGCCAGTTGTTTCATGGCCGGAATGAAATCGGGATATTTTTTCAAGGCCTGCTCGCAATCCTTTTGCGCGGTCGCAGCGTCGGAAGTATTTTCACTGGCGGCAGCACCGGCCATCAAGGCAGGAACGTTATCCGGCTCGGTTTTTAAGATACCGGCGATCCGCGTGTTCGCCGCGGCCGCCTGCGCAGGGTTGGCTGCCAGGGCGATGAGGTCAAGTGTTTGCCGGGCTTCAGTGGCCTGCGGTGCGGCCAGATTCAAATTGAGACTGCTTTGCAGGGCGTTTTGGGCCTCAGCAACCTTGCCGATGCTGTAAGCGGCCTGGGCATAATCAAACAGCAGCGATGCATCGTTTGGCTGGCTTCCCAGGTTTTGCTGGAGGATGCTCGTGGCCAGTTGATAATCGCCGGCCTGAAAGGCGAGCCGGCCCAGAACATGTGAAATAGAAGCATCATAAGGAGCCAGCTTGTTGGCGGCTTTGGCCATTTCATAGGCCTTTTTGGTGTCCTTGGGCATGTACAAACGGATGAGATTGCCCATGGCATCCAAATTTTTTGGCATGGCCTGCAACAACGCTTCGTAGGATGCGATGGCTTTGTCGGTATTTCCGTCCCGTTGATAGATTCGGGCCAGGCGCACCAGCGCGACGGGGTCATCCGCTTTTTCCGCGACCCGTTTTTCCAGCGTGGCTTTGGCGGCAGCGTCAGCGGTGGCTGGGTTAAGTTCAATGATGGCGAGGCAACGTGCGCATTCGGCGCTGCCGGAGAAATTGGTGGTCAGTTGCAAGGCCCGCTGCAAGGCGGCATGGGCATTCACCTCGTCACCCAACATATACGCAGCCATGCCCAGATGATATTGCACATCGGGCTGGGCCGTTAACTTCGCCGCGCTCTCCTGCAACAGGCTGGCGGCGGTTTGGTAGGAGCCGCGATGGTAACAAATCCAGCCCAGGGTGTCGGCCGTGGAAGGATCAAACGGGAGCAATTCCCGGGCGCGCTGGGCCAGTTGGTAGGCGCGGTCCTGATTATTCAAGGCTTCGGAATACAGGTACGCGAGGTTGTTCAAGGCCGGGCTGTAGTCGGGGCTGATTTTCAACAGCTTCTCGTAGGCCTGCGCCGCGCCTTTGTTATCGTTGTTGGCCGTGTATATTTTGGCGGCCAGCATCAGGGCCGAGGTGTTGTCAGGCTCCTTGGCCATGACCGCGTCCAGCTTGGCGAGGGCCTTGTCATTGCGACCGGTGTCGGAATACAACTGGGCCAGCAGCAAGTAAGCGCCCTGGTTGTCCGGGTCAATTTCCAGTGTCTTCAGCAACGTGGCTTCGGCCTGGTCATTCTTGTTCTGGGCCAGGTCGGCCTTGGCGGCCATGATGCGCAGGGAGGGTTCCTTGGGAAATTCCTGGATTTTGCCGTTAATGAACTGGCTGGCGGCATCAAATTGCTTGTCGGCGATGTCCAGATTCACCAGTTGTTCAATGGCTGGAATATAGCCGGGGGCAAGCTGCAACACGCGCTCAAATTCCTTGCGGGCGCCGGCTTTGTCCTGCGTCTGCAACAACGTGGCGCCATGCAGCACGGCCACCTGCGTATCATTGGGAAAGTTCTTCTCGAGACTGGTATAAATGCCCAGCGCCTCATCGGGGCGCTTTTGCATCCGGTACGCGTCTGCCAGCAGCAACTGCGCCTGGATCATCTTAGGTTGCTTTTTGCGCACGGATTCCAGGGCGAGAATGGCGGGACTGGGATTGTTGTTCTGGATTTGGATTTCGGCCAGCTTGATGGTGGCCTCGACAAAGTTCGGGTTTAGTTCCAAGGTCTTGTTAAAGCTGGCGGAGGCCTTGGTAAGGTCATGGGCGGCAAGGTAGGCGCAACCCAGTTGATAATGCACCGGGGGAACCTGCGGATATACCCGCACCATCCGCTCCCAATCCGTCACGCCCTGGGAAACCTGGCCGCGGGCCAGTTCCAACTGCGCCTGAAAAAACATGGCGTCAAAGTTGTCCGGGTCCTGGGCCTGCACCTTTGCAAGATAATCCATGCTCTCGTCATATTTTTTCTCGGCGGCGGCAATCTCCGCCTGGGCCATGGCGGCCGGCACATAATCCGGGGCCGCCTTGAGAATTTCAGCGAGTTCCACGCGGGCGCCGGCGAGGTCGGCAGCTTGCACTTTAAAACGCACATATTGCATGCGTCGCGGCGAGCGCATGGGCGAGGCTTCGGCGGCGGCTTTAAACAGGCTGTCGGCGGTTTTCAGGTCGCCTTTGGACCAGGCCACGGCGGCCAGCGAGGCATTGACGGCGGGAGATTTGGGGTCCAGCGCCTGGGCCTTTTTATAAGCGGCCTCAGCCGTGGCCACGTCACGATCGCGCATGGCGATGTTGCCCAGGGCCACTTCCAGGGCGGCCCGGTCGCCATTACGGGCCAGGGACTGCAACCGTTGGCGGGCGGCCTCGACGTCCTTGGGTTGAATGGAACCCTCCACCAGTAAAATGGGCGCTTCGTCATCCTGCGGCTTGTGGTCGAGCACGAAATTAGCCTGTGCCACCGCCTGCGTATACATGCCGATGGAGGAATAGATAAAGCCCAGCTTCAACCGCAGGTCGAGCTGGTCCGGCGTCATCTGGCTGCCCTTGGCCAGGAAGAACAACGCGCGCTGCAAGCGGCCCTGGTCGTAATAAATGAGGCCCAGCCGGCCATAAGCCCTGGCATTGGCCTGGTCCGAGCGCAAGACATTCAGGTATTCAACCTCGGCGGAGGAATAATCGCCGGCGTCATAAAAACGGTCTGCCTTCGACAGGTGATACGCTTTTTTAGCCTTGGCAGTACAGCCGGTCCCGGTCAGCACCAGTAATGACACCGCCACCAGAGCAAACAAGATGCGTTTTATCGTTTTCATATCATTTGACTTTTGGACATTGATCCGCCCCTCCCGTTTCTTCATTTTTCCTTAAAAAATAGAGTAACAGAAAGAACGGCACGAGCGACAATACAAAAAAGATTGGCCCGCCGTGATGATGAATGGGGGAATCAATCATCCGCGGGTTGACATGCACACAAAGTTCCCCGATGACAAATACCCGGAAGCCATTCCGCAAGAGCGCCAGCGGAATGATGGCCAGGCACAATACGACGCGCTTCCACGGCCGCCGCAGAATCATCTGGCCGGCCACCAGGCTCGTAATAAACAAAACCAGCGTGGAATGAATGCCGCTGCATTCAGGGGCGACTTGCAGGCTGAAACCCGGCAACTGAAACTGCATTCCCTCGCGCAAAAGCGACGTGCCCGCGAGGGTAAACATCCAGTCGGCCACTACTGCCGATCCGTGTTGCAGGGCATTTTCTATGCCTTCCCGCAAAACCACGGGAAAGGGAATCATGAACAGTAATAAGAAAAAGGGAAACGCCAGGGCGCACATGGTTGCGCCGCCCAGAAACCAGCAACCCGCACCGGTCACACACAGCAGCCACGCCAGCACGGCCAGGGCGAGGGAGTTTTCGATGTTGCCGGCGGTGGCCGTGCGTGCCAGCACAAAGTAGCCGGCCAATGCCGCCAGACCCGCCGCAATGAACAGCATGGCCAGCCCGCGCACCGGCGATGAATTGCGGGGCAGTTCAGCTTTTTGCGTCCAAACCACGTACAAACTGACCAAGGGCATCAAGGGAATGTAGGAATGCAGTTCATCGCTGATGGCAAACCAGAAGAGTTTCCACAATGGCCCGGCAAATCCCAAGGCAAGCAACGCCGCCGCCAGCGCAAATTTCTTGTATTGCGCAGTGGAGGGAACGGTTGTTGCGGTTGCCGGCATGGCCATTTTGTTAAGCACTATTGTTCGTTGTTGCCATCTTTGAACCGGCGACGCTGCGTTCCTGAATAGAATTGAACCGTGAATCCATCCGCCTTAAAGGCTTCTTAGATGTGAAGCTCAACTTTCGCAAAGCCGGCCGGTCACCGGCTCCGGCGCGAAATTGAACGGGCTCGCTGGCTCAATAGCTGTAACTCACTTCAAAGCCAACTTGGTTGCTTTGAAAACCAAACCCGGCCTGTGAGGAGGTGTTGTCGCTGTATTCGTAGAACAGGGACCAGGTGCCGCGCTTGTAAAAGGGATGGCTCAGGCGGGCATTGAATGACACCGTGTTGTCGGAACGATTAACGGCATTGGCCGAGGCCGCGCCGCTGGCCGTATTGTAATCCGTATACGAATAGGCAATCCCCACGCCCAGGTGAAACTTGCGCAATACGCGCTGGTCAATGTTCACGCCCAGCGTGGTGGTCTCCGTTTGCTGGGCCGCAAGATAGTAGTCCGAGGAACTCACCGAGCGGTTCGCATTCAGCGAAATCTGCGTGTACTCAAAGGCTTGGTATTGAATGGCCACCCCGAAAATGGGGTCCAGCGAATCACCCGTGCCTGCCGTCATGAACTGGCGGTCTTCCAGGCCGCCGTTGATTTGGAAGCTGATCTTGTCCGTGGCCCGCCAGTTGACCCGCGCCTGCAAATCTTCGTAGGTCTGGTTCATGTTGCCACTGTTGGCACCGGTGGTCTGGCTGTTGCCATCCACCAGCACATACCCGCCACCCACGCCGATGCCCGCGTTCAAGCGGGGCCAAAACTCGTAATTCAGCCAGTCCATCGTGGACCAGTCGTAAGAATCTTGTAGACCGCTGACCAGGTTGATTTGCTGGCTCAATCCCAGGTCCACCGACATCGCGGAACTAATGGCATGGGCGGCGCTAAAGGTGGTGCTATGCGTGGACTGGTCAGTCTGGCCGCCCGTCTCCACGGTGGGTGCCGAGGTGATTTGGGTGGTGTGGCCTACGCCAAATTTCCAGCCTTCATATTGAAAGCCGCCGGACAGGGCCACGTTATGGTCCACGTCATCCTGAAATTTGTCGCTGGAATAAAACCGGAAAGTGGGCGTGTAGTTCAAGACCCAGTGCGTGCCCAGGTCCATCAAAATGCCCGGAGAAAATTCCTGAATGGCGGTGTCTTGCTGGCTGCCGGGGGCATTTTGAACCCCGGTGCCATACATGAAGCGATAGTCCAGATGCGGCCGCAATGCCAGCGGTCCATAACGGAAAACTTGTGGCAGGGTATCGTCCGCTCCCTGGCCTGCGGGCAGGAATACGTCCATTTCATTGGGTTGATCCATCTGCCATTGCGCGGCGAGCGGTTGCTGCGGCGCGGGATTGGCCAGGATGGTGGGTACGGCGCCGGCATGGTTTTGCACCATGGTTCCGGCGGCCAGGAGAGTTCCCCAGCAGCCCAAACGCCGCATGCTGGTGGACAGGTGGTTTGCGGGTTTCACATTCACGGGGCGATGGTCTTGAAAATTCATAGGATAATCAAGGGCATTACTAGGTTCACAATTCTGGGTTCACCATTTCAAATCAGGCCTTCCAAACCTGGCCGGGCTTGGTTTTGATCGTCACCATGGCATTGCGCGTATCCACAATGCACGTGCTCCAGTCCGCCAGTTCCTGATAATTGACGGCCTGGTGGTTCGTGGCAATGATGACCGCGTCATAGCCTTCAATCGCTTTGCGGTCCCAGGGAATCGAACGCAACCCCGTCCATTGCGGATGCTCGCGCGTGGGCCGGATAATGGGCACAAACGGATCGTAGTAAGCCACCTCCGCGCCCCGTTCCTTGAGCAGGCTCAGCAGCACATAACTGGGCGATTCACGCTCGTCATCCACATTGGGCTTGTACGCCAGGCCCATGATGAGCACGCGGCTGCCGTTCACCGCTTTGCGGCTGGCATTGAGCGCCTCGGCCGTGCGGTTAATCACGTGCAGCGGCATGGCGGTGTTGATTTCACCAGCCAGCTCAATGAAACGTGTGTTCTGCGAAAATTCGCGCGCCTTCCACGTCAGATAAAACGGGTCAATCGGAATGCAATGGCCGCCCAGGCCCGGCCCCGGATAAAAGGCCATGAAACCAAACGGCTTGGTCTTGGCGGCTTGAATCACCTCCCAAACATCAATCCCCATCGCCTGGTAGATGAGCTTGAGTTCGTTCACGAGTGCAATGTTGACGCTGCGGAAAATATTTTCGAGCAGCTTGGTTGCCTCGGCCACGCGGCAGGATGAAACCGGCACAATGGTTTTAATGGCCCGGCCGTACAAAGCCGTGGCGCGCGCCAGGCATTCCGGCGTGAGCCCGCCCACCACCTTGGGAATCGTGGCCACTTTGCTGTCGGGATTCGCCGGGTCTTCGCGTTCCGGTGAAAAGGCGAGATGAAAATCCACGCCCGCTTTCAAGCCTGAGCCGGCCTCCAACACGCCGCGCAAATCTTCGTCTGTGGTGCCGGGGTACGTCGTCGATTCCAGCGCCACCAAGGTTCCCTTTTGCAGCCACGGCGCAATGCTGCGGCCGGTTTCGAGAATGAATGAAATATCGGGCTCGCGATTTTTATTGAGCGGGGTCGGCACACAAATAATTACCGCTTCCACTTCCTTCACGCGGCTAAAGTCAGCCGAGGCCGTGAACCGGCCGGCCTTGACCTGTTCGGCCAGCATGGCGGATTCAATGTGTTTGATATAGCTGCGGCCCGCGTTGAGCGATTCAATCTTGGCCGGGTCAATATCCAGCCCGAGCACCTGCGTGTCCGAACGGGCAAACTGCAGGGACAGGGGCAGACCGACATAACCGAGACCGACAATGGCAATTTTCATGGATGCGTGGTTGATGATTTTTGAGTGTGGTAAAACTGTTCCTCTACGTTACGAGCACAATCCGCTCCAAAACCGTTTGTATAGCTTCTTTGCGGGCAAACGTAGGGGAGCGATATTGGCTTGGCAAGGATTGAATTCATGGGGGAAATAGCGTGGCTGATGACCGGTGCTTAGTCCAATTTTGGCGGTTTCCCCGGATGAAAAATAAACGCGGCATAAACCCAGGCAATGTTTTCGCCCAGCACTTCGCGGACACCTTCGCTGTAACGCCACCAGCGCGCCGGGTCGTAATCAGGATCGGGCACCGAAATGATGCCCACCGTCGCCTCGTCGCCAAAGGCCTTTTGGAACAACATTCCCGTGCGGCGTGAATGCGCGTCTTCCGTCAGCACATTGAAACTTTTGACGCTGAGACCGTTGGTGTGAAAATACTCGCGCAAGGCCAGCGCCGAACTGTACGTGCGATCACGTCCCTTGATATGGGACGGCACCATTTGCACCAAATCGGCTGGCATGCCCACCTTCACCAACAGCTCCGCGCCCACGCTGGCCGAGGTGTTATAAACATTGCTGTAATCTCCCGTGCCAACCACGGGCCCGCCCGTGGTGTAAATTTTGTCGTAATGACCGTTTTGAAATTCTTGCATGGCGGCCTGGGCCGCATATTGATGCACCCAGCCTTCCATCACCAAAATCTTGGTGTCCACCCGGTGCGTCTGCGCCAGGAACGGCTGGATGGTGAACATCCAACCCAAGCCGGCAAACGCCACCAACAAGATCAACGCCAGCCACCCGCGCAGGGACAAACCCCAACGCTCCCGGCGCGTGACACAGCCAAATAATTTACGATTCCCGGTCATCTCAAAAATTTAATTCAGCCAACTGGCATTGGCTCCGGTTTGGCCGTCTGTTTGGACAGCGGCAACAATTTATGTTCGGCAATAAATTTCGCGGCACGGTCTTCGCCCTCCGCCCAACGCCATTGGCAGCGCGCAGAAAACATTCCACGCCGCAAGGCATGCGGAACCAGCCGGAACCGGCGCAGGAAGTTCGTTTCCTTGGGCATGTCCCCGGCCAGCAGATAATGCAAAATCCAGTGCGAGAAGGTGTGATAATAAATCAGCCGCAAAAAATATTCCTGCGTCAGCCGCCCCGCGCCAATCAGATGCTTGATGCGCAGCTCGGGAAAAACTCCAAACTCTCTGCCGTCATTTGCCGCCGCCCACGAAAAAAGATCATCCTCATGCGAAAACAGTTCGCCACCTTTGCGCCCCAACACGACGCCCTGCTTGAGTTGCTCGACCAATTTCGCGAATTGTCCGGCTGTTTCCCGGCGGACGCACAAGCCTGCGCCGCAGGGCAACGCAGCCGGGTCCTTGGGATTATTACTGCGACGCGGCGCGTCCACTTCGCGCAAGGCCAGCAGCGATAACAATCCGTTTAGTTCAGCCGGCGGCGTCACTTCAAATTCCGGTTGCAACATTCCCGCGCCAAACACGGCGATGCGCGGATGGCTGACGATGATGGCGAGCACTTTGACCAGATAATCCTCGGCCAGCACGTTGTCATCATCCACGAAAACCAGCCACGGCGCGCGCGCCTCGGCAATGCCCCGCAACCGGGCGGGCGTCAGGCCCAGTGTAGTTTCCACGATATGCCGGCCCTGGTTGTGCCAGGATAAATCATGGCTCTGCGAGATCGGCGGCTTCGAGGCGTTGTCCACCAGCAGCAGTTCCCATCGGTCCTGCGGCAGGGTTTGCGCCTTCAGCGCCGCCAGTGTGCGCTGAAGATATTCATGGCGCGGATTATGCGCGCAGATGATGACGGATAAATCAGGCATGTGGGGCTGGGCCTTTGTTTCCCGTTGCGCCCGCCGCGGCCGGCAGCAACTTGAGTGCTTCCTTCCAGATTTTGGGCGAGCTGTCACACTTGAGCGCGCCGGTGATTTGCCGCCACGCCGCGTCTTTGCGCCCGATCCGCAATAAATTTTCCGCGTTGTTCAAGGCCCACAAGGCGTAGCGTCGCGACGCCGCGCGTTTAACTTCCGCGCGGGTCCTGGCATCGTCCACATAACCGCTGATGATGCCGATGCACTTGCGAATGTCTTCAATATCTTTTCCCGCCAACACGAGACGGGAAGTTTCTGCCCCGGCATGAACCCGGTAAATCGCCAGCGGCTCAGGCTCGTACCACACGGGAAATTTCCGGGCGAGACGACACCACATTTCCCAATCCAAAGTGAAACACAAATCGGAACGGAACCCGCCCACGGCTTCGTAGGCCGAACGACGTACCATCACCGATGGCGTCTGAATGACTTGCGCGCTGGCCAGTCGCGGCAGGGCATTGGGCAGACAGCCAGCCGTGGTGGCATCGGGATCGGACAACCGCCCCGCCTGCCCGTTTCCATCCATGAACCCTTGGCGACAATATACCAAGCCCGGCGCGGTGGGCGATTCCATGCCCGCCTTCAGCTTTTGGTAAAAGCCGGGTTTAACAATGTCATCCTGATGCAAAATGTGAACCCATTTCCCACGGGCACGCTCAATGCACTGGTTCCAAATGCCGGCCAGGCCAAGATTCTTTTCGCCTCGATGAATGGTTATGCGGTCGCCCGCCACTTTCTGCACCACCTCAACCGGCGCGCCATTCGGGGAACAATCGTCCATGATTTCAATCTGCATCAAGGCCGGACCCGGATCCTGGGCCAAGACACTCCGCAGTGTCTCCTCCAAGTACCCCGGCTTGGCGTTGTACGTGGGAATCATCACCGACCAGAGACACGAGGGCTCTCCGTTCAGCGGTGCAATGTCAGGTATTTCGTTCACGCGCGGCAAATTACATGATTTGATTCGGCTGGTGATCCACCTTTTTGCCCGCCAGGGCGCGTTTCAGGCGTCCCGGAATTTCCAGCATGCAGCCAAGCCAGGCCAATGCCTGCAAACCGGGGCAATGAGCTTTGACCGCCTTCCACTCGACCATAAATGAATTGTCGCCCGCCCGCTCTTTTTGCCGGGCCTCACGCCAAGCCCGCGCCGCCGTAAACGCACATTCCGTGCGCAGCGCGAACACAGATTTTCCGGTTTGCGGCAACTGCCGCAGGGCCTGAAACGACGCTGCAAAAGCAAAACGATATTGCAACACCAGCAGGTCCAGCATGCCCATGCGGAAGGCGCGCTTTTCGTGATTCAACGCCGTGGTGGCGCGGGCGTGAATGCGAAACGTGGCAAGTTCCTCGGGCACAAACACGGCCCCGTAATTCACCAGCACACGATCCCAAAATTCCGCGTCGCAAAGCTGAATCAACGCCTCATCAAAACCGTGCAGTTTTTGAAAAACGGATTTGTGAATTAATGTCACCGTGGGTTCGCCCACGGGATTATGGGAGGGTTCGTGGACGGCAATCTTCGCCGCCTGCGCGGGTTCGATAACGCCGGTGCCGCGATAATCCTGTTGCAGCCGTTTGGCGTGTTTCTCAAACCACTGACGCAACGTCTGCCCGACGCCGTCTTCAAACAAAAAGTCCCGCGCACAAAAACCGAACAGCTTGTGCTCGCGCTGGCAGGCAGCGAGCAGTTTTTCCAAACACGCCGGCAGCAGAATGTCGTCTTGAAAGGCAAATTTAATCCAGTCCGCCCGCGCAAGTTCCAGGCAGCGTCCCCAGTTGCCCACCAACCCAAGCCGTTTCGTATTGCGATAAACCCGGATGCGCGGATCGCGCTGGGCAAAGTCCAAAGCCAGCTCAAACGACCCGTCGCTGGATTCGTCATCCACAATAATAATTTCGAAATCAGCCAGCGTCTGTTGTTGGATGCTCAACAGACATTCCTTCAAGTAAGCAACGCCGTTATACGTCGGCACGCATACGGAAACACGCGGCACCGGCTGGCCGGCGACGGAATTTCCCGCTGGCCCGGTGACGTTGTTGGCGTTGTTCACAGTGTTGGTCACAATTGCAAAAATGGTTCAGTGAGGCACCAGTGCCGGGGGTTGTACCGCCGGTTCCAAAATGGATTTGCACGATTGCAAAACCCGGTCAGGCGTAATGGACTTCATGCAGACCACGTCGTGCGGACAGCCGGTAATCCAGTGCAATCGCGGAACGCGATGATGGCAACCCTGGCAATCCACCGCGCCCGCCACGCTCGTAACACAGGCGGCCGGGCCAAATCGGAATTGCGCCGAGGTGGGCCCAAAAATTCCAATCGCCGGTGTGCGCACCGCTGCTGCGATGTGCAGCAATCCGGAATCAATGCCCGCCAACAGCTTGCTCAAGGAAATCAATGCGATGGTTTCTTCCAGGGTCAATTTATTGACCAGGGACACCACACCGGGAATCGGTTTGTCCAATGCCGACCCAACGGTTCCAGCCTGGCCGGAGCCAAGTTGAACAATGTTTTTGTACCCGGCATCCATCAAGCCTTGAACCAGTTGCGTCCAGGCCGTCAGCGGCCATTCGCGAACAATCCAAGTGGGTCCGGGGTGAATCACAATCAACGGGCCGTTGTCGAGCTGGTGCTGTTTGAGAATGGCTTTAACTTGCACGACCGCCGCCGGGTCTGTTTCAAGCCGGGGATGATTTTCGGCGATGGGCACCTGATGTTGCCGGCAAAATTCTGCCACCACGGCTTCCTTCGCCGGGCAATTTTCGTTCTCGTCGCTGTATGTGAATTTATAGATCGCGGCGAACAGGAATGAATATTTGTCTTCAATCAAGGGCACGTTGAGATGATCCACCATGTGCGTGGTCACGCCGCCGAGGCGCGGCAGGCAGTTGTAATCCTTACGACAATGAAAAATAAAGGCCGCGCCGGGATGACGTTTTTTTAATTCCAACGCTGCCGGAAAGGCGCAGATGACATCGCCCAGGGCCATGTAACGGGAAAATAAAACCGGCCGGCGGCGGGTGCTCAACATCAGCGGCAAAATGCGGCTCAGAAAAAACCAAAGAACTTCGCCATGCGCCTTCAGACGATTCGGCATGCGCTCCGTCAGCCGCTGCAATAATGCCAGCACCGGCTTGGGGGAATCGGTCTTGGGAACTGGATGGGGAATGGCTTGCATGCGCGTCGTCAAACGCTTTTCCAATAAGCGAGCGTGGTTCCGTCAATTCGCACGAGGTTGCGGCCTGCCCGCCGCCATTCGGCTACGAACTGCACCACGCCCGGATGTGTAACGTCGCAGTCGTGCCAGAGAAAGGTGCCGCCCTTCGGACGCAGCACGAGGCATTTTTCCGAGTCGCTCTTGCAATACTCGTAGGTGTGCGAACCGTCGATGAAGAAAAATTCCGGCTGGCCGCATTGCTTGAAATCCATTTCGGCGGTATCGCCAAAATGTTGCACGATACGTTGCTCACACGGCTGGCCTTTGAATTCGCGGCCCACAATCCGGCGGCTGATGAGATGAAAATCGTCCTTGGGCAACGGGCCGGCCGGCGTCGTTTGCGTGGAAAAATCCGGCGGCAAATCCACGGTATGGATGGTGGCGGTTTCCAAATTTTCCGCCATGGCCCGCGTGGTATGGCCCATAAAGGTGCCAATTTCCAATACTTCACGGGGACGTTCCGCAATCAAGAGGGAGAGCAGGCCAATCGCATCGCTCAGCGGCATGCGCCCGTCTTCGTGCGGCATGACTTGCAGCCGCAACTCGGGCTGACGCTCGCCAACAATGCTCTCCAATGTCACCACGGGGATGAAACCAAAATCTTCGCGGGCCTGTTTATCCACCGGCGATTCAAAGGGACGCACACTGTCACAGGTTTCGCGGCAGGTATAACCGAAGTTGCGCGGGCCGAACCGCAGACCGCGCACGAGCGTTGCCAGGTTGACACCAAGCAAGGTTTGCATCAGTCGGTTCATAGGCGCGATGGGTTGACTGGTTTCTCCACTCACTTGAAATCATAACGGACTTCCGGCACCAGTACACCACGGAAAGTATCGGTCTTGTGCTGCGACGACAGCTCCGAGGTGCGCACTTCAAACTCGCAACTCTTGGAGATGAAATCTTCAAACCCGGCCTCCGAGCGCAGGCCAAGCTGCACGTAATAGCTGCCCGGCACCAGCCGCAGGTTTTGATATTCGACCTTGAAAGTATGCGGACCGGCCTGATTAGTCTTGATGGTTTGGAGGTGCGAACTCAAGTTCGAGGTAATCTCCGAACCCGTGGCACTGAATATGGAAATGCCCAGTTCAATGCCCGCCAAACCGCACTCGGTCGCGAGCGTCACTTCAAAGCTGAGCGGTTCGCCGTAGGCAATGCTCCAGTTGACGGCCCCCAGCAGTCGGATGCTCGTGTACTTGGCTTTGAAACGGGGATGCCCCGCCCGCACCATCTGTGTCAGATCGATGACGGATTCCTGTTGAATGCGGTGCGCGGAATAGGCGGCCACGGCCTGGCGGCTTTCGGCGTGCATCTGGAGCCGGCCACGATCCAGCAGGATGGAACGCGGGCACAGGCGCAGGATGGCGTCCATGTTATGGCTCACAAATACCACGGTACGGCCGCCCTTGCTGACATCTTCCATTTTGCCGAGACATTTTTTCTGGAACTCCATGTCGCCGACGGCCAGCACCTCGTCCACAATAAGAATTTCGGGTTCCAAATGCGCCGCCACGGCAAAAGCCAGGCGCACGTACATGCCGCTGCTGTACCGTTTGACGGGCGTATCCAAAAACTTTTCCACCTCGGAAAACGCCACAATTTCATCGAACTTGCGCTTAATCTCAGCCTTGCTCATGCCGAGAATCGCGCCGTTCAGGAAAATATTTTCGCGCCCGGTCAATTCCTGATGGAACCCCGTGCCCACTTCCAACAAGCTCGCCACGCGGCCATCCAACGTGATGCGCCCGCTCGTCGGCTCCGTGATGCGGCTCATGATTTTCAGGAGCGTGGACTTGCCCGCGCCGTTGCGGCCAATGACGCCCACCACATCGCCCCGGCCGATTTCAAACGAAACATCCCGGAGCGCCCAGAATGCTTCTTGCGACGCCTGGCGTTTTTCGCGGCGTTGCCGGAACCATTCGCCTGGTGCGCGAAAGGCATTCTCAATGACGTGCCGCAGGCCGTCGCCCTTGGCCATCTGATGGCCCAGGACGTAACACTTCGACAAATTTTCGACGCTGATGATCGGTTCGCTCACGATAGATAAACTGGTAACAGGGCAATTAAATCATGTCGGCAAAGGAACGTTCGGTTTTGCGGAAATACCAGAGCCCGCTATAAACCAAAAACACCACGCCCACCAACGAGGCCACAAGGCCCGGCCAGTACAACACATTCGGGCCGCCGAGGATGCTCCACCGAAAACCGTCGATGATGCCCACCACCGGGTTGAATGAATAGAGCAGCCGTGGATTCAAGGACTGAAGAAATTGCGAATGCACGTGCCACTTCTCCGGGAAACTCTCCGGGACGTTGCTGGTCATGGCAAATACCGGCGCGGCGTAGAGCCCGAACTGGACCACGAACGGCACCACAAAACGGAAGTCGCGGTATTTCACCATCAGCGCCGCTATCCACAAACCCACGCCAAAGGACGCGCCAAAGGTGAGCAGCACAAAAATCGGCAGCGCCCAGATATGCACGGGCGGTACGAACCGGTACCAAAGCATTAGAAAGGCGGTGAACACGCCCGCAATAGCGAAGTCCACAAAGCTCGTAATCACGCTGCTCGCGGGCACCACGAGCCGGGGAAAATAGACCTTGGAGATCAGGTTGGAATTCGTAATCAGGCTCGTGCCGCTTTCAGACAATGCCGTCGAGAAGAATTGCCACGGCAACATCGCGCAAAAGACAAATAGCGGCGCCGGCGAAACTCCATCGCCCGGCAGCTTGCTCACTTTCATCACCAAGGTCAGCGCCAGCATGGTCAGGAACGGACGCAACACCGCCCAGGCCACGCCCACCACCGTTTGTTTGTAACGGATGAGCAAATCGCGCCAGGCGAGAAACACAAACAACTCGCGATAGCGCCACAGATCACGCCAGTATTGGCGTTCCGTGCGACCGGCTTCGATGATTAATTTAGCCATCTTTTAAAATTCAGTATCGGCAGTCTGGCCGTCAGTAACAAGCCTTCAACCTTGGTTCGTTTTCACCGCTGCGGACGTGCGCACCAGTTGGTCCAGCGCCTGGCGCAACGTGTCCGGACGATAAAGGTTATGCACCGCTTCCGTGGCGGTTTGCCGCCAGAGATTATTCTGCACGACTTGTTGCAAGGTGCGCGCAATGGTTTCGGGCGTATTATCCGGCATGAACGTGATGCCCGCGGCGATTTCTTTTTCAACCGCGCCCATCGGCGTGGATACCACATGCGCACCCGCCGCCAGATATTCAATGATCTTGAAGGCAAACACATTGCCCGGTTGCCGGCTCAATTCATGTGGATTGATGCAAATTTTGGAAAGCGACATCAGCTTGGCCAGTTCAACCGTGCTGACCGTGCCGTGAAACGTGATGCCGGCATTGCCGCTGGCCAGTTGTTTCAAGGCAACCGTTTCTTCGCCTTCACCGGTGATGTGCAGTTCCCAGCCGGCTAAATTCGCCAGCGGCCACGCCTTGATGAGCGGGGCAATGCCTTTCGTCCGGTAATGTGTGCCCGAAAACAGCACCCAGTTTTTTTTCTCGGCCTCGGTTTTACCGCTCGCGCGCACCACGTCTTCGCCCACCACGCCGCGCACCATTAACTGCGGCACGTTCGGCGGCAATTGGGCAAGCAAATGCGGCGAACAAGCCATGCCGCCATTGACCGCAGCCAAAACTTGTTTGGCCCGTTGAATGTAAGCAGGTCGCAAACCAGCGTTCGGCTGGCCGTCGATGTCGAGAAACGCATCGTCCTCGTATTCGAGCACCACGGGCAGGCCAAGTTCTTTCGCCGCATATTCCGCGCACATCACCTGCGGCACTTTCAAGTTGTAAATAATCACCACGTCAAAGGGCGCTGCCCGGTGCCGCGCCTTGAACAATGACAGCAACCGGTTGCCCTGCCAGTAACCATTGAGGTAACGCACCGGTAACACAGATGAATATGTCACCGGAATATCCGGATGAAACCGCACCGGCTCCGTAAAGCCGGGATAATATTTCAGAGCCAGTTCCACGACTTCGCCCTGCGAAAAAATCTCAATCTCGTGGGCCGCGCCGCGCAACAGGCGGGAAATGACCTCCATCTTGGCCGAGCCAGCCAGGCTGCGGTTCAAGGTGATCGGCCGCCGTTCCTTGAGGGCGGGCCCTTGATAGGGTGTGATGTAAGCAATGCGCATGGGATTATTGGCCGGCTCCGTTTAGCCGATCATAGACGGCGGTGGTCATGCGTGCCACCTTGCTCCACGAATATCTTTCGCGGGCAAAATCACGGATGTTCTGGCGGCGGCTCTTAAGCTGGTTGTACAACTCACCCGTAAAATAATTTTCGATGGCGCGAACCAACCCCGCGGTATCGCGGGCGGGAAAAACATAACCGGTCTGGCCTTCGACGATTTCTTCCTTTAACGAACCCACGTCGGCGGCAATGGATGGCAGGCCAAAATTGTATCCCAGAAACAACACGCCGCTCTGGAAAATATGCGTATAGGGCAAAATCAAAATGTCCGCCGCCTTGAAATAGATTTCCGTTTCCGCATCCGGCACGAATTCAATCTTCAACAGGAATTTATCGCGCAACGGACTGGCGTTTATTTTGGCCAAAATTCCGGCCCAATATTCCTCGCTGCCTTTGGGACGGCCCGCAATGATGAGCCGGTATTGCGGCGAGCGTTGGGCGACTTCCATAAATGCGTCCACCAAATATTCCACGCCTTTATAAGGGGCAATATTGCCAAAAAACAAAAGCACCTTTTCATCGGCGGCCAGGCCAAGCCGTTGCCGGGCTCCTTCCGGCGTCAACGCCGTGTCTGGCACGGTGCTGTTCAGCCCAAAGGGTATGACCGTGGCTTTGCTCTCGGGAATCCCATATTGCGAGACCAGCTCTGCTTTCATCTTTTCCGTGTGCAGAAAAATATGGTCGCAGCGGCGGTATTGAAATTTCAACGTGGCGCGGTTCAGAAACGAATCCGTGCCGTCACGGGCGCGCGTGTTGACGTTGTGCGCGGTGAACACGATTTTTTTGCCGAGCAGCTTGTAATAGAGCATCAACACCGTGCGGTCGAACATCTCAAACTTGTTGTTCCACAGAATGTGAAAAATTTTTGGCTTGGCCGCGAAGGCATAGCAGATTAACCGCCGGTAATATGCCAAAACGCGGGTCATTTTCTGGAACATTCCCGCGCGGACACTTTGTTCGCCGCGTAAATTCAAAAAATGAATCTGCGGCGAGGTGTGCAGTTCGGGGCTGTCCACTTCGTCGCTGCCAATGAAATCAAAATGCCGGCCGGCGCCGGACAAAGCCGCTGCCAGGCCGAGGGCGTAGGGCCGGTCGCGGCCTGCGGTCAGCAGGCTGATGGTGGATTCCGCGCCGTTCATCGAAGCTGTTCCAAAACGACGTTGAAAACTTCGTCGAGGGAAATGGCCTTGATGGCGCGTTCATCCATGCCGCGTTTGAAGAAAAATTCCGCCAGCAGCGGCGAGGTGATTTGCCGTTGGATGCCGTAGTTATAAATCTCCCACGGGCTGGTGCAGGTAAACAGGGTGACGCAACGTGTGCCCGCCGCCAGCGCCAGGTGCATGGGCAAACTGTCGCCGCTTACCAGACAGCGATGATTTTTCACGTCACCAAGATGTTCCAACAAACTGGCGCGTTCAGGCAATACATTTACCGTCAGGCCGCGGGCTTCGAGCGCAGTTTTGAGTTCCGCGTAGTAGGCCCAATTTTTCATCGGCCACACGTGCCCGGCTTTGGGCGCAATGGCCACGTCGCCTGCCAATTCGGTTTTGACGGGTTCCGGCAGCAGATATTTTTCGCCTTTGAATTGCAGGCCCAGGCCGGAAAAAATCAGATCCTGATACGTGCGCCGGTTTTCCAGCTTCAGCTTGTCCGCCGTGGCCTTGCCAAACCGGCTGATGAGGCTCAAGTCAAACCACCCGTGTGAATCATCGGTATAAGCCAGCGCGCCGTGGGCATCGGCAAAGGCCCCGAATAGTTGCTTGCACTTCACTTGCGGGAGAAATTGCGCAACGTCGGCGGTGTCCTCCAAATTGATGACCAAGTCATACTCGCGGTCGCAAAATTGTGCGCGGTTCTCCCAGGCAACACTGCGCAGCGTCCGGGTCAGGCCGGCGAGCAACGGGACATTCTTCGCGGCGGTAACCCAGGAGACTTCCCCGGTCAAATGTTTCAGCAACGGCGTGGTGCGCACAACATCGCCCGTGGCACCGAGTTTGAGAATTAACGTGTTCATGTTCAGTTTTCGAGTTCGCGCGGCAGTTCACGAAACATCTGCCGTTCCAGTGATTCGAGCACCAGCGCGGCATTGATTTCGGTCAGGTAATCCTTGGAGCTGGAAAGATGTTCGCGCGTGGTTTGCGCCAACGCCCCGGCGTTCCAGAAGCCGTTCGCATTTTTCTCCGCAGCGGCAATGCGTTCGGTGACAAATGGCCGGAGTTCGTGGCGGAACCACGTGCTGTATTTCAAAAATTTGTGCAGGCCCGCAATGCCCAGCGCGCGGACAACCGGTTTAAACACCGGGTCCAGCGGCCCAAAGGGACGCGGCAAACCGGCGTTGCTGCAATAATCGAGCTTGAACGTGACCTCTGCAAACACGCGCCGCGCAAAAATCTCCGGGTCGGAACGGTCGCTGATAAAACCGCGATCCGTCGGAATGCGATCCAGCGCCGGGCTGCACGCCTTGACGAGCCGCATCGTGGGCAACGACGATTTCTTGAGGCTCTCGGGACATTGATACGCCAGCGCCACCAGTTCGTTGTCCAGATAAGGCGTGCGAAAACTGATTTGCGAGCGGCCCGCAGCGAGGTTGCCGAACAGATTCAACGGCACTTCCTGAAAAGCGGCAAACGTATCGGGATGCGTCTTCAACGCGGCGAGTTGACCGGCGGCGGCGTTGACGTTCGGCAAAAAATCGGCGTCGAAAATTTGCTGCGCCAGGCCGAACGGCTTGAACGTGGTGATGGCCCGGCAAATTTCGCTGCCGTAATTTCCCGTGAGCCGCATCGCCGCCAAAGGCCGGGCTTGTTGATGAAAATAAATTTCGTGCGCGCCTAAAATTCCCGAGCAGCCATCCGTAATGAAAACGGTCTTGTCCGCATGGGCGGCGAAATTGGAAAAAAAGTCCGGCTTCAGCCGCAACAACCGGTGTTCCAGGCCGCAAGCCGCCGCCACTTGTGCGGCCACGCGGTCATCGAGAGTTTGTCCAGTCGGTCCGGTGAAGGTGTAGCTCGTTTCCCGGCGCGGATCATGCGGATGACAGGCCATGATCAGGCGCGTATCCAGGCCACCGGTCAACGACAGCCCGAGCTTGGAATCCGTTTCAAAATAGCGCGGCAAAATCCGCTCGAACATGGTGCGGAACTGCGCCTCGTAATCCGGGCCGGATAATTTCGGCAACGCTTCCCACGTTTCGGGCGTAAAATATTTTTCGCGGCGAACCCGGCCGTTTTCAAAAAGCCAGCGGGAACCGCCGGGCAACAACTGGATGTTGCGGAAAAAAGTGCGGCCACCGAGCGCACAACCGACGCCCAGGAATTGCGCCACGCCTTCGCGGTCAAATTCGCGAAGCTCCGGCAACACCCGCAACAGCGCCTTGGCCTCGCTCGCAAAATAAAATGCATCCGGCGTTTCGTGCCAGTAAATCCGCTCCATGCCGTAGCGGTCATTGAAAAGGAAAACTTTCCGCTGGCGCTGGTCTATCAGCAGCCCGCTGAACAGGCCGTTTAACTTTTCAAAAAACTGGTCGCCGTATTCCTCGTAAAGATGAACCAGCCAGCCGCCGCCCGCTGCTGAAAAATCATGGCCCTGCTGCTTGAGCTGGTCTTTGGCTGCCGGCTCCAGGAAACATTCGCCGCAAAAAATTAACGAGATGTCCTTTTGTTCATTTTGAAACACCTGCCGGGCGGCAAAGGAATTTTCATGCGCAATCCAGCCGGCGGAGACGCCGAACTCGGGAGCGGCAAAGGTTCCGCTCGTATAAAAACTCTCATGCCGAAGAGTTGCGACCATCGTTTTGACGATGCGCGCATTTTCGGTGGCGGACAGGTGGCTAATGATTCCGACGATTCCGGGCATGGGGATTAAAACTGAATGAAAATTGGAGCCGGCGGGAGGAATTAAACACTCCATCTGCCAAATACAATTTGGCTGCTCTAGCGTTAAGCTACACCGGCGGCAGGGCGCAAAATTTAATTCATTCCTTTAAAAGGTAAAGTGCTATCCATCCGCATCTCTTTATTCGTCCTTTGCGGCCTCGGGTTTAGCGATTTCTGCCTTTTCTTTACGCGCATAAATTTTGTCGCGGACTTTCAATAGCAGGTTTAATACCGGAGCAGGCAATAAACCCACGATTCCGCGGTAAAGCCTGAGCGCGACGTAAATTCTGCCCTTAAATGTCAGCGGAACGTAATAACGCGGGAAATTAATCTGTTCGAAACCGTTGCGGCGCTTGAATTCCACCAGCGAACTGTCCTTTTTATTGCCATAGACATAGCTGCCGTAGACAAAATAGCCGACACCCTTCTGGGAACAGATTTTAACGGCCTCGGTGATCAACGCGTTCAAGGGACGCTTGTCGTAATGCGCGTTGAAAGCCAGGATGTGCAGGATGAGCGCCAGGCGGTCGGTATAGACCATCTTGATGAACCCAATCAATTCATCCCCGTGATAGGCGGCCACAAATTCGCTGCGATCCAAAAAAGTGCCGTGCTCGCGTTTGACGGTTTCAAAATCCTTGCCGTAATGCCAAAACGGTTTGCCCTGCCGCACCGGCGATTCGTTGCACAATTTATGAATGCCCTGCGCCAGCGCGTCGTCGTACGGCACCGATTTCACAATCACCCCGCGCTTGGCTGAACGTCGCGTATTTTTGCGGGCTTCTTGCGGCAGCTTTTCCCACCACGCATCGAAGTTGGTGGTGTCCACCACGGCGTAGTTGTCCCAGTCGAAATGATATTTGTGCTTCGGCGTAACGTCCGGCGGCCGTTGAAAAAATGTCAGCACGTCCGCCTTCAGTCCGCTTTGCTTGAGCGCGGTCACAAAAGTTTCGGGGTCCTTGACAAGCTCGCCGACGGTGACGCTCTCGTCCAAAACGGAAGCTATCTTGATGTTTCCGCCCTTGGCAATAACGGTGCGTCCGCAAATCTCCGCCGCTGGCACCAGCGTGTTTTTTCCCGAAATACGAATTTCTACCTGTTTCAAAGCCATAACAATTCTGACTAAATTAAGCCTGGATCAACCGGCCGAGCGGACGCCGCGCAGCCATTGTTCGAACATCACCAGGCTGAAGAGCAGCTTGTGATTATCCTGCCGCCGCGATTGATGGTCCTCCAAAAGTTTTTTCACCGGGGCGGGATTGAGCAACGTAAACATCAGGGACTGGTTATCCAGCAAGAGGTCCGTGAACCGGCCCTTGGTTGCGGATTGAAACCACGTGTCCACGACGTTCACGCCAAAACCTCGTTTCTTGCGGTTCAAAACCTGGCGCGGCAGAAATTTTTCGCACACACGGCGATGCAGCCATTTGCGCTCGGTACCGCGCACCTTGAAATGCGAATCCAGCCGCTGGGCATATTCCACCACGGTGCGGTCCAAGTAGGGCACACGCGCTTCCAGGCTGTGCGCCATGGAAAGTTTGTCCGCGTACATCAGCAATTCATCCGGCAGCGACGAGCGAATTTCCAGCAACTGCAAACCGCCCAACTCGTCGAGCTTGGCCATTTGCGGCTCCAGCGATTGAAGCAAAAAAACCAGGTCGGGAAACTTCCCATGCGGCTCGCGGAACAAACCATCCACGGTTGAAGCCGGGTTAATCGAAAAAACATTTTGATAACGCTCGAGGCGGTTTTCGATGCCAAGCGATTGCACGCCGCGTTTCAATGTCTCGTTGCGCGGCAGGCTGCCGATGATGGCGGCGGCGGCGGCCTGGACGCCTTTGGGCAAATTGCGCCAGCGTTCGCCGTGGCGCACGCCGAGGTGACGGGTGTAACCGCCAAACAATTCATCCGGACCCTGGCCAATCAACGCCACTTTGACATCTTGCCGCGCGCGCTGGCATACGAAATACATCGGCACCACGGAAGAACTGGCCACGGGTTCCTCGAGGAAGCGCACGATGTTTGGCAGTGCTTTTTCAAAGGCTTCCTGGTCGAGCATGACCTGATGATGCCGGGCGAACAGCAGCGACGCCGTCTCGGCCGCATCCACCAGTTCATCGTCGGCGTAGCTCTTGCCATAACCCACGGTATAGGCGGGCCAGTCGCGACCGTGCTCGTTCATAAGCGCGAGCAAGAGGCCGGAGTCCAATCCGCCGCTCAACAAAATTCCCACCGGCACATCGGCCAGCAAATGCCGTTTCACCGCGCCGCGATAAAGTTCAAACAATTGCTCGGTGGCGTCGCGGTCGCTGATTTTTTCCGTGAACGGTTCCGGCGTAAATTGATACCAGCGTTCTTCGCGCATCTTGCCGTTTTCAACCACCAGCATGGTGCCGGGCGCGAGTTTTTTGACACCGGAATAAATTGTCAGCGGCGACGGCGTATAACGAAAGCGCAGGAACAGGTTCAACGCATCGGGGTTGACCTCGGGCCGCGAATTATCGGCGGCCAGCACCGGGCGAATCTCGGAGCCGAAACTTAACTTGCCATCGGCCACCCGGTAATAAATCAGTTTGATGCCCATGGGGTCGCGCGCAACGATGAGCTTCTTTTTCTTCACATCCCAAAGGCCCACGCCAAACATGCCATTGAGATGGTTAAAGACATCGTTGCCCCATTGCTTGTAGCCGTGAATGATGACCTCGGTATCGGAACTGGTGCGGAATTTGTGGCCGCGGCTTTCCAGTTCGGCGCGCAATTCCTTGTAGTTATAAATCTCGCCGTTGAACACCAGCCAGACGGATTCCTCGGCATCGGCCATGGGCTGATGACCGCCGGCCAAATCAATGATGGAAAGCCGGCGGAAACCAAACCCGAGCGAGCGGTCAAAAAAGTAACCTTCGTCGTCCGGGCCGCGATGGAACATGGTCCGGGACATCCGCCGGATTGTTTCCTGATCCACGGGTTCGTCGCTGGCAATTTTTACCTGGCCGCATATGCCGCACATATCAGCGAGTAGGGGTTGAAGGTTGAGGATTGACGGTTTGCTCCCGCAAATAAAACGCGAGCGACCGGAACATCTGTGACTGGGCCCAGCGGTGCATGGGCACATTGTCCCAGCCGGAAATCAATTTGCGCGAACGGAATGAACCATCCGGCTTCACCCAGTTTTGCAATATACCCGCCACGACGGTATTCAACGTCTGTTCCAGTTGCGGAAAATCTTGGCGCAACAGCAGGCAAAGATTGATGCACTCGGCGCAATCGTATAACTCGCACTTGTAAACGGTCAGGCGCGGCGCGCGGGAAAACGGCCGGGGCATGCCGTCCTCGGAAAACAAATTTTTCAGGTAATAATCCAGGCCCTTCGCCAAGGCCGCGCGGATTCGCTGGTCGCCAGTCTGCAAATAAATTTTCGCGAGTCCTTTCATCACGAAACAGGTGTGGAAATGGTCCACAAAATCGCGCACACCATCCTTGGCGTACGGCCAGGAGCCGTCGGCGTTCTGGCTTTCCAGGACAAAATTGACATTGCGGGCCGCGATTTCCAGCAACGAATCATCGCCCAGAAATTTTGCGGCGCTGACCAGCGTGAACGCGCGATACGACGAGGCGTTCACCACGCCGCCCTGGTCGTGCGGTGTATATGAACTCGTGCTCGCCGTGGCCGATGTTTTGAAATCCTTGATGTCCGTGCGCGCGTGCCGCGCAATGGATTCGATGACTTTTTTTCGCCCGGCATCCGGTCGCAGATTGTAAACCTGCAAAAAGGCCTCGTATGCGTAGGGCGTGGTGGTAATGAGCGGCGTGCCGGCCTTGATGACGCCGTTGCGCGTGACCCAGTCGAACGGATAGCCCCAGCCATAATCGGCGTAGCTGGGACAACGGGTTTGCTCCAGCACGGATAAAAAATGCGCGGCCTGCTCCAGATGTCTGGCCTGGCCGGTGGCTTCACTCAGAAAAGCAAAGCCCATGGCAAAATGCGCATCGGCAATCGGCAAACGAATCGGGTGATGAAACAACCGACGGGCCGACGGCAAAAAAGCCTCGCAAAAAACCATGGGCGCCACGGCGGCGGTGCCCATGAGCTTGTGCCGGTAATACAATGCCTTGGCCCGGCTGCCGACGGGCCCGGCATAGAACGATTGATGATCCCAGGAAACTTCGCCGTAGCGCTCAAGCCAGTGCGTAAAATTTTCCAATACCTTGGAAACTTCGTCCTTGCCGCCGTGGCTGTTTTGATGGGTCGGCGACATCAGGGTTGTTTGGTTTCCAAACGGAAATTGTCCACCTTCTTGAGGCGGAACGCCGAGCCCAGGATGGCTTTAAGTTTTTTCATTTGTTCACGGCGGTGAAACCGCATTAATTCCGGCGACACCGCGCGCTTGGTGCGGCGAATGGTGGCTGAACAGAAGCCGGCGAGCACGGATAATCCGCCCAGCAACAACGGCGGTTTGACCATACGATAGGTGATGCGAAACAGTTCCCAGATGGGCGAGTTGCCCAGGTAGTAATCTTTTTCGCCGTACGAAAAGAGCGAGGCCAGCACTCCGCGTTGAGCAGTGCCCAGCGCGCGATAGTGATTAAAACGTTTTTCGGCAAATGAACGGGTTTTCCAGCCTTTCATGCGGGCCGTGGTCACGGCCACCCAGTCAATGCCGCCCGCGCGATTGGGAACATAACCGCCCACGTCTTCCCAGCATTTGCGGCGGAAAAGCTGGCAACCGCCGGCCACGTGATTTTCGCCTTCGAAACTGTCCTTTGCCGAATCATAGCCGTTCTCGATGAACGGCGTGCCGGCCACGCCCAGCGCAGGGTCCTCGGCAAATTTCTGCATCAGAAATTCGAGATAGTCCGGGTCAAACGAAAGGTCGGAATCGAGGTTGCCAATGACTTCATAGTCCAGGTCGCGAACGCGTTCGTAACCGGCATTAAACGCATGCACTTTGCCGGCAAAGCTGCGTTCCACCTGCCGCGGACGGTGCACCACCTCAATCCACGGATAACGCTTCGCGTAATCATCGGCGAGTTCGCCGGTGCGATCCGTGGAACCGTCATCCACAATCACCCAGCGCAACGGCAACAGCTTCTGGGCCACCATGGAATCCAGTGTTTTTTGGATGAATTTTTCCTCGTTGCGCGAGGGCGTAATCAGGACATATTTCATGGCGTTTGAACAGGCGTGGTTGTGCTGCGGGCCGGAAGGGCGCGCACAGCGGGTTTGCCCTGATAAATTTGTGCGAAAATTTCATCCATGAGGCGCGCCGTTAGCAAAATTTCCCGGTAGGGAATGGGTGGCGCGCTTTGGTTGCGAATGCTTTGGTAAAAACAATCCACGAGCTCCTTCATGCCGGAATCCTGATGCAGGCGTCCCTTCAAGAAACTGGAGACGTTAAGGCAGGCATTGCGGAAATGTTGTTTGGCATTTTTCAATGGCGGCACAAAGTAGGTCAGATAGCTTTTGTACGAGCGTTTTATGTGACGGATTACCGTGCCGCTGGCATGATCCACGGAAATGGAATTGACCGGGCCGCAAATCCGCAGGTGATTCATGCCGGGCTTAAGTTGCGTGGAGAAACAGAAAAACGCCGTGGTGCCGCTGGCATCGCGAATGAGCACGCGCAGTTCGTCCAAAATTTCCTCGCCGCCGATGCGTTGCAATTGCGCACTTTGGTGGGCGGAGGCCACGACCTCTACGAGTTGGTCGTCGAGGAACGGACATAGCTTGGCAATGCCGTGGCTCAAAATATTGTGCAGCAACTGGCCGGGCAATTGCCGTACCCAGTGATTGCGATTGCCCAAAAGCGGGCCCACGTAGCTGGCGTCGCCGAGGTCGTACGAGAAGTGGCTCTCGAGATGCACCGGCTTGCCGCCAAGAAAATCCTGCGCCACGAGCCGGCGCATTTCCAGCATCTCCAGCGTGAATTGCAAATTGTGACCGGCGGTAATTTTCAAGCCACGGCTTTCGGCCAGACGAATTAATTCTTCCGCTTCCGGGGCCGTCACCGTAAACGGTTTTTCCAAATAGACGTGGCTGCCGGCTTCGAGGCATTGCTTGGCCAGTGTGAAATGGCCTTGCGGCGGCGTGGTGATATGGACCACCTCGGGCCTGGCCGTGCGCAGCATTTCGGCGGCGTCGGCAAAACAGGCGGCGATGCCAAAGCGTTCGCCCAACTGGCTGGCCATGAGTATTTCACGGTCACACAGCGCCACGACTTCGGTGCCGGGAATACGCCGGCAAGCCAACACATGCTGGTCGGCAATTTTACCGCACCCAATGATGGCAACCCGCAAAGTTTTTATGTTCGTGTTCAACATTTCGTTCAGGTTGCCGGCTGGTCGTATTGGGAAAGAAAAGCGGCCATGGCATTGCCCATGTTCACACGCGGTTTCCAACCGAGGCGGTCATGTAATTTCTGATTGGTATAGCGGTTGCCCTTCCATTCGGCGGCGGCGCGGCGGCGGTTGAAAACCGGCGGAAGCTGGCCCTGCCGCTTCTTGGAAAAATCTTCCCACGCACCGCACAGGGCATTGGCGATAAAGAAAGGCACGCGGATGGAAAAAAACGATTTGGCCCGTTGCTTATAGGCGCGCAGGAATTCTGAGCTGGTCAATAATTCATCGTCCACTACGTTAAAAATTTCGCCGTCCACGCCGGGCTTCAGGCCAGCCAGCACGATGGCCTCGGCGCAGTTATCCACGTAGGTCAAGGGCAGTTGATTGCCGCCGCCCAAATGGATAAAGAAACCAAACGTATCAATGCCCACGCGACCGCTCAGCGAACGTTTGCCCGGACCAAACACCGCGCCGGGCCGGAGTATCACGTAAGGCAGTTTGCGCTGTTCGCCGTACTGACGGACAAGTTCCTCCTGCTTGAGCTTGCCGAAACAATAGGCGTCGTGGCGTTCCTGCGGGGCGTCTTCCAATGCGCAGGTTTCGTCCAGCAACGCGCCCCGCGCCATCTTCAAATTGGAGTAGACGGCAAACGAGCTGACGTTCACAAACCGCGCCACGCTGCCTTGCTCCAGAAACGCGTCCATCAAATTGCGCGTGGCGATGGCAGAGTTCATGAACGCACCGGCAAAGGATTTTTCCATGCCCGCCGCCAGGTGATAAACCACCGAGACGCCCGCCGCCGCCCGGCGGCAATCTTCGCGCGAAAGCAAATCGCCGGCGACGATTTCCGCCGTTTTGCCGGCGGGATATTGCGCGAGAATTTTTTGCAGGCGGTCCAGTTTGCTGGAGGGCCGGACAAAGCAGCGCAAGTTGGTAAAGCCGTACTCGAGCAGGATTTCAACCACCTTGGCGCCAATAAACCCATTGGAACCTGTCACTAAAATACGGTCGGCGGATGAAATGATGTAGTTCGAATTCATTCGTCTTTAAACCTGAAAATCAAAAAGGGTGGCTGGCTCGCTTTCAAAGGCATAGAAGTAACAGCAACCAGCGGCGGAATCAAACCCGCAAGCGTAGTTTAATGCTCATTGGCCGTCACAAGCCGCCGTCCTCATGTCTCCCGGCAAGGATTTCTAACGGATGCGTCAACCGCTGCCTCCCAGCGCGATTGGTTATGGACTGGTCGGCGGATGCGCCTGCAAATCCGTAGGCGGAATCACCGCGCCATTGGTCACTGTGAAAACCCCCGGTGAGGTGCCGCCCGTGGCCACCAGCGGATGCGGATAAACCAGCGGCGAGTAATTGGGCATCACCGAATTGGTGAAAATATCGCGACCCTGTTTGATAAATGGCGCATCACCGCCATCGCGGCCCAGGCCAAAGTTGCCCCAGGTGGTTCCCGGAAAATTATTGCCCCAAATGTATACCGGCACGGAACCCGGCGCGCCATTGACCACGCCTTGGCCGATCTGCTGGGGTCCCGGATAATCGCCGGGATACTGCAACTGGCTGGTGCAGCCTTCGGACTGCCACAGCGAGGAGGCCGCGCATTCCACCCAGAACTGGCAGACACCGCCCAAATTCCAAAAGCTCGTTTCGTTGACCACGTTGCTCCAGAGAACAGCCGAGCCGCCGCGTTGCAAAAACAGGTAGGACATGGTGTTGTTGTTGTCATTCAACATCCAGTTGTTCAGATAGCATTCGAGCTGGAGCGTGGATGAATGCGCACCTGACTGGATGCCGTGCACGGACTCCGGAATGTTGGTGATGTTATTGTAGCGAAGAGTAATCCGGGCCCCGCCCATCGCTTCCACCAAGCCAGAGATGGGAGCCGAGTGCGGTTGCGAAAAGGCGCAGCTCTCCACCACCACGGAATTGGTGGTGCCCCAGGTCATCGGCTGCGTCCAGCACCAGCCGTCCACGTTGCCGTTGGCAAAAACATTGATGTAGTTGTAGACCATGCCACCGGGAAAATAGAACTGACAGTTATCCACCAAGCCATAGGGACCGGGCGCATGGGTGGCGTTAACGCTGCCAATCTGGAGGCCAAACGCTGTGCCAGTACCAGAACCCGTGGACGAGTTCAAAAACTCGCAATCGCTAATTCGAAAACAAACGCCCACGCCATCCACATCCACCACGTTTGCGCAAGGCCCGTTGCCCACGACGTTAAAGATAAAATCCTTGAGCGTCACCAAGTGGGCGGAGGCATTGATATAGATTCCGGAACGCACCGCGCCGACAAAATTGATGGTGGGGCGGTTATTGGTGGAGGCACCCTGAATGGTGATGGCATTGGGCGAGCCGACGACCAGTTCATTCGTCCAGTTATAGGTGCCGCCGGGCGCGCCTACCGTTATGACCCAGCCGTCCTGGGCTTTGCCAATGGCATGCGCCACGGCCAGGGAAGTGTCCAAATAACTGCCATCCGTGACCGCAGTCATGGAAACGTCATTGGCTTGAAAAGCCAGACCGGTGGAAACCAAACTCCCTAAAAGGCTAATAATAACAAATATGTGTTTCATATTATGGGTGCTGCATCTTTGCGGCATTTGACATTCTATAGCAAAATCTAAGCCACGGCAAATAACTTTAGGCAAAGTCTCTGTTCCCGCCTCAACTAGTTGCAAGGTAACTGCAACCAGACAGACGACTATATATGCGGATAAATCGTCAGCCGGGAATTATTGACCGGCTGCAGCTTTCAACCGGAAATTTTATCCGGGTAGCAAAGGCCTTGGTAAATGGGCCAGCTCGCCTGCTTCAGCATCGGTCAAAACATGTGGCCCGCTTAAATCTTTTTCTTGTTCCAATACGGTTTGCGGTTCCGGCTTCGGAAAATCGAAGGCAATGAGGTAAAATAGAAAATACATCGGGTGCAGTTCCTTGAAACTGGCTTCCGTCCAATTATAGATCACGATGCCAATGATAAAGGCAATCCGGAACCGGCCAAAATACGAAAAGGACAGCATTTCCCGCCGGGCTTTCCAGAACGTGGCCAGAATCATGGCGAGCATGATGAACAGCCCGATGACACCCAAATTCAAATATGTTTCCAGGTAACCGTTATGCGCCTCACTGGGATGCCAGTACCATTTTTCGTTCATGATTTCCTGGCGTTTGCCGAGCCAGAAACTTTCAAAGCCGACGCCCAAAATCGGATTGATCGGGATGCTCAAACAGTCCTGCCAGACCAGGGTACGATCGGTCAAAGTACGGTCCTTGCCCAATAAATCTAAAATCACGTCGGAAATTTGAAAAACATATTCTGAAATGCCCAAAATGATAACGGTGGCGATGATGAGCGTGCCGATGTTTTCTTTGCGAACCCAGCGCAGCCCGGTCACGAACAATATAACAATGCTCACCAAACAGGAGATGAGTGAGGTGGAACTTTGTGCCTGGTTCATCAGCCAGCCCAGCATGAAGAGGAAGATGGCGCAGAACCAAAGCTCATTCCGCCGGGCGCGGCCTTTGTCCATTTGGAACACTTTGATCGTGTACCAGACATAAAAGAATCCGAGGATGAGGCAGTCCACCCCCAGTTCATTTTTGCCCATGGCAATGCCTTTGTTGAAGCCCATGCCCGTCCATTCAGAAAATCCGCGGCCGAGATCCGGAAAGTATTTGATGAAGCAAACCGACACCGGAACGACGACATAAGCCAGCCGCTTAAACATGACGCTCACCGCAGTTTCAAAATCCGGCTCGGTAAACAAGATCAACACCATGATGGGATGGCCCAGAATTTTGAACCAGCGCTTGAAGGCCACAAATGGAAAGTCCGACCAGAAAATGGAGAGAAAACACCAGATAAAGAAAATGGTCAGCCACTGGTTGTGCCGCATGATTTCACCCAGGCGGACTCTCCGCAGCCAGAGCACCCGCCAGCCTGCGATAATCAGCACCAGCGAGACAATCGCATCCACCGGGCTGCCTTCCTCCACGGAGGAACCGCCCACGTGGATGCCAAACATATCCAGCCACGTGGTCACAAACCGCGTGAAGATGATGAACAACCAGATAAGCGGAATCCACAAGGCGCCCGTGACATTCGGCTTTTGCCGAAAGTCGCGCCGGAACATCAAGACCATAAACGTAATGGTCGCCACGAGTGCTACTGGAGGAGGGGTATGCATCTGAACCAGTAACTACGGGCGCTTTGCGTTTATTGGGACAACCATGAGGTGGCCGGTTTCCATTGGATTCGTAACCTGCAAAACTGGGCGCTTAACTGCCGGCCTTGGCGAGCTTGGCCACGATGTTGTTGCACATTTCACCCACGTTCTTGAACTTCTGCAACTCGGCGAAGTTAAACTTGATCTTGAAATGCTTTTCCACGGCCAGCACCAGTTCAATGTGGTTCAGCGAGTCCCAGCCCTCGACGTCGCGGGCGGTGGTTTCAGGTTTCAACACGATGGACCGGTTGTTAAACACGCCGCACATGATGCGATTCACCTCGGCCAGCACTTGTTCTGTGGTTGGAGTCATAAATTATTTTACCTGGATGTAGGTCTTGAGTTCTTTAAAGGTTTCCAAATTCAATTCCCATTTGCCGTCGTTGGCGGCAAAGCCCATGTCGCCGTAGAGATTTTTGACCATGCTGTTTTTGGAGGTGGGAATATATTCGCCCACGAGACGTTTCATTCCCCGCTCCCGCGCCGAACGAACCATCTGGTTCACGATAAATTCCTCCATGCCGCGCTTCAATACACGGCAGCTCATGATCCAGGTGTCAATGAACGCGGTGGAGGCATCCAGTTGTTTCAGGATGATCAATCCAATCAACCCATGGTCGCCAAATTTGTCCTCCAACTGAAACGACATCGTGGCGTAGTCGCCTGAGTTACGCAGGCGGTCAATATCAGCCACGGTATAGCGAATGGTGCGGAGATTAAATTGATTGGACCGCTGCGTTAATTGGGCGACGCGCGGAACGGAAAAATCGTCGAAGGGCTTCACCTCGGAAACCATCGCCAGACTGTTCAAATACCCGTCAATGTCGGTAAAGGTCTTCTGGAAGTCGCTACGGGCGGCCTCGGCCTGGTATTGCTGCGTGCGCTGCGTGTCTTCCTCGGAAAACGAAGTCGTTTCAAACAAGTTCAGCCCGGCAAGATAGGGCACGTACATGGACGGGTCCTCGGGCAGCTCCGGCACAACAATGGCCGGCACATGCTCACGCACGAGATTGCGCTCAAACGGATTGTCATCGAGGAAAACCATCGAGTCGAAGCCGATGTTCAATGTGGCCTGGATGCGTTTGATGTTGTCGGCCTTGTTATCCCAGTTGGCCACAAAAACCGCGATGTCTTCCAGACGCAAAATCATGTCCGGATGTTCCTGGAACGGTTTCTTGGCCGTGTCTTCGTTGTTCTTGCTGCACACGGCGAGAATGATGCCGCGCCGCTGCAGCTCCTTGGCCCAGCGTTGCAGGTGATCAAAGGCGTGTCCCATCCCGAGATCGCCGATTTGAATATTCTCCATGCCGTCATCCCCAATGACCCCGCCCCAGACAGTATTATCCAAATCGAGGATCAAACATTTCATGGACCCGCCGGTCAGGGCCTTGACAACGTCGGTGACGGCCTTGGCCGCGATCGGCAAAAATTCCAACGCGAACGCCACCTTCGCCGTGGCATACAAACGCGGGTCGTGGGCGTTGGCATAACCCACTTGATTGGAGAGCCCGGCGATATCGGCGAGGTAAACGTGCTTTTCCTTCTGCGCCAGCCGCATCAGCTCAAAATTGATTTTTTTGATTTGAAACGGAAAGGACGAGGGCACTTTGGCGGCAAAATGCCCAAACACGGCGTCGTTGATTTCAACAAAGTTGCAGTGAATGATTTTGGCCGTGCTGTGCTGGGCGATGGTGCTCCACCAGTTTTGAATCTCGGAAAGCACCTGGTCGCCAAAACCACTGCGCGCGTCCAAAGACGTGGCGCAAAAACGGTCCAGGAGCTTTTCCGCTGACAGATACAGGACGATGTATTCCGGCTGGGAATGATAGAGCTCCGAATGGGCGTCCAGAATCTGGCTGTTCAACTGGTCGTAATCGGCCTCGTAAATCTCGAAATTGATTTTCTCCTCAAAACCATAGCCCTTGATTGCCTTGGCCAGAAATTGCGTGGCCGAGTCGCCCAACAGCGCCAGCCGGCGCTTGGGCAGCGCGGAAAAATCTTTGCCCAGGTTTTGTTTTAAATCAGCGAAAAGCATGCGCGCAGCCTTAAAATTGGAAGTAAATGAACGTGGACGAATCCGTGGCTCCCAAAACCACCAGCAAGAGCAACAGGCTGGCGTAGCCGATGATGCGCGGCAACAGGGACATCTTCGGAAGTTCCTCGGCAAAGTTGCGGTCTTTTTGGAGGACGACATGCACCAGGAAAAGTCCGGCAACCGCCGCCAAAATATACGGCGACACCAGATGCGTGCCGCCATGTGCCCACGTAAAGGTGCGTTTCAGGAAAACCATCGCGTCCGTGATGGATTGGGCGCGGAAAAACACGAGGCCCAGCACCACCACGCCCAAGGTCAACACGTGCGAGAAGCCGCCCCAAAGCAATTGGAACCAGCGGTAGGGCTGGAGCGCAGCCAGCGGGTTTTTAACCGTCCAGATCTTGTGGATGGACAAGGCCGCGCCGTGGATTCCACCCCAGATAACAAAGGTCCAGCTCGCGCCGTGCCAGAGGCCGCAGAGCAGCATGGTGATCATCATGTTGATGGACACGCGCAGCATGGGCGAGGGATTGTTGCGCGTGATGATTTCCAACGGCAGGAAGAGATAGTCGCGGAACCATTGCGACAACGTGATGTGCCAGCGACGCCAAAACTCGGTGATGTTGCCCGAGCTGTAAGGCATTTTGAAATTGTCCGGAAACCGGAATCCCATGACGCGGCCGCAACCGATGGCCATGTCCGTGTAGCCGGAAAAATCACAGTAGATTTGAATGGCATAACCCAGGGCGCCCAGCGCCAGCGTAAAGCCATCGTATTGTCCCGGATTGGTGAAAATCAAATTCACGTGCGGTGCGACCTGGTCGGCAATGACGAGCTTCTTCACCGCGCCCATCATGAAATATGTCAAACCGACTTCGACATCTTCGGTGGTGACCGTCGGCCGGGTTTGGAATTGGGGCAACAGCTCGCGCGCGCGCACAATCGGCCCGGACAGCAGCTTGGGGAAAAAGGTAATGAACAGCGTGTAATCCCGGACGCTCTCGCAGGCGGGCATGCGCTCGTAATACACATCCAGCATGTAGCTCAAGCTGGCAAAGGTGTAAAACGAGATGGCCGGCGGAAGAATGATGTTCAAGTGCCACGGCCCCACGTGACAGCCCACCAAGCCTAACACCGCCGCGATGTTATCCAAAATAAAATTCGCGTACTTAAAGAACGCCAACAATCCCAGATTCAACACCAAACTCGTGACGAGCAATCGCTGGCGCGGGCCCGGCTCGGGAGTCGTGCTGATTTTCCGGGCCAGGAAAAAATCCGTGACGGCCGTGAAAAGAATCAGGGCCAGGCAGGGAACATTCCACGTCAGATAAAACGCGCAACTGGCCGCCAGCAAAAACCATTTTTGCAGGCTGAAATTGCGCAGGCAGCCCATGACCAGCAGGACCAGCCCGAAAAACACGATGAATTCGTAGGACGTAAAATTCATGGCTGATGAGCGACCTGCTTGAGTTGCGCCTGCAAGGCATCGGTGGCCAGTTTCTGTCCGGTAAGATTCATGTGCACCAAATCACAAAAGTTCTGATCGTCGCCCAGGCCGGGAACCTGGTCGAGGCGGACCAAGTCGGTTTGCGGGGAACTATGTTCCACTTCCTGCAAGGCCGCCTCGAATTTTTTAACCAATTCCGGGGAGATAAATTCCTTGGTATAAGCCGATGATATGGGCATCACCACCAGCAAGGCGCGGCCATGCTGGTTGGCAAATTGCAACATCCGTTCGAGCGCGAGCTTCTTGGCACCATCGAAATTGTGCGCGCCCTGAAAATCCACCCGCATGGCCACGAGCTTGCCAACCACCTGCGATGACGGCCAGTCGCTGAGCTTTTGTTTGGTGTATTCATCCTCCGACGGGCCTTTGCCGAATTTGATGACGGGACCGGCCATGCTCTGCGACGAAGCGGGTGACCGCTTGACCATGTCCTTGATGTTGATTAACGCGGCGCCCATCAGGCCGCGAGACCGGCCCAAGGTGGGAAAGAGTGTCCGCAGCCATGTCATCGGATACTGGCTGAGCACTTGTTTTGAATAACTCCAGTCGGCGTGTTCCGCCTGCAACGATTCGACCGCCTGGCCCAATGGCACAATGGCGGCGCGAAAATCGCACGGGCGCGCCTCATCCAAGTCGTAGGTGGAGATGACAATAAAGGTGGTGCGGGCCTCGGGAATTTGTTTTTGGAACTGCTCGAATTCAATGGGCGACCCGCCCGCAATGCCCCACGTCTTGATTTGCGTGTCCAACTGGCCCGCGATTTGATCCCAAACAATACCGTAACCACCCACGGAAGATGCTGCCAGAAACGCCGGTGGATTGCCGGTGGACTTGCCAATCGTGAATGGCTCGGCGGCTTGCGTTTTCACTTTCAGCCAGGAAGCCACGCCATGACTGCCGGCCGCGGCTATGGCCGTGGCGGCAATCAGGACAAGAACGAGCTGGATGCTGCGCTTCATGGAACTAATTTTTCCCGGAAAACATCACTTAAAATTTTTGGCAGAAGTTTGCTTCAGACAAAGCACGGGTCAAGCTTCTCCAATCAGTTGCGACACCAGATTGACCAGCCGTTTTTCCTCCTGGCCCCAGTTGTGTTTGTCATAAATGGCCCGGCCTTTTTGAAGCTGCGCCTGCAGCCCGTCTGGATTCTGGTAGGCCCATTCAATTTTGGCGGCCAGATTGTCGACGCTGCCCGCCTCAAAAAATAAAATCTCGTCGTCCCTGAAATAATCGCTGATGCCTTTGGTGACGGGCACCATCACGGGCTTGTGCATGGCCAGGTATTCAAAGATGCGCGTGGGGAAATTGATTTGCGTAAAGGAGCTCAGGCGGTTGGGAATCACGCCCAGGTCAATCTGCGAGATGTCCCGCGCAATCTCATCCAACGACTTGAACCCGTGCGCAAAGACCACGCCATCCAGCTTTAATTCCTGCACCAGCTCGGTGATTTTTTTGGAATAGTCGGTGGGTTCACCGTAAATGTGCAATTGCAGGCCGGGAATGCGCGAACGCAACTTGGCCACCGCTTGAATGGCCAGATCAAGACCGTGACGTTCGACAATCAAGCCGTGATACATCAGTACAAACGGCTTGTCCTTGACCGGCTTGCCATTAACGTGCGGAAATTTCTCCGGGTTAAAAATGGCCGTCTCCGGCGAGTTCATGATGGTCTCAATTTTCCCGGCCGGGCAACTGCGTGACGTGAACAAATCCTTGAAGGCGAGGTTCGGCGTCAGGACCAGGTCAGCAAAGGCGATGCTGCGCCGTTCCATTTTTTTGAGCCAGTGAACAATAAAATGAGTTTCCGGCAGGCCGTAGATGCTGCGGAACAATTCCGGCATGGGATCGTGCAAATCCAGAATGACCTTGGCACCCGACAGGCGCGGGAACAACGCGCTAAAGACCAGAAAGTCCGGCATGTTATGCACATGAACCAGATCGTAGCGCCGGCGGAAATTGCGCACAGACAAGACGGCCAACGCGCACGTGAGGAACCATCCGTACTGGGCAATGTAAACCAGCTTGCCCGCCCGGCGGCGTTTCAAGGGCATTTCGGAAACAGAAACGCCGTTCAGTTTCTGCCGGCGCGGACTGTCGGGACCGGGTCGAAGACAAATAACTTCCACTTCCATGCCGGCGCGTTGCAATGCCTCGGCCTCGCGGCGCGGGCGCGGGTCGGTGGCATAATACGAATACAATACAATCGCGGCGCGTTTGCCTTTGAGTGAATCTTTCCGGACGATTTCGGTGCTGGATTCGAGACTGGCTGGAACGGTTTGTGCCGCCGGTCGGCGGTCGGGGTTGACGCACGTTTCACGATACCAGCGGGCTACTTCGCGCGGGAGGGCGTTCCAGTATTGGCCCTGGTAGTTGTCCCGGATGTGCTTTAAAAATTCCTCGTAAAACGCCACGGGATATTCTGCGGCGGCTGTTTTTGCCCGGTCAAATGCCAGGTAATCAGGATGCACATTGAGCAGCGCCATGCCGCCGCGCCGCACCAGCCAGCGAAGTTTGTTCTCCCAGATCGCCGGCGATTTTTCCTGCAACACCAGATACATCGTGGAATCCTGCGGCAACGTATAGGGCATTTCCACATAACCGCCGCCGCCCGGACGCGGCACCCAGAACGGAAATATCGTGTTCGCCCCCTCAGGTTGCGGCTCAAACGGGTCGGTGTCGAACGTGGAGGCATCATATTCAATGGCCAGACCGTTCAGACAATCGCGGTCATGCAGCATGAAGCCGGAGCGGAAGCCGCCAGCCTGCCAGTCTTTGAGATAACCATTGATGCTCCGGGCGTTTTCGGAAAATTCCGAGCGCCGCCAGTATAGCTTGCCATCGTGCCTTAAATCATGCACGCCCACCTCAAAGCCATTGGCTATGAGTTCCCGGCGCAGTTCGGCGGAAACTTCATAATCGCCCTCGGGAATGAAATTAAATGAGGAACGGAAGCCCAGCTTCATTTCGAGTTCCATCAACTGGCGGCACTTGGCAAGCCCGTTGGGGCCTTCCACATCGTGCGTCAGCACCAGGGCGAATTTTTTGCCCTGCGCCCAGCCCGGCCAGTCGGCAGGCTGCCGCCCCGCCAATTCATTGATTGGCCAGGTATCCGCACTCCGCCGGCGTTGCACCCGGGCCACCACCCGGCGGGCGGCAATGCGCAAACGCCAGGGCAGATAGGGTTTAAAACGGTAATAAAGTCGGCTGCTCAACATGGCAGATCAAACTCAGACTTGGCATCGGTTTGTGTATGCCGGGATGGCCCGCGCCATCACGCTCATCACATGTCAGAATGAATATTGTGTTGTAGCCGGGACGGAATGTAGTTGCGGGTCTTGTTCAGGACCGCCGTAACATTGGCCTTGGATTGCAGCAACAACTGGTTCGCCTGCTGCACCACATCGCGATCGGTTTTTTCCGATTCCACCACCAGCATCACCGTGTCCATGAAACCCGCGAGACGCGTGGTGACACTGGTTTGCGTGACCGGCGGCATGTCGAAAATGATATAATCGTAATCGCTCGCCTTCAGTTTGGGCACCAGCGATGCAAAACGCTTGGGCAAAATGCGCGGCAGTTTGTCGGCGTTGGAACCTTCCGAGACGACATAGAGATTTTCCTGCACCAAGGCGCTGTCGCGCTTGTCGCTGAGCAACGCATCGTCCAACTGGCAAGCTGGCTGGCCACGGATGAATTGCTGGGCGGCGCCGTTTTCCAAATTCATGTCCACGAGCAACACCCGGCCATCGCCGGTTTCTGAAAGCGAAGCCGCCAGCCCGGCCGCAATGGTGCTGACGCCGGCGCCCTTGCTGGTGCTGGTCACCGCCACGAGCTTGGGCTTGCGCGTGAGGTTGATGGATTCAAAATAATTCACCAGCCGGTCGCGCAACGCATCGTAATGCGAATGCAGGGCGTGGTTGATCTTGGGCGAGGCAATTTCCAGCGCGCCACCAGGTGCGGCCGCCGTTTTATCTCCGTTGAAACCCAACTGCTTTCGCGACGGTCCGCCCAACTGGCTGCGTGAACCGTGATTCAAATCCGGGATGGAAAGGAAGAAGGGGATGTGCAGCTTCGTTTCCAAATCAACCGGGCGTTTCACGGAACGATCCAGATACAGTTCAATCAACAACGCCCAGGCCAGACCGGCCAGGAGGCCGCTCATGCACAGCACACCGAACGTTTTATAGAACTTGTTAAAATCCTTGTAGGGCGGCGAGGGATATTGAATCTCGCTGATGTTGGAAACGCGGTTCGGTCCCAGTTGTTCATCAATGCGCTTCTGGTCCCGCAGCGTCATGTAATAGTTGTAGTTGTTTTCCTGGATTTTTTTGGTGCGCTCCAGGTCGGCAATCTTGGCCTCGGCATCGTTCAGCTTGGCCGCCTCGCCTTGCACCTCGGTCAATTGCTCTTCCAGCACCTTGATACGCAAAGGCAGGGATGTGATCTGGGCCGAATCGCTGTTTTGCGAGGAGGCGGGCAGGGTGGTGGGATTCACATCCGAGGTGTCCAGCTCGGCCAGGGAGGGATATTGCGTTTCCAGTTCCAGCTTGGTTTTGGCGGCGGCGGTCGCTTGTTCCCGGATTTCCTTGACCAGTTTATTTTGGTCCGTGAAACCCTGCTGGATGTATTCCGTCTGGCGGCGCTCCAAATAAGTCAGCCGGTCGCACAAAATTTTGTACTGGGATAATTGTTGCGCCGGCACGGAGGAAATCAGGTTGCTGTTTGCGCCCTTGGAGGCATTGCCGCTGGCGAGCTCGCGCAAACTGGTTTGATGTTCAAACAGGTTGGCCTTGGCTTGCAATAATTCACGGCGGATGAGGGAGAGTTCGTCCGAATAAGATTTTTCCGTGTCGGCAATGGAAATGATGCCGGCGTTGGTCTTGGCCATGGCCAGCTCGTTTTCCGTCTGGCTAAGCTGGAGACGCAACCGCGTAAGATTCTCCTCCAACAGGTCGTCGGAAATGCCGATGGCCGCGTGCACCTGCGTATGCTTGTCCAGATAGTCCGTAATGATTTCGTTCAAAACCGGCTGGACCAGCTCCGGGTCTTCGTGGCGGAAAATGACATAAATCACGCTGCTATCCTTCATGCTCTCCACTTGCAGGTGCCCTTGGACATAACCCGCCGCCGCAATCGAATTGGAACCGCCGCCCACTTTGGCCAGAATCCGTTCCGGTCCGAAATTGGTAGCCACCCTGGCGGCCAGATCGCCGCTGGTTAGAATTTCCATTTCGGAGTTCATGACATTCTGGCTCATGTCAATCAACGAGGTGACCCGCGTATTGTTGTCCGACGGGTTCAAGGCATGGCTGTCCGTTACGTAACGGATGAAAATCTTGGCCTTCGATTGAAAGGGAGGCTGCTTGGTGAAATAAAACACCGTCGCGGCAATCAGGCCCAGCACCGTCAAGATGATGATTTTCCACTTGTGGCGGAATACCACAAAGTAGATGTCAGCCGGGCTAAAGCCTGCTGGCGCGTCGGGGGTTCGAGTTGTACTCATTTCTCTTATGTAATTAAATCAGTTTAGGCCTAAAAAATCACGCCCAATGTTTATAAAGCATCCTGCCTGCCTGTCGGGACGCAAAAACCGGCATCGCCCGGAATAACCGGTTATGCCAGCCCGTGATTGCATCCGTCTCCACCTCGTATCGGCTCGTTTGCAGGTTGAATTTAACATATTCGACCGGATGCTCAACCGCCCCCAAATTGAGCTTAAACCGGCGTAAACCCTCGTTTGCCAACGAGGTTTTGCCCAAATCCAGGGTCATCGCGCCATTTTTGGCCAGCCATTTGATGGCTTCCCACATCACCAAGTTGTTCGGGCGCAACTGCTGCCGGCGATGGTCGGACGCCCCGTATTTGTATATGGCCCTTCCGCCCAGGTAAAAATAGACCGCCCCTGCTATTTTTTGGCCCTGCCAGCCGGCCAGCACGACAATTCCCTGATTCTGCGACAATATATGACGCCAGATGTTCAGGAAAAACTCGAGCGGCTGCGGCGGTAACCCGTGCTTTTTACGGGTTAAACACTGCAAATCATAGAACTGCCGCACGGCCTCCTCCGTATTGGCAACCTCCACGGTCACACCATCTTTGGCCGCCTTGCGCACCCCTTGACGGATGGAACCGTCCAGGTTTTCAAACAGCTTCGCTTCGCCCGCCTTTAAATCCAACTGATGGCCATAAAACGCGAGGGATGCCGGTGCCTCACCCAGGAATTTCCGTCCGCCCCGCAATTCAATCGTTTTCCAGCTGCGAGCCCGCCCTAATTCCAGTGCGCCCCGGAATAGCGGCTCAAAATCGTCTTGGGAGGCACATAACGGGGCGCAATCATCCGTAAAGGGTAGTGCGATTCCGCGCCGGCCTGTCAGCCAGCTATTGACCTCCATTAAGGGCAAAAAAGAGCCCTTCGCCGCCTGCCATACCGGGGTAAACCCATAGGTTTCAACCAAAACCCTGGTCCAAGCCGCGCCGTGGAAAAATGAAAAATCCGGACGACGCGTCAGTGGCGCATCCCAGTCCGGATGCTCTAGTGGATTAACCGGCTGCAAAAATGTTTGAACGGGCAATTACTTGACTGATTTCTTGATAATGCGCGCAGGATTGCCGGCCACAATGGCCCCGGGCGGAACATCCTTGGTAACCACGCTGCCGGCGCCAATCATCGCATTCTCACCCACCGTGATGCCGCACAATAACACGGCACCCGAACCGATGGAGGCACCGCGCTTGACCAGCGTGGGAACGCATACCCAGTCAGCTTCCGTCTGCAATTTTCCGTCGGCGGTCGAGCGCGGATAACGGTCGTTGGTAAAAACGACGTTGTGCCCGACAAATACTTCATCCTCCAGCGTCACGCCTTCACAAATGAAGGAATGACTCGAAATTTTGCAACGGCTGCCGATCTTGGCACCTTTCTGGATTTCAACGAACGTGCCGATCTTCACGTCATCCCCGATTTCACAACCATAAAGGTTGGTGAAGCTGAAGATGCGGACATTTCGTCCCAGTTTTACGTCCGGCGCTATCCGTTGAAGCGTCTCGTTGGGCTGGCTCATGCGGGGCAGCTCAATGGCCGTTTCCGTTCAAGACAATCTTGATTTCGGGTTTGCGGGCGGCCTGGGGCGAACGTTTTTTGGCGGCAGCAATGCCGGCCGGCACCAGTTTCGGCGTTTCAACCTGCGTGCTGCGGGCCACGGCTGAGGTCGCGTGATTATAGCCGTTACGACGTTGGGCGGCAAACTCCACGGGGGCGCCACCCTGCCGCAACGATTGCGATGAGGCTTCCAAAATCTTGACGAGCTCGGTGCCCCGCACACCGCAACTGACCGGTGCGGTGCCGGTGCGAATGCAATCCAGAAAATGCTGGCACTCGGTCTTGAGCGGCTCCTCCTGCTTGATGTACGGCGCATACATGTCGCCATAGTGATAAGCATACTGGAATTCGCCAAAGGTATCGTAGTGCGGCGGACGCTCCACGCGCATGTCGAACACGCGAATCTTTTCGAGCGGCGCCAGATCGTCATAAACAATCATGCGCTTGCTGCCGACAATGGTCATTTCGCGAACCTTGCGCGGGTCGAGCCAGCTACTTTGAATGGTCGCCGACCGCTGCTTGGAAAAGCCCAGGCACATGGTGGTGACGTCTTCAATGCCAGGGGTGACATGCGCACTGCCACGGCAGTTCACCGTCTCCGGCATTTCGCCAATCAAGGAGAGAATGATCGAGAGGTCATGCGGCGCGAGGTCCCAGGCCACATTGATGTCTTTCTGGAACAGGCCAAGATTCAAGCGGCGGGCTGAAATATAGCGGATGTCGCCGATGTCGCCCTTGTCGATAATCTCTTTGATTTTGCGGACCACGGGCGAATACAGGAACGTGTGCCCGGTCATCAGGATGAGGCCGTTTTTCTTGGCGATGTCCACCAGCTCTTCGCATTGCTCAACTGAACTAGCCAGGGGCTTCTCAATAAACGTGTGTTTGCCGGCCAGCAAGCTGGCCTTGGCCATGGGAAAGTGCGCATTGACGCCGGTCGCGATGACCACGGCATCCAGGTTGATGCCGTTGAGCATGTGGCCGTAGTCCGTCTCGCTCGCGACTTCCGGATAAAGTGATTTGAGGTGCTTGAGGCGCTCGGTGCTGAGGTCGCACATCATCTTGAGATGACAATCCGGCAAGGAACGGAAATTGCGAATCAGATTCGGCCCCCAGTAACCGCAGCCAGCGACTCCCACTTTGATTTTTTTTGACATAATATTGGGCTAGTTTCGTTTATTTGGTTGTGCCACCCAATAAAGCAACATTAATGCCGTTATTGATAAATCTTCAATGGTTCGCCACCCGCAACGGCATGGATGCCTCTGTGGTTGTGGTGGCAGAACGAATTACGGCCTTTTTTTGCATACGGGTATCCCACATCTGAATCAAAAGTGCCGGAATCGTTTTAAAAATTATCTTCACGTCGAGCGAAAGCGTTTTGGTCCGGGCATACTCGATGTCCAACTGTATCATTCTGGTGAAGGTCGTCCTGTTTTTACCACTGACCTGCCACAAACCAGTAAG